>TARA_R110000850_G_scaffold7681_3_pt1 | contig 115094 bp, 106 predicted proteins | sample TARA_R110000850 | Tara Oceans TARA_R110000850 (sample SAMEA4397586) | marine metagenome | biome: Polar Biome; feature: [SRF] surface water layer (ENVO:00010504); material: water (ENVO:00002006), including particulate matter (ENVO:01000060) such as... | depth 5 m | reverse complement strand
TTTTAACTTTTAACTTTTAACTTTTAACTTTTAACTTTTAACTTTCGACTTCCACAACCAACAACTTCTTTTACCCTACGAACGCCCGCTCAATAACATAATGCCCATGATCCCCATGCCGGGTTTCCATGAAGCCCCAGTCATCCAGGATCTTGGAGGTGTCTTTCAGCATGGCCGGGCTGCCGCACAGCATGAAGCGGTCGTCGTCCAGGTTTGGTTGCGGCATGCCCAGGTCAGCGAACAGTTTGCCGGACGTCATTAGGTCGGTAATTCGGCCCTGGTTGCGGAACGCTTCGCGCGTGACCGTTGGGTAATAGACCAGCTTCTCCTGTACCCAGTCGCCGAAAAACTCGTTGTTTGGCAGGTTCTGGGTGATCTCTTCCTGATACGCCAGTTCGTTCAGGTGCCGTACGCCGTGGATCAGAATGATCTTGTCGTACATCTCGTACGCTTCCGGATCTTTAATAATGCTCATGAACGGTGCGAGGCCGGTACCGGTGGCCAGCAGATAAAGATTCTTGCCCGGCAGCAGGTGGTCGGTGATCAGGGTGCCGGTGGGCTTGCGGCTGATCAGAATTTCGTCACCGGGTTTGATCAGCTGTAACCGAGAGGTCAGCGGACCATCGGGCACCTTGATGCTGAAGAATTCCAGCTCTTCCTCGTGATTGGCGCTGGCAATACTGTAGGCACGGAGCAGCGGTTTGCCGTCCACCTCAAGACCGAGCATGGTGAAATGACCATTCTTAAAGCGGAAACCCAGATCACGAGTGGTTTTGAAGCTGAACAGCGACTCGTTCCAGTGGTGAACGTCCAGAACCGTCTCTTTTTCTAAAACTGCCATTTATGCCGCCTTCTCTGGGACAACCAGAGCCTTGTCGAATGATTTGCCAAGAGCATAGACAGAACTTTATTATAAGCAAAATGGTTTATATAAATAATTGCAATCGAATTTATCTATATGCGTTTCACTCTGCGGCAATTGGACGTCTTTCTGGAAACAGCCCGGACCGGCAACATCAGTCGGGCAGCTGACTATCTGAGCATTTCCCAGTCTGCAGCCAGCAGCGCGTTAAAAGAGCTGGAGCGGCAGTACGACATCATGTTGTTTGACCGCTTGGGCAAACGCCTGGTGCTGAACGACCTGGGCCGCGCCATCCGGCCTCGGGCCGAGGCCCTGCGCGACCAAGCCCGGGAACTGAATCAGGATCTTAAGCAGGAGTCTGACCTTGGGGCATTGAAGGTAGGCGCCACATTGACCATTGGCAACTACTTGGCCGTGGGCATCCTGACGCAGTACCGCGGTGAGCACCCGGAGGCGGAAGTGGCCCTGGAAGTGGCCAATACCGCTGCCATCGTTGAAAAGGTTGCCAATTTTGAACTCGACATTGGCATGATCGAAGGCGAACTGAATCACCCGGACCTCTCTCTCCAGCCCTGGCAGAAAGACGAGTTGGTGATCATCTGCGCCCCGGATCATCCCTGGGCGGGCAAGCCCTGGCTGAGGGATGACGATCTGGTAAGGGCAGACTGGATATTGCGCGAAAGCGGCTCCGGCACCCGTCAGGCGTTCGACCGCGCCATGCACGGCCTGTTGCCACAGTTCAAGCCGCCGCTGGAGTTACAGCACACGGAGGCCATTAAAAGAGCTGTAGAGTCTGGCATGGGGCTGGGCTGCCTGTCGCGGCTCTGCCTACAAGACGCCTTTGATCGTGGCACCCTTGTGCCACTGCCTGTACCCGAACGCCCTATGGACCGACAGTTTTACCTGGCGCTGCATAAACGAAAATTCAGAAGCCGAGCTATTCATCAGTGGATTGAATTGTGCTGAGGTCCAGTGCGGTTCTGAGTGCGACTGAGCGGCATCCCGAACCGGTCGCGACTGATATTTGGTGGTGCTGAGAAAGCGCATTTTCACCCCTCGCCACTCAGGCTGTAGGGAGGCGTTAGAGTGCAGGACTGACAGGTTATTGGTAAATCAACGCCAACTGCTTGTCATCTAAGTGTTGCGGTGCCGCATCAAATACCACCTGGGTATTGGCCTATTGGCCATACCAATAATGCGATTCGCAAAGCGTTTGGCGTTTTCGAGTTGACGTAAGGAAACCACGGCAGTAATGCCGTCTTCCGCACAGATTTGTTTTAGTTGAGACAGAACTTTTTCTGAGGTGGATGGATCCAGGCTGGCCACCGTTCATCGGCCAGAATAATGGTCGGTTGTTGAGCCAGTGCTCTGGCGATACCCACCCGTTGTTACTGACCACCAGGTAATTGATCTACTCGTGCCAACGCTTTATCAGCCAATCCAACCCGATCCAGGCAAGGCAAGGCCAGTTCCAAATCATATTGGGGCATCGGCAACAGGCTGCGTAAGAATGTATGATAACCGAGTGGCCCCTTACACATTCTGCCGCGCAGTGTGGCGTAAAATAAGCTGGTGATGTTGACACACCAAACTCGGTTGAATGTAGTAGTCAACTAATCCCTGACAGGTACAGTAAGGTCCTAGTTTGATGATAACGTCATCCGACTACTGAACGCTTTATTCTTCGTGATCACAGAGTGGTGAGTAAGGGCTGGAATTTATTGTTAAAAATCCTATAGTTGCTAGTGGCAATTCGGTTGTTGCGCAGCAAGCCTTGGAGAACAATAAGTTAATAAGGGGGTTAACCAGCATGAAAGTTACATTTGACGGTAATATCTGTAAGCATTCAGGCGAATGTGTGAAAAGATCACCAGAGGTATTCAAGGTGATTGACGGCAACATGGTGATCGATACTAATAAAGAGTCAGATGATAATATTCGAGCGACGGTTGCCAAGTGCCCCACTGGGGCATTGAAGTGTGTTGATGAGTAATTAGACCATGACCCCGTTTTAGTACCGCTCATTGTTAGAAAAATCCGGCTCTAGTTGCTGCTCAAAATGACCTGAAACAGCGTGTTTTCGAGCGTAATCAAATTGCGTAGACTATCCTAGTGCGCAGTGGGGTATGACTTAGTTATAGAAGATGCTCCAAGCCTCAATCTTCTTCTCAGTATCAGCCAGTGACAGGAATCAATTTTCGTTCAGGCATCCATCCCGGAATTTACCATTGAAGCTCTCAACATACCCGTTTTGTATCGGCTTTCCAGACTGCATAAGTTTCAGTTTAACGCCATGGCAGTAAGTCCATTGATCGAAGTTCCCTAGCAGAGCCAGGGGCTGTCGTTCGCCCATCACCCCTTTAGGGAGCTTGTGTTTGCGGGGGGACGGCCAGTCCACCTCACGATAAAGCCTATATACCTTCTTGTGATTCACCTTAGCACCCTGACGACGCAGCAATTGGTAAACGCGCCGATAGTTAAGCGCTTAAGAGAATACCAACCCCAGACGTTCGGAAGCAGTCATGAGCTGTTGTTGCGGATACCATGCAAAGCACAGACGCATACTCGAGGGAAATTGACCGTTGGCTGAACAAATCTTACCGGGTAGATAACTAACACCAGCTTGCCTGGCCTCATCAAGCTTTGCAGCGACGTCTCGCCCATCGACAAAACTTGCCCATAAAAAGTACCCACCGTTGGGCTTTTTGATACTTATCTGATCACCGATTGTTGACACCAGCCCATCCAATAGCACTTCAGATCGGGCTGCATAGATTTGCCGCAAATACTCAAGGTTCTTCTGAAACTCACCGTTGACAATCAAAGGCTCAACCAATGCCGAAGTGACAGGTGCCAAGCCCCCGCCACTTTGCAGTAACGCCGAGTTCTTGAGCCTGTGAAAAATATCACCGGAACCCTGAATCCAGCCAAGCCGCAATCCGGGTGCAAGGATTTTTGAAAAAGAGCCTACGGATAAAACAGGCGCGTTATCGTCATAACACGCCAAGGGTGCAGGGGGTTTCTGGCCAAAGTAGAGCGACTGATAAACGTCATCGGCAACAACAGGGCATCGCGTTTGGGCTGCCAGCTTTACTATACCTTGCCGCCGACTATACGACTGCGTAATACCTGAGGGATTATGAAAACTGGGAATTGTATAAAAAAATGCAGGCTTATATTTCTGTATGGCCTGTTCTAGAGCCTGTAATTCGACACCGTCTTCATCCATCGGCAAGGCAACAACGTTGAAGCCGCGCTCTTTAAATAATTTAAGTGCAATAAAATAGCTGGGATCTTCTACCAGAATCGTTGCACCGGGTTTGCTCAATTGTGAACAGATCATATCGAGTGCATTGGAAGATCCGTTCGTCAGCAATAGCTGTTCAGCATTAACCGGCTGTTCGTAATCTTCTGACAGCCATGCAGACAGCACCTGCCGGAATGTTTCGTCACCGGCCTGCTCGCCATAAGCCAGGTTTTGCTGCTCAACCGACAGTGACCGAAACAAATCAACCGGCAACAAATCCGGTTCTGGCTGGCCTACCGCCAGGTCTATCAAGTAATCAGGGCGTGTAACCTGGGTAGCCATTATTGAGTCAGACTATTCATTTTACGGAAGTAATGATGCGCCGCTTCGTTGACTCGTGGTGCTAACAAAAAAGTAGAAACCATCGTTGGTATAGCCATCATCGCATACATACCAATTAATAAACCGTTGACCAATTCAAGCGTCGTGACTGCGCCTACGACAATCATGAGCAAATAGAGCGGCGTATAGTAACGGGCTTTGTCTGCACCCAGTAAAAATCCAACACATTTCGAGCCATAAAACCAGAAAGTGACGATGGTCGAAAAGCTCAGTAATGCAACCATCAACAAAAGCAAATAAATACCACTATGAGGGAAAACCTTTTCTAAAGCTGCAACAGTGAGAGCAACACCTTCCATGTCGCCGCCGGTTTGCCAAACGCCTGTCAGCAGAATCATAAATGCGGTACATGAGCAAACAATCAGCGTATCGATAATCGGGCCGGTCATGGCTACGACACCTTCGCGTATTGGCTCGCTGGTTTTAGCTTCACCATGGGCCATCGATTCCGTGCCAATACCCGCCTCATTGGAAAAAGCTCCGCGACGCACGCCAATCATGATGACGGTTCCCAGAGCACCACCGGCTACACTGCCGCCGCTGAACGCGTCGTTGACGATAAGCATAAACACCTCGGGGATATCCTGCCAATATCGTATTAACACAATCAGTGTCATGCCGATATAAAGCAGCACCATACTTGGTACCAGTCGCACCGTTAACTTGCCAATGCGTTCGATGCGCCCCAGCACGACAAGCAAGGCCAAGATGGCCAGAACGACACCCGCAGTGATATCAAACGTCATGTGCTGGCTTTCTGTAGCAAGGCCTATCGGTATTGCCACAACCTCACGCAACAGGCTGACAAGCTGATTTGTCTGAAACAATGGTAATGTTCCAAGCGCGCCGGCTACGGCAAATAAAACAGCCAGGGGATACCAGCGCTTACCCAGCCCCTCACTTATCACGTACATTGGACCACCACGAAGTTCACCGCTTGAATCCCTGCCTCGATACATTACCGCCAGCGACGCAGTATAGAACTTGGTTGTTACCCCGATAATAGCCGTCACCCACATCCAGAAAACCGCACCAGGCCCACCCGCGCTAATGGCGATCGCAACCCCGGCAACATTGCCGAGACCCAGCGTGCCCGACAAAGCCGTACTTAAGGCCTGGGCATGGGAAACATGCCCCGGGTCGTGCTCATCGTTATAGCGCCCACGTAATAAAGCCAGCGCATGACCCAGATGGCAGTACGGACGAAAACGTGAATACAGCATCAAGCCAATGCCACCACCCACCAAAAGCACAACCAAAGGCGTGCTCCACATAAAATTGGCGAACGCATTAAATGCTGCTTCAAACTGATTGATAACAGACATAAGAATCCCGACGAGCTAAAACCTTACCCTAACGCCAGCCTCCTCCCTTAGAGCACTTTTTGGATCACATAAAAGTCCATTTTTAACAGACATAACAATCCCTGACCATGAAAAGTGGCCGGGATATACTCTGGGGAGAAGTGCTGTTGCTACAACAAGCTGGTCAGCAGGGATAAAAGGATACTACCGTAGCGTTTTAGATATTTTGTTGCTCATGTTTTCCAAGACGGCAAATCTCCCGTCAACTTGATATCATTAATCAGCGAAAGCGTTTTCCACTCTTCCAGGGGGAAGCGTATACCACCCTCTTCCGCACCGTACTTTTCTACCAGTTTTGATTCGATCTCCTTGTTAAGATTGAAAGTGCCAATACCGCGCATCCCCCAACCATGGAAGAGCCGAGCATCAATCACAGAAAAGCTGATGATACTTATCTCGCTGTGCCGGTCATCACGAAAGATACGCCGAAAAAGTGCGTTTACATCCTCGAACTTACCCTCTATTACTTGCAGAAAATGCGTTTCACTCGCCAGCAGAACACCTGAAATGCCAGCCGCATCGTTACTTGGTTCACTGGACATGGTGATATCCTCAACTAAAGCCCAATTAAGAGGAGTAGCACTCCGGCTCTTGTAGATGAGTCGATACATTATATATATCCTTTTTTATGAACTTGTTGTCAGAATTATGACAAACAAAAAGTTCTATAATTCCTGGGGTTACACTTTTTTACTCGTGACTCAGTGACTGTCAGAATAAAGCCACTGTTACAATTTAGCATAGAAGAGATAAGTCGTAGGTACCTCGGACATCTAACGACAAGCCCCTTTAGATCAGGTGGCGCCAAGGTTAATAAAAGAAATAGCTCTTTTAAAAATCCATACATCTATCTCAGGAATTATGTAGTAATTGTATATATGGTAGGCACAAGAAACCCCATACAGTTAGGTTCTATCCCGATGATAACGTCCTCCGACTGCCGAACGCCTATTGGTTCGTGATTTAAGAGTGATGGGTAAGGACTGGAATTTCTTGCCAGGAACCCTATATTTACTAGTGGCAGCTCACTTGTTGCCCGGTGAGCCTTGGATAACAATAAACTAATGAGGGGGTTAACCAGCATGAAAGTCACCTTTGACGGCGATATCTGCAAACATTCAGGTGAATGTGTAAAAAGATCACCAGAGGTTTTTAAGGTGATTGACGGCAACATGGTGATCGATACTGATCAAGAGTCAGACGATAATATTCGAGCGACGGTTGCCAAGTGTCCTACTGGGGCTTTGAAATGTGTTGACGAGTAATTAGACCAAAGCACCATTTATGTAATAGTCCACCCGTATCAGGCTAAAAACTCTCATATAACAAGCTTTTTATGGGTAATACCTGTTGACGCGTTAATCATTGGGGCGCTGGCTCTAGTCCAGCAGGCGTAGCCATATAAAACAAAGGGCTGCAAAAATGCAGCCCTTTTTTATTGCTTCAATCGATTGACCGGCGACTCTGTCACTCCAGCGTCAATCTGCATTAAGGCCAACTTCCGGCACTGTTCAACCCGCTGTACGATCAACTGCCCCTCTTCAACACTGCTCATGGGCGGCTCACCCCCACGCAGGAAATCAAGAAAAGCTTTAAGCTCCAACAAGAGCGGCAAGGATCCATCAACGTCCCGCAGCTCAAGCTCCTCTGGCGACTGGCCACACTGAGCGGTGTACCGGATCAAGAGGTGTCTGGGCTGGGCATCTGTCATGGTGACGGTGCCCCCAACGAAAACGGCCTCCAGAAAGCGTTCCTTCTGACCGCTCAAACTCGAAACCTCAATGCTGACAGGCACCTTTTTCCCCAGATATACAGTCAAGGCACTCAACCAGTCTCCGTCACCCAGACAAGTGGCAAAGAGCGGTTCAGGAATATCACCCAGCAGGTGAAGCACGATACTCAGATCATGCGGTAAAAGGATCCAGATCGGATCGACGTCCGCATGGGCGCTGCCCCATTGGCAACGCCGCAGGTTTAAGGCCCGAAGTCGGCCGAGACGCTCCGAGCGGATGATATCCCTGATCGCGTTGACACCAGGGTGATAGCGCCATTTGTCCATGATAAAAAGCCTGCCCCGACCCAGCTCAACCAGTTTCGCTGCATCGGCTGCATCGCTCGTCAGGGGCTTTTCGACAAAGACCGGTTTACCCCGGGGGATCAGCTGTTCGACAACCTCCCGATGGCAGGTTGTGGGAACCGCAACGACGTAGCCATCCAGATCGGACTCCAACATCGACAGCGCATCCAGAATTTCTTGAGCACCGTTTTCTCGCGCATTGCTTTTACTTTCCAGATCTTGCGCGACCACATGAACTTCACAATCAAGACTGACAAGATCGCGTAAAATATTTTTTCCCCAACGACCACAGCCAACCAGGCCGATTCGCAATCCAGCGCGCAGACTCATGGTGCTTTCAGAAACGCCGATTTTAGTCCACGGATCTCACGCACCAGTTGCGCTAAAGAGCCCGCATTAGTATCCCTCGACGACAGCTCGGGGGTCTTCACGCCCCAGGACAAATCCAGCTCTGGGTCATCCCACAAACAACTAAATTCGTCATCCATTGACCAATACGTAGATGTCCCGATGAGGTACATACAATCCTCGGGAGTATAAAAACCGTGGGCGACGCCCGGTGGAATAAGCCAGATTTGTGGCTGCTCAAAATTGACGGGGCCGAGCCACGACTTCATAAAGGTGGGAGAATCAGTTCTGATATCACATAGGCCGAGCGTCATTTCGCCGCTCAGTACAAAAAGATAATCGCAACGCCACAGATGAACGTGCATCCCTCTAAGCACGTTCCGGCTGGACGTCGTGACACTCCACTGCAGCGGCTGGTAGTCACTCGACCAGCAGCCTCGAAAGTATTCCGTCAGGCAACCCCGGTTATCGGCGTGGGTCTTCAGCTTGAACTTTGACACGCCGGCTATGTCTATCGACACGATTTCAATGGTCATTTTTATTCCTTTTCAATCCATTTTCTCAGATCGCGAATTACCGGCTTTAAAACCCTCCGGAGTGGCTGTGGAATCCTTGCCCGCCATGAAACCGGCGGAAGAAATCTGCGCTGCCAATCCGCCATCACTTCCTGCAGCAACCATACTGAAAAGTTCTCTTCACGTAACCGCTGACTCCATTGATCGAGTTCAGCACATCGCTCATTCAAAGACATGTCTTGGCGCGATGGGCTCGCAAAATGGAGCGTCGTGGGATGCGGGCTGGCATAAAAAAGACAATTCGGTAAAGCAATCCACTGCTGCCACATATAGAGGTCACTGGGCATACCGTCCGGACGGGGCCGCCACCCAAAAGGGAGGCGGCGATAGGCATCCATCCTGTGACCCACACAGGTCGGACCGAAGTAATTCCATATCAGCCGCAAGCGCCTGCGGGTCTCGACGTCATCAATGCGGCCCGCATTAGCACTGAGGGTTCCATCAATGGCAACCTCAGTATGCAGCGTGTGCACGAAATCGTATTTTTCAAGAAGAGGTACTAACGTTTCCAGATGATGGGGAAGCCACAGGTCATCATCGCCAAGATAACAAACATAGGTTGCGCGGGAATCCTCCAGCACTCTGGCACGGTGCACCTCGCCATGGCCGGCCCCTTTCGGGTTGGCGACAAACTGTATCCTCGCGTCATCTGCACACAATTGCGCAATCAGTGTGGCATGTTCAAGAGAAACTCCGTCGCCGACAATCACAATTCTAAAATCCTGAAAAGTCTGGCCAAGAACACTTTCTACAGCTCGCAAAAGCGTCGGCCCATGATTGCAGGTAGGAATGATCACATCGACCAAAGGGTTCGCGCTCATGGACATTTCTCTATAGGTGAAAGCCCAGTATATTGGAATTTAGCCAATGACCCCATGACCTGCTCACTTGGCCACTGGGCAACAGCATACGCCAAAAGCCAGTTACTTATTGAGGACAGAGATATGCGGAAGAGTCGGTGAATAATATTAAGATATCCCCCCGGATAATCCGGGAGGATAAATGGAGATACCGGCTATTCGCTTGCCTTTCGCGAAACCGGACTTGCTCAAGGAGTAGGTGCTAAGCTCAGCCCAGCTTTCATTAGCCTACCGGCAAAGAAAGCAGCGATGGGCCAGCTGTCATCGCTTCATTGCTGACCCAACGCGTAGCCATCAGGATTGGCGCTGCCTTCTTGCCACTAACAGCAGTGCACCCAGACCGAGACCCAGCAGTGGGAGAGAACCCGGTACAGGCAATGCGGTTGGAGGGGTGGGGTCAGTAGGCGTATCCGGGTTATCAGGATTGGTTCCAGGGTCACCCAGAAAGAAGCTGTCAATACCTATGTCAGCCCGATCACCAAATGTGCTGTGTGCAACGACTTCGAGCGTCTGAATCTCACTCGCGGCAGTAAATATTAACGTCTGCCAGATCCAGTCAGCAGCTTCGCCGAAAGTGGGCAGCTCCATCGTTGCAGCGTTCTGCGATTCTGCGCCAAAGATAATTTCCCAGTAACCTCCAGCTTCAGAAAAATCACTGTGGCTGATACTCTGTTCAAACGAGATCTCGTATTGTTGACCAATCACCAATCCGCCCAGGCCAACCTGCAGAGCACTTTCGACGTAAGGCGATCCCGCCCTGCCGTCCCAGCCAATGCCATGCAGAAAATCACCGCCTGTGCTACTGGCCTTCCAGGTAAAACCTCGGAAATTGGTGCTGGCATTGAATACATCGGGAGTCCCTGCTGTGGTAGTCCAGCCGGGAGGAACATCGCTGTTAAATCCGTTTGTGTTTCCTGTATACCCTTCGAACCCCCCGTTCTCAAAGGCATCGAGCAAGGCAGCAGAGGCATTCCCACCGACGAAAAGTAAGCTCGACGCCAAAACAAGAGATGGAATCTTACTTCTAAGTGCTAATGACATGTTGATTCTCCATGTTTGTATTAATTAATTTGTACCACTTTGATCCTTGCGGTACTTTCAAGAAAACTCCATTGATAAAACCCAATGAAAGTGGCCTATAAAAATTTAAGCATAATTTATACCAAATACAAAAAATTAATATATTACAGAGTGTTAGTGTAAACAGGATTATATATTGGCGCGCACTTTGTAAAATTACCTGACACATTTTTTGAGTTTAGCGCCTATAAATGAAAGGGTCCGTTTACACTGACCAGGCTAAGATACAGAAGCCATCAACATTTGTGAGTCGCGGCAAGCCCCTGCCAATCCTCCAACTCCAGCACAGGTTGCTCGGCCCGAAAACGGGCATCTAACGGATCTTCCAGAATGTCCACCTGTACGCCCTTGCTGCGCAGCAGTCGCTCAGTACCCGAGGCGTTGCTGACATCGCCCACCACCACTCGGGCAAAACCGCGCATGTGGAGCAAAGTGGCACAAACGTCACAGGGACTCAGTGAAGTGAACAGAGTGGTACGGTTGAAATCCAGCCGTCCGGCATCACGAATCGCCGCAGTTTCGCCGTGGTTGTAGGGGTGATTCTCCTGCACCAGCGTATTGTGGCCCTTCCCAACAAGCCGGCGCGTGGCATTATCGACAATCACCGCTCCGATGGGACAGCCGCCCTCGTCATAACTTTTCTTCGCGAGCAATACCGCAATGCGCATTAAATCGGCATCACGCAGTCGCCGGGCAAACGCATCATCCAGCAGCACCGGCAAGCTTGCCGTCGGCATATGGGCAACGGCGGTAAGCACCTCATCCGTAACCGGGGTAAGACTGTCAAACAGTGTGTTCATGGTTAGCATCCATCTCTATCAAGCGGCTATCTCGGTGACAAATCTAGAGCGACCGAGTCAAACGGACCCTGAATAATTTTTTCGCATGTCTATTCATATTTAATAGTGAATAATTATTACGCTGCTTCGAATACATCAAAGGAACCCGTATCAGGTTTCAGCAAAAAAGCTCACCTGGAGAGCCGGAAAATGGCCAATCAACAGATGTAGCGACCTAGCCGGAGAAGGATTTGGCAAACTGTCTGCCAAAACGAGCTATCCACTCTTGTGCTGCCGTTTCACTATCAAGCACCCGACCCTCCCGGTCGAGTTCCCGGCGATAGTGTTCTATCAGGCAGACCTGCTCCACCATCCTGCTTTTAAAGGACTCCGCTTTATCATTGAACTGGATGCCGACCCGAAACCCCTTGGTACAGGGGAGACATCGCGTCACCCGACCCGAAACCCGGCAATCCGTTTGCAGTGAAGGAATGTACAGCGTCACGGCGGTGCCCGGCGAGTACGCCCGTGGTAGGCGGCAGGCGAGTCCTCCCTGACTGATGTTGCAGAGGCTGGCCTGATAGCTACTGCTGCTATCCTCGGAGGAAACCATAATGGGAAAATCAGTGGGGTGGCGGATAAACTGTCGCATAGGCCTACTTTCCTGTGGGCATCTTGCCCTTAGTGAGGCATCCGCAAGTTATGCGCTGCCCGACAAAGAAATGGAGCATGTAATCCAGAGCCCGAGAGTGGCAAAACAGATGCACACCCATCCTTGTATAACCCGCTATATCTGTTTTGGTGTAGTGTGATCAAAATTTCCGGCTCCGCCAAAAGTACCACTGGCAACAGTTTGGGGAGTCTGCCAGCTAAAGCACCCTACCCCAGCCACCCTGCCTTTGCCCGCTTTTATTGCGACAGTTTTTTCGGTTTTGCCAGCCATTCATGGCCCTTCAACATGACTTGCCAGTAGAGCATCGGCAGTTGTTTTGCCTTTAGCCACCAGGCTGCCCGAGTGGCCTTGGTACCGTCGTTCACCCAGGTCGGAAAGGTCGGCTGTAGCTCACCGCCGTAGCCGAATTCGGCAAGGACAATCCGGCCCCGCTCGACGGTGAGCGGGCAGGACCCATAGCCGAGATATTCGGCTGTCAGCGGCTGGTCGTTGAGGTGAGCGATCAGGTTTTCGGCCACCACTGGGGCCTGCTTACGAACGGCAGCGGCGGTTTTGGCATTGGTCGTGCCGCTGACATCCCCCAGGCCAAAAATATTTTCATGGTGGCTGTGACGGAGCGTATCGCTCTTTAGATCGAGCCAGCCGGCTTCATTAGCCAGACTGGACTCGCGAATGAAAGCAGGTGCCCGCTGGGGAGGCACGGCGTGAAGCATATCAAAGCTAATTTCCCGATCCTGGGTACCGCCCTCGGTATCCGAAATGCGAAACACGGCTTTCTGGGCGGGGCCGTTAACCGAGACCAGGTTACTCTGGTAATTGACATCAATCCCGTAGCGATCGATATACGACTGCAACGCTGGCACATACTCCGGCACTCCAAACAGCACAGCGCCAGCATTGTGGAACTGAACCGAGAGATCATCTAGCACGCCATTGCGGCGCCAGTGATCCGATGACAGATACAGGGCTTTCTGGGGAGCGCCGGCACATTTGATGGGCATCGGCGGCTGGCTGAACAACGCAGTGCCTTTTTTCAGTCGCTTGACCATTTCCCAAGTGTATTGAGCCATCCCCTCCTGGTAATTGGAGGTGACACCATTTTGTCCCAGACTTTCCGTCAACCCCTCAATGCCAGCCCAGTTCAGCTCCAGACCGGGAGCAAGTACCAGGGCCTTGTACCCCAGAACCGTGCCATCCGAGAGCGTTACACAATTTTGATCCGGCTCCAGGGATACAACCTGTTGTTGATGCCAGGTGACAAAATCGGGCATTACCTTGGCCATCGCCTTAGCCGTGATTTCCGGGCGAAAAACGCCACCACCCACCATGGTCCATCCGGGCTGATAATGATGGGTATCTGACGGCTCAACAATGGCTATTTCCAGTTTTCGGTCACGTTTGTGGAGGCTGGCCGCGACCGCAATACCTCCGGCACCGCCACCGACAATCAGGACGGAATAGATTTTTTCGGGCTGCACGTGATGTGGGTCTTGATTACTCATGACAAGGGCCTCCTGGTTTCATACTACAGCTGGTCACGAGCATGATGGCATACACGTGACTTAAATTTAGTTATATGCATATATCGCAATAGAATAAAAAGTCTAGCAAGGGCAGCTTTGACTGAACACCCTACAGAGAGGCCATGATGCCGCCCCGAAGGCTGGCGACCTGCTGAATGCCGGCCTCAGTCAGAATCGATACAGCCATCGCTGAACGCCGCCCGGACCGACACAGGGCCACTACCGGCCGCTCACTCGGCACCTCGGCTACCTGCTGCCGGAGTTTGTCCAGGGGGATGAGCAGGTCAGACTGGAGAACCGGGGAATTATCCGAACGAACCTCATCGATATCCCGCACATCCAGCAGTGTGACCTCTGAACGGTGGGACTGCAGCCAGTCAATATCCACCTCCGGGACACCGGCATAGGTCACTTTGATATCACCCCAGTCGGGCTCCTCCGGCAACAAACCATTTTCCGGACAACCACTACGATGATTGGCGGGAACTGCCTCGTCAATTTTCTTGGGGTGCGGCAGTTTCATGGCATGCATGTATTCAACAAAGTCATGCTCGTCGGCACCCCCGCCGACACGGGCGTTAAAGGCTTTTTCTTCACCGATGGTACTCTGGGTTCTACCGTTGTAATCGTGTGCGGGATAGACCATATAGTGATCGGGCAGACTAAAGAGCTTTTCCGTGATCGAGTGGAACAGGTTGTGGGCACTGCCCTCCTGAAAATCACTGCGGCCACAGCCGCGAATCAACAACGTGTCACCGGTAAAAACCATCGCCTGATCTTCCAGCACATAGCTCATGCAGCCGTTGGTGTGCCCGGGGGTTGACAGGGCTTTCAGCTGAATACCGTCAACACCAAAAACCTGCCCGTCCTCCAGAGGAAGATTGACGTGCTCCGCACCGATCACTTTTGCCGAGGCGATCTGGCAACCGGTCTTTTCCTGCAATAACCAGGCTGCTGTCACATGGTCGGCGTGGGCGTGGGTATCCACCACCAGCGCCAGTGTCAGATTCAGCTCCCGCAAAAGTGCCATATCTCGCTGGGCCTGCTCGAATACCGGGTCAATAAGAATCGCCCGCCGGGTAGTTTCATCGGCCAACAGATACGTATAGGTGGAAGAGGTATTATCAAATAACTGCCTGAACAACATAAAACATCCCTCTATTGATGGTTGTATCTGGTTGATTATGGTTGAATCTGACTGATCTTGCATAAGACAAAACAATTAGACGAGCGTTTATAGCCAATCGTAAATATCTGTGTAAAATGTTTGCTCACCCTTCGTGGTGCTGGATGTTTTAACCTTCCCGACACCCGCCTTAAAAAAGTGTTCGTTGATCCTATGAAAACTACCGCCAGACTGATAACTGTTATTGTTGTGCTAACCCTGATTCTGGGCAGCCTGTTTGCCTGGAAAATGCAGCAGATAAAGCAACAGCAAGCCCTGATGAGTCAGGCTCCGCCACCCTCGGTGGTAGAGGCAACCCGCGTGGTGGAGGATTCCTGGCCGCAGTCGCTCTCGGCAATTGGTAGCGTTCGGGCAGTCAACGGTATACGGATTGCCAATGAGATGGCGGGCGTGGTTGAGCACATTGAATTTGAATCCGGCCAGCAGGTCAGCGCCGGTGATTTGCTTCTGAAACTCAACACCGATACAGATCAGGCCGCGCTGGAAACCCTGAAAGCCGAACAACGGCTGGCGCTTCAACAGTTCGAGCGTTATTCCAACCTGATCCGGGGCAAAACCATTTCCCAGTCGGCCTTCGATGAGGCAAAGGCCACCCTGGAAGCCGCTGAGGCCCGGGTTCACGAACAGCAGGCCATCCTGAACAAGAAACGTATCCGCGCCCCTTTCGACAGTATTATCGGACTGCGCATGGTCGACCTCGGTCAATTTCTTGAAGTAGGCACTCCCATCGTGCAGCTTAGTATGCTCGATCCCATCTATGTGGATTTTACAATCCCCGAACGGGATCTTCCGCGCATCAGCGTGGGGGACAAGGTTGAAGTCCGTGTCGCCGCCCATCCCGGACAACTGTTCACTGGCGCAGTGCTGGCCCTGGAGACATCCGTCAGCACAGAAAGCAGAACCCTTACCGTGCGTGCCGAATTACCCAACCCGGAACATCGGCTGCGACCGGGTATGTTTGCCAATGTCAGCACCTATCGCGGTCAGCAGGACCGGGTACTCACTCTGCCGCGCACGGCGATTTCCTACAACACCTATGGCGACTTTGTGTTTGTCATCGAGTCTGGAGAAGGTCAGCAAAAAACAGTGCAACGGCGCAGTGTCACCACTGGCGAAGTCCGGGGCGGCAGGGTATCGGTCACCAGTGGCGTGAAAAAAGATGAACAGGTGGTTGCCACCGGTCTGCTGCGGCTGCGCAATGGTCAGGCCGTTGAGATTGTCGACTCGGCGACCTCCGACAAGGCTGCCAACTAATGCGTTTTACGGATATTTTTGTTCGCCGACCGGTGCTGTCCACCGTAGTCAGCCTGCTCATTCTGCTAATGGGGTTGCGCGCAATCCTGGAACTGGAAGTCCGCCAGTACCCGGAACTGGAGAGCACCACGGTGACGGTCTCCACGGCCTATCCGGGCGCGGATTCTGAACTGGTCAAGGGTTTCGTGACCATCCCGCTGCAACAGGCCATTGCTGAGGCCGAAGGGATAGACTACCTATCCTCCACCAGTCAACAGGGTATCTCGACCATCGAGGCCAGAATGGTCCTGAACTACGACGCCAATGATGCACTGGCAGAAATTCAGGCCAAGGTCGCCTCGAAGCGGGATGTGTTGCCGGAGGCCGTGCGGGACCCGGTGATCAGCTCGACCACCGGGGACAGTACCGCGCTGATGTATATCGCTTTTTACAGCGACACCATCAAGGTTCCACAGATTACTGACTACCTTACCCGACAGGTGCAGCCGAGACTGCAGGCACTAGCCGGGGTTGGCAAGGCCGAATTGATGGGCAGAACCTTTGCCCAGCGGGTCTGGATTGATCCGCAGCGACTGGCCGCAATCGACATGACCCCGCGCGACCTGATCGAGATTCTACTGAACAACAATTATCTCGCCGGTATTGGCAGTACCCGGGACGAACTGGTGCGCATCGACCTGACCAGCAACACCGACGTCAACAATCCGGAGCAGTTCCGCAACCTGGTCATTAAACAGACCGACGACAGTATCATTCGTCTCGGCGATATCGCCCGCAGTGAGCTGGGATCACAGACTTACGACTCCATCAACAACTACAAAGGCAAGCCCTCGACCTACATCGCCATCGAAATCGCACCGGGCGCCAACCCTCTGGATGTTGCCGCACTGGTACGTGCTGAATTGCCGGATATTCGATCACAGCTGCCCGAAGGCATGCTGGTGGAACTGCCCTACGATGCCTCGGAATTTATCGACAGCTCCATCAAGGAGGTTATCAAGACGCTGGGCGAAGCGGTGATTATCGTCCTGCTGGTGATCTTTCTGACATTAGGCTCCCTGCGGGCAGCCATTGTTCCATCCATCGCCGTACCGCTATCGCTGATTGGCGGCGCACTGATCATGTTGATACTGGGCTTTTCGCTCAACCTGCTGACACTGCTGGCAATGGTGCTGGCCATTGGGCTGGTGGTGGATGATGCCATTATTATTGTGGAGAACGTTCACCGCCATATCGAAAACGGTGAAAGTCGCTTTGAAGCAGCACTGAATGGTGCTCGGGAAATGGCAACTCCGATTATCGCCATGACCACGACCCTGGTGGCTGTCTATGCACCGATCGGTTTCATGGGTGGGCTAGTTGGCTCCCTGTTCACAGAGTTTGCTTTCACGCTGGCAGGTGCCGTGCTGATATCCGGGGTGGTCGCCCTGACGCTCTCCCCCATGATATCCGGCAAGATACTCAAGCCCCACGGTAACCCATCCCGCTTTGAGGGCTTTGTCGAGCGCAGCTTCAACCGGCTCGCCGGCGGTTATCAGCGCTCACTGGCTTTTGTACTGCAGTCGGTATGGGTCGTGGTTTTTTTCGCGCTGGTACTTCTCGCATCCATCTATTTCATGTTGCAGCTGAGCCAGAATGAGCTGGCACCACCAGAGGATCAGGGCATTCTGCTGTTTATGGGTGCCGCCCCCCAAACGGCAACACTGGAATATATGGAAGGTTACGGCAACCAGATGCAGGAAATTTTTGAAGAGCTGCCGGGTTACGATGAGACTTTTCTGCTGATTGGCCGAGGCAGTGCCAATTCGATGTTTGGCGGCTTCAAGATGAAACCCTGGGACGAACGGGAGATATCCCAGTTCGAAGTGGAACCTCTGATGCAGCAAGCCATGTCCAAAATCCCCGGTGTGCGCATCTCTGTATTCCCCCGACCGCCGATACCGGGAGCTGGCAATGGTCTGCCGTTGCAGTTCGTGATCACCTCGGGCAAAAGTTATGAAGAGATCGATACGCTGGCCGATGAACTGCTGGGAAGCGCCATGGCCAGCGGCAACTTCATGTTCCTACAGAAATCCATTGAGATCGACCGCCCGATCAACAAGATTGTGATTGACCGCGACCGGGCCGCCGATCTGGGACTCTCTATGGGTGATATCGGTCGGTCGCTGGCCAATATGCTGGGCGGCGGCTATATCAACCGCTTTAACATGCAGGGTCGTTCCTACGAGGTGATTCCCCAGGTGGAGCGCAGCGACCGGGCGTCAATAGATGACCTGAAAAACTACTACATTCGGGCCGATTCGGGTGACCTGATCCCTCTCAGCAACCTGGTGGATTTCGAGCAGCAGGTCGAACCCTCATCCCGCACCCAGCACAATCAGCTCAATGCCATCGCGCTTGAGGGTGTCACGCAACCCGGCGTCGCCATGGGTGATGCGATCACATTTCTTGAGCAAAAAGCGGCCGAGCTGTTTCCGGCTGGCTTCAATTACGACTACAAAGGGCAATCGCGGCAGTTCAAGCAACAGGGCGGAGCCCTGATGGTGACTTTTTTCCTCTCACTGCTGGTAATCTATCTGGTGCTTGCCGCCCAGTTTGAAAGCTGGCGAGATCCGATCATTATCCTGGTCACGGTACCGCTGTCGGTGGCCGGGGCTATGGCATTTATCATGATGGGTGCGGCGACCATGAATATTTACACCCAGGTGGGCCTGATCACACTGATCGGCGTGGTCAGCAAGAACGGTATTCTGATCGTAGAATTTGCCAACCAGCTGCAGGCCGACCGGCAACTCAGTAAGCTCGATGCCGTAATAGAGGCCTCGGCCATCCGGTTGCGCCCTATCCTCATGACGTCCGTCGCGCTGGTGGTTGCCATGGTGCCACTGTTAATGGCGGCGGGACCCGGTGCAGAAAGTCGCTTTGCGATTGGTCTTACCATTGCCACAGGGTTGGGTATCGGGACATTGCTGACCCTGTTTGTACTGCCAGCCTTCTATTGCCTGCTGGCGGGCAGCCACCAAAAAGCGCACTAACCACGGCCGGATAGTGCGCTCCTCATCGCGGGGTGAATCAACCGCACTGAATCCCCAGTTCGGGACTATCAAAACGCCAGCCGTTATTGGCGTTTTTTAGTCACCACAGATGCAACCAAATCAGGGCCTAGCGAACTAAATCGCTGATTTCCTTTACCAGCATCGGCTGGCTGCGTACCAGCGCGTTCAGATTGCTCCGCTCTTCGTCCAGCCACCCGGCAATATTTTCAGCGGTAAGGTTTTTGCCAAAACCGTCATGGCTATCGTCGTGATTCCACAATCGATCAATGACCATCTGCCCCATTTCATGATTGTAATGACTCGACTCCCAATACCATTGCATTCGATGCCGGTTATCGCCCAGCTCAGGAAATGGCTCACTGGTAAAGGAGGAAATGGTCGAAAAATCCGTCAGCGTTACCCGGCACCACTTTTTTGAACAAACCAACAATAAAAATACACATTCCCAGAGAGAAGTTATCCGGATTCCAACGAAATAACCCGGCGCTTCTGAACTGGGGTTGCAGTTCGCGGTAATGGACAATCGGGCCCATGATCAACTGTGGGAAAAACGTGATAAAAAGCACGTACTCGAGTGCACTGCCTTCCGTAAGTTTGCCCTTGTAGGTGTCCACCAGAAAGGCAATTTGCTGGAAGGTAATAAAAGATATTCCAAGAGGGATCAGGATATGGTGGGTCGTACTGAAGGCTGCACCGTTGCCGCCAAAAACAGCGATGACCAGTTTGAAATAAAACAGTAGCCCCACGTTGGCCAGTACTGCAATCCATAGGCACAACCGCCGGTAACGGGACAGTTTACGGATGAGCACCGCAGAAAAATAATTGAATAACAGCGATGCCAGCAGCAGCCAGAGATAGGACAGCTCCCAGCTGGCATAAAAAATCAGCGAGGCGACAACCAGCCAGAGCAAGCCCCCGGTACGTCCTGCAACATGGCCTACACCGTAAAAACCGGCCAATACCAGTGGCAGAAAAACCAGCAGGAAAAGATAGGAGTTGAACAACATTGTGGCCGGACTCTAACCTGGGGGTCGGCGATAGAACAGAAAGCAAGCGTGGTAGGTGGCCTGAATTTCGCGACTACCGGGTTTTTTATAGAGTGCCTCGTAGTAGTGGGGCATATCCCTGAGCACAGTCCTCGGAATCGGTCGCTGGCCCGCCTGGGAGTTCACGGCCCCGGCATCTTTGATGGACTGTAAAAATGTCCTGACATCGGCAAAGTGAGCAAGAATATCCCGCTCGACCAACTCGGCCTCCGGCAGTGTCTGGCGGAGGTAATCGACAGACTTCATCGGCACTACGTGGTTTTGAACAGCGAGCTGGTTTTTCTGATAGGCACAATTAAAGGCGTCTGCCAACTCACAGAAGGTGCGCTCGGCGAAGGTGCCCAGCGCCAGAAATCCCCCCGGGGCAAGAGCCGAACACATTCTGCCGATAGCCTTATCCAGGTGAACAAACCATTGCACCGTTGCATTCGAGACGATCAGATCAAACTGTCTGTTCAGTGATTGCAGATACTCTTCAGCGTCGATAACCAGGTAGGCCGGTCCCGGCACCTGTTTTTTGGCATGGTCGATCATCTCCTGTGATATATCGATGGCTGTTATATTCGCTGAGGGAAACAGGGCTTTGAGCGCTCTGGTGAGCCGACCAGTGCCGCAACCCACTTCAAGAATCTCCCGAACACCGCCATTGGGCTGCTCACTGCGAATTCTGTCCAGCAGACATTGCCCCATCACTTTCTGGACAGGTGTCGCGGCCTCATAACTCTCCGCACGGGAGCCAAAACGATTGGCCAGTGCCTTCTTATCGAGGTCGAATTCTGTGTTTTTGATCGCGGGCAAGGGTGACAAAGAATCCTGTTTTATCGATGATCACAATCAGCGCCGACAGCTCGAACCGGAACTCAGTGGTGATCCATTGTTGTGAGATGCTCTCTCACCTGCGCCAAATCACTGCAGGTCAGAAAATCCAGACTATCCTAGACGATCATGATGATACAACAACCACTGGGCGAGAGGCACGGAATCGTCTAAGGTTGCAATCATTGGTACGCAAGAAGGCCTCATGAGCCTGCCGAAAAAGGGTGGAAAGACTATGTTATTATCACTGTTGCTGTTTATCGGTTTACTCTCAGCCGTATTTTATTACCGCCCGCCATTGCAAACCGGCTCCCTGGTTATGGTGGTCGGTACCATTTTGCTGACAATCTATTGCAGCGGTATGTGGCTGATATTATTGGTGACGGTCGGTATATCCATCCTCCTCAATCATCCCCGGTGGCGCCAGCAATTGCTGATTAAACCGATGTATCACATGCTGCGAAAGTCCATGCCCACCATCAGTAAAACCGAGCAGGAGGCCCTGGAGGCTGGCACCACCTGGTGGGAAAAAGAGCTGTTTAGCGGCAGGCCGGACTGGCATCAGTTTGCTGCCATTGCCCTGCCGCAGCTCAGTGAGCGGGAACAGCAATTTCTCGACAATGAAGTAGTGGAGCTGTGTCAGCTTATCGATGAATGGGATGTCCATCAGCGACAGGATCTCTCGCCGGAGGTCTGGGAGTATCTGAGAAAAAACGGCTTTTTCGGTCTGATCATCCCGGAGGAGTTTGGCGGGCTGGATTTCAGTCCTTACGCGCAGAGTCGCATCATGAGCAAAATAGCCAGTTGTTCCCCCACGGCCGCAGTCACTGCCATGGTGCCGAATTCACTGGGCCCTGGCGAACTGCTGGTGAAATACGGCACTGAAGAACAGAAACAGCGCTGGTTGCCAGGGCTGGCCAATGGCACAGAACTCCCCTGCTTCGGCCTGACCGGCCCGGAAGCCGGATCAGATGCAGGCTCGATTCCGGATCTCGGCATCGTCTGTATGGGGCAACATAATGGCGAGGAAGTACTCGGGCTCAGCCTGACTTTCAGCAAACGCTGGATCACCCTGGCACCGGTGGCGACGGCAATTGGCCTCGCCTTCAAACTGCGGGATCCGGACGGCTTGCTCGGCGACCCGGACACCGTGGAATACGGTATTACCTGTGCCCTGTTGCCCGCTGACCACCCCGGTGTCGAGATCGGTCGCCGCCACAACCCGGGCGCTCCATTCATGAACGGGCCCATTAGCGGCACCGATGTGTTCATCCCGATCGACTGGATTATCGGCGGTGCCGACATGGCCGGCAAAGGCTGGCGGATGCTGATCGAATGTCTGGGCGCAGGGCGCGGCGTATCCCTGCCGGCCCTGGCAACTGCCAGCGGTGAGATGTGTTACCTCACCGTCGGCGCCTTTGCCCGGATCCGCCGCCAGTTCAATATGGAAATTGGCAAATTTGAGGGCGTTCAGGAGGCCACCGCTGAAATTGCCGCAGGGGCTTATACACTGGAAGCAATGCGGCAGATGGTAACCCGGGGGCTGGCGGATGGCGCGCCCTCGGTACTGACCGCCATGGCCAAACTCCATGCCACTGAGCGGATGCGGCAGATCGTCAATCAGGCCATGGACGTGGTGGGTGGCCGGGCCATTCAATTGGGACCGCGCAATTTTCTCGGTTCAATGTACCACTCGGTACCGGTGGCCATCACCGTGGAAGGCGCCAATATTCTGACTCGCTCCCTGATGATTTTTGGCCAAGGTGCCATGCGCTGCCACCCCTATCTCTATGCCGAATTAAAAACGTTGCAACATGGCGATGAGCAAGCGGGACTGGATGAATTTGATCCCCTTTTCCGGCAACATCTGGGACACATTTTCAGCAATATCGCACGGCTCAAGCTGTACGGCGTCACCGCGGCACGCTTCAGCCCGGTACCCGACGACGCTTCTGATTTCAGTCGTCGCTGGTATCAGCGAATTAACCATCTCAGTGTGGCTCTGGCCAGTTGCTCAGACGTAGCCCTGGGTATACTCGGTGGAGATATCAAGCGGCGGGAGCTGTTGTCCGCCCGACTTGGCGACGTCCACAGCGAGCTGTTTATTGCCTGCAGTGTCCTCAAGTACCACGATGCCAACCAACAGAACGATGATACAGAAGCACATGCCCGTTATGCAGTGCAGCGCTCCCTGTTCAGGGCCCAACAGGCGTTGCTGGCATTTTGTGACAACTTCCCTCTGCGGTGGCTCGGCAAAATTCTGGCATTCACCTGTTTCCCTTTGGGGCGTATTCACCGGGCCCCGGATGATCATCAGATTCGTCAACTCGGCAGCCTGATCATGGAGCCGAACTCCGTGCGGCAGGCACTGAGCCAATTCGTGTATCTCAACGAAGATCCACTGGATCCTGTGGGGCGGGTTGAATCAACCTTTCAGGCATTGCTCAAAATAGACAAACCCTGGCAAGCATTCGTTCGTGCACGCAACAAGGGGCTTCTGCAACATCCTGATAATCTGGATTTGGCACTGGCCAGCGCAGCTGAACAGGGCATCATCGGCGCTGCTGATATTGAGCCGATTAAAACCTACGACAAACAGCGCTATGACTGCCTGCTGACAGATCACTTCAAAGCGCTATAGACGGGGTTGAGAGCCAGAGTAACAACCAATGGCAACAGAATTACAGTGTTTTGCCGGTGGTGAACCACCGGTTTGTCCTGCAGCGCTTGCGACCCGGATGATCTTTAAGTCAGCCAGGTCTCTCAATGAAACGGGCTTCAACAAAGGATTTATAGCGATTTCTGGGTCGCCCGGCGCATCAGTGACAAGTAAAGCCGATTCGGCAGCAATCGCAGCAATTTCATCCAGAATACAAATCGCCGTGGGAAAGCAATCTCGAAGCGACTGGACAGCAGCCCCCGATAAATAGCCATAGCGGCATCGTCTGCCTCCATCAACGCGGGCATCTGAAAGGTGTTTTTATCGGTCAACGGTGTTCGGACAAAACCGGGATTGATTACCTGCAATCGCACCCCTGTGCCATGTAAATCCATGTACAGCGATTCACACAGACTGATCAGTGCCGCCTTGCTGGCACAGTATGCCGCCGCCGTTGGCAAGCCCCGGTAGCCAGCGACGGAGGCCATCACAGCAATGTGGCCCCTCCGGTCGGCAAGGTAGCGATGCAAAACCGGATCGAGGCAGTTGATCGTACCCTGAAGGTTGATGTCCAACAGTCTGCGGCAGCGCTGGGCAGAAAAGGCCTCTGCACTGGCGGGGTCATGGGTCCCCGCGTTCAATACCACCAGTTCCGGAAACCGTTGTTCTCTGTCCCAGCGTTCAAACAGAGCGGCTATTTCGGCGGGGCGACGGATATCCAGGGGAACCGGAATAAATTTCCCGGGCGCAGAGGCCAGCGATGACTGCAGCTGGTTGAGCTCGTCGAGATTGCGGGCAGAACCATAGACCGTTGCGCCACGTTCACAAAACAAGTGTGCCAGTGCCGCACCGATACCCCGCCCTGCACCGGTAATCCATATACAGTGCCAGGGTGTTTGCATTTTCTGTTTAACATTCATGGTCGTCTTTGCTGTCTCCAAAATGATTCTCTAACTCACGTACTCTCCAGATGACACCCTAGGCCTGACAGGCGGGCCAGACATCATCGGCGGGTTGATCAGATTCCCGGCGAATGTAAAGCGTGATCTCACCCACAGGGATACCAAATTTGCTCATGGTGGCGCGGTTGATCAAATTGTTTTCATCCACCAGATAGAGCCAGTCATTCAGCTTAATGTGGCGTACTTTGCCATTGACAGGAATTTCCAGCACGTATTGCCAGTTCAGCGCATTGCCCTCGGTAGTGCCCGATGCCTGGCCCACCACGTCTCCGGCCGTACCGGTATATTGATTGCCGGTTTTGGTGAGTCGCCAGCAGCGGGTTTGCTGTTCGCCATCATTGAAGAAAAACTGTTCGTCCAGAACCCCTTCCCCATCCTGCCAGGAGGCATTGATTTCCGCCCTGAAACGGCGAATCACCTTGCCACGATAATCCTGCACCATGCCATAGGCCACCAGATGGCCGTTGAAGAATTTGTCCAGGTGCAGCTCCGGTGTTTCATGTTGGTAATCGGTAATCGTGGAGGAGCAACCTGCCAATAACAGGCCAGCGAGACAAATACTTTTTGATACATTGCGGGCCATTAAAAACTCCTCTTTTCAGCGTTCACCCCGAAGTTTTCGGGTCAGTTTTGGGTAGGCACTATCGTCTGCCAACCAGATATTCAAAAAGGCTTTGGCAAACACAGGATCTTCCACGGAACCGATGTATTGACCGTTGTGATGAAAATGGCCCCGATCCTCCGGGTCCATATAAAAAGTCAGCTCATCGCCCTCTGCCAGGTTCGGCCAGATATTAGCCAGGTGCGCCATCCATCGGTCCAGTTGTTCGTCCGGCAAATCGCCGATCTGTTTGCGGGTTTCCTTTACCAGCCGGGTACTGCTTATATCCCGTCGATAGGTAAGCCTCAGCATCAGAGGTCCCTGTAATCTCTCGTAACGTCCGGTGACACTGTAGAGTTCGGCGCGGTAGACCTTCATAAAAAAAACTCGGAGCTCTGCATGGCCCACAGACTGCAACCGGTCCGGCACGGGCACGGCCTGTACCGAAACAACAAAGAATGACAACAATATCAGTAGCAGTGCCCGACTAAACCTGTACACGATCACCTCCCAGCCGGTCTGCCAGCGACATCAGTGCCGGAAATAACCCCATCCAGACGACCGCCAGAAGCATCAGGGAAGGAACCACCGCAAAACCGAAATCTGCCGCCCCCAGATTAATCGCCGCCCAGTAGGTCAGCGCCCCGGCCACTGACCCGACGACTGCGGAGAGTAGGTGGCGCCTGGAAAAAAACCGCAGGCATTGACGAAGAGTGGCGGCAAACCCCAGCCACAGTAGTACCAGCCAGACCGGGGGCAAAGGGCTACCCTGGTTGAAAACGAACACACCGCCGAGGGTAAGCAAGGCATCAACCGTAAAACCCAATATTGCACACACCAGTAATACACGGGCTTCAAGCAGTGGCTGGCGGTGAAAGGTCAGATGCAACACCAGCAGTAACAAAACTACCGGAACTGCACTATTACCCAGTAACACAGACAACCACCAGATGAGCTGAAAGCCGATTAGGTTGATCCAGAAACACTCGGAAATGCCAGAAAACAAGGTTTGATCTCCCGCTGTAATGTAACTGTTACGATTTACCACTACAGTCAGATCATCGGTCACTGATCCAGGCCCCCAGACAGCGCGTATTGATCAGGGACAACCGCACCATCAACAGGTAGCAGTAATGACGATCAAGCTTTTGAAGCATTTACGAAAAATGCGGCAATTGGATACCGTGCGATTTATCCAGAATGCCTGTGCGCCGATGGTGCTTCAGGTGGCTTTTTTTGAGAATGGGCAACTGCGAAGGCAACTGATCAAGACCCGCGAGGGAGAGGTGATGTCCTGTCGCCATTTGGGTGAGGCCTATGCGCTTTGTCGCTCCGCTGGCGTGCACCGCGCTGAACTGGTGCAGATCGTCAGTCACGATGAAGCCTGCGCCGGTGACCGTTCAGCCGCGACAAGGCCCGCTATGTCACTGACATTTTAGGAGAGATTCACCCTTGAACAGACTCGTCCTGGCAATGACCACTTTTCTGTCAATCCTCTGCGTCAATATCGCCGCATCGGAGGAAGCAATAACGACAGACACTGACACCCAACAGGCCAACTGCATGAATATTTACCAGTTTACTGCGCCGGATTTGATTGATGAAAAACCGGTGGACTTTTGCAAGACCTACGCCGGCAAGGTGCTGATTATTGTCAATACCGCCAGCAAATGCGGGTTTACCGGGCAGTACGAGGGACTGGAAGCACTTTACCGGGAGTTCGGTGATCAGGGCCTGGTGGTGCTCGGTTTTCCGTCCAATCAGTTTGGCAATCAGGAGCCGGGGACAGCCGAAGAAATCCAGAACTTCTGCCGTGTCACCTATGGCGTGCAATTTCCGATGTTTGCCAAGACCCGTGTACGCAAGGGCGATGCCGACCCCCTATGGACCTACCTTGGCGACACCTCCGGCACCTATCCAAAATGGAACTTTTACAAGTACCTGATCAACCGCGAAGGCGAAGTAGTCGAAGTGTTCAGCAGTGTCACCTCACCGGAAAGCCGACGGTTTCGCAAAGCTGTGAAGGCACTTCTTTGAATTGAACCGATAACATTCACCAGAACCGGAGCACGCCAAGTTGACGATACCAATGAGACATCAGAGCATTGCCGTGATAGGCGCCGGTCTGGCTGGTACCACCTTGACCGAGCGCTTACTGGAGGTGGGTTATCAGGTCACGGTCTATGAGAAAAGCCGTGGCACAGGTGGCCGCCAAGCCAGCAGTGGCCTGGCAGAAGCCATCGTGGACCTAGGCGCGCCCTGGTTTGAACCCGTTTCTGACAGATTTCGGAGCTGGCTGGAAGATCGATCCGAAATACAGCGTTTTACGCCATCACACAGAGACTTTACCGGTCTGGAGCTGGATCCTGTTTCGGTGTATCTGGCAGCACCGAAACAAACTACCCTGACACGAAACCTGCTGGGTAGCGCAGCATTCTGTTTTTCAACCCGTGTAGGCAAATTGCATCCCGGCTCGGAGGGCGTCGCCGTCGAAAACGATGTCGGGCAATTGCTGAATACCCATCAGGCTGTGATTGTCACAACACCGGCACCCCAGGCTGAACCATTGCTGACCGCAATACCCCGCTTTGCAGAATTGGCAAGATCTGCAGAATCGATACCCACCTGGGTGGTGGCTCTGGGTTTACGTCAGAAGACCAAAAAACCGGTTGATCTGTTCAGCGGCAGACACCCGTTGTTGGCAAGAGCCATCTGCAACAGCAGCAAACCCGGGCGCAGCGCCGGACCATTTGCTGAAACCTGGCTGCTGGAAGCCAACCCAAAATGGAGTAAAAGGCATCAAACGTCTGCCCCGAAACAGGTGGGCACCGAGCTGATTAAAGCCTTCCAATCCGTCATGGAGGAGCCCCTGGAGATTGCAGCACTGCGCACCCACCGTTGGCTATACGCCAGGCACGGGTCTGCTGATTCCGCCGAGTATCTGTGGTGTCCGAAAAACAGAATTGGTGTCTGCTCGGACTGGTTGGCGTACACCGGCAGCGAGGGGGCGTGGCTGAGCGCCAATCACCTGGCCGACAAACTTCTCACCAATCATAAAGCCGTCTCCATCAATCTGCAGGCATACCAGAATGGCGAATAAAGCAGCCGCATCCGATCCTGGAATCGGAAATACCTTCCCCTTGGCTCTGAACAAGCCGGGCAAGGTCATTGTCTTCTATGATGGCAGCTGCCCCATCTGCCAGAAAGAAATTCACCATTACATAAAGCGGGATCATACCGGTCAGCTTGTCTGGGATGATATTTCAAAGAACACCGCGCTCCTCGACGAGTTCGGCATCACACTGCACGAGGCCATGCGACGGTTTCATGTAATCGACAGGGGCGGCCGCGTAACTCAGGGAGCCGAGGCATTCCTCACCCTCTGGCATGCCCTGCCGGTCTACCGGTATCTGGCCCGAACCGTTGAATATTTTCATCTGACACCGTTGTTGAACTGGGCCTACGAACATTTTGCACGGGCACGTTACCGGCGTGCCTGCCAAAGGGGCTTCAGCAACACTTGTGCGATAGACACAAAAAAACACTGAGCCCCTGCTGCGCTATTCGAACAGAATTAAACAACAAGTCAGGCCCGAATGGTTATTGCCGTTGGTAATCCGCAAGGCTGGCAGCTCTGGCCTGACTGTAATCGATGATGGGCTCGGGTCGCCCGACTTTGGCGGCAAATGCCGGATCGTGACGCTGCATGCCCTTCAATTCCCTGAGTTCAGGCAACCAGTGCGCCACGTAGTCACCTTTGGGATCAAACCGCTCGGCCTGGCGCATGGGACTGAAAATACGGAAGTACGGTGCGGCATCCGCCCCCACCGATGCACTCCATTGCCAGCCACCGAGGTTGGAAACAAAGTCCCCGTCGATCAGGTGATTCATAAAGAAACAGGCGCCCTTCCGCCAATCCTGTCGCAACAGCTTGGTCAGAAAAGAGGCGGTGATCATGCGCAGGCGATTGTGCATCCAGCCGGTCGCCAGCAGCTGCTTCATGCCCGCATCAACCATTGGAAAACCGGTTTCGCCCTGACACCAGGCAGCAAATAACCGATCGTCGTCCAGCCAGCGAATACGCGATTCAACCTCGGGTCTGAAAGGTTCCCAGCGATTCATGTCGGGAAAGTGCATCATCAGATGGCGATAAAACTCACGCCAGATGAGCTCGGTCACCCACTGGTTATTCAGCCAGTCCACACTATCTGACGCGGCGGCCAGAGCCGCCAGACACTGGCGGGGGGAGATCACACCGCAACTGAGATAGGGGGATAATGCCGAGGTACCGTCCATTGAGGGAAAATCCCGGTCAGCGGCATAGCCCTCTATCCGGGTTGCCACAAAATCCGTCAATCGGGCATGAGCGGATTCTGCGCCCGCTGGCCACAGCGACGGAATCCAGCGGCTGCCATTATTGATCGCATAATTCACCCTGTCTGGAATCACATCGACAACCAAGCCGTTTGGTAAAGGCGGTAAAGGTTGCACCGAGGGCGTCGGTAGCGGCACAGGGTACTGTTCGGAAAAAAGGTTTCGCCAGACTTTGCTGAAAGGTGTGAATACCCGAAAGGGCAATCCCTGGCCGTTCATCACTTTCCCGGGGGCAAATACCAGATCACCATGCAGGCCGTAAACCGGGATGTCGGCCTCGCGAAATCTGGCGACGACCTGTTTATCGCGAAGATTTTCGTTCAGGCAGTATTCACGATTGAGATAAAGGCCATCACAGTGAAATTGCTCGGCGAGTGATAACAACTTACCTGGCAGGTCGGCAAAGCTATCCACCTGAATCAGCTTGAGTGGAATCCCCAGCGCCGTCAGTTGTTGCTGAAGATCCCGCAAGTTGGCCAACCAGAATTCCACTTTCGCCGGGGACTCATCGTGACTGGCCCATTGCAAGGGGCAGACGGCAGCCACAGCGAGTACGCCCTGACCGGCGGCATCGTCACAGGCCCGGCACAAGGCAGGGTTGTCAGCTACGCGAAGATCGTTGCGAAACCAGACGAATTTCACTGAGAGTTTTCCTGTAGACATGTCCGCTAAATGGTTTGCAAAGAGTGGCGGGGCATGCCACTGGCTAGAAACCAAAAAGCGGCTGGGTAATTTTGCCAAACAGCGTGGTATAACGGAGCGGATACTCGGTGGCGATCAGACATATACAATCGTGATCACTATCCACCAGTGGCTGGTGAGTGATCTGATCGTCCAGATCGGCAATATCGCCTGTACTGAACCGCCCCACTTCGTCGGAATAGGAGCCCCGCAGCAGCAAGGTCAGCTCACTACCCCGGTGACTGTGGGGTAACGCGGCTTTGCCCGGCGCAACACGCAGCAGGCGGGTCATGCCCTTGCCCTGGCTGGGCAGGTCATGCACCCAAACACCCGGTACCAGCTTTTTCCAGGACAGGTCCTCGAGTGAATCCCCCACATAGCTTGCCAGAGGTGCCGGAATTTCACCGTTTGCCACGGATACTGGCCGCGCAGCAGCTTCGGGTATAACATCCTGATCCAGTCGATCGAGCACCGATGCCAGAGTACTGTCACTGACCGCCGCCAGGGCGGTATTTTCCAGCAATGCGCCGCCGACTGCTTCAAGTTCGCGGCACCGTCGACGACAGCGATCACACATCGTCAGATGGGAAGCGACCACAAGGGCGGGACCCTGAGCCAAAGCGCCAGCCACATAACTGAATAGAGTCGCTTCATCAAGATGATGATTAATGGTCATGGTTACCTCTCAACGCCTGTTTTAACTTTTCCGATGCCAGACGAATTCTGGATTTCACGCTACCCAAGGGAATCGACAGCCTGTCGGCAATCTCTGAATGAGAGCGCCCCTCGTAGAAAGACATAATAATGACCTGTGCCTGATTATCAGGTAATTGACGAATTGCCATGGCCACCTGATCAGACATGACAGCCTGCTCAGCCAACTCCAGCACAGCGGGCTCACCCACCTCTTCATGCCAGCTATCCAGGTCGTATTCCGGGTATTTCTGTTTGCGCATCCAGTCAATGCTCAGGTTTCTCGCCAGGGTGTAGATCCAGGTGCTGGCAGCGGCCTTGCCGGGATCGTACAGATGGGTTTTTCGCCAGACGGACAACATGGCTTCCTGGGTCAACTCTTCAGCAGTGGCTTCAGTGAGGCCCAGTTTCATGATGTAGCCTTTGATTCTGGGCGAAAAGTGACGAAACAGACGGATAAACAACTGCCGGTCCCGGGAAATGGCCAGTTCTGCCAACATTGCAGACCAGTCTTTCGCCGGTGTCTCGGATGTCTGTTCTGCTCTTAATGCCACGACGCTCAACGCTTCATCTCCCGGCGGTTGGTCTTGCATGACTCTCCTTACGTGTGGTCTGTCTCGGTAGATCACAGAGATTAGCGCCCGCGCCCGATAAAGCCAAATAAAAGGGTGATCCCTCTCCGTAGTTCCTGCGTAATATCAGCAACCCATTCAGTACGGACTGCACAATGAAGACGCCAACCCCGAAAAATTCTATGCAAGATGCCCCACCCCGCAAGAATATTGCGGTGATTGGTTCCGGCATCTCGGGTTTGAGCTGTGCCTGGTTGTTGAGTAAATCACAGAATGTGACGCTGTTTGAAAAGGATGATCGACTGGGGGGACATTCCAATACGGTAACCTTTGATCTGGACAAACGGCCCATCAGCGTCGATACCGGATTCATTGTCTATAACCCCGTCAACTACCCCAACCTGGTAAAGTTTTTTGAGCAGTTGGGGGTGAAAACCTGTGATACCGACATGTCCTTCTCCGTATCCGTCAACGGCGGGGAGCTCGAATATTCCGGCAGTGGCCTGTCAGGGCTGCTGGCACAAAAACGAAACCTGCTCCGACCAGCTTTCTGGGGAATGGTGGCCGACCTGCTGCGCTTTTATCGACAATCACCAAAATTGCTCCAGTCCGCCGACCTCGAGCACCTCTCCCTCGGCGAATTGCTTGAAAAACATCGTTACGGCAAATCCTTCATTTACAACCACCTGCTGCCCATGGGCGCGGCAATCTGGTCAGTACCTGTCGACAAAATGCTGAATTATCCTGCCCTGAGTTTTATGCGTTTTTGCAGCAATCACGGTTTAACCCAGGCAAATAACCGGCCACAATGGCGTACAGTGGTCGGTGGCAGTCGTCAATATGTGGATAAAATTGCTGCCGCCTTGCAGGGTTCCATTCGATTGAATACCCGTATTCAATCTGTCACAAGACTGGGGGATCACGTAGCTCTGGACGACATTCACGGCAACCGGGAAAAATTCGATGACGTCGTTTTTGCCTGCCACAGTGACCAGGCACTTGCCCTGCTGGCTGACCCGACAACCGAAGAACAGTCCCTGCTCAGCTGTTTTCCCTACCAACGCAACCGGGCTTTTCTTCATCTGGACACCGATTTGATGCCAAAGCGTCAACAAGTCTGGTCCAGCTGGAATTATCTGGCCAGCAACAAACCTGTAGCAAAAAACGGGCAACTGGTCAGTGACCAGAAAAGGAAAGTGTCCGTCAGCTACTGGATGAACCAGCTCCAGCCGCTGGCTACCGAAAAACCGGTAATGGTCTCCCTAAACCCTTTGAAAATGCCCAGGTCCGGCACGATTATCAGAAGCTTTTTTTACGACCACCCCGTGTTCGATCAATCCTCACTGGCCGCCCAGAAGCAACTCTGGTCACTGCAGGGCAAACAGCATACCTGGTTCTGTGGCGCCTATTTCGGTTACGGTTTCCATGAGGACGGTTTGCAATCGGGGCTGGCTGTCGCCGAAGCGCTGGGTAGTGTTGTCCGCCCCTGGCAACTGGAAGAGCCGAACTCCCGGATTGAAATCCATACTGGCTCACTGCCCGACTCTGCTGCGGAACTGTACTGTGTCTGAAGAACTGAAATCGGCACTGTACAGTGGCCAGGTCATACATCGGCGTCTGCGCCCGAAAAAACACCGGTTTACCTATCGGGTTTTCTCGCTGTATCTCGACCTCGATGAACTGAAAACACTGGATGGCCGACTTCGGCTCTTTTCCCTTAATCGTTTCAATCTGTTTTCCTTTCACGAGAAAGATCACGGCAGTGGGGAATCAGACCTGAGGGGACAAATAGGCCGACTATTGACCGAGCGCGGTTTTAGTCACGCCACCGCCTATATCAAGTTGCTCTGCTATCCGAGAATACTGGGATACGTGTTTAATCCGTTGAGCATCTATTTCTGTTACAACAACCAACAGCAGCTGTCAGCTGTGCTCTATGAAGTCAGCAACACCTTCAAACAAAAGCATACCTACCTGATTGCAGTGGATCCTCAGCGGAAAAACACCCTGGTAGACCAGCGGGCCGAGAAAGCCATGTACGTCAGCCCGTTCATGCCGATGGAAACCCATTACCGTTTCCGGATTCAGCCACCCGATCAAAAACAGGTATCTGTTTTCATCAGGCAATCCAACGACCGGGCAGACAAGCCCGGCAACCATGTACTGCTGGCTGCGTTCAACGGCCGGTATCGGACGCTCAACGATGCAACCTTGCTGCGGCTCTTTTTCAGCCATCCGCTAATGACCCTGAAAATTATTGGTGCCATTCACTGGCAGGCGTTGCAGCTGTGGCTGAAAGGACTACCCCTGCAGCCCAGAAAAACCACGAAAAATACCCGCGATTTTAGCTGGCGGGACAAAGATGGAGTATTGCACCATGAACGGCTCTGACCTCGATGCCGACGGTATCGCCACAAGGCACCCGACAAGCTCACCAGTATGGCTGGAAGCACAAATTATCCGACTGCTGCGGAGAAAGCTCGCTCACTGTCAGGGGGTACTCTCGATGCAGTTTCCCAGTGGTCACGGGCACCTGTTTGGTCAGGGTGACACTGTGGCCTCTGTCAGACTTGACTCAATGGCGCCCCTGTTCCGGTTATTCTTTGGTGGCACCAATGGCTGGTCAGACAGTTATCTGCAAAGTGAATGGGACAGCGCTGACCTGACGGCCCTGATCCGCTGGGCGATTCAGAATGAACCGACGCTGAACAGCATGGCGAAGGCCGGTTATGTCAATGACCTGCTCTATAACCTCTATCACTGGAGCCGGCGGAATACACGCCGGGGCAGCCGTCGAAATATTGCTGCGCATTATGATCTGGGAAACAACTTTTATCGGGAGTGGCTCGACCCCGGTATGACTTACTCTGCAGCAATGTTTGATGACGATCATCGGCAATCCCTTCAACAGGCACAGACGAAAAAATATCAACGTATTCTCCATTTACTGTCGCCCAGAAAACAGGATCATCTGCTGGAAATTGGTTGCGGCTGGGGTGAGTTTGCCCTGCAGGCTGCCGAAACGGCTGATGTCCGGGTTCACGGCATCACCCTGTCCTCGGAGCAACAGTGCTGGGCGGAGGACAAGCTCACCAAAGCAGGTCTGGCAGACCGGGTCACAATCGGTTTGACCGATTATCGAGACCTGAAAAGACAGTACGATGGGGTCGTTTCAATTGAGATGTTTGAGGCAGTGGGTGAAGCCCATTGGGACAGCTACTTCAAAAAACTCAAAGGCGTATTAAAACCCGGTGGCAGAGCCGTGCTGCAGATTATCACCATTGATGAAAAGCGCTTCGAGGTCTACCGCAAGCAGGCTGACTTCATTCAGCGTCATATCTTCCCCGGTGGGATGTTGCCCAGTGTGACGGCCCTGCAAGAAAAGTTCTCACAACATGGCTTTTGTCTTGTCGATCAGGAAATGTTTGGTGGGGGCTATGCCACGACAATTGAACGTTGGCGGGAGCGCTTCGAGGAACGCTGGGCACAAATCAGCACCATGGGTTTTGATCAGCGTTTCTACCGTTTGTGGCGCTACTATCTGAGTTACTGCGAAGGGGGGTTTAAAGAAGGTGCCATTGATGTGGGACTCTTCGTACTGGAACACCAAAGTGACAAACAATGACAATAGGGCTCAACTGCTTAAACGTCAGTGCTCCCGAAAAGCAACCCGCCGTCTCAACCAGCGAAACAGGGCACCCAGTACAGGCACTTTTTCATAGAGGTCGGCGCTGTCCCAGAAGTCCTGATGGCGGTCAATTTTGCCAGATACATCAAAGGTCAATCGACTGCTGCCCTGGAAATTCAGCCAGCCGGTCACACTACTGTGACCAGAAAACGTCCAATACAGATAAGCGACAGCATCCTGTTGCTGGCTGTCGTGAACGGTAAAACTCACACTGTCCAGCCGCTCAAACATCTCACTCAAAAGCGCCAGATAAGCATCGGCACCGGTCACTTGATTGAATGGATCAGAAAAAACCACATCCTCGCTGAGGACTGCTCTCAACTGTTCAAGATTCGATCGATCCAACCTTTCCAGCAGGTGTATATAGTCAGTCAGGCCGCTCATACTGAGTCTCTTCAATCAACGAAAAGGCCAGCCAAAAGGCTGGCCCCTGGGGTTTTCGGGATAGACTACTTCACCGAAAGGTTAGCGCGGTTCTGTTCCAGAACTTTTTCACCCACGCCCTTAACCGACTGCAGCTGTTCCACCGTCGCGAATGGGCCATTTTCTTCCCGGTAAGCCACTATTGCCATAGCTCGCTTTTCACCGATACCCTTTAGCATACTGGATAGTTCATCGGCTGTGGCGGTATTGATATTGACCATCACAGGTTGCTGCATCATCTCCTGAGAAGATGCCTCATCCGCTGTAACTGCTTGCCAGAACGGTAATACCGCAAGCAGGGACAACAATAGAACGCCGGGAAGTGTTTTTACATTTTTCATGTCGAACTCCTTGTGCCAGAGGCACTCCATTTCATAGAAACGGCACATCGTGTGCCGCCCGATCAATCTTGCAAAATTTCCCGATTGATGGCAAGTAGCGCCTTCACCGGATCCGGCGACTGGGTAATTGGCCGGCCGATCACCAGGTAACTGCTACCGTTGGCAATCGCCTGCGCAGGGGTGACAACCCGCCGTTGGTCATCCGCCACTGCCGACACAGGACGAATACCCGGTGTCACGAGGGTAAAATCGTTACCGAGCAAATTACGGAGTCCCCGAGTTTCCATCGCGGAGCAGACAACGCCATCCATACCCGAGGTCTTTGCCATGGCTGCCAGTCTGTGCACCTGCTGTTCCGGGGTACACCCGATACTCAATTCCGCGAGATCTTCCGCAGAGAAACTGGTTAATACGGTCACTGCTATCAACAACATATTGGTACCGGACTGGTCACTGGCCAACCGGGCATTTTCCATCATCCGACGGCCACCGGAAGCGTGCACATCAGTCATCCATACACCGAGATCAGCAGCGACTTTTACTGCAGCTGCAACCGTGTTCGGTATGTCGTGAAATTTTAAATCCAGGAAAACATCGAATCCCCGGTTAACCAGAGTAGTAACGAACTGCGGACCTGAGCGGGTAAAAAGCTCTTTCCCAACCTTCAGTTTGCACAGATCGGGGGAGACATCGGCCACAAATCGCTCTGCCGCAGCCGCTGTATTGTAATCCAGTGCAACAATTACCTTACTGTCAGTAGCGTGTGTCATGGGTCATTCTCATTTTAAAAATAGTGCCTTTGGCAAGTGATCACTCGCCATCAATTCCCCGAACCGGTTGAACTGTTTCCCAACGCAGGCATTGGGGGCAGAGCCAGTGGAGCTGAGCACCGCTAAAACCACACTGGACACAGCGGTATTGCGAACGGCGCGCCAGTAAACTGTCCAATAATTCCTGCAGTAGATTAAGCTGCTCTTGTTCTGCTTCGGCACCTCTATTGGAAGAAATCCTGAGCAATGTTTGCAGTCCCCTGATGGACGGGTACTCTCGCAAATAGTCCATTAAAAAACCTGTTGCCCGCTGTTCTCCACACTGTTTCACCATCACATCTACCACCATTTGCAGCAAACTGGTGCCGGGATAGGTCTTTAGCCAAGACTGCAGTTGCACTAGAAGGCCCGATTCATCACCGAGTTGTTCGTAGCACTGCCTGACAAGTGGGAGAATCTCAGGCAAATATTCGGGTTGTTGCCGGGGAATCATGCTGAAGCGTTTCAGTGCTTCGAGGCTGTTTGATGCGCGCATTTCCAAACGCCCCCAAAGCATATTCGCTCTGGCTGAATTCTTATTGTACCTGAGCGCTGCTTTAATATGACGCCTGGCCTGTAGCAGGTCAGACATGTCGATTGCTTGTTCGGCCAGCTCACAACAAAACTGCGCCTGCTCAATGTCGAGCTTATCCACAGACCGTGAAAAGCGCTTTTTATCCATCATACCGGCAGCGCGGATAGCTTTTTCCCATTCCTGCTCACCACGATATATTTGAACAAGGTGTTGCAGTGATACCTGCCGAAAATCACTGCCCTGGTCTTCCACCAACTCCAGAAACAGGCGCTCAGCACGGTCAAATAAACCCGCCTTCAAAAAATCCCTACCCAGTTCCAAATGAGCCTGTTGCGACTGATCGTTATTGAGATTGGGTCGTGAAAGCAGATTTTGGTGAACCCGGATAGCCCGCTCTATTTCACCCCGTTGCCGCATCAGATTTCCCAGCGCCAGATGCGTTTCTAATGTATAGGGTGTAACTTCGACGGAGCGGATAAAGGTATCAATAGCCTGATCCGGCTGTTCGTTAAGGAAGAAATTGATACCCTGAAAATAATGGCGCGCGAGGTCTCTCTCACTGTTCGCCAAACGCCTGCCCTTACCACGGGTATAACCGGCAAACCAGAATAGCGGAAAAGACAGCAATAACCCGATAATTAATAAGTGATCTACCATGTAGGGTATTGGGCTACTCCGTTTTGTTTTTTGCGCGGTCGGGAGCCACTCTCAATTTGATGAGCTGCTGATTTAGCACATGGACTCGTCGCCGGAGTCGTAGCAACATCGGCAAGCTGGCAAGTATACCAGTCAGGCAGCCTGTAAAAAGTGCTACCAAAAGCCAGAGGCCACGGGGTAACGGCCCGGACTCACGGCCAAAGAAATCAATCGTAATGGCATCCGGGTTGGTTAATACCAGACCAATACCCAGCAGAATTGCCGCCAAACCGATCAACAGGAAAAAGAGCTTCTTTAGCAATGCCATAAAATCCCCATAAAAAAACGGCAAGTCAAAATACTTGCCGTTTATTGTAACCAAACTACCGATGGTTGGTCTTGTTTATCGTGTCATCGGACCCACAGACTCAACCTGCCTCGAGACTGCTGTTAACGCGTTCACGAAGCTCTTTGCCAGGTTTGAAATAAGGTACATATTTACCCGACAACTTAACCGAATCACCAGTTTTGGGGTTACGTCCTACCCTGGGGGCACGATAATGCAGGCAAAAGCTGCCAAAACCGCGAATTTCAATGCGATCATTATTGACCAGCGCATGGGTCATACGCTCCAGGATCATTTTCACGGCAATTTCCACATCCCTGGGGGGGAGTTGATCCTGCTGGGTAACGATATAATCGATTAATTCTGATTTTGTCATAACGTTCTGATTTCATAAGAAAAGGGGTAATGTCACCATTACCCCAATCTAATCATTACTTCTCTTTGGTGTCCATCTGGGCCTTGATCAGATCACCGATGGTAGTCGGTGCAATATTATCTGTTTCAGACTTGCGATGTTCTTTGATAGCTGCCTTTTCCTCAGCGACATCTTTGGCTTTGATAGAGAGGTTGATAGAGCGGTTCTTGCGATCCACATTAATCACCTTGACCTCCAGCTCATCACCAACATTCAGTGCGTTGCGGGCATCTTCGACCTTTTCACGGGAGATTTCAGAGGCTTTTAAATAGCCTTCGATATCACCGCTCAAAGTCACCACTGCACCCTTGGCATCCACTTCCTTGACAATACCATTGACGATCGCACCTTTGTCATTTTCAGTGACATAGTTAGAGAAGGGATCATCTGACAACTGTTTCATACCCAGAGAAATACGCTCTCTTTCCGGGTCGATGGAAAGTATCACAGTTTCAACTTCATCACCTTTCTTGAAATTGCGTACCGCTTCTTCACCGGTTTCGTGCCAGGAGATATCAGAGAGGTGAACCAGTCCGTCAATACCACCGTTCAGACCGATAAAGATACCGAAGTCAGTAATTGACTTGATACTGCCTGAGATTTTTTCACCCTTGCTGTGATTCATGGCGAACTCATCCCATGGGTTCATATGACACTGTTTGATACCCAGTGAAATACGACGACGCTCTTCGTCAATGTCCAGCACCATGACCTCAACTTCATCACCCAACTGAACAACCTTGGAGGGGTGAATGTTTTTGTTGGTCCAATCCATTTCGGAAACGTGGACCAGACCTTCAACACCATCTTCCAGCTCGGCAAAGCAACCGTAGTCAGTGAGGTTGGTAACGACCGCTTTGACACGGGCACCTTCCGGATAGCGACCGGAAATATCGGCCCAGGGATCTTCACCCATTTGTTTCATGCCCAGTGACACACGGCTGCGTTCACGATCAAACTTCAGCACCTTGACATCAATTTCATCACCGACATTGACGATTTCACTGGGGTGCTTGATACGCTTCCAGGACATATCCGTGATATGAAGCAGGCCATCAATACCGCCAAGATCGACAAACGCACCGTAATCGGTAAGGTTCTTGACGATACCTTTCAGGGTAATGCCTTCTTCCAGTTTGGCGAGCAGTTCATCACGCTCTTCAGAATTCACTTTTTCCATCACGGCACGGCGTGATACCACGACGTTGTTACGTTTTTGGTCAAGTTTGATGACTTTGAATTCAAGAGGCTTGTCTTCTAAATGAGCGGTATCGCGGATCGGGCGAACATCGACCAGGGAACCGGGAAGGAAAGCCCGCAGGCCATTGACATCAACCGTGAAGCCACCTTTGACCTTGCCACTGATTATGCCAGTAACCACTTCATCCGCCTTGTGAGCGGCTTCCAGTTCAATCCAGGATTCTGCGCGACGCGCTTTTTCACGGGACAGGCGAGTAGCACCAAAACCATCTTCTACGGCTTCGAGAGCAACCTGTACTTCATCGCCAATATTGATGTCCAACTCACCGTTGTCATCAATGAACTGAACCTTTGGGATCACACCTTCGGACTTCAGTCCGGCGTGAACGGTTACCCAGTCCTTATCAATATCAATAATGACACCGGTGACGATTGCGCCGGCGTTCATTTCGATAGTTTTTAAACTTTCTTCAAAAAGATCTGCGAAACTTTCGCTCATTGAAATGTACCTGTAAAAATCGAGCCACTTGACTCTCAAACCGCACTACCAGTTATGCGGGCTGTTGGTTTCAGGGAGAGATGGTGCGTTACTGGCCAAACACCACAAACCCGATTTATTGCGGTAGTTGTATGCCACTTGCCGCGACCACATCCACCACTTTCTGCAATACTTCCTCGATGGACAAGGCTGAACTGTCCAACACCACGGCGTTGGTCGCAGGAATCATCGGCGACACTTTGCGTGTCATGTCCCGTTCGTCCCGTTTTTCAACCCGCTCTACGAGGGCGGCAAGGCTAACACTTTCCCCCTTATCTATCAACTGCTTATAACGTCTTTGCGCCCGTTCTTCCGAGCTCGCTGTCAGGAAGACTTTGGCGATGGCGTCGGGGAAAACCACGGTACCCATATCGCGGCCGTCCGCCACCAGGCCCGGCGACACGGCAAAAGCTCGCTGACGCTGCAGGAGGGCATCGCGCACTTCTGGATACGCGGCAACTACTGAGGCGTTAGTCCCCACACCCTCGGAGCGAATCAACGCAGACACGTCCTCTCCCTCCAGCATCACTTTTGGCGTGTTGCCGTTATCGCGCGTCTTGAATGAAATATCCATATGGGCAGCCAATACAGCCAGAGACTCCATATTATCCAGCGATACACCATGGCGCTTTGCCGCCAGAGCCAACAACCTGTAAAGCGCACCACTATCGAGATAGTGGAACCCCAACTTGGCAGCCAGCAACTGACAGATAGTCCCCTTTCCGGAACCACTCGGTCCGTCGATGGTTATGACTGGTACTCTTTTTTCATTCATCGTATTTCCTCGACAATTTTCAAACCGACACTGTTGGCCAAAGCCACAAAGCCCGGGAATGATGTCGCCACATTGTTACAATTTCGTATCAGAATATTTCCCTGTGTCCTCAGCGAGGCAATCGCAAAGGACATGGCGATACGGTGATCGCCCAGACTGTCCACCTCACCAGCACGCAATGTACCACCCTGGATATCGATGCCGTCCGGGGTGGGAATCGCCTGGATTCCCAGGCAAGTCAGGCCATCTGCCATGGCCTTGATCCGGTCACTCTCTTTTACCCGCAATTCCTCAGCACCCGTCAGGCGGGTTCTTCCCTCGGCACAGGCTGCCGCCACAAACAGAGCGGGAAACTCATCAATAGCCAGTGGTACTTGGTCTTCGGGGATGTCTATGCCATGAAGTGGCGCATACCGAACCCGGATATCAGCCACCGGCTCACCACCGACTTCGCGGTGGTTGGTGAGTTCCAGGTCTGCGCCCATCATCTGCAGGATATTGATGACACCGATACGGGTGGGGTTAACCCCCACATGGGTCAACGTCACATCGGAACCCGGCGCGATTGCCGCCGCCACCATGAAAAAAGTCGCAGATGAGATGTCTGCCGGCACGTCAATGTTCGTGGCATACAATTTTCCGCCGCCGTCGAGCTCGGCAACCGCACCCTCTCGCCGAACCGGATAACCGAAACCTGTCAGCATCCGTTCGGTGTGATCACGTGTCGGTGCCGGTTCTGTGGTTCGAGTAGTCCCGTTGGCATAGAGACCGGCCAGTAACACCGAAGATTTCACCTGGGCACTGGCCATCGGCAGACAATAGTCGATTCCCTTGAGCGTCTGCCCTCCTCTGATACGAAGGGGCGGCCTGCCACCCTGCTCCGCCTCTATAACAGCGCCCATCTGTCTTAAGGGCGCTGCCACACGCTCCATAGGCCGCTTCGACAGAGACTCGTCTCCTGCCAGTTCCACGTCAAAAGTCTGGCCGGCCAACAGCCCGGCCAGCAAACGCATTGATGTTCCGGAATTACCCAGATACAGCGGGCAAGCAGGCGCCTTGAGACCGGTCATACCAACACCGTGTATCACCACACGACCGCTCTGCGGGCCCTCAATAACCACACCCATATCCCGAAACGCCTGTAGCGTGGCAAGACTGTCTTCACCCTCGAGAAAGCCGGTCACGGTGGTGACGCCCTCGGCAAGCGAACCCAGCATGATCGAGCGGTGGGATATGGATTTATCACCGGGCACACGAATGCTGCCGGTAACTGAATTGCCGGGGGACACCCGGTAGTCAATCGTCTGTGTCATGGGCTCCAGGTAAGCCTTGTTTTCAAGCATTTTAGCAAAATGGTTGCGTGCTTCCCTGGCGCGGGTAAACACCCCCAGCAGGTATTCACTGTCCTTGTTCTGAATAGCATCTTTCAGCTGATCCACATGATCGGTAAACGTTTCCAGCACGGCTAGCAGCGCCTGATCATTCGCCATGACAATGTCGTGCCACATCATCGGATCACTGGCGGCAATACGCGTAAAATCTCTAAATCCACCGGCTGCGTAACGAAAGATCTCACGGTTTTCACGCATACCAGCGAGTGTATCCACCAATGTGTAAGCCAGAATGTGGGGTAAATGACTGGTGGCCGCCAAAACTTCATCATGTTCTGCCACCGTCATTTCGCTGATCACGGCGCCCGCTCCCTGCCATAGATCACGAACGCGCTGCAAATGTTCTTTACCGGTTTCCTGCAAGGGGGTCAGAATCACCCTGTGTTCGTCGAATAAACCACTATTCGCCGCATCCACACCGCTTTTTTCCGAACCGGCGATCGGATGTCCCGGCACAAACTGGACGGGCATTTTGCCATAGGCGCGCCGCACTGCAGCTACGACACTGCCCTTGACGCTGGCCACATCGGTCACAGTAACGCTATCCGCCAACAGTGGCTGCAATTGGTACATAATATCGGGAACGGTCAGGGTTGGCACACCAATCAAAACCACGTCGCCCTCACCCAAGTCTGCCGCCAGATCACCTATATCGGTTATGACCCGGTCAACCACACCGGATGCCAGTGCCTTGCTCAGCGTATCGGGATTTCTGGAGCTGCCAATCACCTCCCGGCAAATTCCCCGCTCACGGGCAGCCTTCGCCAGGCTGCCGCCAATCAGGCCAAGTCCCACTACCAGTAGACGATTGATGACAGGGGTCATCTGGGTGTGTCCCCGTCGGCAAGCAGCTGGCCCAGTGCGTCGAGAAAGCGCTGGTTTTCATCGGGCAGGCCGATAGAAACCCGTAGATGATGGGGCATACCGTATAGGGCAATCGGGCGAACAATGACACCCTTGCGCAACAGGGCCTCATACAGGGCCAGCGCATCCCCCGGGACCTGAACAGCGATAAAGTTACCTGCCGATGGAATATACGCCAGCCCGAGGGCCTCAAAACCGGCCACCAGCTGATCGCAGCCCTCCCGATTGACGCCAATACTGCGCTGCAGATACGCTTCGTCGTCAAGTACCGCCAGTGCAGCAGCCAGTGCCGGGCTGTTGACGTTAAATGGCTGGCGCAGACGGTTCAGAATATCCGCCACATCCGGATGGGATACCGAGTAGCCGATGCGCAATGCTGCCAGCCCATAGGCCTTGGAAAAGGTACGGGTAACAATCAGATTGGCATAGCGATCAATCAATTCGAGGGCAGAGCCGTAACCGGGTTGATCCACATATTCAAAATAGGCTTCATCCACCACCACCAGTACAGTGTCTGGCAGTTTCTGCAACAAGGCTTCAATTGAGGCAAGCGATACCCAGGTCCCGGTCGGATTATTGGGGTTGGCGATAAACAGTAAACGCGTGTGTTCATTCACAGCGGCCGCCATCGCCGGCAAGTCATGGCCCCAACTGCTGGCCGGAACAGTCAGTGCGGTGGCATTTTGTGCAGTAATTACCAACTGATAAACCACGAAAGCGTGTTCAGCAATGATGGCATTGTGCTGCTGGCCGAGGAAGCCTCTCGCCAGCAGTTCCAGAATTTCATTGGATCCGTTACCCAGGGTCAGCTGACTGGTGGAGACGGCTAATTTCTCGGCGAGTCGGCGTTTGAGATAAAAGCCGTTGCCGTCGGGGTAACGGGTAACATTTTCAAACGAGGCTTCTATAGCGGCCCTCGCCAGTTCACTCAAGCCGAGCGGATTTTCATTGCTTGCCAGCTTGATTGCACCCGAAATACCAAGCTCGCGCTCCAGTTCATCGAGGGGCTTGCCACCCTGATAGGGTTGCAAATGTTGTACGCCTGGCAATGCCAGGCTTTTTAAGTCCATACGCATAAGTATCAACCCGACGGCTGGTTACAAGACGGCTTTTGGATAGGAGCCGAGCACTCTGAGGTCGGCAACGAAAGAAGCCAATTCCCTGAGCACTTCGGCCACTTCGGGATTGTCACAGTGACCTTCAAAATCAATAAAGAACACATAGGTCCACTTACCGGTCCGTGAAGGCCGCGTTTCCACCCGTGTCAAATCTACACCCTGACGGTGGAAAGGCTCCAGCAGATGATGCAAAGCACCCGGCTCATTGCGAACAGCTGCGATGATAGAGGTCTTGTCGTCACCACTGGGCGGAATAGCATCCCGACCAATAATAAGAAATCGGGTGGAGTTATCTGGACGGTCTTCAATTTTTTCTGATAACTTCTGCAAATTATAGAGCTCAGCAGCCATATCACCGGCAATTGCAGCGCTGTTCCATTCGCCAATGACACGTTTGGCCGCATCTGCATTACTACTAACCGCAACACGCTCAACTTTTGGGTAGTGGGCATCAAGCCACTGGCGACACTGGGCCAACGACTGTGCGTGGGAGTAGATCCGGGTAATCCGGTCGGGATGTGTGTTAGGTCCGATCAGCAGGTGGTGGTGAATTCGCAGCTCTACTTCACCACAAATCTTCAGGGTGGAGTCAAGAAAAGTGTCCAGTGTGTGATTAATCATGCCTTCCGTGGAGTTTTCCACGGGCACTACACCATAATTCACTGCGCCAGCAGCAACTTCCCGAAAGACTTCATCGATTGCGCCGAAAGGCACGGCCAGCGCTGAATGACCAAAATGCTTGAGCGCAGCTTCCTGGGTAAAAGTACCCTCAGGACCTAAAAAGGCAACTTTTACCGGCTGTTCAAGCGCTAGACAAGCAGACATGATTTCCCGGAACAGTCTGGCCATTTCTTCGTTGTCCAGCGGTCCCTGATTTTTCATCATGACATGGCGAAGTACCTGGGCCTCCCGCTCTGGGCGGTAGAATGAATCCTCACCCTCGGTACGTTTGACCTCAGCCACCTGCTGGGCGCAACTGGCGCGCTCACTGATCAGGGCGAGGATCTGGTCATCTATTGCATCGATTTGCTCACGAAGCCGGCTGAGCTTGTTTTCTTCTGCCATACCGCCTCTCCGTTAGGATTCCATCTCTTCATCAAGCAACGGCTCCTGTTCCTCTATCCTTGCCATACCCACCAGTGCCTCATTCTCTTTGAGACGGATGACACGAACCCCTTGGGTATTGCGACCCAGCACGGATATTTCACCCACATGGGTGCGAACCATGGTGCCCTGATCAGAGATCAGCATAATTTCATCACCGTCAAACAATTGCACAGCACCAACCAGAGCGCCATTGCGCTCAGTGCACTGCATGGCGATCATGCCCTTGCCACCTCGACCCTTGGTGGGGAATTCAGTCAAGGCTGTCTGCTTGCCGTAACCGTTCCTGGAAACCGTCAATACATAACCGTTTTCCTGGGGAATCACCATAGCCAGCACCTGATGGCCAGCGGGCAACCGCATTCCCCGAACACCTTTGGAAACCCGCCCCATAGCGCGCACATCGGCCTCGGCAAAGCGCACCGCTTTACCCTCGCTACTGAACAGCATGACATCGCAATTGCCATCCGTAATCGCCGTGCCCACCAGATGATCTCCTTCCACCAGGTCCACTGCCCGCAACCCGACACTGCGGGGACGGGAGTATTGATCAAGCGATGTTTTCTTTATCGTGCCATTGGCCGTGGCCATGATCACAAACCGGTCAGCTGCGTATTCATCTACGGGGAGAATGGAGGTAATCCGCTCGTTTTCTTCGAGGGGCAGCAAGTTCACCATGGGTCGTCCACGGGAATTGCGGCCAGCCAGAGGGATCTGATAGACCTTCAACCAGAAGACCTTACCCCGGCTGGTAAAACAAAGAATCGTACTATGGGTACTTGCCACCAGCAGATGTTCGACAAAGTCTTCATCTTTAACCGCTGTGGCAGACTTGCCCATACCGCCCCGACGCTGTGCCTGGTAGTCACTGAGGGGCTGGGTTTTTGCGTAACCACCGTGGGAGATGGTCACCACCCGGTCCTCTTCGGTGATCAGATCCTCAATGGTCAGATCATGTTGCGATTCGATAATTTCTGTGCGGCGATCATCACCGAACTCTTCACTGACCTCACGCAATTCCTCCCGAATGACGTCCATGAGACGACTGTGAGAGTCGAGGATCGCCAGATACTCGGCAATTTCTGCCAGTTTCTCCTGGTACTCACCCAATAGCTTGTCGTGCTCCATTCCGGTCAGTCGGTGCAGGCGCAACTCAAGAATGGCCTGGGCCTGGGCCGGAGACAGGAAATACTTGCCGTCACGTATACCGAACTGGGGGTCCAGGTCTTCGGGGCGGCAGGCGTGGCTGCCGGTATGCTCCAGAAACTGGCCGACTGCCGAGGCATCCCAACCGCAGGCAATCAGGCGTTCTTTGGCTTCGGCGGGAGACGGAGATCCCTTGATCATTTCGATGACAGCATCGATGTTGGCAATGGCGACGGCCAAACCTTCCAGCAAATGACCCCGTTCGCGAGCCTTTCTCAATAGATAAACCGTGCGGCGTGTCACCACTTCACGTCGGTGGCGGACAAAGGCTTCCAGCATTTCCTTGAGATTAAGTGTGCGGGGCTGTTCGTCAACCAACGCCACCATATTGATACCAAACACATTCTGCAGCTGGGTTTGGGCATAAAGGTTATTCAGTACAACGTCGCCCGACTCCCCTCTTTTCAGTTCAATAACAACCCGCAGACCGTCCTTATCGGACTCATCCCGCAATTCTGAAATACCCTCAATTTTTTTCTCTTTCACCAGCTCGGCAATGCGCTCAATCAATCGCGCCTTGTTCAGCTGATAAGGGATTTCGTGAATAATGATTATTTCACGGCTGGTTTTCTCATCGCGCACCACTTCCGCTCTGGCCCGCACATAAATACGGCCTCTCCCGGTGCGGTAAGCCTGAATAATGCCGGCGCGACCATTGATAATGGCCGCCGTAGGGAAATCCGGTCCGGGAATAAAGACCATCAACTCATCAATGGTGATATCCGGGTTGTCGATCAGGGCCAGACAGCCAGCCACCACTTCCCGCAGGTTATGCGGCGGAATATTGGTAGCCATACCCACTGCGATCCCGGACGATCCGTTCACCAGAAGATTGGGAACACGGGTCGGCAGCACCTGGGGAATCAGCTCGGTACCATCGTAGTTTTCAACAAAATCGACGGTTTCTTTCTCAAGGTCGGCCAGCAGTGAGTGGGCAATCTTGGCCATGCGGATTTCGGTGTAACGCATCGCCGCGGCGGAATCACCGTCGATGGAACCGAAGTTGCCCTGCCCGTCCACCAGCATGTAGCGCAGGGAAAATGGCTGGGCCATGCGGACAATCGTGTCGTAAACAGCGGAGTCTCCGTGGGGGTGATATTTACCAATCACATCACCCACAACCCGGGCAGACTTCTTGTAAGCCTTGTTCCAGTCGTTATTCAGAACGCTCATGGCAAAGAGCACTCGCCGGTGAACCGGTTTAAGACCATCGCGAACATCGGGAAGTGCCCTGCCGACAATGACGCTCATCGCGTAATCGAGGTAGGATTGGCGCAATTCGTCTTCGATATTGACGGGCAGGATTTCTCTGGCTAATTCACCCATACTGCTGCTCGATCCCTTTCTGCTTGTTTTGGACGTTCAGGCGCCTGATGGCGCCAAAACAAGCGCGGGATCATACCACAAAATACACTTGAAACGCCCTTGTATGCCTTTGTTTAATGATCTTTTTTCTGCGGGTATACTGCGCGACCTGCTACCTATTCAAGGAATGGCCCATCATGACGCCTGAACCCATAGATCTGTTGATTTCAGCGCGCTGGATTATCCCGATCATCCCGGAGGGTCAGGTTTACGAAGACTGCTGTGTGGCTATCCGCGATGGCGACATTCTCGCTTTGCTGCCTTTCATTGAGGCGGAGCGAAGATACTGCGCTCGTGAACATGTGTCGCTGCCGAATCATATTCTGATGCCGGGACTGGTCAACGCCCACGGTCATGCAGCCATGACATTGCTGCGTGGCTACGCTGACGACTACCCGCTGAAAACCTGGCTGGAAGAGCATATCTGGCCCATCGAAATGCACTGGGTCAGTGACGGCTTTGTTCAGGACGGCACTGAACTCGCGGTTGCGGAAATGATTCGCAGCGGTACCAGCTGTTTTTCTGACATGTATTTCTTTCCTGAAAGCGCTGCCAGGGTTGCCAGCCATGCCGGTATTCGCAGCCAAATCGCCTTTCCAATTTTCGACTTCCCCTCTCCCTGGGGACGCGGCCCCGATGAGTATATTCACAAGGGACTGCAGTTGCGGGATGACTACAAAGGACGTGAGCTTACACGTATTGCCTTTGGCCCCCATGCACCCTACACCCTCTCCGATGAGCCACTCCGCAAGATAGCCACTTACGCCCAGGAGCTGGACACCTGTGTACAGATTCATCTACATGAAACTGCAGGCGAAGTTTCGGACAGCCTGGGGCAGTATGGGGTGAGGCCGATTCAACGACTCAAGTCCCTGGAGTTCTTTTCACCCCTTACCCAGTGCGTACACATGACAGCATTGGATGAGAGCGATCTGGAAACCATTGCCAGTTTCAGCGCCCATGTTGTTCACTGCCCAGAGTCCAATCTGAAAATGGCCAGCGGATTCTGTCCGCTGGCGCAGCTCCAGGAGCGAGGGATCAATGTAGCACTGGGCACTGACGGTGCCGCAAGCAATAACGATCTGGATATGTTTGGCGAAATGCGCACAGCAGCGATCGTCGCCAAGGCCGTTTCCGGCGATCCCGGTGCCGCCGATGCACACACTGCCCTGCAAATGGCTACTATCAATGGGGCCAGAGCGTTGGGCTGGGGGGATCGCATTGGCAGTATCGAAGCGGGCAAAGCAGCAGACCTGGTAGCGATAGAGGTTGGGACAATCGAAACTGAACCGCTGTATAATCCAGCGTCTCAACTGGTTTACACCAACTCGGGAAGTCGCGTCAGCCATCTGTGGGTCAATGGTCGAGCCTTGATGCTGGAACGGCAACTACAGACCATTAACGAACAGGAAGTCATGATCAAGGCCAAGCAGTGGCAACGCAAGTTTACCGGCAAAAGCTGAAGCACCTTTAAATTCGCCACATGTCCAACTGGGGATCCAACATGCCATCGCCCAATATTGATCGTGCTGAAATCGCCAAATTTGAAGCCCTTGCCAGCCGCTGGTGGGACCGGGAAAGTGAATTCAAGCCCCTGCACGACATCAATCCGCTGCGGGTTAACTGGATCGACAGTTACTCACCGGTGGCAGAGCAGAAATTACTGGATGTGGGCTGCGGAGGAGGAATCCTGGCTGAAGCCATGGTTCATCGTGGCGCCGATGTTACCGGCATCGACATGGGCGAAGCACCACTGGCGGTCGCCCAACTGCACGGGCTAGAAAGCGGTGTTGCCGTAAACTATCTGCACAGCACTGCGGAGGATATGGCCACACAACATCCCGAGCAATTTGATATTGTCACCTGCCTGGAAATGCTGGAACACGTGCCAGACCCGTTGTCCGTCATAGCTGCCTGCGCACGACTGGTAAAACCGGGTGGCTATCTGTACTTTTCTACAATTAACCGCAACCCCAAAGCCTATCTATTTGCCATTATCGGCGCGGAATACCTACTGCGTCTTCTGCCGAGGGGCACCCACGACTACGGCAAGTTTATTCGCCCCTCGGAACTCTGTCAGTGGGTCAGGGAATGCGGACTGGAACTGCAAGCCATGACAGGGATGGTCTACAACCCGCTGACCCGTCGCTACCGGATGACCGATCGCGATGTGGACGTCAATTACATGATCTGCGTGCGAAAACCCACCTGATGGAATATCCAGCTTAATGGCCAAACAACCAAAATTTCAGGCTGTCCTGTTTGATCTTGACGGCACCCTGCTGGATACTGCACCGGATTTTCTGACCTGCACCAACCGGTTGTTGGGCGGCAGGGGCATGCCCCTGCTGAACGAGGACGACATTCGAAAAATGGTGACTCACGGCTCGGCGGGGATCATCAGCAAGACTTTTTCATTACACAACAGTCATCCGGATTTTGAGCCACTACGTCAAGAGTTGCTGTCGCTGTACATGGATAACTTGGCAGAACAGACCCGACCCTTTCCGGGCATTGCTGAGCTCCTGGCCGAACTGTCTGAATATCAGATCCCCTGGGGAATTGTGACCAACAAACCGGAACGGTATACCCTGGCCCTCCTGGAGCGACTCCAGCTAACGTCCTCGCCAAGCACCATCATTTGCCCGGATCATGTCACCCGCACCAAGCCAGACCCGGAATCCGTCCTGCTTGCATTGCAGGAATTGGCTATTGTTCCAGAGGCCGCCGTTTTTATTGGTGATCACCTCAGGGACATCGAAGCAGGGATACGCGCCGGCACAGCTACTATCGCCGCCGCCTACGGCTATCTGGACGAGAGCGAAGATCCAGGCAGCTGGGGAGCCACCTATACTGTCGATGATGCCCATCAGTTAGCACCCTTGATTTTTGAGAGGAAACCCCATGAATCACATGCAGTATCAAGCACCCGATAACCTGCTGGACGGCAGGGTTATCGCTGTCACTGGCGCAGGCGACGGCATTGGTGCAGAGGCCGCCAGAACCTTTGCGGCCCATGGCGCCACCGTCATCCTCATCGGCCGCACAGTCCCCAAGCTTGAAGAAGTATACGACCAGATCGAAAAGGCTGGCGGCGCGCAACCAGGTATTTATCCAATCTCTCTGGATGGTGCGGTAGAGAAAGATTATCGTGACATGCACGATCGTCTGGAAGAGGTATTCGGCCAACTGGACGGTCTGCTGCACAATGCCGGCAAATTGGGGCAGCGCACCCCCATCGCCAATTACACCCTGGCCAGCTGGCAAAAAGTCATGCAGGTAAACGTAACCGCTGAATTTCTCATGACCAAAGCACTCCTGCCCCTGTTGGAAAAATCAGATAGCGCTTCGATTATCTTCACCAGCTCCGGTGTCGGCAAAGTGGGCAAGCCCTATTGGGGCGCTTATGCGGTCTCGAAGTTTGCCATTGAAGGCTTGTCACAGGTACTGGCCCATGAACTTGAGGGTACCAGCAACATCAGGGTGAACTGCATCAATCCCGGGGCCACCCGCACTCGCATGCGGGCAACGGCATTTCCGGCGGAAGACCCTGCGACAGTAACAACCCCGGCAGCCATTATGCCCACCTACCTTTACCTTATGGGCAGCGCCAGCGAAGGGATAACCGGCCAATCTCTGGATGCGCAGTAAACTTTCCCTCCTAACTACTGACCGGCATCACCGGGACTTCTCGCCGGCGCCCACCGCGCATGTTCATAAAGGGTCGTTCTACGAACAGATACACCGCGGTGGCGATCAATAGACTGAGGGGGACGCCCACGAGTGTTGCTATGGCAATTTTCTGAAGGGTGGGCAATTCAGCCGCCAGCTGGAAAAGCGCGCCATAGAGCGCACCAATCACAAAAGGGTGAAACAGATACGTCGAGTAAGCCAACTGACCTATTGGGTATAACCAGCGGGCGGAAAGCCCCCGGGCCAGCCAACCACAAAAGCCATACTCACAGTAAAGACTACTGATCAGAAGAAAGCCGATGGCAATAGTAAATAGGTGTCTGAAGCTCATGTAGTAAAAAGTGCCCAGTGATGAAGGAAACGACACCAATTGATTATTGACAGGGATCGATAACACCAGCGCCACGACAAGCAGCGAGAAGAAGGATAGCCAGGCGATGAGTGGCCCATTCCTCCGGAAACAATTCCGTAACGCCTCCGGGTGGTAGACGTGGAAATAAGCGGCGAAAATCCCGGGCAGAAAACTGCCAAAACGCGTCCATGGCTTCACATAAATATGATCAATCACATCAAAAAAACCTTCGCAGGCGTTTTCATACCAACAGATGGGCAGTGGCAACTGGTGATACTTGATCACCAGATAACGAATTAACAGCGACGCAACAACTGCAACCGTCATCACAACCGCTAAAAACCCGACACTGCGGCGACGCAGAAGCCAGAGCAACAGGAGCGGGAACAGAAAATAGAACTGCTCTTCAATCGCCAGAGACCAGGTCCATGGCATAAAGTGAGTGGACGCAGGCAATAAATTATTGATGTAGAGAAGGTTGCTCCAGATGTATTCCTTGTTGGGCAACAGCAACAGACCAAACCCCATGGCAAGCAGATAAGCTGGCATCAACCGCATGAATCGGCGTTTGTAGAAATGACCGAAGCGGATATTGCCGGAAGACTGATACTCACTCATCAGGATCGATGAAATCAGAAAGCCGCTGATCACAAAGAAAACATCAACACCCAGCTCACCATTGAAGACCCAGTTCAGCCAGAACGGTGCCTGATAAAAAAACCGGGCCGCACCCTCATCAAAAACAGCCAGTATCCAGACACAGTGAATAGCCAGTACAAGCAGGATGGAGATAGCACGCAACCCATCCACGGGCCTCATTTGGCCGGGCAGCGGGCTCAGCAGAAGGCCGAGGTTTTTACGGAGGGCGAAAGGGTCTTCAGAATTTGACACGTTTTTTACTCACTACCTGCGCTGGAATTCAGAAATTCACGAAGCATGGGCATACAGTCAACAATCCCCTGCCGATAGGCAACCCGGGATTGGTAGCCCAGCTGTTGCTCCGCTTTGTCAGTGGGAAACCGGACATCCTGGGATAATAATTTTGCCGCCGCCTTGCTGATGGGCAATTTACCCAGAAGTCCGATTTTTGCCAGGTTTTCAGCTGCACCGGCCAGCAGCCCGACCAGACGGCCATTGACGTTGCCGGGTATAGCCAGCTGCATTTCTTCACATAATATCGTGGTCAGTTCATGCCATTGGGGTGAGGCTGCGGAACAGGCATTGTATATCTGGCCATCGGCTAGGGGGTGCTCTGCGGCAAGTATCAACAGGTCCACCAGATCAGTGATATATATCATGGGAATCTGACTACGACCTCCGTCAACCAAACGGAACCTGCCTGTTTTGAGCATTGACAGCAGTGTGGGCAGAAAGCCACCCGATCGATCCCCGGGTCCATAGACAAAGACCGGCCTCAAAATACTCACCTGAAACATGCCAGCCTGGCGGGCCTCAAGGCATGCCGATTCCGCAGCAATTTTAGCCCGACCATAGGGGTCCATACTGGAAGTGAGCAATGACATCGATTCCGTATACCGTGTGACGTTTTCTGTCAGCTCATAAACCAGAATGCTGCTGACATACACAAAACGCTCAACCCCGGCCGAATCGGCTGCCTGCAGGAGATTACTTGTGCCCTCGGCGATAACCTGATGAAAATCATCAATCCGGTGTTCAACGCCTGTCAGCGCGGCACAATGAAAAACGACGGAGCAGCCTTTTAATAACTCAGACAGGGATTCCGGCTGGCAGAGGTCACCGAAAACCACAGTTGCCCCCAGCTTTTTCAGAGGTGCATACTGACTCTGCTCGCGAACCAGCACCACCAGCTCCCACCCATCAGAAACCAGACGACGAACAAGGGCGCCCCCCACAAACCCGGTGGCGCCGGTTACAAATGCTCGTTTTGTCAACACACCACTCCCTGTCACCCCACAGCTGGTCCGAATTATCGGGACGATGGCCCCTTGGAACGCAGTCGTTTCATCTGGCGCTCCCAGCGCTGTTTGTCCTCTGGCAATTGTTTACGCTGTTTTTTGCTGGCGGGCATATTGGTCGCAGCCAACAGGTCTGACAGCGCACGGTCATCAAGTTCTATCCACTGCCCCATCCGCACGTAGGAGGGCATAAAAATTGGCCCGAACCGGACGCGTTTCAGGCGGTTGACTTCAACGCCCTGCGACTCCCACAGACGCCGTACCTCGCGGTTACGGCCCTCCATTAGCGCTACGGTATACCAGCCGTTGCTGCCCACCCGCTCCCCGGGCACCACATCGCTGAATTTGGCCGGACCATCTTCGAGCAACACACCCTCACGCAGGCGTTTGATCATGGCATCGTCAACAGCACCATGCACGCGCACCAGATATTCACGATCCACCTGGTAGGAGGGATGCATCAGACGATTCGCCAGCTCTCCATTATTGGTAAACAACAACAGACCCGTGGTATTGATGTCCAGTCGGCCCACCACGACCCAGCGCTCGCCCGTCAATCTGGGCAGGTGATCAAATACGGTTTTACGGCCTTCGGGATCGGACCGGGTACAGACTTCGCCCTCCGGCTTGTTATAAAGCAACACGCGAATTTTCCGGTCAGCAGCAGCTAATTTGATGCGTTTGCCGTCGACGTTTATGGCGTCTTCTGCGGTAACCCGATCACCCAACTTCGCCGGCTTTCCGTTCACTTCCACACGCCCATCGGTGATCCATTGCTCAAGTTCACGGCGTGAGCCATAGCCAGCAGCAGCCAGTACTTTTTGTAGTTTCTCAGACATCAGTGTTGCCAATTGCTGGAAGGTGGGTTGATTTCAGTATTCTCATTATCCTCTGGACCGGATCCAACCCCGGTATCCTCTGTTTCAGCAGTTGCCACCGAAACATCACCGACCTCCTTATCACTCTGCTTCCGTGCCGACATATCAAGTGTCAATGAGGGATTGATATCATCAATATCGCGAATGTCATTCAGTGGCGGTAATTGGTCGAGACTGCTCAGGCTGAAATAATCGAGAAATTCGCGCGTTGTTGCATACAGGGCAGGTCGCCCCGGCACATCGCGGTGGCCGACGGCTCTGATCCACTCACGCTCCAAAAGCGTTTTGATAATCTCCGAACTGACGGACACACCCCGAACTTCTTCAATATCGCCCCGGGTCAGTGGCTGGCGATAGGCAATCAGCGCCAGGGTTTCCAATAATGCACGGGAGTATTTTTTGGGTTTTTCTTCCCAGAGGCGATTGATCCAGGGGGACAGTTCCTGCCGAACCTGAATCCTGTAGCCACTGCCGGTACGCTGCAACTCAAATCCACGATCACTGCACTCTGCATCGATATCGTCAATGACCGCCAGCAGCTGATCCTTTTCCGGCACCTGATCGATATCGAACAGCTGTTGCAGATGACCAATATCCAGTGATCGCCCAGCGGCCAGCAAAGCACCTTCTACGATTTTTTTTAACTGATCATTTTCCATCGTGATGACGCCTGTTAACCGAGCTAGGAGCGAGCCTTAACATGAATCGGTCCATAAGGTTCGCTCTGTACAATTTCAATGAGAGACTCTTTGATCAATTCCATCAGCGCCAAAAAAGTGACTACCACACCGCTGCGACCCTCTGCCAACGTGAACAGGCTGACAAATGGCAGAAACTGCTTACCCTTCAGGGCCTCCAGCACCTGGGACATCCGCTCCCGGGTGGACAAACGTTCCAGTTGCACCTTGTGGCTCTCGAACATCTGCGCACGACGCAGCACATCAGCAAGGACCAGTAGCAGCTCTTTCATGGCAACGTCCGGCTCGGCCCGCACCTGCCGAGAATCTGGTGCTTTTGCCGTGGCTATAAACACATCGCGACCGAGGCGCGGCAGGTCATCAATGTCTTCGGAGGCCTGTTTAAAGCGTTCGTATTCCTGAAGTCTGCGGATCAACTCGGCCCGGGGGTCCTCTTCATACTCTTCAGCCACCTGACGGGGCAATAGCATACGAGATTTAATCTCGGCCAGCATCGCGGCCATCAACAGGTATTCGGCGGCCAGTTCCAGTTGCATGGATTGCATCATCTCGATGTAAACCATGTACTGCCGGGTAATCTCCGCAACGTTGATTTCGAGAATATCCAGGTTCTGTCGCCGAATCATGTAAAGCAACAGATCCAGGGGCCCCTCAAATGCCTCGAGAAAGACCTCCAATGCTTCGGGTGGAATGTACAGATCCTTGGGTATCTCGGTAATCTGACGCCCCAACACGACAGCAAAAGGCATTTCCCCCTGCAAAGGGTGAGGCAATATCTCGGAAACCGGATCCACTTGCGTTGTCTCTCCTTCCGGAGTGGCTGTCATAACCATAAATCACTATAGGCAGATGGCGTGGGGGCCAAGTACTGGACCCGAGCATTATACGATGGCTGGCAATCATAACCTCTGAGCGAGGATATTACGGTCAGCCAATAACGTCTTCAAACCGACCAACCCCCTGGCGGGTAATCTGAGGTACCTCACCGGAGAGGTCAACCACGGTAGTCGCCTCAAGACCACAATACCCCCCGTCAACGATCAGATCCACATGATGCTCGAGGGTATCACGAATATCATAGGGATCCGTCAACGGGTATTCATCCGTCGGCATAATCAGTGTGACACTCATCAGGGGTTCACCCAGCTCCTCAAGTAGCGCCAGTGCGATCGGGTTGCCCGGGACCCGAAGTCCAATTGTTTTCCGCTTCGGGTGCATAAGCCGACGGGGCACTTCTGCAGTCGCATCGAGAATGAATGTATAAGGCCCGGGTGTATACGTCTTCAACAGACGAAACACCTGATTGTCCACCTTGGCGTAAGCCGACAGCTCGGAAAGATCACGACACATCAGGGTAAAGTTGTGATGTTTATCCAACTGGCGTATCTGACGGATTCGGTCCAGCGCCTTTTTGTCGCCAATCTGGCAACCGAGGGCATACGCGGAATCGGTGGGATAGACAATAACACCACCGGCACGGACAATTTCCACAGCCTGACGAATCAGTCGCAGCTGGGGGTTTTCAGGGTGAATAGTGAAAAACTGACTCATTGGCAAACATCGGTAAATTTCCGCGCAGATTATTACACATTTGCCCGTCAATAAAGGCAGAAAAAGTATTTCTGATTGAAGCGGCCACTACACAGGCAGGTCAACCACAAGAACCATCAATCACATTCATGCATCAAAAGCGGGGCGAAGAAAAGCCTTCTCAAAATCTGCCGCCAAAACAGGCTTGCCAAAATAATAGCCCTGGCAGGTATCACAGCCCAGTTGCTGAAGAAGATGGTACTGCTCTTCTGTTTCCACACCCTCAGCAACCGTATTCAGCCCCATACTCTTGGCCAATGCCACCACCCCGCTGACAATTGCCTTGTCGTTTTCGTCCCGATCGATATCCCGGATAAACATGCGGTCAATTTTTAGCACATCGACCGGCAGCCGCTTGAGATAATTGAGTGACGAAAAACCACTACCAAAATCATCAATAGCCAGCGTCAGACCCATTTTTCGAAGCGCATTCAAATCAGACTCTAATGCTTCGGGATTTTCCATCAGCGTACTTTCAGTAATTTCCAACTCCAGAGATTGCGGGCTGATCTCGTATTTATCGATTAGATTACTTATTTTCTGACGGAAATCCTCCAGCTGAATATCCTTGCTGGAGAGATTCACAGCCATCTTTATCTGGCTGCCATTGTCACGCCAGATTTTGAGCTGTCTACAGGCATTGTCGAGAACCCAGTCACTGATTTTATTGATCAGTCCAGATTCCTCCGCGAGAGGGATAAATGTATCGGGAGACAGCAGACCATGCTTGGGATGCTGCCACCGAATAAGTGCTTCGGCCCCGATCATCTCTCCTGTCGCAGTATCTATCTGGGGCTGATAGTAGAGTATCAGCTCATCAAAATCAGCAGCGTGGCGAAGTTCACGCTCGACTTCCATACGACGCGCCATTTCGTCCTCCATGCCCTCGACGTAGAAACAGTAACCATTGCGATGCTCCTTGGCACGAAACATCGCTGAGTCGGCATGCTTCATCAACGAGCCAACATCCTGCCCATCATCGGGAAAAACGGAAATGCCAATACTGGTGGTGACAAACATTTTTTGCTGTAAAAAAACAAATGGCTGGCCCAATGCATCGCAGATTTTGCCCGCAATTTTGGAAACGATATCCCGATCCGTCACGCCTTCAAGGACCACAGTAAACTCATCGCCACCGAGCCGAGCCACAAAATCCTGGTTCCTTACGCAGCGCTGTATCCTCTCCGATACGGCTTTTAACAATAGGTCACCGGCATCGTGGCCCAGGGTATCGTTGATCATTTTGAACCGATCAAGGTCGAGGAACATGATAGCAACCATTTTTTCCTCAATCTGTGCACGATTGACCATCACCCGGAGCTGTTGCATCAGATTGGTTCTGTTGGGCAAACCGGTCAACGGGTCGTGATAGGCCAATTGCCTGACATGCTTCTCTACCTTATTCGCATGAATCAGTCGCGATACGCGCTGTTTGAGCACAGCAAAATGGATGGGTTTTGGGATATAGTCAGAAGCGCCGGCAGCGAAAGCCTTGACGATGGCTTCTTCATTATCCAGTGCCGTAATCATCAATACCGGCGTATTAGCGCCCTTAGGCAGTTGACGGATTCGCTCACAGGCAGTGAACCCATCCACCTCGGGCATCATGGCATCCATCAAGACCAGGTCGGGCATATCACGTTGACACATGGAAATCGCCTGCATGCCATTGCCCGCCTCCTCAATCACATAATCCTCATTTTTGAAAACGTTCTTTAACGCCAGTCGCATGGAACGATCATCATCAACTACCAGAATGTGATAGCTCTTTTTGCGGACTTTGTCAGCATCGTCCGAGTCGGGTATGAATTCTTGAAGATCCTTGCTGAGAGTGGCAAAGGCTCCTTTAAGTTGTTCGAACAGACTATCGACACCAGCGAGATCGTCAATCGCACCTTTTTCTTCAATCGTTTTGGCCAGTTCTGTGACACGCCGGGCACCAAAGTTGGACGCACTGCCCTTCACCGTGTGCGCGAGCTCTCTCACTTGGCGGCCATCGTTCTCTGTAATGGCATGTTTTAGCGACTGAAGATACACAGGCGTGTCTTCAAGGAACGCTTCAATCATTGAAACGATTACCTCCCCAACGCTTGCTTTTAACTCCTGAATAACCAGCGGGTCATAACTGAAGCCGGAGATATCCACACCACGAACAGAAAAGAGGTCGTCATCCACCTCGTTACCGGTGGATTCATCTTCGTCTGGCGGCACCCATTTCAGGAGCATTTTTTCCAGGTCATCAATACGCAGAGGTTTTGACAAAAAATCGTCCATACCCGCGTCCATGCAACGATCCACTTCCAATTGGGTATTGTTGGCAGTCATCGCGATAATAGGAATACCGGAGCTGTTATCATGGCCGCCTTCGTACATCCTGATCTGCCTGGTCGCATCGTAACCATTCATGACCGGCATGTAACAATCCATCAAAACCGCATCAAAGCGATTGCGAATGACTGCCTCTACAGCACCCTTGCCCGTATCGACCAGCTCGCACTGGCACCCCATACGCTCAAGCATGGCGATCGCCACTTTTTGATTGGGACGATTGTCATCCACCACCAGAATTTTTCGCTGTCGGCTATACAGTTTGTTGATCGTTTTAGAGGTTGTTTTTTTCTCATCAGGCTCGGCGACACCCAGGAATAACTGTTCCAGGCAACCTTTGATTTCGGTGGTTCTCAAGGGTTTGTTGAGACGCGCCATGCCAGCCATCTTTTCCAGGCCACCCGTTACCCAGGGATTATTGAGAACAGCTATCAAGGTATCTTTCAGGGAAGGCTCTTCCTTGACCAGCTTGAGAAAATCAGGTCCCTTCAGACCCGGCATATCTTCATCAATCAGGAGAATATCCAGCTCTTCATCATCTGCGGACATTTTGCGGATGAGCTCCAGTGCTTTGAACCCCGAGTCGGTTGCATCGCAACGAATTCCCAACCTATCCAGTTGTTGCACACCAAAGTCGCGCACGATGGGACTATTATCGACCAGCAAAGCCCTCTTACCAGAAAGGGTGGTAGCTGTAGTCATCCCGGTATTTTGAGCGCCTCTTATTTCCGTCGGCAAGGTGAACCAGAACGAGCTTCCATTGCCCTGCTCACTGGACACTCTGATATGCCCGCCCATGAGTTCAACAATTTGTCTGCTGATCGCCAAACCGAGGCCAGTTCCTTCGTATTGCTTTGTGCTGGATGAATCCACCTGGGTAAAAGCCTCAAAAATACGGTTCTGGTCTTCAACCGTAATCCCGATACCGGAGTCGCGAACCTCAAATTGCAACATAATCTGTTCAGGGGGAGCGTTATCAGCATTCTCAATAACCGTCACATAGACTGCGACCTCCCCGATATCGGTAAATTTGATCGCATTGCCCAACAGGTTAATCAGCACCTGTCGAATCCTCGACGCGTCGCCATGAATGACAGACGGCACCTGCTCACCAGCCAGGTACCCCAGATCGATTTTCTTCTTTAGCGCCTGATTTGCCAGCAGACCCGTCACTTCATCCAGAAGCTCGTAAAGGTAGCAGTCTTCCTTCTCAATGGTCAGGTTATGGGTATCAATTTCCGAGAAAGTAAGAATTTCATCGATCAATTCCAACAGGCCTTCACCAGAGGTTTTTGCTGTTTCCACATACTCGAGCTGCTTCGGGCTCAACCCCATGGTCATCAACAGATCCAGCATGCCCAGGACTGCGTTCATCGGAGTGCGCAGTTCATGCGTCACATTGGCCGCAAATTCTCCTTTGATACGGGCGGACTCCAGCGCCGCAGACATGGCTCTTACCAACTCCTGTTGTCGACTTTCCAGGGCCTCCATCATGGAATTGAAAGCATGCTGCATATCGGTAATATCGGCGGGGCCGCCCAGATCTGCGCGAATCACAGAATCACCTTCTTCAGCGCGCTTCATGGTTATCGAAAGCTTTTCCAGAGGATTGGTCAGGCGACGGGAAATGCCCAACAGCAACAACAGCAGAATCACAGCAATAATCATGGAAATGAATAGGTTGCTCTGCAGAATACTTTGTTCCATCAAAATCAAAGCATCCTTGCCAACAACAACCGAGATATAGCCCAGCGTCTCCCTCTCGGATTTACCGTCATCAGAATACTCTTCCCAGAGGGCATCCTCGGTTTTCCCGGCAAGAACGGGAGCATTGAACACCCAATGATTATCATCCTCGTGAATGAGACTGACTTCATCTGAGTGAACGCCTGACTGCAGCGCCTCATCACCGCCAGCATAGAGAACCTCACCCGTATCCAGCATCACGGTTACCGCTTTGACGCCGGGGAAGTTAAGCGCATTATCCACCAGATCCTTGGCGCTCTCACGACTCTGATAAAGGAGCGACAGTTCACCCTGTCTGGCAAGCGACTCTATTACCTGAAAGCCCTGTTGCAGTTGGCCATCACGAAAGATCTTACTTGAAATGTTGCTGACTGCGAGAGAAGTGATCAGTGCCATCACCAGAATACCAACCACAAAAATCAAGGCCAGCTGGTGCCTGAATTTCATATTGGTGGTTTTGTTTCTGGAGAGCCCCATGGTTCAATAGTTACCTGGCCGGCAACAATAGATTGACTTCGTCCCTGAGCTTGGAAGAAAGAGAGAGCCCCAAGTGATTTCCTGTCCGCTCATTAACTGCCAGCAGTACATCCTGAAGCGGGCTCATCGTCTGATCGACATCACTGGTGAGTATTCTATTCGCGAGGTTGGCGAGGCTTGCACCCATCTTTCGGTTATCCGGGTAAACGGCAAACAGAGCGCCATGCTTCACGTGTAGTGGATTCGAGGAAAACACCACCAGATTTTTTTTCCATGCCACATCCAGCAACATCGATAAAATGGCGCTATTCACAAAAGAGCCACCCTGCAAAATCCAGACGGCATCACCCGAGCTAGCATGCTTCGTCAATTCCGCATAGATAGCGGCGGCCTCTCTGATATCTGCCCCCTGATGAATGATCAACTCCTTCCCCTGACTGGCCAGAAACTCACTGGCTCCACGCAGTTGAATATCTTCTCCCGGGGTTTTTTTTACCACATGAACCCGCTTGACGGCGGGAGACAACATAATCAGTTTCTCCAGAATAACCTTTGAATCGGGAATCATCAAAATTCCCGGAAACGGATATCGTGGATCATTTACAGCCCCCAACACGACGGGCACCTGATTTTTTTCCAATTCCAGGCTCAACACACTTCTCTGGCCCAGAGCCAATATGACATCGGGACGATTAGCCTTAACAATGGGTAAGGCGACCTCATTTTCGTCCAGAGAAACGAGCGTTGTTCGCCCCCGGAATTCCTCTTGCGCGCCGGCTGAAATATCTTCAAAAATTTTTGAAAACGGAGCGCGAATCTCCGGATAGAGAACGAGCAGCTCAGCACTGACTGTATGGCTACTCAAACCCGATAAAAATAGCATCAAAAACAGCATAACCGCTGTAAAAAACGAGCGGCTGGCAAATACAGAAGAGTTAAGAAATAGTTGTTTCATCCTTGGATCCTGTCGAATGACCGACTGCAGCATTCCCTAATAGTTATAACGTATTTCAGCCATGATAGTCTGACCCGCCAATGGTAGGTCGTCGGGTATAAAAGCCCCGAAATCGGAATTTGGGCTGGGCTCACGGGCATCTTCATCAAAAAGGTTTTTGACAATCAGCGCTACATCTATCCCACTCCACAGGGACTTGCGACGCAATGTCACATCGACCAGGGCATAATTATCAATATCGGAACGGGCATCCCCCCCTGCACGATTTCGATCCATGACCCAGTTCGCCTGCAGGTTCAGATTCCAATGCTCGGCAAACTGCCAGTCCATCTGAGCATACAGTTGTTTTTCCGGTGAGTTTGCAGCGTCTGTATCGAGATTTCTGTCTTTAGATTTCTGCCAGGCGAAATTGCCAATCAGTTTGAGGCGCTCCGTTGCATTCCAGCGTGCCTCAAATTCCATACCGTGACCGGTTTGCTCACCCGCGTTTTGGGCCGTGCTGGTACTGCCACCGGGGTCGGAGACAAACTGAATAATATCGTCCCATTCATAATAAAACGCATTGACGTTGAGTATCAGATCGTAATTCGGACGATAGTCAAAGGCAATTTCGTAACTTTTCAATTCTTCGGGGTCCAGCGCTGAATTACCACTAAAAAGTGGATTATTGATTGCTCGCGTTTGCGCGAAGGACGGTGCTCTGAAGGCTTCACCATAAATAAGCTTGGTGGTCAGTTTCCTGGTGGTGGACCAGACCAGTGCGAAACGCGGATTTACCGTATCACCGAAATCCGAGTAGTGATCATAGCGAACGCCTGCGGTAAGCTCCCAATCGTTTGCAAACTGCCAGATATCCTGCAAAAAGAAGTAGCTGTTTTCGCGCTCATCTTCTTCGAGGAAAACAAAGGGTGTGTCGCTCACATCCACCACCGGGTCCCCAGGCATAATGGGGAAGCCGGTAGACGGATTGATACCAAAGTTTTTTGACTCTTTTACCTTGTAAAGGTCACCGTAGTAATAACCCGTGCCAAAACCAACCTCGTGTTTATCTATTCCCGTATAAAAACTGGATATATTCAGTCTGGAGTGACGCTCATAGACTTCCGGGCTACCAATCACACCGTCCGGAAAGCCACCCGGAAAAATCGGCACCCCAAATTCATCAAAAAACGGCCCGGTTGATCCCGCCGGGTAAAGCACCAGATCGCCCTCCACTTCCTGGGTGGTGTGCAGGTAGCTGGCTTGCACCTTTAAAGAGAGATCCTTGATTATCGCTTTATTGTCATAGGTCAGATCAGTGTTGAATCTTTGGCTGGAAAGCCGATTATTTTCTGCCAGCGCCTGTGCTGTACCAACGCCATCACCTGCATTATTCCTGGATTGGAGCCCACCACGTAACGTCAGGTTTTTATAGACCAATTCCAATCGGGCATCATAGTTTTCGCGCTGGGTGTTCACAGAACCCGGTGCCAATGAGGCATTGGTTCCACTGAACATATCCCAGAGGGATTGAGCGTCCGCTTTTATTTTTTCATTAAAACCATCGGTTTTTTGGCCCTCCAGGATGCCATAAAATTTCAGATCACCTACCGAGCCACCTTTACTGACCCAGAAGTCCTTGGTATTAAACGTACCGTACCGGGCTCCGGCCTCAAAATGCTCTTCCCCATTGGCCTCGTGGGTGACAATATTGATGACACCGGCAAAAGCATCCGCACCATACAGGGCGGACCCCGGCCCTCTGATCACCTCGATACGCGATATCGACTGGACTGGCATCCCACCCCAGACAACATTTCTGTCCCCATTAAACAAATTTGTTATCGGTATCCCGTTAATCAGCATTAAAACCTGAGGGTTAAATCCTGCATAAATACCACGGAAAGTGTAGATCGGGTTATAACCTGTTATGTCTCTGGCTACGTGTAATCCAGGAATTGTCTCCAGCACATCGTCAATATCCCGTGCACCAATTTTTTCTATTTCCTCCGCAGTGACTACCGAAGCAACAGCCGGCGCCTTGGCAATAGGTTGGGTAACACCGGTGGCAATACTGATGAACTCCTCACCGCCATAGAGGGACATCAGCTCCAGATCGGAGTCAGCCACCGACTTATCAGCAATAATTGTTAACGAAGCCATTACCAGGAATGGCGCAAATATCATTTTTTTCATTGTTTATTTACCCCAGACTCTCAATTCTTCTGTGCCTTCATAATTGATGCGAGATGTTCGCAACGGAAAAAAAGCACCCTCTGGTTTCTTGCTGGCATCGATAAAGCAGGGAATCACACCCGCAGTAAAAGCTAGAGTTGCCAGATGATAATGATCGTCTGGAGAATAACCTTCGTCCGCCATAAGAGCAGCGGCTACCCCAGAAATATTGATGGTGTATCCATAGCGGGAAGATGACAAATATTCATCAACCTTAAATGCCAACTGAGTATACTCACCATGCCCGGCATCAAGTGAGTGAGCAAATTCCATTAAGGGCGCAACTCGCTCATCTCGGTCAGTGATGGGTCGCCCATATCCATACACATTCCTGTATTTTTTTAATTCTTCTCGAACAACATCTTCAAGCACTTGACCGCTCTTAATTTTAGCCATCGTGCGATAGAGAAAATCCATAGCCCCTTTTATTGGTTTTAATCCATATATTGTGGCTTCTGTAACAGCAAGTGCCCCCGATGATGCCAGCACTCCTGTAGATCGGGCTGTAGCGGCCAGTGCAGCTACTCTATTGTTCCATAAACGTGGATCGGGGAAACTACAACTGATGAGCCAAATACCCTCAAATAAACGGGCTATGCGCTCAGACTTTTTTCCAGTAACGCCGTAGAGGAGATATTGATGCCAACGGTAATTTCTTAACTCCGCTAAAACATCCTTGCCTCTTAATGTAACTTTTTCTCCCGGGAACCACGCACCCATGGATGTTTCCCAATTATCTTCGTACTTTTGCAGGTCATCCGGCATGCTCAATCCTCATCGCTCACTTGCTCGTAAGGCATAAGTTTCAGGCCATCGCCAAAAAAAGGATATCGACGCCATCCCAGTTTTTCCTGCTCAAGTGCGTGTACTGCTGCACCGGGCAACCGAAGCAGCATAAAAAGAATTTCCGATTCTTCAGCGGTAAGGGACAAATCATTCATTGCGGCAGCCGCGACACCGGACATCGCCAAAGGGGCACCCGCAATAGCTTCAAGTTTTTCACGATGCTGCATCAGCCAGGCGAGGCTATTCCCTTCACTTATTTCAGCAAGATACGCCAGGGTTTGCCTGACAGGTTTAGGGCAGCTGACCCCGTTGGGATCAAAACCCGGGGCATGTTCCACCGGCATCCAGACATCAACCCGCTCTTCCTGTGGGGGGGATTTAATGATCGCTTCCCAGGCAGCAAGATCAGTACCACAAATCTGCCAGTAGTTGACCGCTGTGTACACCTCCCTGCCACCGCCAAGACTTCCAGCGCCCACTGAAATTGAAGCAATCAGTGCCGATGCCCGGGTAGACCCTCCCACAGCAGCACACATCGCTGCACGAACACTGTGATCACGCAGACCCGGATTGGCTAAAGCAAGTGCCAGACCTTCCAGTAGCTTTGCCGCTTCGGCTGTGGGCGGCTCGTGCTTGAAAAGCAGATACAGATAATCAATGTAGCTGGCATTGCGCAATACATCCCCGAACACGTCAAAGCCGGCGAAATAGCAGGTAGCTGCCGCAAACGGGTTGTCATCCTCGGGCACTTCACGCCAGATTTTGGTGGTAATTTGTTCTTGCTGCTTTGTCGTCATAATGGCTACTTCAACGCTTTAGTTCGCATACCCATAGGCGGTGCTTCATCGGGATCAATTCGGATGTCGAGTAAGGTAGGTCCTTTTCGATTACAAATAGCATCAATGTCCAGAGCCAGTAAATCATCTGGTGAATGTATTACATGACTCACAATTCCCATAGACCGAGCGAAAGCGGAGAAGTCGATAACTGGCAACTCATAGCCTATAGGTTCAGCACCAGTAAGCTGCTGACCATGCCTGACCATTCCATAACAACTATCATTCAATATCACAAAAACTACCGGCAGGTTTTCCTGAGAGGCCACAGTTATTTCCTGGCCACTCATTAACATACTCCCGTCACCTGTTATACAAACAACAGTGCTACCCTTTTCCGCTAGCGCCGTACCTACCGAGCTACCGATCGCCCAGCCCATTGATGCAAACTCAAGTGACGCCCGAAATAACCCACCACGCCCATTTCGCTTACCTGCAATCCTCCTATCATAAGGATGTAAATAGTGCGTAGCCCACGTAAAGGCTCCGCCAGAATCAGCAAGATAACGGGTGTTTGGAGGAAAGATTTTAGGTAGTTCTCGCATCAACCGCTGCGGTTTAATTGGAGTGGCATCAGAACAATAGGATTCCGGATCGTCCATAGTAAAGTGGAGCGTCAACTCTCCATGGGGAGTCTCAGTAGCTGCCTTGTTATCTCCTACAGCATAAATTTTATGCCTATGCTCACCCACTAACTTTTCAACTAACTGATCAAAGATGGTTGATAAACGTCCTCTAACGTGCAATTTAGCCATTGGCGTTCTGATAAAATTTTCTTCTACAGACTCAACATGAATCATTTTTGTAGTCAGCAAAGACTTCGTATCCCAGCCATCGCTAGCCCACTCTCCGAGTGTTGCACCTATGGCAACTAGCAGATCAACTGACGGGTCTGACAGCACATCGCGGGCACTTTGGTGGCCAGCAAAACCAATCACCCCACGAAACAAAGGATGGTAAGGACTAACCAAGCCCTTGCCGTGGGGGGTCACTAGAATCCTAGCGCCAAGATCTACCGCGAGACTAAGGATAGTCCCTATTGCTTCACTGGCCTCATCACCAATAAGAAAAACAGGATTGCGAGCGTTAATCAACTCCTCGTAGAGGTGCTTAACTGCGACATCGTCAACCAGTGATGGCTTATTCAACAAGTTAAGAAGATTATAAGTGGGGTTTTTGCCTGCAACCTTGTCTCGCATAATATCGAGGGGCACACTCAAGTGGACGGGCCCCCCGGGAGACTGGAGGGCTGTCATGATTGCTGACACCAACTTAGCCTCGAACTGCCCGGCATGAGAAACCAAGGTGTTGTAACGAGTGCAATATTCAAATAACCCAACTGTATTTGTTCCCGTACAAGACGACTCTTGGAACGCTCCCCGCCCAAATGTAGATAGTGCCGTCTGGGCTGTAATCACCAGCATTGGAATATTGTTTTCATAGGCTGAGGCCACACCGGTAATCAGGTTAGTAGCGCCGGGCCCGGTCGTTGCACAACAAACGCCCAGTTTACCGGTATTCCGGGCATACCCGTCAGCCATAAAGGCAGCACCGGTTTCATGCCTGGCGATAACAGCACGAGGACCACCCCGCCTCTCACTACGCGCAAGGGCATTGTAGAACGGCTCGATCGCACCACCAGGGACTCCGAATATATATTCCACCCCCAGTTGTTCCAGGTAGGCTATCAGCAGATCTCCAAACTCTGCATCCGCTTGCAGTTGCTGCTTTGGCTTTTTGCTCATCCCGAGAACGCCCATATTTTTTTCCTTTTTAATCAAGGAGATAAAACTTTTTCTTAAATCTATTGCGATGATTTATGCATTATTGCCTTATTTTTATTAAAAATTCAACAAGTTGGCTATTTTTTATCTCCCACTTTATCCGGCATCCTCAAGGCATTGGCGGAAGGTCACTTCCGGTCGATAAACCGACCGCCTTACCTTACAATGGCGGGCCACACACAGACTGTTTTAGATTCCCGCTAATGAACGAGCTGTCCCGAACACCCCAAAACACCAAAGCCAATAACGGCAAAAGTGAAAGCCTGCTTCTAAACCTGCTATTCAACATCATCATTCCCACAGTAATTCTGACCAAACTCAGTGGTGACGACTACCTTGGCACCCGACTCGCTATTGTGGTGGCGCTGGCGTTCCCTGTCATCTACGGACTAAAAGACTTTGTTGCTGCAAGAAAAATCAATTTCTTCTCTGCACTGGGGGTGGTCAGTGTTTTTTTGACGGGCGGAATCAGTCTTCTTGAGCTGGACCCGGCTTATATCGCCATAAAAGAAGCGCTTATTCCCGCCATATTCGGACTGGCCACTATTGTCTCCCTGAAAACGCCCTACCCACTGGTAAAAACGTTTCTATACAATGACAAAATACTCCAGACAGATCGTGTAGCCGCTGCACTGACAGAAAAGGGCAATGGTCTGCACTTCGAGAAATGTCTATCCAATGCTTCCTGGATGGTAGCCGGATCCTTCTTCCTTTCATCACTACTGAATTATCTGCTGGCCACACTGCTGATCACGGCGCAGCCGGGTACAGTTGAATTTAACGATCAACTGGGCAAAATGACGGCGTTGAGTTTTCCGGTCATTGCCCTTCCAGCCATGCTGGTGTTGATGGGAGCACTGTTTTATCTCTTCAGAGGAATTACCAAGTTGACCGGTTTATCCCTTGAAGATGTTATCCACCACCACGACAAAAAGGGGAAGTAAGCCCATGTGGTATGCGATTATCAGTCAGGATGTAGCAAACAGCCTGGAACTGCGACTGGCTTCCAGACCTGCCCACCTGGCGAGATTGGAAGACCTGAAAATGGAAGGGAGATTACTGCTTGCCGGACCTCACCCTGCTGTAGACAGCGAAAACCCCGGCGAAGCAGGCTTTTCCGGCAGCCTGATCGTGGCAGAATTTGCATCACTGGAAGCTGCAACAAAATGGGCCGATGCCGATCCATACAACAGTGCTGGGGTCTATGCCAACGTTTTAGTCAAACCATTTAAAAAGGTACTGCCTTGAACTCATCACAGCCATTAGAGATATTTATGCTTAAAGCCATGCGACTATTTTCAATGGCAGTATTAGTGCTGCTCGCAAGTCCGGTCAGTGCGGAGACAATTTATGTCTCTGACGAATATACAGTGCCATTGCGATCTTCACCCTGCGCGAGATGTGCCATCCTGCATCGTGGCATTAAAAGCGGCACCGGGATGACACTGGTGGAAACCAACAGTGAGGGCTGGACACATGTCACCACCGCAAGTGGACTTGATGGCTGGATGCCATCGCAGTATCTGCAAAAAGAACCTGTTGCACGCGACCTGGTCGAACGTATGAAAACCCAGCTGTCTGCCGCCGAAAAAAAAGTTCGGCAATTGACAGAGAGGTTAGCGCAACTGGAGGAAGAAAACGCCCAATCGCTGTCCGAACTTGATCACCTGAAAGAGACGAATGATGAAGTGAGCAGCGAACTATCGTCTATCAAAAAAATGTCTGCCAATGCCATTTCGATGAATGCACAGAACCAGGAGCTGCTGGAGCGCAACGGGATATTGCAAAACGAAATCGATGTGTTGAAAGCAACCAATCATCAACTGGAGAGTAGCGAAAGAAACACCTGGTTCCTATATGGCGCCCTCGCAGTGCTTATGGGATCAATGCTAACCGTCATCCTGCCCAGGTTAAAAAGACGCAAACGATTCTCGGAGTGGGGATAAACCTATGAAACACCTCATCGCAACAGCAATATTACTGTTAAGCACAACGGCCTCTCTGGCAGCCTCCAGTGAGCCCGTACAGGTCCTGCTAAAAACCAGCATGGGCGATATTCAGCTGGCACTGGACCCGCAAAAATCACCAGCGACCGTCGCCAACTTCGTCCAACTCCTGAAAAACAAACATTATGATGGCCTGATTTTCCATCGGGTCATACAGGGCTTCATGATTCAGGCCGGTGGATTCAATGAGTACATGAGCCCCAAGGAACCAGCCAGCAAGCCGATTAAAAATGAGTCCTATAACGGTCTCAAAAATCACAGAGGCACGGTGGCCATGGCGAGAACATCCGACCCCAATAGCGCCAGGGCCCAGTTTTTCATCAACCTGGACGACAACTGGAATCTGGATAAGACCCCGCAGAATCCCGGTTATGCGGTATTTGGAAAAGTGACCAAAGGCATGGAGGTGGTAGACAAAATTGCCCGTGTCCCGGTTGGGAAGTCAGGGCCTCATGATGATGTCCCCAGACAACCAGTGCGGATTATTGAAGCAACCCTGCTGGATGCCCAATAAAACATGAGTATCGCTCTAAGCGTCAACCTCAATAAAATTGCCCTGATTCGCAACTCCCGTGAAGGAAACTACCCGGATCTGATTGAACATGCCAAAGCCTGTATCAGCCATGGCGCAAACGGTATCACGGTGCATCCCAGGCCGGACCAGCGCCATGTCCGACCCGGGGATGTATTGCAACTGGCCGAGCTGCTCAAGCCATTACCTGAAATTGAATTCAATGTTGAGGGCAATCCGTTTGCAGCACAGAGGGGCGACTACCCGGGTCTGACTTCATTGGCAGAAGCAGCGCTACCCGACCAGTGCACACTGGTGCCGGATACGGATCACCAACTCACCTCTGATCACGGGTTTGATCTGACCAAAACAGCTGACAAACTCTTACCGGTTATCGAAAAACTGAAGTCCCTCAAAATCCGCGTCAGCCTGTTTATGGATCCCATTCCTGAACAGATTGAGCTGGCAAAACAGCTCGGTGCGGACCGTATTGAGCTGTATACCGGTCCCTATGCTGCAGCCTGGAACAATGACCCGGATACAGTGGAAAATCTGTATCAACAGCACCGACGGGCGGCGTTACTGGCCTCGGAGCTCGGCCTGGGCGTCAATGCCGGACACGATCTCAATCTGGGCAACCTGCCCATGTTCTCGACCATTCCCGGCCTGAAAGAAGTCTCAATCGGTCACGCGCTGATTGTCGATGCGATTACTTTGGGGTTGGCAGAAACCGTCAAAGCCTACAAAGCCATTCTTGAAGTGGCAGCAACAACCCGGGATGGTAGATAACAGCCTCCTTTTAGGCTCCCCCGGTTTCACTGAGCTGCTGACAGCCAATACAACGAACCGATTCAGGTTTTATCTCAAGTCGTCGGGTATCAATCAGCTCTCCGCACCGTTCACACCAACCGTATCCCCCGTCATCCAGTGACCGCAAGGCTTGCTCTACCGCCACCAGGCGCTTGCGATAAGCAGCCCTACTGGCTTGGGACATCTGCTGCTGTTGCAGCGCATCCATTCTCGATAATCTGCCGACCATGGTTTGATCGAGGACCACGGTTCGACTCGCATCTGTGGATATATCCAGCAACTCACGGAGTTCGATCCGCAAGCGTTCCAACATATCCCTGAAATGATCTAACTGTTTATCGGTTAACTTCTGCATAGGCTTATAATACGGGTTTATCGATTACCGGTTGCACACAATGACACAGTATTATAATGCGCCCGCCCAAAGGGGCGAGTATCTCGAACGGAAGCGTTTCTTTGACAAGATGCTCACCATCTATGGGCGAAAGCCGGTGCTCGAAGCACTCGAAGACCATAATCTTCCCTGTTACCGGCTCCACCTTGCCGAGTCTAATCAGACGGTAGGTATTATTGCCCAAATCATGAAGCTGGCCGAAGTCCGGGGCGTGGAAATAAAATTCCACAGCCGTCAGGCCCTGTCGCGTATTTCCCGCAACGGCAAACAGGATCAGGGCGTGGCAGCGGATCTGGCTTGCCCCAATCACCTCTTGCTGGAAGACTTTCTCGCCAATCCACCAGCGGACAACTACAGCCTGATTGCACTGGACGGCATCACCAATCCACAAAATCTCGGCATGATTATCCGCTCGGTTACCGCCAGCCCCTGCCACGGTCTACTGTTACCCGCCCAGGGTATTGCTGCCATTTCTCCGCTGGTCATAAAGGCCAGTGCGGGAACACTGTTCAAAAGCAGGCTGATCCACTGCGACAATCTGGCAGAGGCGCTTGAAGCGCTCAAGCAACGGGGCGCCACATGCTGCGCCCTGTCCTCCCACGGAGAAAACACACTCACCGATTTTCGTCCGCAAACACCGGTCGTTTATGTGTTGGGCAATGAAACAGAAGGGGTTTCCAAAACCGTTAACAACTGCTGTACAACCCACCTTCGGATTCCCATGCACAATGGCGTGGAATCACTGAATGTGGCAGTCACTGCAGCTCTGCTGGCTTTTCGGGAGTTCTACTGAACCGGTCAACCTTCCCGGGAGTCATTGGGCAATGGTTGCCAGAGATCGCTGAATTTAATGGCGACTAACGCCGTTACTACGGTCAATGCGCCCAGTGTACCAATGGCTGTCAGCACCCCCACGGAGGCAATGGCGTGACCACTGAGCCACGCACCGACTGTCGCAGCACCAAACAGTGATAACTGGTACACAGAGACCACCCTTGCCCGATACTTCTGGGGTGACTCCTCATGGGTTAGAGAGCGACCCAGCATCATTGCAACCCCCGAGGCACCGCCCCACAGCAGCACCAACAAAAATAATAGCCAGACTGGAGGGTGAAGGGCCATGATGATCAGAAACAGACCGCGTATCAGCAGACTGGTTAACAATACCCTGCCGGGCTGCCTGAATCGCCCCACCAGTCGAATAATAATCACATTGGCAATGATCATACCCAACATAAAAGTGAACTGAATGGAGGCAAAAAAGGACGCCCCCTGCTGGTAAACCTCACGGGTCAGGAGGGGCATGGCAACAAGATAGAGCCCAAAACCGAGAAAACCGGTTGCCGCAACCACCATCATCAACTGAAATAACCGCCGGTGATGCCACACCAGTTTCAAGCCGGACATCATGTCCACCCAGGTAGAACCGCGGCGACCCATACTGCTCTCTGGCAAATAACCGAGGCTGTTTCGCAGCAACCAACCCGAAGTAGCCAACATGACCAGTTGAAGACCGATCAATGGCAACAGGCCGATGCGATCCATATAACCGGCCAGGAAAATACCGGCACTTTGGGCAGTAAACTGCACAAAAGAAGCCCTGGCGACGGCCTGTTGCAGCTGGCTGTCCACAACACGCGACAGGAGACTTTCTCTGGCGGGCTGCACGAATGCGGTAATAGTGCCAAAACAGAACCCGTAGAGCAGCATTACACTGAAGGATAGCTGCCCTGACCACAGTGCTCCCATCAGCAACAGGCAAGGCAGGTTATAGAGTAGATAAAGCCGAAACAGGTGCTGCCCGGGATGGCGATTATCCGACATGACGCCGCCCCACAATACAAATAACAGCTGTGGCAACATCAGGGCCATCTGCGCAATACCAACGCGCTCGGGAGATTCATTCAGGACACCGACCAACAGCCAGGGAAACAGCACGATTTGCAAACCGTGCGCAAAGGAACTCACACCCATACCCTGCAGGTAAAAACGAAAGCTGCCGGTCGGGCTGTCCGTTAAGGCGTTAGGGTTATCATTCATTTGCGATAAAAATAGTCAGAAAAGCGCCAATAAAGGCTCGAAAACAGCCATTCAGGAAAGAAATTGTAATATTTTGTCAAAGCAGCCCGTGCGCCTTGAAAAGGGCCAGCAGCTGATCTTCATCCATGATTGGGACCTCCAGCTCTCTGGCTTTTGTCAGCTTGCTACCCGCACCGGGCCCTGCTACCACACAAGCAGAACCAGATGACACACTGCCCGCCACACGCGCTCCCAATTGCTGCAATTTCTCTTTCGCCTCGGATCTTCCCATTGAGGTCAGCGTGCCGGTGAGCACCCAGGTTTCGCCGGCCAGTGGCAGCGATGATTTATCAGGTGCCACCATATCCGGCCAGTGCACACCCGCTCCCTGCAGTTCTTCCACAATCTGCCGATTCTCCGGCTGCTGAAAAAAAGTGCTCACAAAATGCGCCACAACTGGCCCCACATCAGGCACTTCCTGAAGCTGTTCCTCATCCGCTGACTGCAGAGCCTCAAGGTTGCCAAAATGCTCTGCGAGAGTGCGCGCTGTGGCCTCACCCACCTCGCGAATCCCCAGCGAATAAATAAAGCGTGGCAGCGACGTCTGCTTTGAGGCGGCCACTGCGCCCAGCAGGTTGGCAGCAGACTTGTCCGCCATACGCTCCAGGCCCGCCAGTTGATCCACTGTCAGTCGGTAAAGATCAGCCACCGAGCTGACCAGTCCCTTATCCACCAGTTGCTCAACCAGCTTGTCGCCGAGGCCATCAATATCCATCGCCTTGCGAGAGGCATAATGCTTGATCGCCTGTTTGCGCTGCGCTTGACAAATCAGTCCGCCGGAACAACGGGCTACCGCTTCGCCCTTGACCCGTTCCACCGGTGACCCACAGACCGGACAATGATCGGGAAATTCCACATCTCTGGCGTCGGATGGCCGATCTTCGACGATGACTTTAACCACCTGGGGAATGACATCCCCGGCACGGCGCACGATCACCCTGTCGCCGAGCTTGACACCCAAGCGGATCACTTCATCCTGGTTGTGCAGGGTCGCATTACTCACCGTAACACCGCCTACAAATACCGGCTCCAATCGCGCGACAGGTGTGACTGCACCCGTTCGCCCCACCTGAAACTCAACGTCGAGCAACCGCGTCATCTCCTCCTGAGCGGGAAATTTACGAGCAATCGCCCAACGGGGAGCCCTGGCTACAAAGCCCAGTCGCCGCTGGGCCCCCAGGTCATCAACCTTGTAAACAATCCCGTCAATGTCATAGGGCAGCTGCTGTCGAACAGAGATCATTTTCTGGTAGTAATCAATACAGCCTTGGATGCCCTCCGCCAATTCAATATGGGGGTTAATCAGAAAGCCGAGTTTTTTCAACAGATGGAGCGTGCCCATATGTGTACTCGGCCACTGGAGCCCTTCCAGACGACCAAGACTGTAGGCCATCATTTCCAGCCGTCGCGACGCGGTGATTCTCGAATCCAGTTGCCGAAGACTCCCCGCTGCCGCGTTCCGGGGGTTGACGAACAGTTTCTGGTCAGTGGATCTGGCCCTGGCATTCAGTTGCTCAAAACCGGATCGGGGCATATAAATTTCACCCCTTACCTCCAGAACTGCCGGCAAGTTCTCGCCTTGCAACCTGAGGGGAACAGAATTAATCGTACGAACGTTCGCTGTAATATTTTCCCCGGTGGCACCATCGCCCCGCGTGGCAGCGCGCACCAAATAGCCATTTTCATAGAGCAGGCTGACGGCTACCCCGTCCAGTTTCGGCTCACACACATAAACCAGAGCATCCCGGCTCTTAAGACGATCCTGTAAGCGGCGATTAAAATCCACCAGTTCATCGTCACTGAAGGCGTTATCCAGCGACAACATAGGTACTTCGTGGGTAACCGGCTCAAAACTGCTGAGCGGTTCGCCACCTACGCGCTGGGTGGGCGAGTCGGGGGTCTTCAGCTCGGGAAACTCCGTTTCCAGCCTGGTGAGCCGCTGCATCAAGCGGTCATATTCAACATCCGGAACTGAGGGCTCATCCAGCACATAATAACGGTAGTTATGGTCGTTCAGTTGCCTGCGCAGTGCAGCCGCTTTCTCCCGAACGGCAGAGTCCGGTGAAGCCATTATTCAATTCCGGATAACTGGGTGCGGCAATAATCTGCTATGCGCTGCCGATAGTGCTCTTCGGTCTGTCGGGTGAGGACACTGCGACTTTCATCTTTCAGTGTGCCGCCGAGATCAGCAGCCATCTGTCTGGCAGCGCCCAACAACAGCTCAAAAGCAGCGGAAGGATCATCGACATCCTCCATGGCAAAGAAAAAGCTGACACCCGGTGTGGTAAATTGCTCCATGTCATTCAGGTCAAAGGTGCCGGGATTAACGGAATTGGCCACACTGTAAAGTACTGGCCCCGAACCATCATCACCGACATGGCGATGAAAGATCTTCATCGAGCCATAACGCAGTCCCTCCGCAAGCAATGCATCCAGCAATGCCTGTCCCGCAAACACCTTGTCCTCACCCGCCATCAGATGCATCACCACAACACTGACGACAGAAGCAGGTTTCCGAGTGGCGCGCTCTGAACCCGATGCCTTTTTTTCAACGGCATTTCTGCCAGAAGCTTCCTTCTCAACAACCTTCTTCTCAACAACGTCTTTCTCGGTGGTTTCGTTCTCAGGAACCTCCCCAGTGGGAACGGAAGCAGTCTCAACCGGTTCCACACGGGCAGGTCTGGACGGAGGAAGCGGATCTTCCTGAAAAAGACTGGATTGTTCCGGTTTCTTGAAGGGTACCGTCAATTTAGGTTTATTGGCTTCGGCACGCTGCCTGACAGCCCTGCTCATTTCCTCAACATCGGATTCATTGCGGTAGCCGACAACCCGTGCGCCGCCGCCGGGCAACTCGCTACCGTATTCATCCCGCCCGACATCGCTATCAAAAATGGGTTGTTTTCGTTTTGACATATGAATTCTGTCATAACGAGCATTACGCACACGCCGGATCACATCGAGGACAATCGCCAGTACAACCAGCACGCCCAATGCAAGCATCATTTCGCGAGCACCAAATTCCATCGTCTTTTTTATCCTGTCAAAATGTCGCTTTGCGAATTTAATAACCCTATGGCAACAGCAATGGTCGCCTGGCCAACCAGGGTAATTTACCGGGGCATGTTAACAGGCCCTAGGCTTCCGCCAACTCCACGGCCTGATTAACATCCACACTGACCAAGCGTGACACCCCTGGTTCGTGCATGGTAACCCCCATCAACTGATTGGCCATTTCCATGGCAATCTTGTTATGGGAAATGTAAATAAATTGCACTCTGGCAGACATTTCTTCCACCATTCTGGCATAGCGCCCGACATTCGCATCATCCAGCGGTGCGTCCACCTCATCAAGCATACAAAAAGGCGCAGGGTTCAACTCAAAAATTGAAAACACCAATGCAATAGCTGTCATGGCTTTTTCGCCACCCGACAGCAGATGAATGGTGGTATTTTTCTTACCCGGTGGCCGAGCCATAATCGTAACGCCAGTATCCAGCAGATCATCCCCCGTCAGTTCCAGATAGGCGTGGCCGCCACCAAATAATTTAGGAAACAGCTCCTGCAGAGAGCTGTTGATCAGATCAAAGGTCTCCCTGAAACGAGTGCGGGTTTCCCTGTCAATTTTTCGAATCGCATCTTCAAGCGTCTGCAGCGCTTCCTCCAGCTCGGCATTTTGAGCATCCAGATACGTTTTTCGTTCCGATTCCAGCTTGAACTCATCAACTGCTGCGAGATTGATCGGACCCAGCCGCTGAATGCGGTTGGCCAGCCGTTCCAGCTCCTCCTCCCATTGGGAGAGATCCGCATCTTCCGGCAGTGCCGCCAGCAGGCTATCCAGGTCAAAACGGTGCTCACTGATTTGCTCCGCAATCGTTTTACTGCGGGTAGCCAGATCCTGGGCAGAAAGGCGATGCTGTTCCAGCTCCACCCGTTCTGTCTGTATCTGCTGCTCCAGTTGGCTACGTCGTTTTTCGGTTTCGCGCATCTGCTCTTCGATCGTTTCCAGTGCCTGTCTCGCAGTAGTGAGCTCTCTCTCCACTGTCAGACGCCGTTCCAGTTGTGCAGCCAGGTCTTCCTGAAGTTCTAGTGTCGGATCTTCATGCTGATTGAATACCGCATGCAACTGCTCGCGGCGCTCCTGAAGTCGGGCCACCTGCACCTGCAAACGTTCAATCCCTTCCAGAACAGCGTGCAACTGAGTGCTGACCGACTTTTCCCGCATGGCCAGTTCATGGCAGTGGTCGCGGTCGTGCCTGGCGGCCTGCCGTGCCTGATCGAGCTCAGCCCGAGAGCTGTCCCGTTGTTGAAGCAATTGCTCACGCTGGACGGTATCCTGCTCCATCATTTCAATGGCAACTGACAGGGATTGCCGGGCGGTTTTCAGATTTTCCTGCTCCAGCTGCTGCTGCTGCAAGGCTTCATTGAGCTCATTTTCGGCACGAGTACGACGGGCGGCAAACTGCTCCACCTGCATCTGGTTGGCAGCCAACACGGAGCGAAGCTCCGCGTAGTGGCGCTGCTGCTCAGCCATATCGCGGCTAATGTCCTCACGACTGACTTCGAGCTCCCGCAATGCCTGCTCTGTGGTACTTTTATCAACAGACAGCGCATCAACGATCGATTGAGACTCAGACAGCTCACGGGTCAGCGTCTCGAGTGCCTGTTGTCGTTTTAAAACACCGGCACGGGCATCCTGATCGCGAGCTACCCTGAGCCAGTTAACGCCGAGCCACAATCCATCACGCGTGATGACAGATTCCGTTGGTGCCAATGTCTTTCGTATCGATAATGCAGCAGAGAGGTTTTCAGCGACCAGCACACCGGTTAATAATGACCCGGCCCACTCACCCGTAACTTTACTGGCAAGAGAACTGGCTAATGCCGACTGAATTACCTCCGTTTCAGTCTGGTCCAGCAAAACCAGGTGACCCTTGCCAAAACTGTCAAGCTGATGACTCACCGAGGTGAAATCATCAACACAAACCGCTTGCAGGTAATTACCCAGCACGGTTTCCACAGCCGTTTCCCAACCCGGCTCCACCTGTAAGGTTTCTGCCAGTTTCGGGTATCCAGTCAGCTCCTGGTTCTCGATCCACTGTTGCTGATCACCCTCACCGCCTAATGCAGCCTGTTGCAGCGCCTCCAGCGATGACTGCCTGCCAAGCATGGACTGTAGCTGGCCCCGCTGCTGGTCAAGTTCAGCACCGATTTCAAGGCTTTTCTGGCGGGTATTTTCAACTTCAAGGTTCAGGCTATCAAGGCGAGCCTGCTGATCTCCGAGGGCCAGCTCGACCTCCGCCAGCTGCGCCTGCACCAAGGCAATTTCTTCCTGTACAGGACTGTCGCTGAGACCCTGATATTCCTGTTGCACGGTGTCTATCCGCTCGGCCAGTCGCCGCAATGCCTGTTCCAGGTGTTGAATCCGGGACTGCTCTACTTCAGCCTGTTGACGGGGCTCGCCGGACTTGAGATTGAATTCGTCCCACTGGGATTGCCAAACTTGCATGGTCTCCTCAGCCTGGGATAACACACTCTGAGAAAGCTTCTCGGCGGCATTCGCCTTTTCCAGCTGAGGCGCGATTTCCAGCAACTCACTCTGCCACCTCTCGGCCTTCTCGCGATCGACACGCAGATGCTCTTCGGATTCGGCAAAATTACGGTCCGTCTGCATCAGATCCTGTTGCAGTTCGCGGGCGCGATCCTGCACGTGCTGAATGGCCTGTTCGATTCTTGCCACCTCAGCACCAATGCTGTAATAACGCCCCTGCACTTCGTTAAACCTGTCACCCGACTCTGTGTACTCGGTACGGTGACGCTCCACCGCTGTATCGCAAGCACTGCGTTCCGTAACCAGTGCCTCAACCTTTAACTCAAAACCGGAAATGACCTGACGGCGCTCGACAATCTGTTCCGCCAGCAAGCGCCAGCGAAGCGCCTGCAGCTCTGCCTTGATTCGGCGCTCTTCCTTTTTGAATTCGGTGTACTTTTCAGCAGCCTGGGCCTGACGCTCGAGTCGACCCAGTTGCCGGCCCAGTTCTTCGCGGATATCGGTGAGGCGCTCCAGATTTTCCTGTGTGCGACGGATGCGGTTTTCTGTATCCCGCCGGCGCTCTTTGTATTTTGAAATACCCGCAGCTTCTTCAATATAGACGCGCAACTCGTCGGGACGAGCTTCAATCAAGTTGGAAATCATGCCCTGCTCAATAATGGCATAGCTGCGCGGGCCCAGGCCGGTACCGAGAAATATGTCCGTGATGTCGCGTCGACGACATTTGCTGCCGTTCAGATAATATTGGGACTGCCCCTCCCGGGTGACTTTTCGCTTGATGGAAATTTCACTCCAGCTGGCATACTCGCCGCCCAGGGTGCTATCGGAGTTGTCAAAAACCAGCTCTATCGAAGCCTGGCCCACAGGCTTTCGTCCGCCGGAGCCGTTAAAAATGACATCGGTCATGGACTCGCCGCGCAAATGTTTGGCAGAACTTTCGCCCATAACCCAGCGCACTGCATCAATGATATTGGATTTGCCGCAGCCATTCGGGCCAACAACGGCACAGAGATTGCTCGGAAAAGACACAGTGGTCGGGTCAACAAACGACTTGAAGCCTGCCAGTTTGATACATTTGAGGCGCATGATGTCTCTTTTTAATGGCATTCCTGCCAGAAGTTTTGTTGCATTGACAGCCGTATCAGCCGGGTGTTATCGAGCGCCCGGAAAACTGCGATTTTACACAGCTGGACAGCGTCCACAAGCAACTGTGGTTCTATAATTTCCTGTCGATAACAATGGTTGCTGCAAGACCCTGTTTTTTCATGGAGAGGGCCTCGCTGGCACCTTCCAGATCACCTGCTGAAGGAGCCACTGAACCCGTTGATGAAATCCTCGCCACCACCTCAACCCGATCAGCTGAAGAGAGTAACTTACCGTTGGGCATTGCCATTGAATCATCCAGTACGACGGTGGTCGGCAGGTCAGCCACCTGCAATCTGGCCACAGCCAATGGCATGGGTGATCCCTGCCATTCCCGGGCAAATACATAAATCACTTGTCCGGAATCAGCAGTCAGCTCCGGCGCCAATGAGACACTCACCCGCAGAGAGGGCATGCTGTCTCCCATTTGTTCACGGGCACGCTCGATTCCCGCTTTCAGGGATTCAGCCTGGGGAGTTGAGGGATGAATCGCTTGCAGGGCGTTTTGCCAGCTGGTAATCGCCACGAGATAATCGCCCGATTCAAATGCACGGATGCCTTTTAGGCCCAAGGCGGTGAGGTTGTTGGGATCAAGGGCCAATGCGCGCTCGAGCGCCGAATCGGCCTCAGGACTGAAACGATTTCCGGAGGCAAAATAAGCCGCCTGGGCATACTCTGCCTGAAGGTCTGCATCTTCGGGAGCAATCCGCACAGCACGCTGGTAAGTGGCACTGGACTGCAGAAACTCACCGTCTTCAAGCAGCATACGGGCCAGCATAACAAGGTAATACACGTTATCGGGATGGTTCTGCAGACGGCCGGCAATCCTCTGTTGCAACTGCTGACGAATTTGAGCATCTGCTTCGCTGTCCCGGTTTACAAGGCGCTTCTCCATCAGTTCACTGATCAGCGCATCCTCACTGGCACCGAGCTGATGGTAAAGACTGAAAGCCAATAGCGGCACCAGCAACAGACCCGCCATTAACAACCAGGCTCCACGAGATCGGGTAGATTCCATCACCGGTAAATCTGACTCGTCTGCCAGTAGCAGGCGTTTCTGTTCTGCGACCAGCTCACGATACTGCTGCTCATCCATTTCACCATCGGCCAATTGGCGATCGAGCTCCGACAGCTGCTCGCGAAACAATACAATGTTCGCCTGTTGCCCCTCCTCTGACTGCACTCGGGGCGCTTTTCGCAGCAGCGGGTAAATCACAAAAAGACCGGCCAGCAAGGTGAGAAAAGCCAGGATTGACCAGATCATCGCTCCACCCCACCACTGCTTTTATCGTCACCTGATTCAGACTGTTCGCTTTCTCCCAGCAGAGTTTGCAACTGTGCCTGTTCTTTCGCAGATAATGCTTCACTGCTGCCGGCTGTTGCCGCTACCCCGTCGGGCCAGTTTGCTGGCTGTGCAGCCATTGACTGGCGACGATTGACCCTCCATAAAACACCAATACCAATCACCACCAGAAGCAATGGAGTCAGCCAGAGTATCAATGTGGTATTTTTGACCGGCGGGCGATACATGACAAATTCACCATAGCGAGCAACCAGAAAGTCGACAATTTCACTGTCTGTTTTCCCGTCTTCCAACATCCGGTAGATCTCCCCGCGGAGATCCTGAGCTATAGGGGAATTGGAATCTGCCAGGGTCTGGTTCTGGCATTTTGGACAACGCAATTCAGCCACCAGCTCGTGAAACCGCTGCCGTTTTTCATCGGATGAAAATGTCTGTACATCCTCAGCGGCTCCGACCGAACCAGCACCGGCCAGTATCAGCAGTAAGAAACTCCCAACGGTTAAAACCCTGTGCATACTGCTCCCGTTTTTCCTGCGTTTACATCCGAGCAGCCCTTCATTGCGCGAGCTGGCAAGACTTCACCTGATGATTCCTGGAGGACATCAACAGGCTGGCCGCCGCGCCCCCCACTCTCACTGATCTTCAACGATTTCCTTTGCTGCACGAAACGCCTCCTGAAGAGCAGGCGCCCCGATATAGGGTGCGGTATGCAACAATACCTCACGAATTTCCTCAACCGTGCACCCATTGCGCAACGCACCGCGCACGTGGCCTTTTAATTCAGCTGGCGCTTTGAGTGCAGCCAGGACGGCAATCGTAATCATGCTACGGGTTTTTAGGGGTAAGGCATCACGCGCCCACACGGAACCCCAACAGTTTTCATTGATGTAGTCCTGAACGGGTTGTGTAAACGCGGTGGCCGCCGCCATGGATCGATCGACAAACTCATCACCCATCACCTGGCGACGTACACTCATTCCTCGTTGATAATCTTCTTCAGACATACGATCTGTCACCTCATTGAATTTCTTGCCATATTGGCAGGAGCTTGTCTCGCCAGACGCGCTCATCCACAACACCAATATGCTTGTAACGTATGGTGCCGGTACGATCCACGATGTAGGTTTCAGGCGCACCAAAAACACCGAGGTTCAGTCCCATTCGGCCCCGCGCATCAATCACGCTCAACGCATAGGGGTCACCTTTGTCCATCAGCCATTTTCTGGCCGCCGCATTATCGTCCTTATAGTTAAGGCCGATAATACGTATCCCCTGATCAGCCAACTTATTGAGAAACGGGTGTTCGATCCGGCAGGCAACACACCAGGTGGCCCAGACATTTAGCAGTGCGGGCTCACCCTGAAACAGCGCCTCCGTCACTGAACGTGTTTCATCACCCAGTACCGGGAGAGAAAATACCGGAACGGGCCGATCAATCAACGCCGAAGGCATGGCATTGGGGTCACGCTCCAGGCCGTTGAGTAAAAAAATGGCCAGCACCACAAACACCATCAAGGGCAAAAAAAGCTTTAATCTGGACACATTAGCACCCGACCATTCAAACGTTGCCTACCAGGGTAGCCGACTCGGTCTGGGTAACCCGCTGTCGCCGATATCGCTTGTCCAGTACGGCAATCAACCCACCAATGGAAATCAGCAGAGCACCCAGCCATATCCACCGGACAAAGGGTTTGAAATGCACCCGGATCGCCCAGGCCCCGCCCTCTAATGGCTCCGCCAACGCCACATAAAGGTCACGCCACAGGTTTCCGTCTATACCCACCTCAGTCATGGTTTGACCACTGGCCACATAGCGCCGCTTTTCAGGCTTCAGCTGATTCACCCGTTTTCCATCGCGGGTCACTGTGATCAGCGCTTGGTCCGCAATATAGTTGGGTCCCTGAACCTTACGCACCTCAACAAATTCGAACTGGTATCCAGCCATTTCCACCTGATCGCCCGGCACCATCCTCACATCCCGCTGAATACTGTAAACCGTTGTCACAGCAGCCCCTACCATACAGACCACCACCCCGAAATGCGCCAGAACCATACCATAGTAACTTCCCTTGAGCCGGACCAGGCCATGCCATCTCGAACGGGAATGACCGGATTTCTGCCAGAGATCCAGTAATGTCACCGCAAGCACCCAGATTGCCACGGCCATCGTTACCGCGATGATCAGTGAATAGTCCGTGTTAAACAGCAGAGGCGAGAATGCGCCTGCCAACAGTGAAACCAGCAATGGTGGCGTCAAAAACCGTCGCAGACCGGCGAGGCTGTTCCTCTTCCAACGCATCACTGGAGCCACTGCCATGAATACCGCCAGAACAAGCATCAGCGGGACAAAAAACAGATTGAAATAAGGCGGCCCCACAGAAATTTTGCCCCAGTCAAGCACATCGGCAAACAGAGGGTAAAGTGTGCCCAACAGAATCATGACCATGGCACTGACCAACAGGATATTGTTTCCTAACAGAAACATCTCCCGGGAAACACCGGTAAAATGGGTCACCCCTTTAACCGAAGGTCCCCGCAGGGCATAAAGCAACAACGAACCACCTACCACCAGCGCCAGGAACATCAGAATAAAGACCCCTCGCTCCGGATCAGCAGCAAACGCATGCACCGAGGTCAGCACCCCGGAACGAACCAGGAACGTGCCGAGCAGACTGAGCGAAAAGGCAAAAATCGCCAACAACAGCGTCCAGCTGCGAAATACGCCGCGTTTTTCAGTCACAGCAAGACTGTGGATCAATGCCGTTCCCACCAGCCATGGCATGAAAGAGGCGTTCTCAACAGGATCCCAGAACCACCATCCGCCCCAACCCAGTTCGTAATAGGCCCACCAGCTACCCAGGGCAATACCGAGTGTCAGAAATACCCAGGCCATATTGGTCCAGGGTCTGGTCCAGCGGGCCCAGGCGGCGTCCAGGCGACCGGCGAGCAGAGCCGCCACGGCAAACGAAAAAGCCACCGAAAAACCCACGTACCCCATATACAGCATCGGTGGATGGATAATCAGTCCGATATCCTGCAACAGCGGATTCAGGTCGGCACCCTCCGCAGGATAAAAGGGCAGGCTACGCTCAAACGGATTGGAGGTGAACAGCATGAACAGGTAGAAACCGACACTGATCAATCCCATCACCGCCAACACCCTTGCCACCAGCTCCTTGGGCAAGGTCTGACTGAATAGAGCCACTGCAAAACTCCACGCCGCCAGGATTAAGGCCCACAACAACAGGGAGCCCTCATGGGCGCCCCACACCGCACTGACCTTAAAGTAATCCGGAAGCAAGCTGTTGGAATTAGAAGCGACGTAGCGCACAGAAAAATCGTCGTTGAGGAAGAGCGCCACCAGACAGCCAAAACTGAAAGCCACCATCACGGTCTGACCCACCACCAGTGGTCTCGCTGAGGCCATCCACAGGCGGTTGCCTAAAGAGGCACCAGCCAGGGGTATCCCAGACTGCAACAAAGCTAAAATCAGTGCCAGGATCAGCGCAAAGTGACCGTATTCTGCAAGCATAGGTTAATACCCGGTTTTTCCTGTCAGGATTCATCCGTCGATTGCTTTGCCCGTTCGTGGGCTGCATTCATGGCATCTGCCACTTCCGGCGGGGTGTAATTTTCATCGTGTTTTGCCAGCACTTCAGATGCCATGAAAATGCCCTGTTTGTCCAGCTCACCGGTGACCACAGCAGCTTCGCCCGCAGCAAACAGGTCAGGGAGGATACCGGTATAGTGGACTTCCACTTCGGCTTCACCGTCTGTCACCAGAAAACGGACAAACAGCGAATCACTTGCCCGCTCGACACTCCCGTCTACCACCATCCCCCCGGCGCGAATGCGGACACCCGGTGGCGCATCACCGGCAGCAATCTCAGAAGGCGGATAGAACAAATTGATGTTATCCCGTAAGGCATAGGTCATCAAACCCACGGCAAGGGATGCCGCCACTACAATAAAAATGACTAAAAACAGTCGCTGTCGACGAATCGGGTGCATCATAGTCTAACTCTGGTTGTTGCAAGCAAGCTTCGGGTTCACTCTTTACCTGCCTCGCCCGCACTGTGTTGCCTGGCGGTTTCACGACGCAGCTCCCGGGTAACAGCCTGCCGCACTCGTGACTGCCGGAACAGTGGACTGACCACAAGCCAGGCCATAACAAGGATGGCTATCAGGTAGGCAGACCATACATAGGCCCCGTGCCCATCCATCTGCAAAAAATGCTGAAAACTGTCAAAACGGAACATCAACGCCCATCACCTCTGATTTTGCAACACAATATCCTTTACCCAACTGGACCGACGTTCGCGATGCAGTATTTCCGAGCGGGTATTGAGAATCAGCACCAGCGCATAAAAACAATAAAAGCCCGCTATCATCACCAGCAGCGGATGGAACATATCGGGGTGCATGGTGGGAGCTTCCGTAAATTTAATGGTCGCGGGCTGATGCAGTGTGTACCACCAGTCAACGGATTTATAAATAATCGGGATATTCACCATCCCCACCAGTGATAATACCGCACTGGCCCTGTTCGCGGCATCGACGCTAGTGTATGAGTGCTGCAGGGCCATCACCCCCATGTATAAAAACAACAATACCAGCATGGAGGTAATTCGAGCATCCCAAACCCAGTAGGTTCCCCAGGTGGGTTTTCCCCAAATGGCTCCGGTAATTAACGCGACAAAGGTCAGGGCCGCACCAAGGGGTGCCGCCGACTTCATCACCATATCAGCCAGCTTCATCTTCCAGATCAGGCCCACGGCACCAGCAATCGCCATCACGTAGTAACCGGCCAGTGCCAGGAAAGAGGCCGGCACATGAATATAAATAATCCGGAAACTGTTCCCCTGCTTCGCGTCCCGTGGTGCAAAACCCAGTCCCCACATCAGGCCGATAAGCAGCAACACAAAGGTAATACCCGCCAGCCAGGGAAGCCACTTGCCACTGGCCTGATAAAACCAGCGGGGTGAGCCCAAACGATGAAACCATTGCCACATAGTATCTTTAAACCTTATTTTTGATCGGGCCACCGACCAAATAGTCAACCGTGCATACTGACCCGCAGCGCACCGGCCGTGGCAAACGGTGCAATCAGCAACGAAAAAGCCAGCAGTGCACCCATGACCGCCAACGGGCCCTGTACCGAAAACCCATCTACAGATCGCTGAACCGCGCTGGCACCAAAGATAAGCACTGGCATATACAGCGGCATCACAATCAGTGATAGCAGCAATCCGCCCTTGCGCAGAGCTACTGTCAGTCCGGCGCCTATCGCACCCAGCAAACTCAGCACTGCAGTGCCCATCAGCAAGCCCAGCACCAACGGTAAATATCCCGCTGTGGGAAGAGACAACATCATACCTAAAAGCGGCGCCAGCAGGGTTAATGGCAGACCGGTTATCAACCAATGAGCCAAAATTTTTGCCAATACCATTAAATAGAGCGGCTGTGGAGAAATGACCAACTGTTCCAGTGTGCCATCGCGATAATCACTGTGAAACAGTCCCTCCACTGACAGCAGCGATGCCAGCAGCGCCATAACCCACAAAATACCGGGTGCGATTTCAGCCAGACGGCTGGCCTCAGGGGTCAACCCGAGGGGAATAAGGGTCACAACAATGAAGAAAAAGATGACCGGATTCGCTATCTCACCCCGGTTGCGGAATGCCAACAGCAAATCGCGGCGCAATATCGCGACAAAACCATAACCCATACTCAAACGGCCTCCGCCGAGGCCACCAGGGGAAAACGGCGCACGTTGGCAATACCCAAATCCTGATGTGTCGATAGGACTGCCATACCACCGCGCCGGGCATGCGCAATCAGGAGTGCCTCGAGGTCGGCGACCCCCTGTTTATCAATCGCGGTAAACGGCTCATCAAGTATCCAGAGGGGTGCTTCTGTCACTAACAAACGAGCCAGTACGGCCCGCCGCTGTTGGCCGGCAGATAGCGCATAACAGGGAATGTCCTCATAGCCGCACAAACCCAGTGAGCCAAGGATTTCTTCATTTTTGAGGGGGCTGTGGTCCCGATGAATCCGGCGCCACCAGACCAGGTTTTCAGTGGGTGACAGTGATTGTTTCAGCCCAGGCAAGTGACCGAGAAACAATAGATTCTGCAAATACAGCTGGCGATGACGGGCCACATCACTGCCCTGCCAAAGCAGCTTGCCGGCAGTGGGCATCAAGGCAGTTGAAAGAATTCGCAGCAATGTGGTCTTGCCGACCCCATTAGGCCCTTCTATTTGTAGAACGTCTCCAGACTCCAGCGACAGACAGATCCCGGAGAACAACAGACAGTCGTCCCGTTCAAAAGCAATCGAGTCCAGTATCAGTTGTGGAGTTTGAGGCAACAGAAAACATCCAGCCAGAAGCGCAGACAGTATTATGCCAAAACTCGGGGTGGTGAGGGAAAAAGTTACCCCCCATCAAGGAAAAACAGTGCATGACTGCCGTCAGTCGATATCGTAATCGTAATCACGTATCAATTTTTGCAGTCGACGCTCTTCTAGGCGATCTTCAAGACGCCTTCTAGCCTCTGAATTGACTATTTTTACAACGACCTCTGCCGTTTCAGTTTCCTGACTAGCATCGTCACCCTCACCATCGAAATCATCATCTTGTAAAGCTTCTTCGCCACTCATATCGAAACTCCTGGATCCCGATAAAACGACCCCTGCGGGACGGGGGTCAAGCACCACTGATTTTGCGCAAAAATAGGCGCAAAACAGAAACTGGTCAAGAAAAATAATTCTTTTAATATCAGCAAGTTAAATATTTCTTAAAAAATAATTCCCGCTCAACGCTACTTACTAGATAGTGCAGATCTTCATTTCGGTCAATATCGACCAGTGTATCCAGCTCAAGCCACTGCAAACAGTTCGCCATCAAGCGCTGCCGCGTCACCTCCATAACCCTCCCGGTTCCCCATGGCACGTCTTCAAAAATACCCGGACAAGGTCGATTGAGCCCCACCAGCACATAGCCGCCATCACGGGCCGGACCCAATACAGCGGGGACTGTCTGCAACGCCTTGAGCGCAGCCGCAATATAATTACCATTAATCCCCGGGCAATCGCTGCCGATCAACAACACGTTGCGGTAATGCGGTAGTCGATCAGCAAAAGCGTGGGACATGCGCTGGCCAAGATCGGCGCCTTCCTGCAGGCGAAATGGCACTTCCGCAGGAGTCAGGAGAGCATCGAAAAAAGGGTGCTTACGGTCAGACCAGACTTCGCTATCAACCTGCCCCACTGGCAGATGACGACTGAAGACCCAACTGACCAGCGCACGATGAAGTGCCACACACCCCGCCTTTCCCAGAGAGGGCTCCAAGCGGGTTTTTACAGCACCCAATAATGGGGCCTTGGCAAACTGTATCAGGCAACTGTCAGAGGATCCGGGGATCATTCAGGGTAATACCGTCTAGCCAGACGTGCCGGGGAAACGCCCAGAAAAAATGCCAGCCGCAACCACCACATTTGCAATACCGTGCTCACAATTCCCCGCTGCTGCCAGCGACGAGCGGAAGTCAGAACGGTAGGAGACAACACTTTGGGTGGGCAGAGAACTTTCAGGCGACGACAGATTTCCACATCCTCCATCAGCGGGATAGCGGCAAAACCGCCAATTTGATCAAAAATATCGCGGCGTACAAACAGCGCCTGATCGCCAGTGCCAATACCGGAGAAACGGGCCCGACAACTCATCGCCCGCTCAATCACCCGAAAAGCCCAACTGGTTCCACTGAGCTTGACCGGGAAAAACCCCCAAACACTGTCCGACAACCAATGACTGGAGAACCCGACAGGCAATCGTGTATCACTGTGGAGAAACAGCAGGTAATTGCCGCAAGCCTCTACCGCCCCTGCATTCATCTGCAAACTGCGGCCACGGGGACTGTTGATGACCAGATCAGCCTGGGCAGTGGCCCGCTCCACCGAATCATCCGAGCTTCCGCCATCCACCACAATCAGCTCCACTTCTGCCTGGCGAAGCCCTTGTAAACACTGAAGACAGGACGTTAGCTCAGCACCTTCATTGAGCACCGGAATAACGATACTGAGCTGCAGACCGGCCATTAGTCCAACGCACCGCCACAGCTACTGCCATTGCCGGCGGTACAACCGTAGCAGTGGTCACCAATGGCAATCGGTCGTCCGGACAGATCATTCTGCAGTAGTTCCCGCAAATGCGGTCGACGGTCTGAGGCAATGTGTTCGCTCGGGGCGGACATGGGCATCTCAAGCATCTGGTTGAAATCACAATCGTAGAGGTAGCCCAGCCAATCCACACTGACAGTATCGCGGCACATGACTGTCTGCAGGTGCTCGCGGTGATAATGGTCTTTCAACAACTGCATATAAGGTTCGTAGTTACCATGAGCCAGCAAAGTGGCACCGAAGCGACTGATCGGCATATTGGTGATGGTAAAAAGCTGGTTGAACACAATGCCATAATCTTCCAATAAACGGGTTTTGTATTCCTGTTCGAGCTGCTGCTGTGGGGGCGGAAGGAATGCGCCGTTGGGGTTGTAAACCAGGTTTAAAGCGAGGTCTGGCTTTCGCCCATAACCCAGTGTATTCAGCTTTTGCAGCGCCTCTATGCTTTGCTGAAAAACACCCTTGCCGCGCTGCTCGGCAACATTCTGCTCTGTGTAACAAGGCAGTGATGCAACTACTGTTACACCCTGGGCTGCGAGGAATTCCGCCAGATCGGCCTGGTCTGGCTCGAGGAGGATAGTCAGGTTGCAGCGATCAATGACAGTAACACCCTGCTTGATCGCCGCTGATACCAGATGGCGAAAATGGGGGTTCATCTCTGGCGCGCCACCAGTCAGATCGAGCGTAGAAATCTGTCGTTCACGCAATACCCGCAACACCAGTTGGACGGTCTCCCAATCCATCAGTTCGGTGCGGTTTGGCCCCGCATTCACGTGGCAGTGGCTGCAACTTTGATTACAGAGATACCCCAAATTTACCTGAAGCGTCGACAATCCTTTTCTCTGCAACTCGGGGAAATCGGTAGTGAGCAGAAACGGCCGGGTATCTCTCATTGTATTATCCTGCGAATATTCATCTGCTTTGTGACCCTTGCGGGTTGGGACAGAACCGGAGTCGGTATGGCGCTATTTGCCTGCCAAACTGAAAAAAACAGAATACATGCCCTATGCCTACCAAAACCTGTCAATCCATCGTTGTTTTAACCGGTGCCGGAATCTCCGCTGAGTCCGGCATACAGACTTTCCGAACCAGCGATGGGCTTTGGGAAAACCACCGGGTAGAGGATGTTGCCTCACCCGAGGGCTTTGCCCGTGATCCAGCCACAGTACACCAGTTCTACAATGAACGCAGACGGCAACTGCTGGATCCGGATATCGCACCCAACCCGGCCCATCTCGCACTGGCTGAATTTCAACAACGCTGTTCCGGCAACTTCACACTGGTCACACAGAATATCGATAACCTTCATGAACGGGCCGGCAGTAGCCATGTTCTTCATATGCATGGTGAGTTATTGAAAACCCGTTGCAGTGCTACCGGGAACATTTTTGACTGTCACCAGAATACCGCTTTATCGGTGCGCTGCCCATGCTGCGACAAAATGGCCACCCTCCGTCCCCACGTGGTGTGGTTTGGTGAAATGCCACTTTTTATGGATGAAATCTACCGGGCTTTACACCAGTGCGATTTATTTATTGCTATTGGCACCTCCGGTCATGTCTATCCGGCTGCCGGGTTCTTTGCCGTCGCCAAAGCTGCCGGGGCACAGACGGTTGAACTCAACCTGGAGATCTCAACCAACGGTTCGCAGTTTGACGAATGCCATCAGGGACCGGCCTCGATATTGGTCCCCGATTACTTTCGATCACTCTAATCCCGGGCTCCAGAATCAATTGAATCAAGGGTCCTTCGTGTCGTTTGCAAATGGGTATGGTCCACTTCTTTCACTGCATAAAAAATACAATCACTCACCGCTATCGAAGGATTGGTCGTCACCATAAAAAGCTTTAAAAAGGTTCGAGGGTAAAGCTTGCCCTCCCGTGAAACAAAATATTCATCAATGACGTCATGGCCATGGGCATCGACCACCCTGAGATTCCGGATACCCTGCCCGCTTAGCCAGGCCAGCGGCGAATCCGGACCGACGATGCCGAAATTTCGCCGATCGAGGTGAAGCGGCAGCGTAATATCCATACCGGGGCAGGGTTCCTCTGCGTAACACAGGCGTCCTGCGGGCTTCAGCTCCATCCTCACCGGGTGCCGATAGATATCCCGCTCGGCTAATTTCTCTGAATCGGGGAGCATCGGCCTGGCTAGTTCTGCTTCCGTCATAAATCGTTTTAATCCCTGGCGGGCAATCGTGTCTGACAGTGCCTGCGCAGCGCCACCACACTCAATCGTCACTATCGGACAACCGAGTCCTGGGGACTCCATCAGCGCCCCCAGACGGATATCGGTAATAATGAGCCGATGGGTAAAAAGAATGGCGATATCCATATGAATGGGCTGTTCTTCTACAGCGACCGCAAAAGCGGGTCCATCACCGGAGGTATTATGGAGATCGATAACGGCCTCGGGCTCCACCCGGCGAATGATATCCAGCAACTCAGCAGCCAACATTGCTTGGGCATCAGAGTAGGGGGGAGCAAACAGCCGATTCATGTCGCGCTGATCTGGCAAGTAGCGGTTACTGAACTGCGGTTCCGTCAATGCCGCCTCGACCGAGACAATCGCCAGGTAGGTATCCACCTCCGGCTCAAAATCCTCGCGCAACAATTGATGAATGGCCTTCAGACCGGAGGGTTCATTGCCGTGCAGGAGGGTGACCACAAAACGGCAACGGCGCTTATCGCGGCCGTCCAGCTTGATCACCGCCGGCCCGCCGAGCTGAACGAGAAAATCGGTAACGGATGCTGGCACGTCTTCTGCCGAGGGCTTCTGAAGAATTCTGAAGCTCTTCCCCAACTGCATATTCACTCCTCTGCCTGCTCAATATCAGTCCACTGGGATACCGGGATATTGGCCATTGAACGCGACTGGTAAGCGGCCAGCAGCCGCCGGCAAACCTCTTTCCGGTTCATGCCAGTAGACATCAACTGATTAAATTGGGCCAACTGCCAGCTCGCACCATTAACCCCGGTTGATAATCTGCCCTCGATAACCTTCAGCCACTTCCGGTATTCCTTTTCATCGACCCCGATACTGGCCAAACCCCGTGCCGCAGTGGGTAACAGCTGCTCTAATACACTGGCCAGTGATTGCTCCTGTAAACCATTTTGTCGGGCATTCGGCCATAGTACCTGGGCCTGCAGCCCATCTCTGGCCGCCCGGTAAAAGTTCTCCTCCGCATAGCTAAACGGCAGGGCCGATAGCAAGGGCTCCAGCTGATCGGACAGACCCTCGGCGAGTCCGATAAACAGCGCTGCATTTGCCGCCATGTCCAGTGGCGTAGGTCCCGCTGGCAACGATCTCATCTCTATCCTCACATGAGCATCGCCTTCGGGATCAAAAATTGGCCGATTCCAGGACCAGATGGTTCCATCATGCAAACAAAGTTCTTCAAGCAGCGGCATGCCACCGCCTGCCACCACGGCCCGGGGATCTTCTGCACTGACCAGCGGCATCAGAGGCTTGTAGAGTTGTACAGTTTCCCGGAACAACTCCATTGCGTTACCACGCAACCAGCCGTGACCAAAGCTGACTCGGGCCGGTTTACTCCAGCCATCGGGCCCGACCTCAGGGTCATCAATGGATTGCCTGAACAAGGGTACTCGGGTCTCGTGCCAGAGACGGTGGCCCAGTAATAGTGGCGAGTTGGCGGCAACACCAACCATCAATGGGGTAACCAGCTGAATGGCGTTCCACAGCGTGCCAAACCGGGCGGGGTCAGTGCGGTAGTGCAACTGAAAGGACGTGCAAGCGCCCTCCAGTGTCACATCACCGTGGACCAGATGAATAGGGTCTGGACCATCGATATTAATGCCGAAAACATCCGTTCGTGATTGCCGGATGGCCTCAGCGAGAACTTGATAACGCGGCGTATCAGTCATCACAGCTTCGCCAAAGTGATTGGGTCCCAGGGTGGGGAGAATACCGATGGGTATGACGCCACCCCCCTCCTTATTCAGCAGCGAATGCAAATCCGCCAGAGTTTCCAGCATTTGCTGCTCGATGGCAGTAAACGGCTGACCTGCAGCAAACACCGGGGACAGATTAAATTCGAGATTGTAACGGTTCAGTTCAAGGGTCAACCTAGGGTCATTACTCTGCGCCTGAACCTCCAGATTGCGCAATAGCGGCCCCCCTCGCCCGTCGACCAGATACAACTCCAGTTCTGCACCAATACTGGCGCTTCCCTGCCCGAACCCCGGCCGGGCCAGAAGACTATCCAGCGCTTCGAGGCAATAATGCAATTTTTCTTCAAATCGCTTGAAGTCGACAGGTGTAAAGCTGGTTTTATCGATGGATTGCCCCATGAATCACACCTCTTTTATCCCGGCTGACCGGTTTTAACTATGACATTGCTTTGCCATCATTGATCAATATTTCCTGGGGGAAACAACCTGGCTCCCATCTGCTCCGATGGATAAAGACTTTCAAGGCTTTCCGAGCGACCGGAACTGGTAGCCATTCTGGCGTGATGGCGACGCAACTGGCGAGGCTCGAAAACACCACAGGAGTGGGCAATCGTACCGACATCATAGGTCATGTTCGCCACGTAGTTTGCCACCCGCTCGGATTTCAGTATGGGGTTCAACCCGCGCTGCAATTTTGGGTCATGGGTCGTGACACCGGTGGGGCAGGTATTTTTATTGCACTGCATGGCTTGAATACAACCGAGAGAGAACATGAAACCACGCCCGGAATTGACAAAATCCGCGCCCATGCAGAGCGCCCAAGCCACCCCGGAGGGCACAATCAGTTTTCCCGATGCAATCACCTTGATGCGCTCTTTGAGACCGTAGCCATGCAACAAGTCAACGACCGCAGGAAGACTCTCGCGGATGGGCAACCCCATATAATCCATCAGCGCCTGAGGTGCGGCACCAGAGCCGCCCTCTGCACCGTCGACCGAAATAAAATCCGGAGCCGATTCAATACCTCGCGCCAGTATCAGTTTAAAGAGATCTTCCAGCCAGACGGTGTCACCAATAACCGTTTTGAAGCCTACCGGCTTTCCTGTAACCCTGCGCACCTGATCAATCATATCCAGCAAGCTGCCGGCATTGGTGATTTCCAGGTGCCGGTTGGGACTGATTGCATCCTCACCCACCGAAATGGCCCGAATCAGTGCGATCTCTTCAGTGACCTTGGCCCCGGGCAGAATACCGCCCTTTCCCGGCTTGGCACCCTGACTGAGCTTGATCTCAAACATTTTGACCTGCGGATGAGCCGCAACACCGGCCAACCGTTCTTCGCTGAGTCGACCCTGCTCGTCCCGAACACCAAATTTGGCGGTACCAATCTGAAAGACAATATCGCAGCCGCCCTCAAGGTGATAGGACGAAAGACCACCTTCGCCGGTATTTAACCAGCAGCCGGCTTTGGCCGCACCTCGAGATAACGCCTGCAATGCCGGCTTGGAGAGCGCGCCGTAACTCATACCGGAAATATTCAGAATAGAGGTCGTTGTGAACGGTATCTCACAATAGGGCCCAATGGTGATAGGGCTGGGGGCCACCGCATCCTCACCGCGGGTGGGGTACGCACAGTTGACAAAAAATATTGAACCGAGCGGACGCAGGTCTCGCGTTGAACCGAAAGCCAGCGTTCTATCCACATCCTTGGCCGCTCTGTAGACCCAGGCACGTTCGGCCCGATTAAAGGGCATTTCCTCACGGTCCAGAGCGTAGAAATATTGACGGAAAAATTCACCCATGTGCTCAAACAGGTAACGAAAACGACCGACAACAGGGTAGTTTCGGCGAACCGCATGTTTGGTCTGGGTAATATCAATGATATAGAAGACAACCAACGTAAGGATTAGCAGACCAAAAGAAAGTACAAAGATGACGGCCAGAGAATTTAGCGTGAAGTAAACCCAACCTGACGTGACTGATTCCATATTTTATTTTGCCCTGTTTTCAAGTAGAGGTAGGGTTTCGGAGATTAAAATAATCTCACCGATCTGACCATGTTACGCTGATAGAAACAACTATCCAGTTGACCTGATCAGTAGCCTGTGGGACAAAAACTGATCATAATTCCCGCCCCCAACGTCATCAGCCCGAACTTATGCCAAAAAAGATCTTACGCCGCTTTCTGCCGGATCCACACAAAATCCTTAATGTGCGCCCTATCCGCTGGATGGGCCCTCTACTGAAAGATCCCAACCTGTTCCATATCAACCGTGCTTCGATTTCAACGTCTTTTTTTATCGGGCTATTTTGTGCTTTCCTGCCGATTCCGGGACAAACGCTGGTGGCCGTACTATTGGCATTGGTATTCCGCAGCAATCTACCTCTGGCCGTGGCACTGATCTGGATCAGCAACCCACTGACGATCACCCCGATGTTCCTGTTTGCCTACAGTGTAGGTACCTGGTTATTGGGTCAAAGAGAATCTCACCTTGTCATTGAGCTCAGTTGGGACTGGGCAATTGCACAGGGCAGTAGAATTTGGCTGCCACTGCTGACCGGCAGTCTGGTTTGCGGGTTGATCAGCGGTATCATAGGCTACCTGACCATTTTGAATCTGTGGCGGTGGCAGGTGATCAAAAACTGGGGTGTTCGTAAGAAAAAACGTCAGGGACACGCAGCTGCATTATTAAATCAGAGAGAAAATCCCTAACTGACAAAAAGCTATTACTCGTATCTCAGGACATCTGCCGGACGTGTATTGGCAGCACGGATAGCCGGGTAAAGGGTCGCCAAAAAATTCAGCGCTAATGCCACAGCAACGATCAGCGCCACATCATTCCACAACAGTGCCGAAGGGAGGTAGTCAAGTGGATAAATTTCCGAGCTGAGTAACGGGCGGCCCATTAACGACTCAAGCCACCGGGCCGCAGCCGTCACATTCAAAGCCCCCACCACACCCAGCAGCACACCCAGCAGGGTACCAAAGAGACCAATCAGCACACCTTGAGTGAGGAAAATTGCAACAATCTCATGCCGGACAAACCCCTGTGTTTTGAGAATCGCTATCTCGGCACGCTTGTCGATCACGGTCATCATCAGCATTGAGATTACATTGAAAACAGCGATGGCAATGATCAGAAAAACCAACAGGGAAACCAGGTTGCGAGACATTTTTATGGCTTGATAAAGATTGCCATGAGTCTGTATCCAGTCGGAAAACTGGTAACCGGACGGCAGCACTTGCAGCAGGGCATAACCGGTCTGACGCGCCTCAAAGACATCGGCCACCCGCACCTGCCACCCCCGGGCCAGGCCCGGATGTCCCGCCAGCCTGGAGGCTGTCTCAAGCTTCGCCAGCACCAGACTCTGATCAGCCGCTGTGCGAGTGTCAAAGGTGCCCAGCACGGTAAAAGTCGACACTTTTGGTGCCTGTTGGAGCCCGTTACCTCCGGATGCGGGCACCAGTAATGTCACCCGGTCACCCGCTGACAGGGACAGTTTTTTGGCAATCTCACCCGCCATCAAAAGGCCATTGGAATGAACAGCCAGCTGCCCCATCAGGTCAGGAGAGACGAACACACCCATGAACGGGTCGGCCAGTGATGGCTCAAGCCCCATCACCTCCACTGGTCTGGTTTTGCCACGGTGCGTCAACATACCCTCCAGCCGGGTAAAGGGCATCACGGCGCGGACATTCGGCTGCTGCTCAAGGATATCCCGCAACGTGTCACTCTGCTGAACATCGTACTCGTTAAACAATCGTATGTGAGGCACTGCTGCGAGGATACGTGTCTCCATTTCCCTATCAAATCCGTTCATTACGGACATAACCACCACCAGCAGGGCAACGCCCATCACCAGTCCCAGAATGGCCAGCAGTGAAATAAACGACACCATCCGCTTGCCAGCGCCAGAGGTAAAATTACGCAATCCGATAAAGACGGTTAGGGGTCTGAACACAGTTGGCTACAATCCCTGATCCATGGAGTGAGATTCAGTGACATCCGTCAGACAGCCCTCTGTAAGTGAGAGCACCCGATCCATCCGAGCCGCGACCTGAGCATCATGGGTGACCACCACAAAACTGATCGCCAACTCACGATTTAATGACATCAGAAGTGCGAGTACCGTTTCTGCTGTGACAGGGTCAAGGTTGCCGGTCGGTTCGTCCATCAGCACACAGGCCGGTTTTCTCACCAGCGCCCGAGCAATGGCGACTCTCTGCCGCTCTCCACCGGACAGCTCAGAGGGTTTATGGTCGCAACGTGCGCCCAGACCAACCCGATCAAGCATTTCCTGAGCCAACGCCGTCGCTTCAGCAACCGGTATTTTTGCCACCAGCAGCGGCATGGCCACATTTTCAAGTGCGCTGAACTCACCCAGCAGATGATGAAACTGGTAGACAAACCCCAGATACTGATTGCGCCAGCGGGCCCGCTTCGATTCACTCATTGGCTTCAGAGCAGCCCCCATTACATTGACGAAGCCCTCGTCCGGGTCATCCAGACCGCCCAGCAGATTCAAAAGAGTGGTTTTTCCAGAACCAGACGTCCCGATAATCGCAATTCTCTCACCACTTTCAACCTGCAGTGACAACCCCTTTAACACATCAATCCGCTCTACGCCCTGGCGATAGTGTCTGGCAAGGTTATCGCAGTGCATCACTGCGGATGAATCAGTGGTCATAACGCAAGGCCTCCGCCGGTAAAATCTGTCCCGCCCGGTATGAAGGATACAAGGTTGCCAACAGACTTAAACCAAAACCCAGTCCGCTTATCACAAGGACATCCTGCCACAACAACCTGGAGGGTAGCTGGCTGATGAAATAGACATCAGGATCAAATACTCTGAAACCTACCACATATTCAACCCAGTGGACGATGTCGCCAATCCAGAGGGCAAGCAAGCTGCCAAAAACAACGCCACAGAGCACCCCGAAAGCACCTACGGCACTACCCTGTACCATAAAAATTCGTGAAACCGTTCCAGCCTCGACACCCAGGGTGCGAAGCACCGCAATATCCTGCCGTTTATCAGCCACCATCAGAATCAGGCTGGCAATAATATTAAAAGCCGCAACAGCAATAATGGCCGCCAACAGCAAGCCAACCACCTTTTTCTCCAGTTCTATCGCCTGGAATAAATTACCCATATCCTCCGTCCAGGCTTTGGCCCTGAATCCAGGGGCCATATCGCCATTCAATGTGGAAACAATGTCACCTGCAGCAAAAGGATTGGTAAGTCGCAACCTCACACCCGTGACATTTTCACCGGTTCGGAACAACTTCTGGGCATCCCGATAATGAACAAAGGCCAGCCCCGCATCCACCTGCGCACCTACCTGAAAAACGCCAAAGACACGAAACCGCTTATATCGCGGAAAAATACCCGCCGGCGTCACATTCAGTTCAGGCAACGACAGCACCACATAATCACCCCGAATAACCCCAAGCGAACGGGCAAGCAGATTGCCGATAACAATGCCATACTCGCCCGGCTGCAGTAACGCCATCTCGCCTACCATCATATGCTCACTGATCGGGCTGACCGCGCCTTCCAAAAGCGGATCTATACCCTGTATCAAAACACCCTGACCCTGAGCATCTGAAGACAGCAGCCCATACCCCTCGACGTAGGGAGCAAACGCCTCAACACCCCGGACGAGGGTTGCATCAGCACCTAATTGTTGCCAGTTGCGGACACCGTCTTCATTAAATATTGCTGCATGAGCTACCACGTTAAGAATTCGCTGCCTTATTTCGTAATCGAAACCATTCATCACGGAGAGAACCAGGATCAGGGCCGTCACGCCGAGTGCCATCGCGACAAAAGACAATAGTGATATAAAAGATACGAAACCATTTTTGCGTCTGCTGCGGATATAACGCAGACCGATAAAAAAAGGCAGGTTAGTAGTCATGGGAAGGCATTAAATCGGAATCACCGAAGGCAAACAAGTGAACATTTTATCTGGCGGGCAAACAGTTTGTCCGATCTCCGCCAATTTGGCAGTTGCACTTCCCGCATTTCAGCTTACTATAATTAAAACCGACAAAGGCAACCCCAATCCGAGCCGGACACGCCTGAAATCTAGGGAATTTGATCATGAATAAACCACTGATACTGCTTTTTTCTGCGCTAATAAGCCTCCCCCTGGCTACGATCGCCGAGCAGGTTATTATCCCCGTTGGACAACAATCGGCGCAAAATCAGGCCATTGAAAAACCTGATCGAGGCATCAGCAAAGACAGGGTTCGCGCTAAATTTGGTGAGCCCTTAAGCATGAAACCCGCAGTGGGAGAACCGCCGATTTCATCCTGGGAGTACCCTGAATTTCAGGTCTATTTTGAATACGAGCACGTACTTCATTCGGTGCTAAAACGCACTGAATCGGGAAACGCTGCCACAGAGTAAGACTTATGCCATCCCGGGCCGTATGATTGTGGGGAGTTTTTCGGCTCCGGCAATCAGATCACCAGTTTACGGGACTCCCGACACAGCCGGTTCATCCCGTTAATAGCGGCGATTCTGTAGGCTTCGGCCATGGTCGGGTAGTTGAATGTGGTACGAATAAAATACTCAATGGTATTGGCATCGCCGGACTGGTTCATAATCGCCTGGCCAATATGAATAATTTCCGATGCCTCCGCACCAAAACAATGGACACCAAGGATTTCCAGCGTTTCCTGATGAAACAATATCTTTAATACACCGACTTCTTCGCCGGAAATATGGGCACGGGCTATGTTCTTGAAGTAAGCACGGCCTATCTCATAGGGAACTTGCTGTTCGGTGAGTTCGGACTCGGTCTTGCCGACAAAGCTGATTTCCGGAATCGTCCAGATACCGGTAGCAACGTCTTCAACGTGATATTCACGCGCAGCACCACACATGTGTGCAGCAGCAAACCGACCCTGATCATAGGCGGCACCTGCCAGTGATGGCCAGCCCACTACATCACCGGCCGCATAGATATGCGGGACTGTCGTCTGGTAGTGCCCATTGACCTCCAGCTGACCCCGCTCATTCACAACCAGGTCCAGTTCTTCCAGCCCCATATTTTTAGTATTGCCGGAACGACCATTGGACCAGAGCAGCGCTTCAGCGTGAATACGTTTGCCCGACTTCAGTTCCATAGTGACACCGTTGTTACGGGTTTCTATATGGTCATATTCCTCATTGTGTCGAACGGTGACGTTCAGATCGCGAAGCTGATAGCTGAGTGCATCTGAAATCTCATCATCGAGAAATGACAGCAACCCGGAGCGACTGTTCACCAGATCGACACGGGTATCCAGTCCGGCAAAAATCGAAGCATATTCACAACCGATTACCCCGGCACCATAAATAATAATATTGCGAGGTGTTCGATCCAGACTCAGAATCGAATCACTATCAAAAATACAGGGATGATCAAAATCCACATCGTCTGGATGATAGGGACGTGAACCCGTTGCGATCAAAAAGAATCGTCCCTTAATCGTTTCGCGCGTGTGGTCAGGCTGTTTGATGGAAATATGGTGAGCATCCGTAAAGCTGGCTCGCCCCAAATGGAGTTTGATACGATTGCGAGCATAATCTTTTGTCCGCCCTTCTACCTGCTTGCGAATGACATCATCTGCGGATTTCATCAAATCGGGGAAGGAGAACCAACGGGGATCGCCCACTGCACGGAACATGGGCATGGTATTGAACTGCACCATGCGCCGGACTGCATGGCGCAAGGCTTTTGAAGGAATGGTCCCCAGATGGGTACAGTTACCCCCCACCATGGGCCTGTCATCAACTACTGCCACTGACCAGCCCTGCTTCACTGCGGACATTGCCGCACCCTCGCCTGCCGGACCACTGCCGATTATTACCAGATCATATTGATAATCTGCCATGCTTTAAAACTCCAGATTCATGGGTGGTATATTCGGTACCATATATTGGCTACCACTTCACAACACCTCCAAGGCCACCGTTATAAACCATAGCAAGCGAGACGAATGCTGGTGATCAATACACCTATCTAGTATTTAGATGTGATATCGGCTTGTTCAACCAATAGGGTCTCATACGCCTGGTAATCGCGACTGGCCGCCGTCAGGGCAACCGTTGTGGAAAGCACCTGCTTCTGTTCAGCACTCAGTTTGTTGAAATCCCCCTCCGTAACCCGGGTCAGGGACACAACCACATGATCGCCATTGGCAAGGGCCAAATCACTAACGACCGCACTATCCGCAGGCTCCGCTAGTGAAAAAACCCACTGGCGAATCTCCTCGTTGAGTTTGCCACTGAACCGTTTTGTGTCCAGATTAACCTGCCATTGGAGCGACTCCTGTTTAGCCACGTCTTCAATTGACTCACCCCCTTTAACACGAGCGACCAATGTCTCAGCACGCTCCATCAACTGACGGTCTGCACGTTCTTTCTTGAGAATCTGCTCAATACGGGGCCTGACCTCAGCCAAGGGTTTGAGTCGTGAAGGAATTCGCTCCCGAAGCGACAGCACCACTACGTGATCATCTGCCAGATCAAGCACTTCACTGGTAAGACCTTTTTCCAGAACCGGCTCGCTGAATGCAGCCGTGATGACCTGTGGTTTACCCGCTAGACCCTCACCACCATTGCGGCTGAATGGTTCGGTAACCTGCAATGTCAGATCAAGCCTGTCGGCAACACTTTCCAGGGAGGAGGCATTATAGGAAAGGTCCTTGAGCTCCTCAATTCTCTCTGGCAACAACTCCAGTGCCAACTGCCGTTGAAGCTCACGCCGGATACCCGGCTCAATGTCATCTCGGCTAGGTAACTCAGCCTTTTTTTCTGCCAGCAGTTTGACCAGATGGACACCGAGGTCGGTTTCTACCAGATCAGAAACCTCACCGACAGAGAGGCTATCCAGCGCCACACTCAATGATTCCGGCAGATCGCCACGTTGCACAAAGCCCAGATCACCACCCTGTTCAGCAGTGCTGTAATCCTCCGAGTATTGCTCAGCAAGCACAGCAAAGTCTTCACCGGCTTCCAGCTGCTGTTGAATGTCAGAAATTTTGTCGAGATGACTGCCGTCGTCCTGTTTCTCAAGCAGAATCTGCGCGACCTGTCGCGATTGCTTGATTCGAGCGGCATTAATTCTGGCCTCGATCACATCGTTGACAACATTCTCTTCCACGACGACTTCCTGTACCAGGTCGTCGGGACGCAATTCTATGTACTCCACCACCAATTGCTCGTCTGCCATAAACTGGTCTGTATTGCTCTCATAGAAAGACTGGATTTCTTCATCGGTAATTGAAATTGCTTCCAATACCGGCGCGCGGGGGATAGTCAGGTAGTAGAAGTCCCGGGTTTGCTCAGTGATGCTCGCCAATAGCTGGTTTTCCCGCTCCGTGGAAAACCCGGTATTGCTTACCCCCTGCATAAACTGGCTATTCAACATATCTGCTCGAAGCAGTTTATTGTAGGAGTTCGGGGTGTAACCCATCTGTCTGAGCACAAACTCATAGCGCTGGGCATCAAACTTTCCTTCCACTTGAAAATCAGGGACCTCAAGCAACAGGCGATAAATCATTTTGTCGTCGATAGCCATGCCCTGTTCCCGAGCTGCAAGCTCAACCGCTTTCTGGCGAATAAGCTGTTGCATAACGGGGCCACGAAGCTGCTCATCGTTGATCATGGACGGGTCGAGATCTTCGTACCTGTTAAGAATCTGCTGCTTCTGAAGCGCCACGGATTGTTGGAGACGAAGCTCCGTAATGGTCTCACCATTGACGCTGGCGACTTCCTCAACAGAACTACCGCTGAGAAAAATTGCATCCACACCGAACAGGGCAAACGGCACAATAATAATAGCGACCAATACAATTTTGGCCGAGCCTTTGAGGTTGTCTCGAAAGTCCTGCAGCATAAAAATCTCTTGATTTGGTTTTATTTGGACGGATAAGGTTATTTAAAAAAAAAGGCGCATCGCTGATGCGCCTTTCAACATACAAAAAAGACAAACAGCAGACGCCGTTTTATTTATTAACAGCGTCCTTCAGAGCTTTACCAGCTTTAAAGCTAGGTACGTTGGCAGCAGCAATCTTGATTTCTGCCCCGGTCTGAGGGTTGCGCCCAGTGCGAGCAGCACGCTGTTTAACAGCAAACGTCCCAAAACCTACCAGAGAGACCGGGTCACCTTTTTTCAGGGTACGGGTTACAGCGTCAATAGCGGCATCCAGCGCGCGGCCGGCAGACGCTTTGGAAAGATCAGCGGCATCGGCAATAGCATCAACGAGTTCAGATTTATTCACAATAATCCCCTTGTTATGTTAATAAGACTCTTCACCTGTAACACACGACTTTACTGCTTTCCCGCAGGCTGTGGCATGTAAGATGACTGCAACGTTATACCAACCCCCCGAAAACCGGTCAAGCGCTTTAGTGAGTATTTATGCGGGCTCCAGCCTCACCATGAGTTTTTGTTTCATCTTTGTCGACGCGATCATACTCTTCATCAGACAACGGTTCCGGTTTTCGAATCAACGCAATCTCCAGAACTTCATCAATCCACTTGACCGGATGTATATCAAGATCTGCTTTAATATTCTCCGGTATCTCTTTGAGGTCGCGCTCATTTTCGTAGGGAATCAGCACCGTGCGAATGCCACCGCGATGAGCTGCCAATAGCTTTTCCTTTAAACCTCCAATTCTTAACACTTGACCGCGAAGGGTAATCTCACCGGTCATGGCCACATCCGCACGCACCGGGATACCAGTGAGCACTGAAACGAAAGCAGTACACATTCCGATACCGGCGCTGGGGCCATCCTTGGGGGTCGCGCCTTCAGGCACATGAATATGCAGGTCTACCTTCTGGTAAAAGTCGCGTTTGATGCCCAGGTTTTTTGCTCGACTGCGAACCACCGTCAACGCCGCCTGGATAGACTCCTGCATCACATCACCAAGCGAGCCGGTTTTAACCACCTGTCCCTTACCTGGCACCGCAGAAGACTCAATGGTTAACAACTCACCACCCACCTGGGTCCAGGCAAGACCGGTAACCTGGCCAATCTGGCTCTCTTCTTCAGCGCGACCAAAGTCATATTTGTAAACACCCAGCAAATCTTCGAGCTCAGCGGAAGTAATGTGGTGAGACTCCCTGACACCGTCGCGAACGTTCCGCGTAACCACTTTCCGACAGATTTTTGCCAATTCGCGCTCCAAACCTCGCACACCCGCTTCACGCGTGTAGTAACGAATAACGTCCATCACCGCTGTGTCGTCCATGGTCAGCTCGTTCGGCTTCAGACCGTTAGCTTTGCGTTGCTTTGGCAACAGATATTTGAGCGCAATATTGATCTTTTCCTGCTCGGTATAGCCGGGAATCCGAATGACCTCGAGACGATCCAGCAGAGGACCGGGAATATTCATCGAATTTGCCGTACAGATGAACATAACTTCGGAAAGATCGTAATCAACTTCCAGGTAATGGTCGTTGAAGCTATTATTCTGCTCGGGGTCAAGGACTTCAAGCATCGCCGAGGCGGGATCACCGCGATGGTCCATGCCCATCTTGTCGATTTCATCCAACAAGAATAACGGATTCTTCACCTCGGCTTTGGCCAATTTTTGAATCGGCTTGCCTGGCAGGGATCCAATATAAGTCCTGCGGTGCCCACGAATTTCAGCTTCATCACGAACACCACCCAGAGACATACGCACATATTTCCTGCCGGTTGCCTTGGCGATGGACTCACCGAGTGAGGTCTTGCCCACCCCCGGAGGCCCCACCAGACACAACACGGGTCCTTTAAGTTTTTTCACCCTCTGCTGGACTGCCAGAAACTCCAGAATTCGCTCCTTGACCTCCTCGAGCCCATAGTGGTCTTCATGGAGAATGCGTTCAGCACGCTTGAGGTCGTGGCGGACCCTGGAGCGTTTTTTCCAGGGCACACTGACCATCCAGTCAATATAGCCGCGCAAAACCGAGGCTTCAGCCGACATCGGCGACATCATTTTCAGTTTATTCAGTTCTGATTTTGCTTTATCAAGCGCATATTTTGGCATACCAGCTTCATTGATTTTCGTTTCCAGCTGTTCGATATCATTGCCACCCTCCTCAACTTCGCCAAGTTCTTTCTGGATCGCTTTCATCTGCTCGTTGAGGTAGTACTCTTTCTGGCTTTTTTCCATTTGTTTTTTGACGCGCCCACGAATGCGCTGCTCAACTTCAAAAAGCTCGATCTCGGATTCCATCAAGCCCAACAATGTCTCCAGCCGATTTGCCAGAGAAGGTGTTTCAAGTATTCCCTGTTTTTGTTCGACACTGAGGGCCATGTGTGTGGCCAGGGTGTCAGCCAAACGACTGGGATCCTCAATACCTGCCACGGTACTCACAACCTCTGAAGGGATTTTTTTACTCAGATTGACGTACTGTTCAAACTGGGTCAGAGCCGATCGCATCAATGCTTCGGATTCTTTACTGGACAACACCTCGTCGGACATCACTTCGTAAACACCCACGAAGTAGCCGGGCGATTCATCAATTTTCTGGATAGTAACGCGCTCGACACCTTCAACCAGCACTTTGACCGTGCCATCGGGGAGCTTCAGCATTTGTAACACCGTGGCGAGAGTGCCCACACGGTAGAGATCATCGGGTGTCGGATCGTCTTCCGCTGCAGCTTTCTGCGCCACCAGTAGAATCTGCTTGTCCTGCACCATCGCTTCTTCAAGGGCCAGAATCGATTTTTCCCGGCCGACAAACAGTGGGATCACCATATGGGGATACACCACTACGTCGCGCAGAGGCAGCATTGTCAATTGATTATGCACAGTGTTCTGTCCCATTCTTTAACCTCTTTAGCGAGCGTTTAATACAAATTAGCTTACTGCAAATATGGGGTTTACAGGGGTAAAAACAAGTGACCAGCGGCAGATAAATGTCTTTAGGCAAAAAAGAAGGCCCCGCAGGGCCTTTCGGGGATAAAAAATAGCTTACTCATCACTGGCAGCTTTTTGCTGCTCTTTATTTTCGTAAACCAGTAGCGGCTCTGACTCGCCACGAATTACAGTGCTGTCAATCACCACTTTGTAGACATTGTCCATAGAAGGAATGCTGTACATGGTTTCCAGAAGGACGTTTTCAATAATCGAGCGCAACCCGCGGGCACCGGTTTTCCGCTCCAGTGCACGCTCGGCAATGGTCTCGAGTGCATCACGACGGATATCCAACTCCACCCCTTCCATTTCAAACATGGCCTCATACTGCTTGATCAGGGAATTTTTGGGCTCGACTAGAATGTTCACCAGTGCATCGCGATCAAGCTCCTCAAGTGTGGCAATCACGGGCAGACGCCCCACGAACTCTGGTATCAGACCAAAGCGCACCAGATCTTCCGGCTCCAAGTCTGTGAGAGTCTGACCAATATTTTTGCTGGTATCCTTGCTTTTCACCTGAGCACTGAAGCCAATACCACCTTTATCGGAGCGCTCCTGGATAACCTTCTCCAAACCGGCAAAGGCGCCCCCGCAAATGAAAAGGATATTGCCGGTATCCACCTGCAAAAATTCCTGCTGGGGATGCTTCCGCCCACCCTGTGGCGGCACCGAGGCAACCGTCCCTTCAATCAATTTCAACAGGGCTTGCTGAACCCCCTCGCCTGACACATCACGGGTAATGGAGGGGTTATCCGATTTTCGGGAAATCTTGTCAATTTCGTCGAGATAGACAATACCACGCTGGGCTTTCTCAACATCATAATCGCATTTTTGCAATAATTTCTGAATAATATTTTCAACATCTTCCCCGACATAACCCGCTTCTGTCAGGGTTGTTGCGTCGGCAATAGTAAAGGGAACATTCAGCAGTCGCGCCAGTGTTTCGGCCAGCAGCGTCTTGCCACTGCCAGTGGGACCAACCAGCAGGATGTTACTTTTGCCCAGTTCAATCTCCTTTTCTGCACTCTTGCCGCTACTCTGGAGGCGCTTGTAGTGATTGTAGACAGCGACAGAAAGGATTTTTTTGGCACGCACCTGGCCAATTACATACTGATCAAGAATCGCATTGATTTCTTTGGGTTTAGGCAGTTCTTCACTGGAGGACTCAGCGTCAGTGTCCTGAATCTCTTCCGTGATAATGTCATTACAAAGGTCTACACATTCGTCACAGATAAACACCGACGGACCTGCAATCAGCTTGCGAACTTCGTGCTGACTCTTGCCGCAGAAAGAACAGTACAGCAACTTGCCGTCATCTTCCCCTTTTCCGGTTTTCTCATCACTCATAATACTGTCTCTACAAATCTACTCATCTTTAACCGACAAGGGAGAATAAAATTCTTTTATATCAAACAGATAAAACATATCTTCTCTTTTGAAAAGACTAACGACTCTAGGGACGTTTGTCCAGCACCTGGTCAATCATGCCATATTTTTGTGACTCCTCGGCACTCATGAACTTATCCCGCTCGGTATCGAGGGCGATTTGCTCTATGGACTGGCCAGTATGGAAAGCAAGACGCTCATTCAAACGCTCGCGTATCTTAAGAATCTCCTGGGCCTGAATATGAATATCGGATGCCTGTCCCTGAGAGCCACCACTGGGCTGATGAATCATGACTCTGGAGTTTGGCAGGCAGTAACGTTTTCCGGCTTCACCGGCGGCCAACAGGAAAGCACCCATACTGGCGGCCTGACCAATACACATGGTGCTGACATGAGGCTTGATAAATTGCATGGTGTCGTAAATTGACATCCCCGCGGTCACTGACCCACCGGGCGAGTTGATATACAGGTGAACATCCTTGTCGGGGTTCTCTGATTCCAGGAACAACAACTGCGCCACCACCAGATTAGCCATGTAATCCTCTACAGGTCCCACCAAGAAAATAACGCGCTCCTTTAATAAACGGGAGTAAATGTCATAGGAGCGCTCACCGCGAGCAGACTGTTCCACCACCATGGGCACCAGACCACCTGCGTTACTCACATCGAGACCGGACGTCGAAGATAGATCAAATTTCATAGATATTCACTCAAGAAAAAACCTGTCGAAGCATTGTAACCAGCAGTAGGGAGAAGGCAAGTAACCCGGACCGCTCCCGATCACTCCGAAAACCAACAGGCCCCAAACATCCTTGAAGCTTGGGGCCTGTCGCTACACACCATCGGAGTCACGACTGTACCCCAAGTGGCCTGAATAAATGAATACTAGAAATCTGCCGTGCCGTCCTGATCCGGTTGAATGGCTTTCTGGTAGCTGACTTCCTCTTCATTGACCGTCGCTACTGAAAGCACATGGTCAATCACCTGATCCTGGAGCACTGCAGACTCTACGCCCTTCATCAACTCCTGACTGCTGTAGTAATATTTGACCACTTCCTCGGGCTTCTCATAAGTGGAAGCCATTTCTTCGACACGGTCGCGAACCCTTTCAGGACTGGTTTCAACTTTCTCGGTTTTAACGATTTCATTAACTATCAGGCTGACAATGGAACGACGCTTCGCCTGATCAATAAACAGGTCATCGGGTAGCAACTCGGGATCAAAATTGCTGCCACCACCGCCCATGCGGTCGGCCATCTGCTTTTTCATCTTGGAGATTTCGCTGGCAACCAGTACCTCCGGGATTTCTTGTTCACTGTGCAGATTACACAGCTGCTCCATAACCCGGCCTGTGGTCTTGGTTTTCAATGCCTGCTTCAGGTCACGCTCCATATTCACGCGAACCACTTCACGGAATCGTTCTTCTGTACCCTGTTCCATACCGTACAGCGCAAAAAACGCCTCATCCAGCGGGGGCAAGACAGCCTCAGTCACTGCATTGACCTTGATGGTGAACTCGACAGGCTTTCCTTTCAGCTCTTCGGCGTGATAGTTTTCGGGGAAAGTCAGTGAAAGCACTTTTTCTTCGCCGGCAGACATACCCACGACCCCTTCCTCGAACCCGGGGATCGCTTTACTGGCGCCGAGATCAAGCATGAATTCCTTGGCAGAACCGCCATCAAACTCCTCGCCACCCATGATACCCCTGTAGTCGATATTGACCTCATCACCATTAACGGCGGGACGGTTGACCTCTTCCCAACTGGCGTTCTGCTTGCGCAATGCGTCAATCATCGCAGTGACATCCTCTTCTGTCACTTTGGCAAGAGGCTTGGTGACGACCACTTTCGTCAGGTCCGTCAAAACAACCTCAGGCATAACCTCAAAAGTCGCGACAAACTCAAGATCCTGACCCGGTTCATCTTTCACCGACTCAATTTCAGGACGTCCTGCGGGTTTAAGTTTCTCCTGGGCAACAGCTTCAGCGAATGTGCGACCCAGCACTTCGCCGACAACTTCCTGACGAATGCTATCACCAAAACGTTTTTTCAATACATTCATGGGCACTTTGCCCTTGCGAAAACCGTCCAACCGAACTGTTTTGCTGGCCTTATTCAGGCGTTCATTCACCTCAGCGTCGATACGCTCTGCCGGTACGCCCAGGGTCATTTTACGTTCGAGACCAGAAGTTGTTTCGATAGAAACCTGCATGATTGTCCTCTGAATAGTTCGCTAACTTAATTAATTTTATGGTGCGGACGGAGAGACTCGAACTCTCACATCTCTCGATACCAGAACCTAAATCTGGCGCGTCTACCAGTTCCGCCACGTCCGCAATAAGCCGGGTAATATCGAATCATGCGGCAGGCAGCCGCTTTCGACAAAGGGGGTGGATTTTGCCACAGCACACACCCCTGAGCAACAACCGATGACCCTGTAGTGCCATCCGCAACAAAGTTAAAAAGACATCAGGTTGGCCGGGCGATCAATACGACAGCATCTTCTGCAGACTGATTGATCAACAACGTTTCCGTTCGTTCAGCGGGCAACAAAACCGCCTCTTCCATCAGAAGATGATGGCCACCCAATACAACCACACCATCAATCGCCATCAGCAGACCATAACAGCCCGTAGCGGGCACCAGATAACCAGAACCGGGCAGCAACGTCAGCCGCCACACACGGAAATCATCGAAGTTCACCACTTCAACCAACAGATAACCCAGACCCTCCTCCAACATGGTCAACTCTGGCAAATCCGGGGTCTCAAGGGACATCATGGCTACCGCCTGCTCCGTGTCCCATTGCCCCTGAGTGAGAACTTTCTGGGCAAATGACAAGATCCTTCGTTCATAGACAGGGGTCTGGAATTCCACCGTGCGAACCCCGTGTTGCAGGGCATGAGGTGTCAGCAGCGGAATCTTGACCACATCGCCCACGGAGAGTGGTAACAGCGCCGTAAATCGGTTCATCTCCTCTCGCAACTGATGCTCCTGCTGCTGCAGAAGCTCTGGCAGCTCATCGAACCAGCCCTGCAAACAACTGGCTGGCACCGGCACATTGGCATCAATACCGAGCACTTCACGCCGCTGGTCGAAAAGGTCGTCAATCTCACGGCGAACAACTTCATAGCGTTTCACAGCCGCCAGGAAGTCTGCCCTGAAATCATCATCAGAGACATAAGCCGCCTTGACCTCCGGATCAAAACCAAAACGGATGGCGCCCATACCTTCCGGCCAGGCATGGCGGTCAATGTGCGTAACGACATAGACTTCGCGCTTTTCCTCGTGCAGCTCAAAGTACAGATCGCCGTATACTTCCTCCGGCAATGGATCGAGTATCTTGAGCAGATTGATGTGGCGTTCTGCACCAGCCGCCAGTCGCCGGGGGGCAGCCGAGAGAATCCAGGGCAAGGGGCTGCGAGCGACGCCATCACTGACATAAGACTGGCCGCGTTGCTCAATACCGGTAAACCAGATTTCCCTCCCCCAAGGCTTATCAATAGCTACCGGCTCCAGGCGCATGGGGCGATCGAGGAAAAGCAGGGGGAAACCGTAGGCAACACAGAAATCACCCAGGTCGAAACAATCGTGGTCCAACATCACCAACCGGTCGACGAGCAACTCGTCGAATGCGGTCACAGTGAAAGTGGTCTGGCCCTCGAGTTGCTGAAAAATAGCCAGCAACTCAATGACCGGCGAGCCGGACAGGTAATACTGCACATACTCGTAGCGGAGAGTCAGGCAATCCCATGGGCTCAACGGCCCGGCAAGCCATTGCTCAAGGGCGTGTTCAGGGTTTTTCGTTCGGCGTATATCCAAGCTGATTCATTCCAATCATTTCGTAACAAAGTCTAGCAAAAAAGCGATGACCCCGCCGAAGGAAAAGAACCGCAGGTCTGCTTGAAAAGCACCTGCCTGACGAGGTTCTTGAAACAATCAACTTGACGAAAGCTACTTGAGTGTCTTTACTGACGTAACAAAAAATTATAAAACCCAGGCCCCACCACGATGATGCGTCGTGAAAAACTTATCGAACCTACAGGATAGTATTATGATCAAACCACACAAATTACTCGCGTATCTGGCAACTCCACTCATCGCCGTTTTTATGCTGTCAGGCTGCGCAGAAGATGAGGGAACCGGTGAGCAACCTGTGATGGAAGAAGCTGTAGAGAGCGCAGAGCAAACAATGGAAGAAACCGGCGAGACCGCTAAAGAAATGGCGGAGGAAGCGAAGGAAGACATGAAAGAGATGGGCGACGACATAAAAGAGGCCTCTGAAGAACAATGGCAGGAAACCAAGGAGGCAACTAAAGAACAGTGGGAAAAAGCCAAAGAGGCCACTGAACAAGATAAATAATAATCGGCAACCCGAAAATCTTTACATTCCCAACAAAAAAACCGGCACAAGGCCGGTTTTTTTGTGCCGCATGAAATAGCGTGTTCTATCTGTAAATCGATCAAACTCCCACCGCTAACTCAAGCGTTCGAATACGGTCGTCACCCCCTGCCCCAGCCCGATACACATGGTTGAAACCCCCAGTGTACCGTTGTGCTGACGAAGCACATTCAACAAGGTCCCGCTGATTCTGGCACCGGAGGCACCCAGCGGGTGCCCCAGCGCGATTGCACCACCATTGACATTCACTTTCTGGTCCATCACGTCCAGCAGACCAAGATCCTTTAACACTGGCAGGGATTGGGCAGCAAACGCCTCATTCAATTCCAGATAATCGATATCAGCAATGGTCAGCCCCACCTTTTTTAGAGCCGCACGGGTGGCGGGTACTGGTCCATAGCCCATGATCGAGGGGTCAACACCCGCCGCCGCCACCGAAACAACTTTCGCCATTGGCGTCAGACCCAAAGCAGTAGCTCGCTCGGCAGACATCACCAGCATGACTGCTGCGCCATCGGTAACCTGCGAGGAAGTACCGGCAGTGACCGTTCCGCTGACCGGATCGAACACCGTTTTCAACTGTGACAATCCCTCCAGGCTGGTTTCAGGACGGATCGTTTCATCCTCCTGCATTAAATAGAGGCCACCATTCTCATCGTGGGCCTCGAGCGGAATAATCTCATCGACAAACCGGCCTGCAGTGCGTGCTTCGGCCGCCAGGTGATGGGAGCGAACGCCAAATTCATCCTGCTGTTCACGGGTAATACCGTGAATCCGGGCCAGATATTCTGCAGTCAGACCCATCATGCCCGCCGCCTTGGCAACCCTGAGATTCTGTGCCGGATTCGGGTCGTGATCATGCGTCATCGGCACATGGCCAAGGTGTTCCACTCCCCCCACCAGATAAATATCGCCCAGTCCTGCCATCACATTGGCCGTGGCAATATGCAGTGCCGACATGGAAGAACCACACAACCGGTTGATCGTCATTGCAGGAACGTGGTGGGGAATGCGGGTACGCAGAGCCGTCATTCTGGCCACGTTGAAGGATTGCTCACGACCCTGCATCACACATCCCCAAAGGATGTCATCTATTTCAGCGGGGTTCAGTTGCGGATTGCGATCCAGCAGTCCCTCAATCAGTGCCGCGCCGATTTCATCGGCACGGCGATTCCTGAAGGAACCATTTTTCGAGCGGCCCATCGGGGTTCGCGCGCAATCAATAATCACCGTATCTCTTGGTTTCAAGCTCACAAAAAATCTCCTGTTAACCTCTGGTCCGGCGATCAGCCGTAATAACCTTCACCGCTGGCAGCCATCTCTCGCATTTTTTCAGTGGGGGCATAGAGCTTACCCAAATGGCCAAGGCGATCGGCCATAGCGCAGAAATTATCCAACCCCATTTCATCCATCCAGCGGAAAACGCCACCGCGAAACGCCGGGAACCCAAGGCCATAAACCATCGCCATATCTGCTTCAGCGGGTGAACCCACCACACCGGTTTCCAGACAATGAGCCAGCTCGATACACATGGGCACCATATAGCGCGCTACGATGTCCTCATCAGTGAGCTGGTGATAGCTGGAGACTAGGGGTTTAAACAGCTCCGCCACGGAGTCGTCCGCAAACTTGCCGGGCTTGCCGCGCCGGTCTTTTTGGTAAAGATAAAAGCCCTTACCATTTTTCTGACCCAGCCGGTCGTTCTCAAACAGGGTACGAGTGGGCGAAATATCCGCAGCATCTGCCATGCGATCCGGGTAGCCCTCCACCATGCTGGGGAAACAGTGCACG
>TARA_R110000850_G_scaffold120624_7_pt1 | contig 115878 bp, 97 predicted proteins | sample TARA_R110000850 | Tara Oceans TARA_R110000850 (sample SAMEA4397586) | marine metagenome | biome: Polar Biome; feature: [SRF] surface water layer (ENVO:00010504); material: water (ENVO:00002006), including particulate matter (ENVO:01000060) such as... | depth 5 m | reverse complement strand
GGGTGCTGTCGGCGCTGGCGGTGGCGATCTCGCCAAGGTTGCGGAGCAGGGCGTTGCGTCGCGCGGGGGTGGGGCCACGACCCGCGGCGTGCTGTTGGTCGGCCCGGCTCCACCCTCCAGCGGCCAAGGCCCCCGCGCTGTGATCGAACTCTAGGGTGCTGGTCTGCAAATCTGGCGCGCAGGCTGCCAGTACGCCTGACGGGAGCGATGACCGGTGAATGAGCCCTCTGCGGTCGCGCGGCGTTTGATTCTGCTGGTCGATGATGATCCCGGCACGATTCAGGTGCTGTATCGAACGCTGTCTTCTTACGGAGACGTGCGCTTCAGCACCTCGGCCGCTGAGGGCCTGCAGATGGCACGCGATCTGCAGCCGGACCTGTTGCTGCTCGATTTCGAAATGCCGGGAATCTCAGGGTTGGAGGTTTGCCGCCAGCTCAAGGCCGACCCGCGCACCGCTGACATCGTGGTGATGTTTGTCACCAGCCACCACGAGACCGATCTTGAGGTGCAAGCCTTCGAGATGGGTGCGGTTGATTTCATCGCCAAGCCGGTCCGGCCGGTGGTGGTGCAGGCACGGGTGGGTACGCAACTGCGACTCAAAGCCCTGGCCGATGCCCTGCGTCAGGCTGCATTGAAAGACGGTTTGACGGGTCTGGCCAACCGGGCTGCCTTTGAGGCGCAGCTGGCGTGGGAATGGCGACGGGCCCTGCGCGCAGCCGTGCCGCTGTCGCTGTTGATGGTCGATGTGGACCATTTCAAGCGATTCAACGACAAATACGGTCATCTCGGCGGTGATGCCGCATTGCAGCAGGTGGCAGCCCAGTTGCAGCGGGCGACGCAGCGTGGCGGGGACCTTGCCGCCCGGTTCGGCGGCGAGGAGTTCGTCGTGCTGCTGGCAGATACCGGGGGGCAGGCGGCCCAGCAGCTTGCCGAGCGGTTGTGCGCCGCGATTGCCGCAGTCGCCATCGACGTGGAAAGCAGCAGCGAACCGGCAAGGGTGACCGTGTCGATCGGGGTGGCCACCTTTGACGCCCGCAGTGTGGAACCGTCTTTCGGCGCCGCGCCGAAGCCGGCCACGCTGGTTGCCGCGGCCGATCGCACGCTCTACGCCGCCAAGGCGGCGGGGCGCAATCAAGTGGTGTTCGAGCCTCTTGATGCCTCCAATCCCGCGAGGCTGGCGACCGCGCGGGCAGCGCCGACAGGATGAACGCCGCCAGGTGGCGGATGCCGCGCTGGCCGGCTACCGGTGCAGTGACCCTGGCGGTGCTGGTGGCCGCGACGGGTGTGATCGTGGCCGTATTGGGCGCCCTATATCACGCACACCACAATCGCATGGCGGTACACGCCGCCTTTGAAGCTCGGGCGTCGGAGTATCGCATCGCCATTGGGAATCGCCTGCGCACCTACGAATACGGTCTACGCGGTGCACGTGGAGTGGTCCTCGGGGCCGGGGTTGACGCGCTGACGCATCAGCGGTTTGCCTTGTATGCGCAGTCTTTGGAGATCGACCGGGAGTTCCCCGGTGCCCGCGGATTCGGATTCATCCGTCGCGTGTCGAAAGGGGAACTTGCCGAGTTTCTCGAATCCGCCAGTGAGGATCGGGGCGCAGCGTTTGGGCTCCAGCAACTGAGCACGCCGACGGGCGAGCACTGGGTCATTCAATACATCGAGCCCGAACACCGCAACCAAGCGGCCATTGGGTTGGACATTGCATCAGACCCTGAGCGCTTCGCGGCGGCGCGTGCCGCGATGCATACCGGCGAGCCGCGGCTGACCGCGCCGATGACGCTGGTGCAGGCGGTAGAGCGTGAGGAGCAGGGTTTTCTGCTGCTGTTGCCCATCTATCGGGGGGGCGCCCCGTTGACCACCCCGGCCGAGCGGGTGCGGGCCACGCTGGGCTGGAGCTACGCGCCCCTGTTGCTCAATGAGGTGCTTGAAGATATCGGTCGACGCTTCCCTGACCTGATGATCGATGTCACCGACGTCACCGGCGCCCAGCCGACGCTGATCGTGTCGGACCGGTCCGGTCAGGCTGCGATCCCGGATTTGCTGCGCGATATCCGCCTGCCGGTGTATGGACGAACCTGGCGAATCGACGTGCTCGCCCGTCCGCAACTGGTGCAGCAACTGCACCAGGCCAGTCCCTGGCTGACGCTGCTGGCCGGGGGGCTGATCGCCGCACTGCTGGCGGCCTTGACCTACGCGCTGAAGCTGCCTGCCGAGCGGCGTCGGATGCTGGTGCGCGAAGCCGACACCCTGTCGCGCGGCGTGATCAACGCCTCGCTGCAGGCGATCATCGTGGCCGATGCCGACGGTCGCATCGTCCAGGCCAATGCGCGCGTGCACGAGATCTTCGGGTACACCCCGGAGCAGTTGCAGGGTCAGGCCGTCGAAATGCTGCTGCCCGATGCGCACCGCATGGCGCATCAGCAACTGCGACAGGGCTACGACCGCAAGGTGCGCCGCATGGGGGCGCGCCAGGATCTGTATGCCCTGAACGCGCAGGGTGTGAAGTTTCCGGTGGAGGTGATGCTCAGCCCGTTGGTGCTCGGCAAGCGCCAACTGGTGGTGGCCTCGATCGTCGATGTGACCGAGCAGCGCGCGGCCATCGAGCGCCTGCGCGAGAGCGAGGCCCGCTGGCGCCAGTTGGCCAATGCCATGCCACAGCTGGTGTGGGCCTGTACGCCTTCGGGCGCCTGCGATTTTCTCAGTGAGCAATGGGCACGCTACACCGGCGTCGATGAAGACCAGCAGATGGCATATCGGTGGCTGGAGCAGGTACACCCTGACGACCGTGAGGCGCTGATGCACCGTTGGCAGCAATCGCTTGATCGCGGGACCCCGTTCCATGCCGAATACCGCCTGCGGCGCCACGACGGCGCCTACCGGTGGTTTGATTCACGTTGTGAAGCCTTGCACGACGCTGCGGGCCAGATCATGCGTTGGTTCGGGTCCAATACCGACATCGACGAACGCCGACAGGCCGAGGAGGCGCTGCGCGAATTGAACGTGACGCTGGAGCAGCGCGTTACCAGCCGCACCGAGATGCTGGAGCGTGCGCGCGGCGACCTCAGCAACATCATCAATGCCATGCCGTCGATGGTGGCCTATTGGGACCGCGATGAAATCAATCGCTTTGCCAACCATGCCTATCGCGACTGGTTCGGGGTTGATCCGGAAACCCTGCCCGGAACCCACATCCGTGATCTGCTGGGACCTGAACTGTACGCGCTGAACGCACCGTATATCCGCGCGGCGCTGGCCGGCACGCCGCAGCAGTTCGAGCGACAGATTGGCGGCTATGCCTCGTTGGCCCGCTATGTTCCCGATCGTGACGGAGATGAGGTGCGCGGCTTCTACGCATTTGTCACCGATGTCACCGAAATGCGCCGGGCCACCGAGGCGGCCGAAGCCGCCAACGCCGCCAAGAGCGCTTTTCTGGCCAACATGAGCCACGAGATACGGACGCCGATGAATGCCGTGCTCAATGTGGCCTACCTGCTGAAACACACGACGCTGGACGCCCCGCAGACCGACCTGGTCGACAAACTCGATATTGCCGGGCGGTCTTTGATGGCCCTGATCAACGACATTCTCGATCTGTCGAAGATCGAGGCCGGCAAGATGCAGTTGACGGCCGCGCCGCTGGACCTCATGCGATTGGTCAACGATGCCATGGGCATGATTACCCCGCAGGCGGCACGCAAGGGGCTGAACTGCACTGTGCGCTGCACCGCTGACCTGCCCGCGCGGGTGGTGGGTGATGCCCACCGGCTGGGCCAGATTCTCAACAATCTGTTGGGCAACGCGGTGAAGTTCACCGCCACAGGCAGCGTGGCGCTCGAGGTCTCTCGGGTGGGGGGCGAAGAGGGCGCCGTCACGCTGCAGTTCGCGGTCATCGACACCGGTATCGGCATGCCCGAAGACGTTCAGGCCGAAGTGTTCAAGCCCTTCATGCAAGCCGATTCGACCACCACCCGGCGCTATGGGGGTACGGGTCTGGGGCTGCCGATCGTCAGGCGGCTGGTCGAGCTGATGGGGGGTGAGGTGACCCTCGACAGCGCGCCCGGTGAGGGCAGCACCTTCCGGGTGTGGCTGACGTTGCCGATCGCGGACGACCCGCTCTTGAACCCGTCACTGACGGCAAGCGGCGAATGCGTTCCCGAAGCGTCTGTGGCCGGGCGCGACGGGCCTGTCCCGGGCGCGCGCCTGAAAGACAAGCGCATTCTCGTCGTCGATGACAGCGGCATCAATCTCGACATTGCCGAGCGGATCCTGGCGCTGGAGGGCGGCATCGTGCTGCGTGCCGAGCATGGGCAGGCCGCGCTGGACCTGCTGCGCGATGCGCCCGGCTCGGTCGATGCCGTGCTGATGGACATTCACATGCCGGTGATGGACGGCCTGCAGGCGGTGCGGCTGATGCGTGATGACGCCCATCTCCGACACCTGCCCGTCATTGCATTGACGGCCGATGCACTGGTCAGCGAGCGCCAGCGCGCACTCGATGCGGGCATGAACGAGTTCATCACCAAGCCTTTCGAGCCGGATCGCATGATCGCCATGCTGGCGGCCGTCCTGGGTGCTGAGCGGGGCGCTGCGGCGGCGGCCGCATCCACCACCGACGGGGCCGAGCCGACGCCGCTTCAGAGTGCAGTGGTACCCGATGATGCGCTGTTTGCCGAAGCAGACGCGCTGGCCCGGACCGGTGGTGACGGCACCCTGCTGGCTTCACTGCTGAACACGTTTGTGATTCATTGCCGTAGTGGCGCCGGGCTGCCGCACCAGATCGACGCCCTGACCGAGGCCCGAGCCGTGCAGCAGCAGGCGCACGCGCTGCGCGGCACGGCGGCCAATGTGGGCGCCACGGCGGTGGCCGCAGCAGCAGGCGCGCTGGAACGGGCCGCCCGGGCTGCCGAAGCCGATCCGGCCGGCATGAAGGCCGCACTTCTGGCCTGCCATTCGGCCATCGACGCATTCGTTCCGGTGGCCGATGGGTGGCTCGCCACACGGCCGCTGATGCCGGTCCCGCCGTTGGGTGTGCTGCTGACCCCGGACGGCATGGCCAGCCTCAAGCGCAAGCTGCGCGCCCGGCAGTTGGATGCGCTGGATGACGTGGCGCGGATCATCGACTGGCGCGAGCATCTCGGTGACGAGGGCGCGAGACAGCTCCATCACTGCCTGCAGCGACTGGATTTTGAAGGCGCCCTGCGGCAACTCGAATCCTTGAGATTGATGCATGCCACCTGAGTCGGCGGTGCGCGAGGGCGCGCGTCAGCCGCTTCGCTCGGCGGTGGCGATTGCGCCTTTCTGCACGCCTTCGAAGGCGCGCACCACGATGGCCGCCTGCGGGTGATGGCGTCTGGCCTGGGCCAGCAGCCAGTCGGCCAGACATTCGACGGTGCTGTCGCGGTCGATGTGGGTCACGGCCGAGCGCGGCAGCCGCAGGTCGAAACGGCCTTCCGGGGCGTCGTAGGCCGTGTGCAGGTGGCTGTCGGTGAGGCCGACCACGTCGTCGGCGCTGACGAAGTAGGTGTCCCGCAGGGCGTCGGCGAGTTGTGCTTCGAGCGCGGTATCGCGCGCGCCGTCAACGGTGATCATGAGCCGTGAGCGATGCCCGTGGGCGATGCGCTGGCAGGCGCCGTCGTGCTTTTTCAGGCCGTGCACGTATTGGTAGTAGGCGCCGTCGATGGCCTCGACGCGCAGTTGCAGGCTGATGCGCGTGACCGACGCCGGCACCAGATCGCGCACCAGGTCTGCGCAGTGGCGGGTGACGGCGTCACCGTCGATGGCGCTGACGGCCAGCGGCGTGATGCTCACTGCCGGGGCATCGAGCGTGATCGGCCCCAGGGCGGTGTCGGCTTGCAGTCGGGTCCGGTTGGGGGCCGGGTGGTCGAGGCGGACGCCTTTCGCGCTGCAGGGCACCAGCAGGGTGTGGTCGGGGCCGCGGTCGATGGCCCGCTTGATGCGGCGCTTGACCTCGCCGAAGTCGAGCACCATCGATTGCGCGTCGAGGGCGCCCTCAAGCATCAGGTCGACGATCCAGCTTTCGCCCACCAGGCCACGCTGCAGGTCCAGATAGGCGCAGTCAATGACGGTGAGGTGGTCGACAAACAGGGTGGCCATGGGGCGCGCGGCGCAATTCAGGTTGAAGCGGGCCACTAGTTTAGAATCCTGCGCTTCGTTCTGAGTGGTCGATCTCATGGTTGTGACGCGTTTCGCTCCGTCGCCGACGGGTTATCTGCATATCGGCGGGGCGCGGACCGCGCTGTTCTCGTACCTGTACGCGCGCCGGCATGGCGGACGTTTTCTGCTGCGCATCGAGGACACCGACCGCGAGCGCAGCACCCAGGCTGCGGTCGATGCCATTTTTGAAGGCATGGCCTGGCTGGGGTTGCACAGTGACGTCGCGCCGGTTTACCAGACGGCGCGCTACCCGCGTTACACCGAATTGATCGACCGGATGCTGGCCGAGGGCACGGCCTATCGGTGCTATGCCAGCCGCGAAGAACTGGACGCGCTGCGCGCCGAGCAGCAGGCCCGCAAGGAAAAGCCGCGTTACGACGGCCGCTGGCGCCCGGCGCCCGGCAAGACGCTGCCCACACCGCCCGACGGCGTGATGCCGGTGATTCGCTTCGCCAATCCGCTGGACGGCGAGGTGATCGTGAAGGACCTGATCAAGGGCGACATGCGCTTCGCCAACGCCGAGCTGGATGACCTGATCATTGCCCGCGGCGATGGCACGCCCACCTACAATTTCTGCGTGGTGGTCGACGATGCCGACATGGGCATCAGCCACGTGATTCGCGGCGACGACCACGTCAACAACACGCCCAAGCAGATGAACCTGTTCACCGCGCTGGGGTTCACGCCGCCGGCCTACGCGCACGTGTCGATGATTCTGGGCAGCGACGGCGCCAAGCTTTCGAAGCGCCACGGTGCGCTGGGCGTCATGGAATATCGCGCCATGGGCTTCTTGCCCGAAGGACTGCTCAACTATCTGGTGCGCCTGGGCTGGAGTCACGGCGACCAGGAGCTGTTCAGTCGCGCCGAGATGGAAGCGCTGTTCGACTTCGACCATGTCTCGTCCAGCCCGGCGCGGTTCGACATGGAGAAGGCGTACTGGGTTAATCATCAGTATTTGAAGACCGCGCCGCTGACGGTGGTCGAGCCCGAGTTCGACTGGCACCTGCGCCAGGCGGGCATCAACCCCGCCGACGGTCCGGCGCTGGCGGCGGTGATCGACGCGCAGCGGGAGCGCTGCCGCACCCTGGCCGAGATGACCGAGAAGTCGGCCTTCTTCTACCGTGATTTTGAACAGTATGTCGAGAAGGACGCCGCCAAGCACCTGAAGCCCGACGCGGCGCCGGTGCTGCAGGCGCTGATCGACGGCTTCGCGGGGCTGGGCGACTGGTCGGCCGAGCCGCTGCACGCGGTGGTGACGGCAGTGGGCGAGCAGTTGGGCGTCAAGCTCGGCGCCGTGGCCCAGCCGATTCGCGTAGCCTGCTGCGGCATGGCCGTGTCACCGCCCATCGACCTGACCCTGGCACTGCTGGGCCGCGACCGCACCCTGGCGCGCTTGCAGCGGGCGCTCGACTGGATTGCGGCGCAATGACCGATCCCGCGCAATTTTTCACCACGCTGAGCATCTGGGCGATTCCGGTGCTGTTTGCCATCACCCTGCACGAAGTGGCCCACGGCTGGGCGGCGCGCGCGCTGGGCGACCCCACGGCGGCCGCGCTGGGGCGTCTGTCGTTGAATCCGATACGCCATATCGACCCGGTGGGCACGATTCTGGTGCCGGCCGTGATGCTGTTTCTGGGCGGCTTTCTGTTTGGCTGGGCCAAGCCGGTGCCGGTCAACATGCACAACCTGCGCAAGCCGCGACAGCACATGGCGCTGGTGGCCATCGCCGGGCCCGGCGCCAACCTGGTCATGGCCCTGGGCTGGGTGATCCTGCTGAAGACGGCCCTGACCCTGGGTGCCGACAACACGGTCTGGACCTTTCTGGGGCTGATGTCGGTGGCCGGCATCATCATCAATCTGGTGCTGATGATCCTGAACTTGTTGCCCCTGCCGCCGCTGGACGGCGGTCGGGTACTGGCCGGACTGTTGCCCCCCAACGGCGCGCGCGTGCTCGACCGCATCGAGCCTTACGGTCTGGTGATACTGATCGTGCTGCTGGCCGTGGGCATACTGGGCCAGGTCATCGCCGTGCCGCTGGGGCTCGCCCAAGGCTGGCTTTACGGCCTGGTCGGGCTGGATCCGTCGCAGGTGTACTGAGCCTCTGATGCGCCGCGACGGCGCAGTGCGGCCCTTCTGGCCCCGTCCTCATTTTTTGAACGAGTCTGCAGCATGAGTTCCGAGAAACGCCCCACCGTGTTGTCCGGCATCCAGCCGTCCGGCCGCTTGACCATCGGCAATTATCTGGGCGCGCTCAAGCACTGGCTGGGTCTGCACGACCGGTTCGACTGCTACTACATGCTGGTGGACCTGCACGCCATCACCGTGCGCCAGGACCGCGACGCGCTGCGTGAGCGCTGCCATGAGTTTCTGGCGCTGTACATCGCCTGCGGGCTGGACCCCGCGCAGAACGTGCTGTTCGTGCAAAGCCACGTGCCGCAGCACGCCGAACTGGCCTGGGTGCTCAACACCTACACGCAGATGGGCGAGCTGAACCGCATGACGCAGTTCAAGGACAAATCGGCCAAACATGCCGACAACATCAATGCCGGACTGTTTACCTATCCAGTGTTGATGGCCGCTGACATCCTGCTGTACCAGGCCGATCGGGTGCCGGTGGGCGACGACCAGAAGCAGCACCTGGAATTGACCCGTGACATTGCCCAGCGCTTCAACAAGGTGCACGGGCCGGTGTTCACCGTGCCGGAGCCGATGATCCCGCCGGTGGGCGCCCGCATCATGGGGCTGCAGACGCCGACGGCCAAAATGAGCAAGTCGGGCGACGCCGAGACCGACGCCCTCTATCTGCTGGACCCGCCCGAGGTGGTCACCCGCAAGGTGAAGCGCGCGGTGACCGACACCGACAACGCCATCGGCTTCGACGTTGCGGCCAAACCCGGCGTGTCAAACCTGCTGAGCATGCTCGCCGCGCTGAGTGGCGAAGCCATTCCGGCGCTGGTCGACCGCTTCGAGGGCAAGGGCTACGGCCACCTGAAGGGCGAGGTCGCCGAGCGGGTGGTGGCGTTGCTGACGCCCATCCAGACCCGCTATCACGAGGTGCGGGCCGCGCCCGACTACCTGCAACAGGTGTTGCGCGAAGGGGCGCAGCGCGCCGCCGGAAAGGCCGCCATCACGCTCGATCGCGTGCACGACGCGCTGGGGTACATTCCGCGATGACCGAGGCGGCGGCCCAGGTCAGCGACCTGCCGTTGTTTGCACCGGCGGCCGACCTGCCGGCGCTGGCGCGGGTGCGCGGCGAGCCCATGGCCCGCCTGCCCGAAGACCTGTACATCCCGCCCGATGCGCTGGAAGTCATTCTCGATGCCTTCGAAGGCCCGCTGGACCTGCTGCTGTACCTGATTCGCAAACAGAACCTCGACATTCTCGACATTCCGGTGCTGTCGATCACCCAGCAGTACGTTGCGTACATCGAGCTGATGCAGGGCCTGCGGCTGGAGTTGGCAGCCGAGTATCTGGTGATGGCGGCGCTGCTGGCCGAGATCAAGTCGCGCATTCTGCTGCCGCGACCGCCGCCGGTCGAAGAAGGCGAGTCCGAAGACCCGCGCATGGAACTGGTGCGGCGATTGCAGGCCTACGAGCGTTTCAAGCGCGCCGCCGAGCAGATCGACGCGGTGCCGCGCGTCGGGCGTGATCGCTTCATTGCCGCCGCCCGCGTCGACGCCGCCCCGGCCGAGGGCGAGCTGCCGCCGCTGGCCCTGCGGGAACTGCTGCTGGCCATGCAGCAGGTGCTGAGCCGCGCGGCGCTGTACACCCATCACCGCATTGCCCGCGAGCCGCTGTCGGTGCGGGCGCGCATGAGCCAGATTCTGCAGCGCGTGCAGGCCGGCCCGCAGCCCTTCGAGGCGCTGCTGAATGCGGCCGAGGGCAAGGCCGGTGTGGTGGTGTGCTTTCTGGCCGTGCTCGAACTGGTCAAGCGCAACCTCATCGAACTGGTGCAGGACGCCCCGTTCCAGCCCATTCTGCTCGACCGGGCCCAGCCCCAGAACCTTGCCGACGATGCTGCCTGACCCGGACCTCGACCACGACCCCGCCGCACTGCTGCGCGCGCCCGAACGTTGGGCCTCGTCGCTTGAAGCCCTGCTGCTGGCGGCCGACGCGCCCCTGCCGCTGGAGGCGCTGCAAAGGCTGCTCGCGGCGCCCGACGCGCCCAGCAAGGCCGAAGTGCGCGCCGCGCTGGCGGCACTGGACGCCCAGTTGTCCGGCCGCGCGGTAGAACTGGTGGACGTTGCCGGCGGCTGGCGCCTGCAGATTCGCGCCGTGCACAACGCGGTCGTGGGGCGGCTCTGGCAGGAAAAGCCCGCCAAGCTGTCGCGCGCCCTGCTGGAGACCCTGGCCATCGTCTGCTACCAGCAGCCGGTGACGCGCGGCGATATCGAAGACATTCGCGGCGTGAGCCTGTCGGCCGGCATCATGCGCAACTTGCTGGAGCGCGGCTGGATTCGCGAAGTGGGCGTCAAGGAAGTGCCGGGCCGGCCTTCGCTGTTCGGCACCACGCCGCAGTTGCTCAACGATCTGGGCTTGCGCAGCCTTGAACAGTTGCCCGAACTGCCCGCCATCAAGGATCCCGAGCAACTGGAGGCCGCGCTGCTGCGGCTCAATGCCCAGGGGCCGCTGCTCAGTAACAGTCCTGCCGCCGACGATGGCGATGATTCTTTTGATGTACCCGACGAGGCGACCCGACTTTGAGCGATTCATCCCACGAGCGTTTGCAGAAAGTGCTGGCCGACGCCGGATTGGCCAGCCGCCGTGAGATCGAGCGCTGGATCGAAGCCGGGCGCATCGAGGTCAATGGCGTCACCGCCACCACCGGGCTGAAAGTGAAGGCCAAGGACCGGATCAAGGTCGATGGCCGGCTGTTCACGCCCGCGCGCCGCACCGAGCCGTTGCGGGTGCTGCTGTACCGCAAGAAGGTGGGGGAGGTGGTGACCCGTGACGACCCCGAAGGCCGGCCCACCATCTTCCGCAAGTTGCCCAATCTGGTCAGCGGCCGCTGGATCACCGTGGGGCGGCTCGACATCAACACCTCGGGGCTGCTGCTGCTCACCAATCACGGCGAACTGGCCAAACGGCTGATGCACCCCAGCTACGAGATCACCCGCGAGTACGCGGTGCGGGTGCTGGGCGAGATCACGCCCGAGATCATCACCACGCTGACCCGCACCGGGGTGATGATTGACGGCCATCGCGCCAAGTTCGACAGCCTGGCGCCCGGCGTCAACGAAGAAGGCGTGAGCGCCAACCAGTGGTGGGGCGCCACGCTGCACGAAGGGCGCCAGCGCGAAGTGCGCCGGTTGATCGAGTCGCAGAAACTGCAGGTCAGCCGGCTGATCCGCACTGCCTACGGTCCCATCGTGCTGGGGCGTGGCATCAAGGCCGGCGGATTCAGGGAGGCCACCGACGCCGAGCGCAACGCCCTGCTCAAGGCGGTGGGACTGGATGCGCTGGCCGCGGCACCGCCCTCGCCGGGCGTCGTGCGCAAGCGCGCCGAGGCGGCCGCCAGCGCCCGCGCCGCCGCCAGGCCCCAGGCCCCGCGATCGGCCAAGGCAAAGCGCGCCGCCGAGGCGGCCGACGCCGGTTTTGCCAAGCCCGCGCGCAAGGCGTCGCCAAAGCCCAGGGCGGCCGCTTCGGCGGGCCGCAGCAGCGCAGCGGCCAAAACGCCCCGCGCGCCGCAAGCCCGCAGCGGCAAGCGTCGCCCCTGAGGCGCCGCCGCGCAGGCGGATTGCGGTGGCCCCGCGGCGAACTGTGAAAAAATGGCGGTCTGTCGACGACTCGGGCCGACTGCACCGCAGGGCGGTGCGCGGTGGGGGCGTCGTCCGCGCGTTCCGCGCCGTCGCCGCTTTGCTGCATCGCGGGGTTGTGCGCACGCCCAGTTCATCACCCGGCCATCACGGCCTTGTCCGCATCACGTCCCATCAGATCGAGGAATCGCAACATGAGCCAGAAAGACGTTTTCGTTGTCGCCGCCACCCGTACCGCCATCGGCAGCTTTGGTGGCTCACTCAAGGACATGCCGCTGGCCGATCTGGCCACCGTTGCAGTGCGCGAGGCGATCAGTCGTGCGGGCATCGCGCCGGACCAGGTCGGGCATATGGTGATGGGCACGGTGATTCCCACCGAGCCGCGCGACGCGTATCTGGGCCGTGTGGCCGCCATGCAGGCCGGCTGCCCCAAGGAAACGCCGGCGTTCAACGTCAACCGTCTGTGCGGTTCTGGCCTGCAGGCCATTGTGTCGGCGGCGCAGACGCTGCTGCTGGGCGATGCTGAAATTGCCATCGGCGCCGGCGCCGAGGCGATGAGCCGCGGCCCCTACCTGATGCCTGCCGGGCGTTGGGGCGCGCGCATGGGCGATGCCAAGATGCTCGATTACATGGTCGGCATCCTTCACGATCCGTTCCACGCCTTCCACATGGGCATTACCGCCGAGAACGTGGCCGCCCGGTTCGGCATCAGCCGCGAAGACCAGGATGCCCTGGCCATCCAGAGCCAGCAGCGCGCCGCACGGGCAATCGCCGAAGGCCGCTTCGAGAGCCAGATCGTCACCGTGGAAGTGCCGGGGCGCAAAGGCCCGACCGTGTTCAAGGTGGACGAGAACGTGCGCGGTGACGTGACCGCCGAGCAGTTGGCCAAGATGAAGCCGGTCTTCAAGAAGGACGGGCTGGTCACCGCCGGCAACGCATCGGGCATCAACGACGGCGCGGCGGCCGTGGTGCTGGCCACCGGCGAGGCCGTGAAGGCGCACAACCTGAAACCGCTGGCGCGTCTGGTGACCTACGCGCACGCGGGCGTCGAACCCGAAATCATGGGCATTGGCCCGGTGCCGGCCACCCAGGCGGCGCTGAAGCGCGCGGGCCTGAAAATTGCCGATCTCGATGTGATCGAGGCCAACGAGGCATTTGCCGCCCAGGCCTGTGCGGTGTCACGCGAGCTGGGGTTTGACCCGGCCAAGGTCAATCCCAACGGCTCGGGCATTTCTCTGGGCCATCCGGTGGGCGCCACCGGGGCCATCATCACCACCAAGGCCATCTACGAACTGCACCGTGTGGGCGGGCGCTACGCGCTGGCCACCATGTGCATCGGCGGCGGTCAGGGCATCGCGGCGATCTTCGAAAAGGTCTGACCGGCCGCCGGGCGGCCAAAATGGTGGGCGTCAACGATGGGCGTCGGTGACGCCGCATCTGCGACACGTGACACCCGAAGAACGCGGCATGCCGTTTCGGTGTGCCGCCACTCAAGATCCCGCTTGAGCGGGGCAGACTCGGAGGGGCGGGCGATGTTGGACCGGATGACGGCGGGCATCGTCCGCTTCTTTGAGCGCTGGATGCCAGACGCCCTGGTGGTGGCGATCACCCTGACGCTGCTCACCGTGGCCCTGGTACTGGCGCTCACCGACACCGCGCCGCGCGCGGCCATCGATGCCTGGGGCGACGGCTTCTGGAGCCTGTTGACGTTCACCAACCAGATGGCGCTGTCGCTGCTGCTGGGTTACGCCCTGGCCAGCACGGCGCCGGTGCGCGGCGGCCTGTTGAAGGCGGCAGATCTGGTGCGCTCACCGCGCTCGGCCTACGTCATGGTCTGCCTGTTGACCGGGGTGATCGCGGTGTTCTCGTGGGCGACCGCGCTGGTGGCGGCCGGCGTCGTCTCGCGCGCCGTGGGTGAGGGCTGCCGGCGCCGCGGCATCCGCGTGCATTACCCGTTGTTGATCGGCTCGGCGTTCTCGGGCTTCGTGGTCTGGCATCAGGGCGTGTCGGGGTCGATTCCACTGACCCTTGCCACGCCGGGGCATTTTCTGGAATCGCAGATCGGCCTCATCCCCACCTCGGCCACTCTGTTCACCGTGTGGAACGGCCTGACGGTGGCGGCCATCTTGCTGACCCTGCCGTGGGTGATGGCCCTGCTGCACCCCAAGCGACCCGAAAACGTGCAGGAGATTCCCGATCACCTGTGTGCCGGGCCCAAGCCGGGTCTGGACGCGGCCCGCGCCGACGCCGCCCCGGTCACGCCCGCCAGCCCGGCCCTGCGTCTGGAGCAGTCCCGGCTGCTGGTGCTGGCCACGGTGGCGGGCGGCGCACTGTTTCTGCTGACCCATTACGGCACACGAGGGGGTGGGCTCACGCTCAACATCATGAACTTCACGCTGCTGATGGCCGGTCTGCTCTGTGCGGGCACGCTGCAGCGCTACCTGAAGGCGGTGGCCGGTGGCGGCGACATTGTCGTGCCCTTCCTGCTGCAATACCCGTTCTACGCCGGCATTGCGGGGCTGATCGCGAGTTCAGGGCTGGGCAACCTGCTGGTCGCCCAGGCTTCGGCGATGGCCAGCGCCGACAGCCTGCCATTGATGGCGTTTCTCAGCGCCGGGCTGCTGAATGTCTTCATTCCCTCGGGCGGTGCCCAGTGGGCGGTGCAAGGCCCGATCATGATGAGCGCGGCCCAGCAGCTGGGCGCGGACCTTCCGGCGACGGCGATGGCCGTGGCGCTGGGCGACCAATGGACCAACCTGATCCAGCCATTGATCCTGCTGCCGGTGCTGACCCTGGCCCAGGTGCCGGCGCGGGCCGTGATGGGCTACACCTTCATCGCGCTGCTGTGGACCGGCGTGATTTTCGTGACCTCGGTGATGTGTCGCTGAGCTGACATACAACTGTCATGTATCGCGATCAAGCTACGCGCCCTTCAGTGGGTGGGCGAAGCATCAGGGCGACCCAAGGGGTCTGATCCGTATCCCGAAGGCGGTGAATCAATTCATGAAATTGATGCTTCACCGGGGCAGTCGCATCAACACCTGACGCGCTTGCGCGCACGGTGTCGCGGCGCCGCGCAACGGCCGGTGCTTCGGGGCTTCGTCCAACCATTTCTGATTTCGGGCTGCCAGTGTCGTTCTGGCACTCATGCGACCGGTTGCAACCCGCCTGCGGCGCGCGACCACATTTCTGCGATTGACGTTTTACCGGAGAGGGCACACATGAGGGCATCCATCACCGCCGCAGTTTCGGCGATGTTCTTGGCGGGCGTTTCAGCATCTGCGCACGCGCAGTTGAGCGCGGCCGTTCAGGTCAGCCAGCAGACCATCACTGAAACCGAACGGTCTCAGGGTCGCGTCGAACAGTTGGATGACCAGGCCCAGAGCCTGCTCAACGACTACCGCGCCAACCTCAAGCAGCTTGAGCAGCTCAACCGCTACAACGCCTCGCAGCAGCGGCAGATCGAGACGCAGGAGCGCGAGAAGGAATCGCTCAAGGCCGACATTGCCAACATCGCCGGCCTGCAACGCTCGGTACAGCCGCTGATCGAGGACATGCTCACCGGGCTCGAAAAGCTGGTCGCCGCCGACCTGCCGTTCCAGACCGGCGAGCGTGCCAACCGCGTGGCCCGCCTGCGGCGCGTGATGGAAGATCCCGGCCAGTCGCCGGCGCAGCGCTATCGGCTGATCGTCGAGGCCTACCAGATCGAAAACGAGTACGGACGCACCATCGAGTCCTACCGGGCCGACGCGGAACTCGACGGCACCCAGTACGAGAACCTCGAATTTCTGCGCATTGGCCGCATCGCGCTCATTGCCAAGTCGGACGACGACCGCCTGCTGAAGATCTACGACAAGGCCTCCGGCCAGTGGACCGATCTGGATGGGTCGTTTCTGTCTTCGGTGCGCGTGGCCTCGCGCATGGCGCGTGAGCAGATTCCGCCCGACCTGATGACCATTCCCGTGCCTGCTCCGCAAATGGCCGAGTGAGGACCGACCGATCATGAAATCCCTTTTTCACAAGCACTTTGCAGGGGCAGCAGGTATGCGCACATTCGCCGCGATTGGCACGGGCCTGTTGATTGCCGCCGCCGGCTTCTCGGTCGCGCCGGCGGCGTGGGCCGATGAAGTCAACACCATTGAAGAAACGCTGGCCGCGATCCGTGCCGAGCGTGCGGCGGTGAGTGAGGAGAACCGGGCGCGTGAAGCGCGGTTCACCGAGCGTCGCAACGAGCAGAAGGCGATGTTGACCGAAGTGGGTCAGCAGGTGGATGCGGCCGAGAAGGCATCGGTCCGCCTCGAAGACCTTCGCAACAAGAATGACCTTGAATTGACCGAACTGCGCGCGCAGTTGGCCGAGCGTCAGGGTGAATTCGGCGAGCTGTTCGGGGCCGCCCGTGCCGCCGCCGCCGATCTCAACGAACAGCTGGGCGTGTCGCTGGTGTCGGCCCAGTTCCGGGGTCGCGGTGAGGCGCTGCGCGAAGTGGCGCAGTCCGACTCGCTGCCCACGGTCGAGCAGTTGGAGGGGCTGTGGAACACCCTGATGCAGGAGATGGCCGAGCAGGGCAAGGTCGTGACCTTCACCGGCAATGTCATCGGCACCGACAATCAGCCCGAAACGCGCTCCGTGACGCGCATCGGTCCGTTCACCGCATTCAGCGATGGCGAATATCTGATCTATCAGTCCGGCGCGCTCAAGGCGCTGGTGCGTCAGCCCGGTGGCGGTGCCACGGCCGCCGCCGAGCGGGTCGAGAACCACAAGGGTGACGGCTACGTTGCCGGCGTCATCGATCCCTCGCTGGGCACGCTGCTGGGCCTGACGGTTGAAATGCCGACCTTCACCGAGCGCCTTGCGCAGGGGGGCGGCATCGGGTACGCCATCGTCGCGCTGGCGGTGCTCGGCGTCCTCTTCGCGCTCTACAAGTGGGTTCGTCTCACGATCATCGGCATGAAGGTGCGTGCCCAGATGCGCTCCGAACAGGCCTCGCAGGGCAATCCCCTGGGCCGGGTGATGATGGCCTACGAAGAAAATCGCAACGTCGATATCGAAACCCTGCAGCTCAAACTTGACGACGCCGTGCTCAAGGAGCTGCCGGCACTTGAAAGCGGTTTGAGTCTGGTCAAGGTGCTGGCCGCGGTGGCGCCGCTGATGGGCCTGCTCGGCACCGTGATCGGCATGATCGTCACCTTTCAGGCCATCACCCTGTTCGGCACCGGCGACCCGAAACTGATGGCCGGCGGTATCTCGCAGGCACTGGTGACCACGGTGCAGGGCCTGATCGCCGCGATTCCGCTGCTGGTGCTGCATGCGTTTGCCTCCGGCACCTCGCGTCGCCTGTCGCAACTGCTTGAAGAGCAGTCGGCCGGCATGGTTGCGGCCTACGCCGAGCAGCAGCGCGCGTAACGGGCCAATCGTCATGCTCGAAATGCTCAATCCCGTCGCCGCCTACGGCGCCATCACCGGCTACCTGGACGCAGGGGGACCGGTGGTGCTGGCCCTGATGGTGACCGCGTTCCTGATGTGGATGCTGATCATCGAGCGACTGGTGTTCTTCGCGACCGCCAGCGGCAGGATGGTTGCGGACCACCAGCAGGCATGGCGTGCGCGCGCCGATCATGAGTCCTGGTTTGCCCACGCCATTCGCGAGCGGCTGATTTCAGAGATGCGCGTTGAAGCCGAACGCAAGATGGGCATCATCAAGGTGCTGGTGCTGGTGACACCGCTGCTGGGGCTGCTGGGCACCGTGACCGGCATGATCGAAGTGTTCCAGACCATCACCTCCAGCGGCGGCGCCAATGCGCGCGACATGGCCGCGGGCATTTCACGCGCGACCATTCCCACCATGAGTGGCCTGGCGGTGTCGCTGACCGGCGTGTTCGCCATCAGCCTTCTGGAACGTCGCGTGTCGGCCAGGGTCGACGGTCTGGCCGACAGCCTCGATGTGCACCACACCCCCAAAGCACAGCCGGGAGTGTCCTGACCCATGCGCAGACTCATTCGCTCATCCAGCCAGGAAGCCGAGGTCGACATCACGCCGCTGTTGGACGTGGTGTTCATTCTGCTGATCTTCTTCATCGTGACGGCCACGTTTCTGCAGGAAACCGGCATCGAGCTGGTGGTCCCGCAGGACAACGCCCAGGAAAATGAAACCCGTCCGCCGCCGACGCTGATTCTGTCGGTGCGCACCGACGGGTTCGTCGAAATTGACGGCGGACGCCTGATTGATCCGCGCTCGGTCGCCCCGGTGATTGAAGAGTTCAAGGCACGCGAGCCCCGGGGCGTGGTCATGGTCAGCGCCGCGCCCGATGCCAAGGCGGAGGTCTCGGTCACGGTGATTGACCAGGCCCGTCAGGCAGGGGTCGATCCGGCCATCGCCATTCAACGCAGTTCCGCGAGGTAACGCCCCATGTTGAGACGTTCAGGTGGCAAGCGCGCGGCCGAAGAGGCGTCGATCGACATCACGCCGTTGCTCGACATCGTGTTCATCATGTTGATCTTCTTCATCGTCACGTCCACCTTCATCAAGGAGCCGGGCATCGACGTGAACCGCCCGACGGCCGAAACCGCCGAGGACCAGCGGCTGGTGTCGATCTTGGTGGCGGTGTCGAGCGACAACAAGATCTGGATCAACCGCGAAGAGGTCGAGATCGATGGCGTGCGCGCCGCGATCGAACGACTGCGTCGCGAAAATCCCAAAGGCAGCGCGGTTCTGCAGGTCGATGGCGCGGCACACACCCGCTACATGGTGGAGGTGCTGCAACGCATTCGCGACGCGGGCGTGAACGACGTGGTCGCCGTTTCCGCGAAGCGGAGCTAGGCCGATGAACAACAAAGTTCGTCTGCTGATCGGCGTGCCCGGCGCCGCCATCGTCACCTTCACCCTGTTCTTCATCCTTGCTGGAATGATCAGCCAGGTGGGCGAAATTCAGTTGTCGGAAGACCGGTCGGTCGAAATCAACGTGACCCGCCAGCTCGAAGACACGCAGGAGGTCCGCACGGCGGATCTGCAGCGGCCGGTGCTGGATCAGCCGCCGCCACCGCCGCCCTCGGTGCGGGACGCCAGCTTTCGACCGTCGATTGATGGCGCGGTGGGGGCATTGCCCGACATGTCCAAGATGGAACTCGACATCGGCACCGGCTTCAACCCGGATCGCGACGCCCAGCCGCTGGTGCGCATTCCGCCGCAGTACCCGGACCGCTGTCAGACCCGCGCCAAGCCCATGGAGTCGGTGACGCTGGAATTCGACGTCAACCCGGAAGGCAACGTGGTCAATCCGCGGGTGGTCACCTCCACCAACAGCTGCTTTGACCGGGCGGCCATGCGTTCGGTGGAGCGCTGGCGCTACGCCCCGAGCATTCGCGACGGCCAGGCCCGCCCGCGTCTGGGTGTGCGTACCCGTGTCAGCTTCAATCTCGAAGGATGAGAGGCGCCATGATGGTGATGAACACAATGGGGTCATGGCGTGCCGGTGCCTGCGGCGCCGCCCTTGCGGTGGCGGTGCTCTGTGGCGCAGGGGCGCTGTCGTCGGTGGCCCACGCCCAGGACGAAAGCCCGCAAGCGCGCGGCGAAACGGTGCAGTCGCTGGACCCGAGGGTCGCCAAGCAGTTGCTGGCGGCCTACGAAAAGCTCGAAGCCGAGAACTTCAAGGGCGCGCTGGCCGACCTGAACCGGCTGGTGCAGCAGGCCGGCGAGATGAAGCCTTTCGACCGCGCATCGGTGTACCAGATTCGCGGGCAGGCCCACGTCAATGTCGATCGTGTCGATCTGGCGCTGAACGACTTCAAGGCGGCGCTGGCCGAGAACGCCCTGCCGGCAGAGGCCAGCCTGCAGCTGCGTTACAACGTCGCGCAGTTGCAGTTCCAGCAGGAAAACTACAGGGAAGCGATTCGCGGCCTCACCGAGTGGATGCGCGCCACCGACAATCCCGGCGCCAATGCCTGGTTTCTGCTGGCGGCCGCGTACTACTACGAGAATGACTTCAAGAACGCCCGGGTGCCGGCCGAGCGCGCATTGCAGCTTTCCGAATCGCGGGAGCGCCGGCAGTTCGACCTTGCCAACATGATCTATTCAGAGCTGGGGCTGGCCGACAAGCGCACGCGGCTGCTCAGCATCATGGTGTCGCTGTGGCCCGATGAACTGTCCTACTGGAAGCAGCTCGCCGCGCTCTACATGCAGGAGGAACGCAGCAAAGACGCGCTGTCGACCCTGGAGTTGGCCTACAACAGCGGCCTGATCAAGGAGCCGTCCGACATCCTTTCATTGGCGCAGCTTTATTCAGTGCACAACAACCCGCACCGTGGCGCGAACCTGCTGGCCAAGGAAATGAAGAACGGCCGGGTCGCGCGCAACGTGAACAACCTTGAACTGCTGTCGCAGCTACTGAGCCAGGCGCGGGAGCATCGCGCCGCGATTCCGGTTCTGCAGGAAGCCGCCGCCCTGTCGGACACCGGCGTGCTGGCCTACCGGCTTGGGCAGGTGCTGCTGGCCGATGAGCAGAATGAAGCGGCCGAAAAGGCGCTGACGAACGCCCTGCAAAAAGGGGGGCTGGACGAAAAACAACGCGCCAACGCCTGGATGTTGCTGGGCACGGCGCGCTTCAACGAAGCCGGCCCCGGCGAGCGTGAACAGCGTGCGCTGGCCGACAAGGCCTTCGCCTCCGCGGCCGAGTTCGCCGCCACGCGCAAACAGGCCAACGGCTGGCGGGACTACATCAAGGCGATCAACGACACCGAAGATCGTCAGGCGCGTCTGGAGCGGGAGCAGGCCGCCATGCTGGCCGAAGCGGCGCGGGAACGTGAGCTCTCGGCCTGCCGTTCGCTGCAGATTGCCGGCCGCACCCTGAGTGAAGCATGTCGCGCGCGATTGGACGACGAGGGCTGATCGGCGGTTGATCGGCGACGGGACCGAACCCGCCGAGCGCGGCTCAGCGGGCAGAGCAACAGGCGGTGGGTCCGACGGGCTGGGCCGCCTCAGCGCCGGGGCTGGGTGACCGCCGGTTCGGCATCGACCAGCAGCGAAGGGTCGAAGCGAACCTCATGCCAGTTGGCCCGCCAGCACAGATGCGGGCCGGTGGCGCGCCCGGTCATGCCCACCTCGCCAATGATCTGGCCCTGGCCCACGCGCGCACCGACCTTGACCTGGGTTTTGGACAGGTGCAGGTAGGTGGTGGTGATGCCGAGGCCGTGATCGATGATCACCGTTTGTCCCGTGTAGTAGAGGTCCGGCGCGGCCAGGGTGACCAGGCCGGCGGCCGGCGCCTGGATCGGGGTGCCTTGCGGCGCGGCGATGTCGACGCCGAAATGCGGCTGCCGGGGGACGCCGTTCAAAACCCGCTTGGAGCCGAATTCCCCCGAAATGCGCGTGCCCTTGATCGGCCAGATGAAGTCTTTGAAATCGGCCTGGGTGCGCGCCTTGGCCCGCGCGGCCTGAACCGCCTGACCGTCTGCGGCGATGCGGTCGAGCACCGCCTTGGGCGGGCTGACCATGGCCTGCGGCAAGCCGTTGATCCGGCTTTCGGGGTAGTGCCGCTGCTCGATTGAATACTCGTGACGCTGTTGTTGGCCGTCTGGGCCCACCACCGTCAACTCGGTCGCCAGCGCGGCGTCGAAGGCGAGGCCAAAGGCGAAGCGGCCGTCCGGCGCGACCAGCACGGGGGCTTTGCCCAGCCTCACCGTGCTGCCCGGGGCCACGGTGCCGCTGATGAACCCGCCCTGGATCCAGCGCCCCGTCACTTCCAGCGCGCTGGCCGAGGTCGTGATGGCCGCCAGCACCAGCAGCGGGATGAGGCGGTTCATGGGTTCAGCGACGCCAGCATCGCCACCGCCTCGGCAAGCGGCAGTGTCTCCTGCCGCTCCTCGCCGAGCCGCCGCAGGGTGACGGTCTGCTCTTCGGCTTCCTTGCGCCCGACCACGACGATCACCGGAATCTTCTGCATCGAAAGCTCGCGAATCTTCTTGTTGATCTTTTCGTTGGACAGATCGGTGTCTGCACGCACCCCGGCGGCCTTGAGGGCCGTGCAGGCTTCGCGGGCGTAATCGTCTGCGTCCGAGACGATGGGCGCCACCACCGCCTGTATCGGCGCCAGCCAGAAGGGCAGGCTGCCGGCGTGATGCTCGATCAGAATGCCGGTGAAGCGTTCCAGCGAGCCGAAGATGGCGCGGTGCAGCATGATCGGCGTGTGGCGGTTGCCGTCCTCGCCGATGTATTCGGCGTCGAGGCGGCTCGGCAGATTGAGGTCGACCTGAATCGTCCCGCATTGCCAGTCGCGGCCGATGGCGTCGCGCAGCACGAACTCAAGTTTGGGGCCGTAGAACGCGCCTTCGCCGGGGAACAGGGTGTACTCGATGCCCATGGAGTCGAGCGCGTCGGCCAGTGCCGCTTCGGACTGGTCCCACAGGTGATCGGCCCCGATGCGCTTTTCCGGCCGGGTTGACAGCTTGATGCGGACGTTGTCGAAGCCGAACACCCGGTACTGGTCGAGGGTGAGGCGGGTGAAGGCCACGCACTCGGCTTGCAGTTGCTCGGGCGCACAAAAAATATGGCCGTCGTCCTGGGTGAAGCTGCGCACCCGCAACAGACCGTGCAGGGCGCCGGAGGGCTCGAAGCGATGCACCTTGCCGAACTCGGCGAAGCGCAGCGGCAGCTCGCGATAGGAGCGGGTGCCCTGATTGAACACCTGCACGTGGCCCGGGCAATTCATCGGCTTGAGGCACAGGGTGCGGTCTTCGTCGCGCTCGGTGGCGAACATGTTTTCGCCGTAGTTCTGCCAGTGACCCGAGGTTTCCCAGAACGCCTTGTCCATCATGTCGGGCGTGTTGATTTCCTGGTATCCCGCCTCGAACTGCTTCTTGCGCATGAAGCCGATCAACGTCTGGAACAGCGTCCAGCCCTTGGGATGCCAGAACACCGAGCCGGGCGCTTGCTCCTGCAGATGAAACAGGTCGAGCTGTTTGCCGAGGCGACGGTGATCGCGTTTTTCGGCTTCTTCCAGCATGTGCAGATGGGCTTTGAGTTCGTCATCACTGGCGAAGGCGAGCCCGTAAATGCGCTGCAACTGGGCGTTGTTCTTGTCGCCCCGCCAGTAGGCGCCCGACACCTTGGTGAGCTTGAAGGCGGTGCCCAGCCGGCCGGTGGACGGCAGGTGCGGCCCCAGGCACATGTCCAGCCAGCCGTCGCCCTGCCGGTAGATCGTGAGTTCTTCGTCGGCGGCGATGCCGTCGCGAATCCATTCAGCCTTGAAGCGCTCGCCGCTGGCCTCGAAATGCTGGACGGCCTGATCGTGCGGCCAAACCTCGCGGGTGATGGGCAGGTCGCGCTTGACGATCTCACGCATCTTTTTTTCGATGGTCGCGAGGTCGGTCTCGGTAAACGGCTCGCTGCGCGCAAAGTCGTAATAAAAGCCGTACTCGGTCGACGGACCAAAGGTGATCTGCGTGCCGGGGAACAGTTCCTGCACCGCTTGGGCCATGACATGCGCGGCGTCGTGACGGATCACCTCGGCGGCTTCCGGCTGGTTGCGGGTGACGATGCTGATCTGCGCATCGCGGGTGATCGGCCGGGTCAGGTCCCAGAGTTCGCCGTCCACGCGGACCACCACCGCCTTCTTGGCCAGTCCGGGGGAGATGCCCTGGGCAATCTCCAGGCCCGTCACTGGCGCGTCAAAGGATTTGACGTTGCCGTCGGGAAAGGTGATCTGGAGGCTCATGTGCGGCAGTACGTTGAATTAGGGCGTAACCGCGAATTATACGTGCCCCGGCCTTCAGCCCCCCGGTGGCCCTGAGGCTTCTTCGGGCGGTGCGTCGTCGGCGCCGGGGTCTTCGCCGGGCGGCGTGGCGGCAAGTTCCGCTTCCTCCCTCGCAATGCCCAAGTGATAGGCGGCAAAGCCGGGAATCACCGACTGATTCAGCGCCATGCCGATGAGCCGCCCCTTGTGCGGCGCACGAATCTCGAAGCGGCGATTGTTGATCGGGTCGGTGACCGTGCCCAGCAACTGATCCTTGGTCACCTGCGCGCCCAGCGGGACCACGCTCACCAGAATGCCGCCCTCGTTGGTGCGCACCCACACCGATTCGTAGTACACCGGCTGCGGCTCGCGCCAGCGCCGGAATCGCGGCACCATTTCCAGGTGATTCAACAGACTGCGCAACGCGCGCACGCCGTGGTCAACCTCTTCGGGCTGGAAGCGATGGGGCTCGCCCGCCTCCAGGGTGAGGGCGGGAATTCCAATGTCGGTGGCGGCGCGGCGCAGTGACCCCACCGGCCCGGCGCTGTTGAGCACCGACGTGGCGCCAAAGCCCCGCGTCAGGTGCGCGACCGCCTCGATGGACAGGTCGCCCCGCACCTGCGGCAGGTTGGTGCGGTGAAACGAGCCGGTGTGCAGGTCGATCAGTGCATCGCAGTTGACGATGATGCCGGTGAACAGCGAGTGGGCGATGCGCCCGGCGGCGCTGCCCCGCACATCGCCGGGAAAGTAGCGGTTCAAGTCGCGACGGTCTGCCAGGTAGCGCGAGCCCTGCCGAAAACCCTGCAGGCTGACAATGGGAATGCCAATCACCGTGCCGGTGAGTTGACCCGCATCAAGGTCGAAAATGATGCGCCGAACCATCTCGATGCCGTTGAGCTCATCGCCGTGGATGGCGGCGGTCAGGCACAGGGTGGGGCCGGGTTTGCTGCCGTGCGCCACCAGCACCGGCGTCGGTTCCGAGAGCCCGCCGAAGGAGTCGGGCGGGTACCACGAGACGCGCTGAACCGTGCCGGGCGGAATGGTCGCGCCCAGCAATTCCAGCGCCTGATGCTCGACCGCCGCGGCGGTCAGGACCGGTGCCGGAGCGGGCGCCTCCGCGACGGGCGGCGCCGCTGCAGGCGCCGGCGCCACGGCCGGCTCACCTTGCGCCGGCGGCGGGACCTCGGCGACCGGCTCGGGCTCCGGTGTCGGCGCCTGGACCTTGCCCGGGGCCTCAGTGCCTGCGGGCGCCGCAGGACCGGCCGGCGCGTTTTCGGCTTCGGCCTTGGGGGCCTGCTCGGGTGCGACCGATTGGGGCGGCGGTGGATCAATGGGACGCACCGCCGTGGAGGGCGGATCGGGTTCGATCTCGGAGGCCATCGCCGTTCCACTGGCGAGCATCGCCAGCAGGCTCAAGGTCACTGCACCGACCCACGGCGTGCGGCGAGCGCTGGCCGCCGTCTTGCCTGCCGTGCCGCGTGCCACCCGACCTACACCATTCATGGAGTGCCCCGTCATAAAAATCCGGGCCTTTCTACCACGACGACCTGAATCGGCACCGGATGTCGCTTTTGTGCCGATGACCGGCGTCAAGGCACCCCAGCCGAACGGCTCGCATGAGGCGATGGAATTGGTTGTTGGGGCAGGGCTTTGCACTTAACATCGGTCAGTCTTTGGCGCACGGGCGCCTCATCAGGGAGTTGCACGTGCACAGAGTTCCGGCAGTCGTTGGATTGGCGTGGATGGCACTGGTGCTGTCGGCCTGCGGTGGCGATGCCACGTTCGGCGGCGGTGGCGACGGTGGTGGCAATCCCGATGGCGGCGCTGTCATCCCTGATGACGGTGCCGGGCCGCTTCTGGAGGCCCGCATCGGGGTGCTCACCGGGGGCAATTTCACCGAAGGCGCGCTCGCCATCGGCACGCCCTCCCTGTCGGCGGGCGGCCAGACCGCCGTGCGACTCGATGTGGTCGACGCTCAGGGCCTGCGGTTGTCGAATGTGCCCCTCACCGCGAGCTTTCGCTCGGAATGCGCGAACGCGGGGCTGAGCCGTTTCGAGCCCGCCACGCTGGCGTCTGACTCCGGGCGATTTGACGTGACCTACGTGGCCCAGGGCTGCAACGGCGCCGACGAGATCACCGCCGTCGTGCAGCTTGGCGGTGTGATCGCCACGGCCAGCGGCGTGGTGGATGTGGCCGCCGCAGAACTCGGCAGCATCGAGTTCGTGTTCGCCGAATCCACCGTCATCGGGCTGACCGGCAGCCCCATTCCCAATCAGGCGGAGTTGCGCTTTCGGGTGCGGGACACCACCGGGAGCCCGGTGCCCAATCAGCACGTCAATTTCACGCTCGACGTCAGTACCGGCGGCATCGGCGTGACGCCGGCATCGGCCGTGAGCGATGCCGGGGGCGTGGTGCGTACCGTGGTGCGTGGCGGCACGGTGCCGACCGCTGCCCGGGTGACGGCCACCTTGTCCGCCACCCAGATCGCCACGCAGTCGGAGCAGCTGGCCATCTCGACCGGCATCCCCGACCAGAACAGCATGTCGCTGGCCTTCGACCGACTGGCCGTGGACGGCACCTGCGACGGCGAGCGCATCAACGTCACGCTGCGGATGGCCGACCGGTTCAACAATCCGGTACCGGAAGGCACGGCCGCCAATTTCCGTACCGAGGGCGGGGCGATTCAGGCGCAGTGCTTCACGGGCAATCCGCTGCTCGATCCTGCCGAGGAGGCCGGCGCCTGCACCGTCGCCATGAATGTGCGCAATCCGCGCCCGGCGAATGGCCGCGCCACCGTGCTGGCCACTGCGCTGGGAGAAGAAACCTTCATCGACCGCAACGGCAACGGCTACTTCGACAGCGGCGACGGTGCGGTCAACGACCTTCCGGAAGCCTTTCTTGACGAAAACGAGAACGGCCTGCGCGACCCCGACGAGCCCTTCGTCGACACCAACAGCGACCAGCAGTATTCACTGGCCAATAACGCGTTCGACGGCTTTGTCTGCCAAAGCCCGGGCATCGGCTGCTCAACACGCTTGTTCCACGTGCGTGATTCGGGCGAGGTGGTGTTCTCGATGGCCCGGGCCGGTGTGGTCATCGGCTGCGTGGGCGCGGCCGGTGGCCAGTGCCCCTTCACGCCGGGCGAGGTGGGGCCGGGTCAGGCTCTTGATCTGGTCTTCGATGTCTCGGACGTGAACGGGCAGGTGCCGCCAACCGGCACGACCTACACCCTGGAAGCCAGTGCGGGCAACATTCTCGAGCCGGCCACGGTGGGCCCCTTCAACAGCAATGCCAACGGCCCGCAGCGCATCGGCTTCCGCTTCCAGGCCCCTGAGGAGGCGCCGGAGTCGCCCGTGAACGTGACGCTGACGCTGCGGGTCGATCTGCCGGAGTCGGCGTGCAGCGAAGGGGCGGCGCTCTCGGCCTTCGTTGCCAATTTCGTGCTGCCGGCCGCCATCGTCGAGGCGGCACCGTGAGGCGCACCGGCTGACCCTGCGGTGCCGCTGGCTTACGTCCTCCAATCGCGCCCGTATCGCGAAACCTCGGCGCTGCTGGAGCTGCTGACGGTCGATGCCGGGCGCATCGGCGCGGTGGCGCGCGGGGCCCGCGGGGCGAAAAGTCGGCTGCGCGGCAGCCTGCAGCCCTTCGCGCTGCTCGATGTCGGGCTGACGGGACGCGGCGAGCTGAAGACCCTGACCCACGCCGACCTGGAATCACCACCGCCCGTTCTCGCCGCAGAGCGGGTGCTTTTCGGCTGGTATCTCAACGAGCTGGTCCTCAAGCTGCTGGCGCGTGAAGATCCGCATCCCCGCCTGTTTGCCGCCTACGCCTGCGCCATCGAGGCGCTGCGCGGTGATGAGGCCGAATCGGCCCTGCGCCAGTTCGAATGGGCCTTGCTGCACGAGATAGGACTGGGGCTGGCCGAGTTGCCCGCTGGTGAAGGCGGGCACTGGGCCTGGCAGGCGGGCGGCGCGTGGCGACCCGCCGAGGACGGACGCGGCGTGGCGCGCAGCACCCTGGCGGCGCTGGCCAACCCTGCACTGTCGCTGGATGCCCAGCAGCGCCGTGAAGCGCGACGCCTGCTCAAACCCATGCTCGACCACGCCCTGGGCGGCAGGCGGCTGGCCTCATCGCAACTGATGCAGGCATTTCGGGCGCGTGCGCCGTCGGCATAATGCGCGCCTGACTTGGGAGTGTGAATCGTGTCTCACCCGTCGCTGGCCGGGCTGCGTCTCGGCATCAACATTGATCATGTGGCCACCGTGCGCCAGGCGCGCGGCACCGCGTACCCCGATCCGGTCGAGGCCGGTCTGCTCGCCGCCAGCGCGGGCGCCGACAGCCTGACGATCCACCTGCGGGAAGACCGCCGCCATATTCAGGATCACGACGTCACCCGGTTGCTGGCGCGCAGCCCGGTGCCGGTGAATCTGGAGATGGCCGTCACCGACGAAATGGTCGACATCGCCTGTCGGGTGCGGCCGCGCTTCGTCTGCCTGGTGCCCGAGAAGCGCGAGGAGGTCACCACCGAAGGCGGGCTGGACGTGGCCGCGCATCAGGACGCCGTGGCCGCAGCCTGCCTGACGCTGCGTGCGGCGGGCATCGTCACCGCGCTGTTCATCGACGCCGACCCGGCGCAGCTTGCCGCGTGCCTTGCGGTCGGCGTGCCGCACATCGAAATTCACACCGGGCGCTATGCCGACACCGAGGGCGATGACCGGCACGCCGAACTGGTCCGCATTCGCGATTTCGCGCGCGAGGCTGCCGCGGCGGGCCTGGAAGTGCACGCCGGCCACGGCCTGCACCTGCACAACGTGGGCGCGATTGCCCGCATTCCCGAAGTCGTTGAACTCAATATCGGGCACAGCATCGTGGCCCGGTCGATGTTCGTGGGTCTGCCGATGGCCATTGCCGAAATGCGCCGGGCGATGAACGAGGCCCGGTTCGCGCAGGCGTCGCCGGTCGCATGATCGTCGGGCTGGGCAACGACCTCATCCGCGTCAGCCGCATCGAGCGCGTGCTGGCGCGGCATGGCCAGCGTTTCATCGACCGCCTGCTGACCGACGAAGAGCGCGCCACGCTGCCCGCCGGTGCCCGGCGCGCCAACCGCATGGCCAAAAGCTTCGCCGCCAAGGAGGCGCTGGTGAAGGCGCTGGGCTGCGGGTTTCGCGACATCGATCACCGGGATTGCGGTGTCGGCCGCAGCGAGATCGGCGCCCCCTCATTGCGGTTCAGCCCCGCCGTGCAGGCGCTGCTCCGCCAGCGGGGCATCAGCCGCACGCATCTGGCGCTGACCGACGATGGCGACTGGGTGCTGGCCACGGTGATTCTGGAACGCGACTGATCACGCTGATCGGCGGCGTCAGCCCTCAGCCGCCCAGTTCGGCCAGTCGTGAGTCGATCTCGGTCAATGCGCTGGCGATCGCCTGTTGCACGGCCTCGCATTCGGCCTGCGCGTGGTCGGTGTGGGTCACGGCGCGCAGGCGCGTTTCCAGTTGGTGGGTGGCATCGCGCAGGCTGCCGAGGTGGTAGAACGCGGCGGTGCCGCGCAACTGGTGGGCGGCGTCGCGGGCGGTTTCCAGTGACGCGGCGGCACATGCGGCCTCCAGTTCTGCCAATTGCAGGGGCAGTTCCTCGCGCAACAGCGCCAGCATGTCGGGGTCGGTGCCCAGCAAGCGCGATGACGGCGTGCCGTGCCGGGCCGGCGTGGGCCGCAGGGCATGGAGCAACTGGCGTTCGTCGAAGGGCTTGAGCAGGATCTGGTCGGCCCCGGCGTCCAGGAATGCGCGTCGCTCGTCGGGCTCCAGATGGGCGCTGACGGCGATGATGCGCGGCTGCGCACCGTGTTCTGCCAAGGCACGGATGGCGCGCGCGCAGCCCGGCCCATCGAGGCGCGGCATGCGGGCGTCGAGCAGCACGAATTCGACCCGGTGCTCGCGGTACAGCGCCAGTGCCTGCTCGCCGTCGTGCGCTTCCAGCACGTCCAGCCCCAGCTCCACCGCCAGCAGCGCCAGATAGCGCAGGTTGCTGAGATTGTTGTCGGCGATCAGCGCGCGGCGCCTGGCCAGCGGCCGCGGGCTGGCAGTCTGGGTGCTCAGGTCTACCAGCACCTGTAACAGGGCCTGATGATCGACGGATTTGGCCAGACAGGCCGCAGCGCCCAGAGCGCGCAGCCGAAGCTGAAGGTCCAGCGAGGCGGAGGCGACCAGCGCCAACAGCGGCGGCTTGCGGTCGCCGCAGAGCTGCAACACCGCGCGCAGGGACTCGACCTGCTGCGGGGCCAGGCCCACGATCACCAGGCTCGGCAGGCCCTGGGCAATCTCCAGCCGTTCGGCGAGGTGCTGCGGGGTGTCGAAATCAACCACGTCCACGCCCCAGAAGCTCAGCCAGTGGGTCAGCGCAAGGCGCGCGGTGGGGTGGGGCTCGAACAGCCACACCCTGCGGCCGCGCATGCGCCCGTCCGGCCCCGGATCATCGGCGCGTGCAGCGGTCCGAAACGGCAGTCGCGCGCAGAAATGAGCGCCCTTGCCGGGTGCGCTGTCCAGGGTGATGTCACCGCCCATCATTTCGGCCAGGCGACGGCTGATCGACAGGCCCAGGCCGCTGCCACCCTGGCTGTGGCCGGCCTGCTGGAAGGGCTGGAACAGCCGCGCCTGCACCGCCGGGCTGATGCCCACGCCGGTGTCCTGCACCGACAGGTTGAGCCACACGTGCCGCTCGCTGGGGTTGCCCTGGGTGACGCGCACCACCACCTCACCCACATCGGTGAACTTGATGGCGTTGGACAGCAGGTTGGTCAGAATCTGCCGCAGGCGCTGCGCGTCGCCCGACAGCCCGCGCGGCACGTCATGATCGACGATGCGCACCAGCTCAAGGTCCTTCTGGTAGGCCAGCGGTGCCAGCAGGGTGGTGACGTTTTCGACCACCTCGTGAATGTCGAACCGCTCTTCGTTGAGGTGCAGGCGGCCCGACTCGATACGGCTCCAGTCCAGCAGGTCATTGACCATGGCCAGCAGCCCGCGCGCCGACCGGTCCAGGGTTTCGAGGTACTGCTCCTGCTCGGGGTCCAGGGCCGAGCGCCGCAGCAGATCGGCGTATCCCAGAATGCCGGTGAGGGGCGTGCGCAGTTCGTGGCTGAGATTGGCGAACAGGGCCGACTGGCTTTCGGCGGCCGATTGCGTGTGCAGCAACGCCGCGCGCATGTCGCTGTTCAGCGACTGCAGCCGCGCGTGCTCGCTCTTGAGCCGGGTGGTGGACTGCTGCATGAGCTGGTTGTGGTGATCCTGGGTCTGGCTCATGGCGCGGGCAATCTGGTTGAGGTGCAGGGCCACGGCGGCCAGCGGCGCCGGCAGGTCACTGGGCGCGCGCTGCTCAACGCGCCCCTGCGCCAGTGCGCGCCCGGCCTGCGCCAGCTGCCCCAGCCCTCGGGCCAGGTGCAGGCCCATCCAGATGCTGAACGCCAGCGTCAGCGCGGCGCCCAACAGCAGCAGCCTCAGCGGGTCATCGCTGAGCCAGGTGCCGGGCGCCAGCCAGCGCAGCAGCGTGATCAGCAGACCGGCCAGCAGCCAGGGCTGGATCATCCAGAAGATGCACATCGCAGGGGTCAACCGTGACTTCAAAGCGCCTCGCTCGAATGTAGCCGGCTACACTTTAGGGCATGTCCACTCAAACTCTGGCCAACACGATTGGCAACACCCCGCTGGTGCAACTCACCCGTCTGCCGGGGATCGGCAGCAACCGGCTTTTTGCCAAGCTCGAGGGCAACAATCCGGCCGGATCGGTGAAAGACCGGCCAGCGTACTCGATGATTCTGCGCGCCCAGGAGCGCGGTGAAATCAAGCCTGGTGACACACTGATCGAGGCCACGTCGGGCAATACCGGCATCGCGCTGGCCATGGCCGCTGCGGTGCTGGGCTATCGCATGGTGCTGATCATGCCGGCGCACATGAGCGCCGAGCGTCGCGCGTCCATGCGCGCCTATGGCGCCGAGATCATCCCGGTCACCCAGCAGGAAGGCATGGAAGGCGCCCGTGACCTCGCCGACCAGATGGCGCGCGACGGCAAGGGCAAGGTGCTCAATCAGTTCGCCAACCCCGACAACTGGCGGGCGCACTTTGAAGGCACCGGCCCCGAGATCTGGCGCGACACCGGGGGCGCGATCACCCATTTCGTCTCCAGCATGGGCACCACCGGCACCATCATGGGCTGCTCGCGCTACTTCAAATCGCAGAATCCAGCGGTGCAGATCGTGGGCGTGCAGCCCGATGGCGAGTCGTCGATTCCCGGCATCCGCAAATGGCCAGAAGCCTATTTGCCGAAAATTTTCGAGCGCCCGCGGGTCGATGAGGTGATCGAGGTGTCGGCCGCCGATGCCGAGGCCACCATGCGCGACATGGCCCGAATTGAAGGGCTGTTCTGCGGGCCGTCGTCGGGCGGTGCCATGTGGGTGGCCCTGCAACTGTGCCAGCGGCTGCAGGGGGCCACCATCGTGTCGATCGCCTGCGACCGGGGCGATCGTTACATCTCGACGGGCGTCTATCCGGCATGAGGCGGCGTGCGCGCCGGTACCCCGAGGGAGAGCACGAAGCCGAGATTCTCGACCTTGCCGAAGATGGCCGTGGCATTGCCCGCATCGACGGCAAAGTGGTGTTCATTGCCGATGCGCTGCCGTCGGAACGGGTCGTGTTCAGGTACGTGGCGGCCGGAAAATCGTTCGACGAAGGGCAGACGCTGCGCGTTGCGTCGGCCAGCCCGGATCGGGTCACGCCCGGTTGCCCGCATTTTGGCGTGTGCGGCGGGTGCGCCCTGCAGCATCTGGCGCCCGAGGCGCAGGTGCGGTTCAAGCAAAAACAACTGGTCGATGCCCTGGCGCGCATCGGCAAGGTGGCGCCGGAGCAGCTTGCCGAGCCCATTACCGGGCCGGTCTGGGGCTATCGCCGCCGCGCGCGCATGGGGGCCAAGTGGGTGTTCAACAAGCACACGGTGCTGGTGGGCTTTCGCGAACGGCGCACCCATTTTCTGGCCGAACTGAGCCGCTGCCCGGTGCTGGATCCGCGCGTCGGCGAAGCGCTTGAGGTGCTGGCCGAGGCGCTGGCCAACACCAGCATCGCCGACAAGATTCCGCAGATCGAAATGGCGGCCGCCGAGCACGTTTGCCTGTCGATTCGCGTGCTGCAGGCGCCCACCGAGGCCGATCTGCAGGTGTTTCGCCAGCTTGCGCGCGACACCGGTTTCGAGCTGCGCCTGCAGCCCGGCGGGCTGAGCACCATCACCCCGCTCGACCCGCCGGCGCGGGTGCTCGACTACTCACCCGACGGCTCCGCGCGACGCTTGCAGTTCGAGATTGCCGATTTCATCCAGGTGAACGGTTTCATCAGCCAGCGGGTCGTCAACCAGGCCATTGACTGGCTGGCGCCGCAGCCGGGCGAACGGGTGCTGGAGCTGTTCTGCGGTCTGGGCAATTTCTCGCTGCCGCTGGCGGCCCGCGGCGTTGCGCTGACGGCCGTGGAGGGGGACGCCGGTCTGGTGCAGCGCGCGCGTGACAACGCGCAGCGCAACCAGATGAACATCCGTTTCGAGAAGGCCGACCTGTTCAAGACCGGCGCCGAGGCCGACTGGCTGGCGGGTGCGTTCGATGCCGTGTTGCTCGATCCACCCCGCAGCGGCGCCGAGGCGATGATGCCGTTGATTGCGGCGAAGAAGCCCTCGCGCGTGGTCTACGTGTCGTGCCAGCCCGGCACCCTGGCGCGGGACGTGGGCACCCTGGTGCATCACTACGGCTACCGCCTGGAGCGCGCTGGCGTGATGGACATGTTTCCGCACACCGCGCATGTCGAGTCGATGGCGCTGCTGCGCCGCGACGCCCCGTAATGTTCTGACGCCAACGCCCATGCCCCTCGAAATTGAACGCAAATACCTGCTTGCCAGCGACGCCTGGCGCCGCGAGGTGCGCCGTCGGCAGCCGATGGCACAGGGTTATCTGGTGGGGGTGGGCGGCAAGGCGTCGATCCGCGTGCGGGTGGCCGGTGACGAGGCCCGTCTCAACATCAAGGCGGCGGTCGTCGGCGCCGCACGCGCGGAATATGACTACGGCATTCCCCTGGCCGAGGGTCAAACCCTGCTGGCGACCCTGACGGTGGGCACGGTTGAAAAGACCCGCCATTACGTGGAGCGTGACGGTCTGATCTGGGAGATCGACGAATTCCACGGCGACAGCGACGGATTGATTGTTGCCGAAGTCGAGCTGGAGGCCGAAGATCAGGCCATCACCCGGCCAGACTGGCTGGGTGCAGAGGTGACCGACAAGTCGCGTTATTACAATCACGCCCTGTCGCAACGCCCTTATTGCCAATGGAGTGAGGCCGAGCAACGTGGAGATTGACATTGACCTGTCTGCCCAGCGCCTGCGCCTCTGCGATGGCGAGCACCAGGTCATGGACGTGGCGGTGTCCACCGGGGTCAACGGCATCGGCGAGCAGAACGGCTCGGGTTGCACGCCGCGCGGCCGCCACCAGGTGCGCGCCAAGATCGGGCAGGGCGCGCCGCCGGGCGCGGTGTTTCGCGGTCGTCGCTGGACCGGCGAGGTCTGGACGCCCGAGGCCCACGACACGCAACCGGGGCGCGACTGGATCCTGACCCGCATCCTCTGGCTGTCGGGTCTTGAGCCGGGGCGCAATCGCCTGGGCCCGGTCGACACCTTTCGACGGTACATCTACCTGCACGGCACGCCGCCGGTCACCGCGCTGGGCACGCCCGGCTCAAAAGGCTGCATCCGCATGAACAACGCTGACATCATCCGCCTCTTCGATCTGGTCGCGCCGGGGACCGTGGTGAACCTGCATGAATAAGCCCGCGTTGATCGGTCCGCTGATGCTGGATGTCGGCGGCCTGGAGCTGACCGCCGAAGACCGCGAGGTGCTTGCGCATCCGCTGGTGGGCGGCGTCATCCTGTTTACCCGCAACTATCGCGATGCCGGGCAGCTCAAGGCGCTCTGCGATGAACTGTTGGCCCTGAAGACGCCGCGCCTGTTGCTGGCGGTGGACCATGAGGGCGGTCGCATCCAGCGGTTCCGGGTCGGGTTTTCGCGGTTGCCGGCGATGCGCAGCATCGGCGAGCGCCTGCTGGAGTCGGCGCCCGCCGCCGAGGCCGAAGCCGAGCAGGTCGGCGAGACCATCGGCCGCGAGCTGTCGGCCTTCGGCATCGACCTGCCGTTCGCGCCGGTGCTCGACATTGACCACGGCGTGTCCGGCGTCATTGGCGACCGCGCCTTCGGCAGCGATGCGCAAACCGTCATCCACCTGTCGCGGGCCTTTCGGCGCGGGCTCAAGCGGGCGGGCCTGGCGTCCACCGGCAAGCACTATCCCGGGCACGGTGCGGTCACTGCCGACTCGCATCACGAACTTCCGGTCGATCGGCGCTCCATGGCCGAGATCGAACGCTGCGAACTGCGGCCGTTTGCCGCGTTGATCGCCGATGGCCTGGAATCGATCATGACCGCCCATGTGCGCTACACCGCCGTGGATGACCGTCCCGCGTCGCTGTCGGCGCATTGGGTCAAGGACATCCTGCGCAAGCGCCTCGGCTTTCAGGGCGTGGTGTTCACCGACGACCTGTCGATGGGCGGCGCCGCGGCCGTCGGTAGCATGGAAGACCGTGCCCGCCTGGCCCTGGCGGCCGGGTCCGACATGCTGCTGGTGTGCAATGACCGGCCGGCCAGCGTCACCCTGCTGGATGCGCTGCGCGATGTCAGGCCGCGCCCCACGGCCAGCGTAAGACTGCACGCCCTTTATCGACGACAGGAGCTGTCATGAACCCGCCCGACCGCTTCCAGGAAGCCCAGACGGTCTTGCAGAACGCCGACTGTCTGTTCGACGCCGGCACGGTGAACGCGGCCTATGACCGCATGGCGCGCGCCATACGCGCTGAATACGCCGCGCTCAATCCGGTGGTGCTGTGCGTCATGATTGGCGGCCTGATCCCCACGGTAGAACTCATCAAACGCCTCAACTTTCCCTTCGAGCTGGACTATCTGCACGCCTCCCGCTACCGCGGCGAAACCACCGGCAGCAGCCTGGTCTGGAAGGTGGAACCCAGCACGGTTTTGAAGGACCGCAACGTGTTGATCATTGACGACATCCTGGACGAAGGCCACACCCTGCTGGCGATTCAGCGCGCGGTGCTGGCCCAGGGGCCTGCCAGCCTGAAGACGGCGGTGCTGAGCGAGAAGCGGCATCAGCGCAAGGCGCCGGGGGTGGCGGCGCAGTTCATCGGCCTGCAGGTGCCCGACCGCTACGTGTTCGGCTGCGGCATGGACTACAAGGAATACTTTCGTCAACTGCCCGGCATCTACGCCGTTGGCGCATCGGGCGAGACCGCATGAACACCCCGCTGGCATTGATTGGCGGCACCGGCATCAACCAATGGCCGGGTCTGGAGGTGGTGCGCCAGCATCGCATCGAGACGCCCTGGGGGCCGCCTTCCGCGCCCTTGATCGAAGGCCGTCTCTGCGGGCAGCCGGTGGTGTTTCTGCCGCGCCATGGGCAGGGGCACAAGATTCCGCCGCATGCCATCAATTACCGCGCCAACATCGCGGCATTGGCGTCGATGGGCATCACCCGGGTGGTGGCCATCGCCGCCGTGGGCGGCATTGCCGACTGGTTTCCGCCCGGCGGGCTGGCGTTGCCCGATGATCTGATCGACTACACCAGCGGCCGCGACCACAGTTACTCCGACGGCAGCCCCGGCGCGCCGCTGGATCATGTGGAAATGACCCCGGCCTACGACCCCGAACTGCGCGCCGACCTGCGCCTGGCCGCCGCGGCCTCGGGCGTCGAATTGTGCGGCGAGGGTGTGCTGGGCGTCACCAATGGGCCCCGCCTGGAAACCGCCGCCGAAATTCGCCGGCTTCAGCGTGATGGCTGCGACATGGTGGGCATGACCGGCATGCCCGAAGCGGCGCTGGCGCGCGAAAAGCAGATCGCCTACGCCTGCCTGGCGGTGTCGGTGAACTGGGGCGCGGGTCTCAAGGGCGGCGGCAGCATTCATGCCGAGATCGACGCGTCGATTCAACGCGGCATGGCACAGGTGCAGGCCTTGATCAATGCTCTGGTTCTAGGCGCCCACGCCAGTACATGAGCGATCCCGCCGCCCCTGATTCGCAACACCTCAGCCCGGCCGACGCCGTGGCGCTGGGGCAGATTCGCAGCTGCGTACAGGCGTGCTCCGGCGTGGATGTGGGCCTGCTGCATCCCGAACGGGTGCTGCAGCAGGTGCGCAAGCGTATGCGCAGCGCCGGCCTCAGCCGCCTGGCCCAGTACGCGGCGCGGCTGGCGGAGCAGCCCGATGAATGTCTCCGGCTGGTGCAGGCCTTGCGGCCGACTGCACCCGCGCTGTTTCGTGATCCGCGCCTGTTTTCGGGCGCCTTCGCTTTGCTCGGCAGTTGGGCGGCCGACGCCCGCGCCCGTCACGTGTGGGTGCCGGCCTGTGGCGGTGGCGACGAAGTGTTTGCGTTCGCCCTGATGTCGCTACGGGCCGGGCTGCCGGGGCTGACGGTGGTGGGCACCGACACCGACAGCCAGGCCCTCGCCCTTGCCCGCGAGGGGCTGGTGGATGCCGAACAGCTCAAGGGCGTGCCCCAGGTGCTGCGCTCCTGGGTGGTGCACGGGGCGGGCACCGATACGCGAACCCGGTTCGCGCCCGAGGTGTTGCAGCGCTGCCAGTTTGCCCGTCAGGGCCTGCTGGAGGCGCCGCCGCGGGTGGACTTCGATCTGATCAGCTGTCGCGGTCTGCTGTCGGGCCTGGAACTGCCGGTGCAGCGCCAGGTGCTGGAGCAGCTGCATGCGGCGCTGGGCCCGCGGGGGCGCCTCATCGTCTCCGAAAATGAAGAAGGGCTGATGCATCGCGATCTGTTCGTCGAGGTCGATGCCGTTGAAAGCGAACTGCCAGCGTTGTTCCGCCGCGTTGAGCGCCGCCGCGACGCCCTGCCGCCGCGCGCCGCTGCCGTGCCGGTTCATGAGCGACCGGGCGCGGCGCTGCCGGCGCTGCACGACGCCTTCCAGATGAGCCGCGACCCCACGGCCCTGCTGGATGCGGCCGGCACCATCCAGGCCGTCAACACGGCGTGGCGCGAGCACGTGACGCGCCGCAGCGATCAGGCCGTGGGCGTCGATCTGCTGGATCTGGTCGAAGGCCGCGACCGGCAGGTGCATCTCAGTGACTGGCTGGGCCAGGCCCCGGGCAGCGAGGCCGAGCAGGTCGCGCGGTTCAGCCTCAAGCGCGGCTCACGCGAATTGCGTCTGCGGTTGCGCCGCGGCGAAGACGGTTCGGCCGTGGCCGCCTTGGTGATGGACGGCGTCGAGAGCCGCCTGCTGGAAGAATTGGAACAGCGTCGCCAGCGCAGTGAGCAGATCGGTGCGCTGTTGCGCGAAGGCGTGCTCATCACCGACGCGCAGGGCAGCATCATCGAGTTTTCGAGCGCCGCCCAGCACATGACGGCGTGGCGTGAAGATGAAGCGCTGGGCCAGCCGATCGACCGTGTTCTGCGGGTCATCAATGGCGCCGGGGACCACGTGGACTGGTTCACCCTGGGGCCCCTCAGCCCCAATGGCGGCGCCCTGCAGTACGAATCGGTGTCGCTGATCAGTCGCGAAGGCCGGCGCCTTTCAGTGCGCATCGGCGCCCATCCTTTCGCGTGGAGCGCCACGGCGGCGGCGGGCGCGGTGTTCATCGTCGCCGACATCACCGTGAACGAGCTGCTGGCCGAAGAGCTGAACTACCGGGCCACGCACGACGCGCTCACCGGCCTGTTGAGCCGCGAAGAGTTCGAGCGGCGGCTGTCCAGCCTGATCGGCGAAGCGCACAACGAACACCACCATCAGCACGCGTTTGCCTATCTCGATCTTGACCAGTTCAAGGTGATCAACGAAACGCTGGGGCACTTTGCCGGCGATGAGCTGCTGCGCCAGTTCGCCGGCCACTCGCGGGCGCTGCTCAGTGCCCAAGACGTGTTTGCCCGGCTCGGCGGCGACGAGTTCGGCATCTTGATGCCGCATCGTGACCCGGGCGATGCCGAGCAGGCGGCGCGGGACATTCTGGAATCGACGCGCGCCTTCCGTTTTCAGTGGGACGGACTGCAGTACGGCCTGACCGCGAGCATCGGCCTCACGCTGATCACCCACCAGACCGGCAGCGCGGCAATGGCCCTGTCCGAGGCCGATGCGGCGTGTTTTGCCGCCAAGGATGCCGGCCGCGACCGCATGCACATTGCCGGCACCAACGACGAAACCCTGCGCCGCCGCGGCGAAATGGGCATGGTGTCGCGCATCAATCGGGCGCTCGACCTCGACCTGTTCGAACTGCATTTCGAAGACGTCGTGCGGTGCAGCAATCCCGGCCAGGTGGTGTATCGCGAGCTGCTGGTGCGCATGAAGGACGAGGAGCGCCCCGGTCATCTGGTGCCGCCCGGCCTGTTCATTCCGGCGGCCGAGCGCTACTTCCTGATGGGCGCGCTGGACCGGTGGGTGATCAACAAGGCCTGCGAGGGCATCGCCCGGCACCCCACCGACGGCGTGCTCTATGCCGTGAACGTGTCGGGGCTGTCGCTGAATGACGAGAATTTCGTCAATTACGTGCTCGACTGTTTCAGTCGCCATGGGGTCGCACCGGAACAGATCTGCTTCGAGATCACCGAAACCGCCGCCATCTCCCACCTCAAGGAGGCGCGCGACTTCATCGAGCGGCTGGTGAACGTGGGCTGCTGCTTCGCGCTGGACGACTTTGGCGTGGGCATGTCGTCGTTTTCATACCTGAAGAACCTGCCGGTCGCGTTTATCAAGATCGACGGGGGCTTTGTCCGGTCGATGATGCAGAACCGGGTTGATCGCGGCATGGTCGAGGCCATCAACCGCATCGGCCACGAGATGAACCTCAAGACCATCGCCGAGCACGTCGAGACGCCCGAAATTCTCGCCGCCCTCACGGCCATGGGCGTGGATTACGCGCAGGGCTGGGCCATCGCGCGCGGCAGGCCGTTTGATGCACTGACGCCCATCGCATGACCGGGTGGGGCATTCCCGCAGTCTGCGCCGCCGCGTGCCTGGCGTTCGCGGCGACCGGCCGCGTGGCGGCCGCTGAGGCGCCGGCCAGCAGCGGCCTGATCATCACCCGGCAGGCGCTGCATGCCGAGCGGCTCGCGGCAGGCGAGGCGACGCGCGGGCCGCTGGCCACCGACGTGGCAATTCAAAGCCAGGACCGCCTGCTGACCCTGTCGGGGGGGCGGGTCGATCTGGCCATCAGCCGTCACGGATTCATCGCCTTGGGCGACGACACCGACCTGCGGGTGGAGCGGGTGCCATTTTCGACCTTTGATGTGGACCTACGCACCCAACTGCGGGTCGCGCGCGGCCATCTGCGCCTGGTGTGGAAATACCCTGACTTTGGTGCCCGCTGGCCGATGGTGATCGATGCCGGGCCGTTCCGCATCAGCGTCACCAGCGGCGAATACTTTGTTGAACATCGCGACCAACGCACCCTGCTCTGCGTCGCCGAGGGCGAGGCCGCCATCAGCACGCCGGGGCAGGCCGAAGCGGCGGTCTTCACCGCTTCGGCGTGTTACCGGCTGATCTCGGGCGCGCCTGCCCAGGTGGCGGCGGTAGCGCCCGAAGGCTTTGTCGCAGCGCGTGCGGCTCGGGCGCTGCTGCCTTTGGCGATGCAGATCGGCCTGGCGTGGGCCGAGACCCCGTCGGTGACCGCAACGGCCGCCATGACCCCGGATGCCCCCGGCGCGCCGGACCCCAGCGCGGCGCCGACACCGGCGCCCCCAAGGTCCTTGGCCGAGGCGCGTGACCAGGCCCTGCGCGAGGCGGTGGGTCCGGCGGGGCGGCCGGACGCGACGCCCGCGACGCCGCGCCCGTCACCTCCGTCACCTCCGTCACCGTCACCGTCACCCCGCGCGGCAGCCCCTGCACGCCCCACGCCGACCGCCGTGGCCGAGGCCGCCGCCGCGCCGTCGCCGGCAAGCGTGCCGAGGGGCCGATGGGCGCTGAACGTGGCGTCGCTGAACCGTCGCGACGCTGCGGTCGAGGTGCGGCAACGTCTGTTGGGCGCCGGCTTCAGCCCGGAGATCGTCGAGGCCAGCGTGGACGGCCGACGCTGGTTCCGGGTGCAGTTTCGGGGTCTGGCCGATGCCGCAGCGGCGCGGGCGCTGGCGCGACGGCTGGAACAGGAGGCGGGAATCAGCGGCGCGTGGGTGATCCCACCGGGGCGCTGAAGGGCGCGCTTCAGTCGTCGACGCGTACCACGCGGGCCAGCAGGCCGAGGCGCGGGCTGTCGAGATAGTGCAGCTCGCCGCGCCGAACCCGGCGACGCTCGCGCATCGGATAAATGCGCGGCGCGCCCGACTCCGACGACACGTAGCGCAGGTCGGCGTCGACATGCAGAAATCGGCCCATTTCCAGTGCGATTGAACCGCTCAGGGCTTTGATGGGGTTGCTGCCATCTTCGCCGTAGGTCACCACGGCACCGTCTTCAATGAGCAGTCGCGGCCCGTTTTTCTCGGGTGGGTTGACCTGCAACCAGCTGAGTTTCACCAGCGGTTGGTAACGCTGGGCGTTGTTCAGGCGGTTCCACTGCTGGGTCAGTGCGAAATCGCTCTGCGGCAGCACGGTGATGCGTGCGTTGGCGAGGCCCGGGGCGTCGTCCAGCGGCACGCCGGGCGCCAGGCGACGCCCGGGCAGCGGCTGGCCGCCCTCGGTGGAGGCATGCCGGTCGAGAAAGACGATGACATCGACCCGGTACTCGGGCCCCTGGGCGAAGGCGCTGCTGCTGAGGGCGGCGCCCAGCGTGATGAGCAGCAAGGCGGCGAGGGCGCGCAAGGGCACGGTCATGGACAGACGTTCCATCAAGGCGGTGATTCCGGTGGGGCGATGGGGGGCAGCAGCTTGAACAGCGGCGCGAGACGTTCGATGCGCTCGGCAGGGTTGCTGAAATCGGCATGGACATGCAAGCGCTTCTGCCCTTCAAGCCGATACAGCTTGGGCGCTTTCTGCACCAGCATGACCAGCTGCAGCGGGTCAAAGCGCGCCACTGGCCCGAAATCCAGCGCGGCCGACTTGGGCCCGATGCGCGCCCGGCTGAAGCCGCGCGCCACCAGTTCAATGCGCAGGCTGGCCTGGTCGAACAGCCGCGCCGTGGCCTCCGGCAGCACGCCGAAGCGGTCAATCATTTCGGCCTTGAGCGCGTCGAGCGTGTCGGCGTCGCTGGCCTCGCTGATGCGCTTGTAGAAGGTCAGGCGGGTGGCGATGTCGGGCAGGTAGTCGTCGGCGATCAGCGCCGAGACGCCCAGGTCCACCTCGCATTCGCTCTGGCCGAACGGTGCGTCGCTGAGGGCGCCGCGCTGGATGGCCTTGACCGCGCGGGCCAGCAGTTCGGCATACAGGGTGAAGCCGATTTCTTCGATCTGGCCCGACTGGTCGTCGCCCAGCAGTTCGCCCGCGCCCCGAATTTCGAGGTCGTGGGTGGCCAGCGCGAAACCCGAGCCCAGCTCGCCGAGGGCTTCGATGGCGTCGAGGCGCTTCTCGGCATCCGGGCTCAGGCCACGTTTGCTCGGCACCAGCAGATAGGCATAGGCGCGGTGATGGCTGCGGCCCACGCGTCCGCGCAACTGGTGCAGCTGCGCGAGCCCCAGATGGTCGGCCCGGTCAATGAGAATGGTGTTGGCGCTGGGCACGTCGATGCCCGATTCGATGATGGTGGTGCAGACCAGAATGTTGAAGCGCTGATGGTAAAAGTCGAGCATCACCTGCTCCAGCTCGCGCTCGCGCATCTGGCCGTGGGCGATGCGGATGCGGCCTTCGGGCACCAGGTCGTGCAGGTTTTTGGCGAACAGCTCGATGTCGGCCACTTCGTTGTGCAGAAAATATACCTGCCCGCCGCGGCGCAATTCACGCTGAATGGCCTCGACCACCACGCCGTTGTCCCATTCCGACACGGTGGTCTTGATGGCGATGCGGTTGGCCGGCGGCGTGGCGATGATCGACAGGTCGCGCAGGCCCGCCAGGCTCATGTTGAGGGTGCGCGGAATGGGGGTGGCGGTGAGCGTCAGCAGATCGACGTTGGCGCGCAGGTTCTTGAGTTTTTCCTTGTGACGCACGCCGAAGCGGTGTTCCTCGTCGACCACCACCAGGCCGAGATTCTTGAACTTCACGTCGGGTTGCAACAGCCGGTGGGTGCCGATCACCACATCGAGCGAGCCTTTCTCAAGCTGATCGAGCATGGCCTTCTGCTCTTTGGCGGTGCGCATCCGTGACATGGCGGCGACGCGGATCGGCCAGTCGGCGAAGCGGTCGTTGAAGTTCTTTGCGTGCTGCTCGGCCAGCAGGGTGGTGGGGGCCAGCACGCACACCTGTCGCCCGCTGCGCGCCGCAGCAAACACGGCGCGCAGGGCCACTTCGGTCTTGCCGAAGCCGACATCGCCACAGACCACCCGGTCCATGGGCCGTTCGGCCAGCAGGTCGGCCAGCACGGCGTCGATGGCCTTCTGCTGGTCGGGCGTGGGCTCGAAGGGAAAACCGTCGCAGAAGCGTTGATAGTCGGGCTCGTCGAGCGCCAGCGCCTGGCCGCTCTGGGCCTGGCGACGGGCCTGGATCTGCAGCAACTCCGCGGCCACGTCGTGCGCCTTCGACTGCGCCTTGTCGCGCGCCTTTTTCCATTTGTCGGCGCCCAGGTTGTGCAGCGGGGCGCCTGAGTCATCGCCGCCGGTGTAGCGGTGAATCAGCGACAGCGAGGCCACCGGCACATAGAGCTTGTCGCCGCCGCCGTATTCCAGCACCAGATATTCGGTGGCGACGCCGCCGGCATCGAGCCGCTCCAGACCGAGGTAGCGGCCAACGCCCTGCTGCACGTGCACCACCGGGGCGCCGATCTGCAGGCTGGAGAGATCGCGCAGCAGGGTGTCGGGGTCGCGCACCCGCTGCGCCCGGGTACGGCGAATGGTGGCGGTGGGCGCGCGGCCGGTCAGGGCGGTTTCGGGGACGATGCCGTAGCCGTTGTGGGCGTCGATGAGGCCCTGATCAACCGGGCCCAGCACCACGCTGAAGCGCTTGGTCTGCCGCTCGAATTCGGGCCAGCTGTCCAGCAGCGCCGGTGCCAGGCCGTTGCGGCGCAGGCGTTCGATCAGCACTTCCCGGCGCCCTGCCGACTCGGCCACGAACAGGACCCGGCCTTCGGTGGCGGTGCAGTAGTCCAGCACCGCTTCGGGGGTCTCGGGCAAGGCGCTGATGGCCGGACGGCCTTCGATGCGCTCGAAGGGCAGCAGCCGGTCGAGCGCTTGGCGCGGGTTGAGGTAGAGCGTTTCGGGCGGCAGCAGCGGGCGGCTCAGGTCGCCGGAATAGCGCTCATAACGTTCGCCAATCTGCTTCCAGTCACGGTCGAGCTGGTCGCGCAGGTCGCAGGCCACGAACAGTCGGGTGTCGGCCGGCAGGTAGTCGGCCAGGCACGCGGTGTCGTCGAAGAACAGGGGCAGATACGCCTCGATGCCGCCGGGCATCACGCGCTTGCTGACCTCGCTGTAGATGCGGCTGCGGGCCGGATCGCCGGCAAAGGCCTCGCGGTAGCGGCGCCGAAAGCCTTCGATGCCGTCGCGGTCGGTGGGGAACTCCCGCGCCGGCAGCAGATGAATATGGTCCACCTTGTCCTGGCTGCGCTGCGTGTCGGGGTCGAAGGTGCGGATGCTTTCGATGTCTTCATCGAACAGGTCGATGCGGTAGGCGACCGTGGAGCCCATGGGAAACAGGTCGAGCAGCGCGCCGCGCACGGCGAACTCGCCCTGGGTCTGGACCTCGGTGACCGCCGCATAGCCGGCATGGATCAACCGCTCGCGAAAACGCGCCAGCGGCAGACGGTCGCCCACCTTGAGGTCGAAGCGACGACCGTCCAGCCACGACCGGGGCGGCAGGCGTTGCATGGCACTGTCGGCCGTGGCCAGCAACAGCGCCGGCTCGCCATCGGCCAGCGCGGCGAGCGCGGCCATGCGCTGCGACACGACCTCCTGATGCGGTGAGAACGGGTCGTAGGGCAGGACTTCGGTGTCGGCCAGGTGGATCAGCCGCAGGCGATCGGCCAGAAAGAACTGCAACAGCCCTTCAAGACGATAGGCGTGCTGCTCGTGATCGGTGATCAGGACGGTCAGACCGGGATGCGCCAGCGCAGCACGCGCCGCCGCCAGGGCATCGGCAGTGAGGTTCACTAAGGACAAGACAGTGCAATGAAGGGCGCGTAGTGTAGCGGGCCGCGTGTCCGGCCCCGATCCCGGCCCCGATCTGGACCCCGGACCGTTGCAGGGTGAATGGCCCCGTCAGTGCATAGGAGCGTCAAATGCGTTCAATCAGTCACATCATCATTGCGGTCGTGCTGGCCGCCGCGGCGGTCGTCGCCTCGACGCAGATTGCCGACGGCCTGCGGCAGTTTCGCCTGTCGGACCGAAATGTGACGGTCAAGGGGCTGGCGGAGCGTGAAGTGGCCGCCAATCTGGTGATCTGGCCGGTCAATTTTGTTGAGGCCGACAACAGCCTGGACAAGCTCTACGATCGCCTGGAATCCCACACCGTCGCGGTGCGCACCTACCTGAAACGACTTGAGGTGAGCGATGCCGAGGTCAGCGTGGGCCTGCCCAGGGTGCAGGACATGCAGGCCGAGGCCTACGGCGGCAACATCGACAGGCCGTTCCGCTATCGCGGCGAGCTGACGCTGACGGTGCGCAGCGCCCAGGTCGCGGCGATGAAGGGCGCCATCCAGAACGCGGGCGAGCTGGTGCGCAACGGCGTGGTGTTCGGGGCCTACAACGAGCCGCCGCAGTTCATCTTTACCGAACTCAACGCGCTCAAGCCGGGCTTGCTGGCCGAGGCCACCGCCAACGCGCGGCTGGCCGCCGAGCAGTTCGCGGCCGACTCCGGCAGTGAGGTGGGCGTGATTCGCGACGCCAATCAGGGCGTGATCAGCATCAGCGATCGGGATGCGGCAACCCCTGACATCAAGGTGGTGCGGGTGGTGTCGACCATTCAGTACCAGTTGCAGTAGGGCCTCGGTCGCGCGTCATTCGCGCGTCATTCGCGCGTTGCCGCAGGCATCGCTGCGCGTGTACCGCAGTCCGCGCCGGTGCCGGGCGCACGGCCCGCGCAACGCTGGGGTGTGGCACTCTTTGGCCCTGTATATAAAGCCGGTCAGGGTCAGCACAGTGCGCCTGGTCAGCGATCATTCGCACTCGCCAGTGAGGACCATTTCGAGATGAGTAACGTGGAAGCAAGCCAGACCGTGGTGATTGTGGGGGGTGGACAGGCCGCCGGTGAGACCGCTCTGGAGCTGCGCAAGCAGGGATTCGAAGGCCGCGTGGTCATTCTCAGTGAAGAGTCGCAACCGCCCTACAAGCGCCCGCCGCTGTCGAAAGCCTATCTGGCCGGCAGCGTTCAGCAGGAACAGCTGTTCGTCATGCAGCCGGCGATCCTTGAAAAGCACCGCATCGATTTCAACGGGGGCACCAAGGTGACCGCCATTGACCGCATCAAGCAGGAAGTGATTCTGGCCGACGACCACCGGGTCACCTACGACCGGCTGGTGCTGGCCACCGGCGGGCGTGCCCGGCCGTTGCCGGTGCCGGGCGCGGACGCTGCCAACGTGTTTTTGCTGCGCAGCATCGACGATGTGACGCGCATCCGCGCGCGCTGCGCCGAGGGCAAGCGGGCGGTGATCGTCGGGGGCGGCTTTATCGGCCTGGAAGTGGCGGCGGTGCTGCTCAAGCAAGGGTTGAACGTGACCGTGCTGGAAGGTCTGGACCGCGTGCTGGCCCGCGTCACGGCGCCCGAGGTCTCGGCCTTCTTCGAGCGCGTGCATCGCGAAGCCGGGGTCACCCTGCACACCGGCGCCCAGGTGGCCGAGCTGGTGGGCGCCCCCGAAGTGACCGCCGTGAAGCTGACCGACGGCCGCGAAATTGCGGCCGACTTCGTGATTGCCGGCATCGGCCTGATTCCCAACACCGAACTTGCCGCCGAAGCCGGGCTGGTGGTCGACAACGGCATCGTGGTGGATGAGTTCGCCCAGACCAGCGACCCGCTGATTTATGCGGCCGGCGATTGCACCAATCATCCCAGCGCCTTTCTTGAGCGGCGCGTGCGGCTGGAGTCGGTGCAAAACGCGATGGAGCAGGGGCGCATCGTCGCCCGCAACCTTCTGGGCAAGGCCGAGCCTTATCAGAATGTGCCCTGGTTCTGGTCGGACCAGTACGACCTGAAATTGCAGATGGTCGGCATCTCGACCGGCTACGAGCAACTGGTGCTGCGCGGCAATCTCGAGACCGACCGCAGCTTCGCGGCGTTCTACCTGAAAGGCGGCAAGCTCATCGCCGCCGACGCCGTCAGCCGGCCACAGGAGTTCATGGCCGCCAAGAAGATGGTCGCCCAAGGCAAGGTGGTGGATCCCGCAGTGCTGGCCGACCCGGAGGCCTCGCTCAAGGACCTGGCGGTTTGATCGGTTCGGCGGTCTGAAAAAAATCAGAAGCCAGGGGGGTGTGTCTGGCGTTCAACATCGAGCGCCCGGCAGTCCCCAGCGAGGCGGAAACGGGAGGGTCGGGCTCGCGTTCGTGCCGTGTGGGTCATAAGTTGACCCACCAGTTCGCGTAGCCGCCCGCAGCGTGGCGCAGCCTTGTCCAGCCTCCACCGCGCCAGTCGGCGGCCTGAAGCCCGACGTCACACGCGGGTTCGGGAAGCCATCAAGCGCGACAACGACGCGTTCGATCAGGACTCGACGGGCAGGCGCATGCGCTCAGCAGGCACTGCGGTCAGGCGCACACCAAGAGCGGCGCACACGCGCTGCACGGTGTCGAAGCGCGGCTGGGCCCCCGGGCGAAGCGCTTTGCTCAGCGCCTCACGGGCGAGCCCAGAGGCGTTCGCAATGTCGGTCATGCCGCGTGCGCGGGCGATGGTACCAAGGGCGCCAGCCAGCGCGGAGGGGTCGTTTCCTTCGAGCACCACGGCCAGGTATTCGGCAATGGCCTTGTCATCTGGCAGGTGCTCGGCCGCGTCGAACCCGGGCAGCTCGGACAGCTTGATCGTTTTGCTCATCGCTTCATCCTCAATGAGGCGGGCCAGTTGCTTGGCAGAAGCAATGTCTTTGGCCTGTGTGGACTTGCCACGGCCGCGGCAGCTTTGATCAGCACGCAACACGCCCGAATCGAAGGCCGCCCGTGCACGCTGCGGGCCGCGACCGAGGCCCTGGGGTGCGAGGCTGTGGGCGGCGGGGGGAGGGTCCCATTGAGCCCGCTTGCGAGTGCGTCGAGCTTGCGTCAAATCAATGCAACGCATTGATTATCATTGAGTTGTGGTGCCTAGGAAGAGACTCGAACTCTTACGAGGGGCTACCCCGGGGGATTTTGAATCCCCTGCGTCTACCAATTCCGCCACCCAGGCACGGGCAAGCGCGGCATTATACGCGGCCCCGAAGCGAAGTGAGTGGCGCACAACTGGTCATGCCCGATGCAACTGTCTGACTTTGACTACGTTCTGCCCCCGGCGCTGATCGCGCAGAGACCGCTGGCCGAGCGCTCGCAGGCGCGGCTGTTGGTGGTCAGCGATCGCGGCCTTGTCGATCAGCAGGTGCGGGCGCTGCCCGAGCTGTTGTCGCCCGGAGATCTGCTGGTGGTCAACGACACGCGCGTGGTGCCGGCGCGGCTGTTCGGCAACCGCGCCACCGGGGGGCGGATCGAGGTGATGGTCGAACGGGTGCTGGACCCGCGCCGCTTTCTCGCACAGCTGGCTTTCAGCCGCGCACCCAAGGTCGATGAGGTGTTGCAGGTCGAAGGTGTGCCGGTGCGCGTGGTGGGCCGCGATGGCGCGTTTTTCGAATTGGCGCTGGTGCCCGACGGCGAAACCGTGCTGCCGTTTCTCGAGCGCTGCGGCAAGCTGCCCCTGCCGCCTTATATTCGCCATGCACCGGACGCCGAAGATGCGGTGCGTTATCAAACCGTGTTTGCCAGCACGCCGGGCGCGGTGGCGGCGCCCACGGCCAGTCTGCATTTCGACGATGCGTTGTTGCAGGCGCTGGACGATCGCGGTGTGCGCCGCGTGACGGTGACGCTGCATGTGGGCGCGGGGACCTTCCAGCCGGTCCGCGTCACCGATCTGAGCCAGCACCGGATGCACGCCGAGCATTACGCCATTCCCCAGGCCACGCGCGAGGCGATTGCCAGGACGCGGCGCGACGGCGGCCGCGTGGTGGCGGTGGGCACCACGGTGTGCCGGGCGCTGGAGAGTGCCGCAGACGAAGACGGCCTGCCGCGTGTGGAGCAGGGCGACACGCGCCTGTTCATCACCCCCGGTTACCGGTTTCGGGTGGTTGACCGCCTGCTGACCAATTTTCACTTGCCCCAGTCCACGCTGCTGATGCTGGTCAGCGCCTTTGCCGGTCATGCGCCCATCAAGGACGCTTACGCTCATGCGATCAAACAGTCCTACCGCTTCTTCAGTTATGGCGACGCCATGTTGCTGAGCCGCGCCGCATGAGCCTGCTGGTGGCAGTGGCCGCCGTTGCGCTGCTCTGGGCGTTGGTGCTGGGCGTGCGTGCGGCCGGTGCGGGGATCTGGCAACGCAGTCTGACGCCCGCGCTGGCGCTGGTGGTGCTGGGCCTGCCGCTGGTGGATCACAGCCTGCGTCACCTGGCGCTGCCGCTGTTCTTTGAGGGATCGGGCTACGCGCTGGTGGCGGCTCTGGGTGGATTGCTGCTGCTCGATCCGCAGCGCCGCGCGCTGCTGTTGCTGGACTGGCGCGCGTGGGCCGCCGGTGCGGTGCCGCTCACCTGGCTGTTGCTGCGCGGTGTCGCGCCATCGTTCGATTCGTTTGGCGAGAACATTTTCGCGTTGCGCTACGTGCAGAGCCTGCGCCTGGCAGACATTTACCCGGCGGCCGATGTGTGGGAGGCCGCACCCACGGTGGCCGGCTACTACACCTGGATTCACAACATCGCGGCCTGGCTGTCGCGGGCCTTTCTGTTGCCGGTGCCGCTGGCAATGCACCTGGCCGCCGCCGCGCTGCTGGCCTTGATGAGCCTGGCGCTGTATGAGGCCTTTGCGGTGCGTGCCCATGCGGCGCTGGCGGCTGCCGGCGCGGCGGTGGTCATGTTTGCCGGCACCGGCGTTTCAATTCTGCTGGCCCGCCCGCTGCACGCGGCCGACAGCGTCTTGCTGGGTTATCCCCACGTGCGTCTGTTCGCCCTGCGCCCGGACGAGTTTCATCAGCCGTGGATGGCCGAACTGGCCAAGTCAGGCCCGGACCTGCCGATCGAGACGCCCTTGCACATCGCGCTGTACCTGGGCGATTTTCATCCGCCGTTGCTGGGTTTCGCGTTCATGGCGCTGTTGGTCTGGGGGGCGGCGAATCAGGTGCGCGTTGCCTGGGCACTGCCGACGATGCTTGGCGGGTTGCCGGTGCTTGTCTGGGCGGCGAATCCCTGGTTTGTGCCGCACGCGCTGGCGCTGGCCGCGGGCGGGTGGGCGCTGGACAGTCGCCTGCGACGACAGTGGCGTTGGGTGGTGATGGCGTTCTTCGTGACCGCGGCCGTGGTGGCGCCGATGCTCATGCAGGCCGATTTCAGGTCGGCGGGGGTGTCGTTCTCGCTGCTGCCCGGCGCGTTGCGATCTCCGTATGCCACGTTGCTGGTGATCTGGTGGCCGGCGCTGCTGCTGGCCGTGGGCGCTGTTGCGGCCGGCGATGGTCGCTGGCGCCTGTGGATCTGGCTGGCGCTGCTGGTGCTGAGCATGGAGGTCATTCACTTCAACCAGGGCGACATCAGTGGCGCCGGGGCGCGGTTCAATGGCGTGCTCAAGGTCTGGAGCCCCTTGCACTTCCTGATCATCGGCCTCGGGGTGCTGGGCCTCACGGGCCTGAGGGGCCGGGCGCGCTGGATCGGCCTGCTGGCGCTGCCGCTGGTGTTCAGTGCGGCGATTCACGGTCGGGATGTGCTGCGCTCGCAGGTCAACAAACACCACGCGCCGCTGGAATGGAGCGGCGCCGGCAAGCTGACGCAACGGGCGGACCGGGCGTTTCTGCTGCGGCAGGTGCAGGCGCGCCAACCGGAACGCAGCCTGGAGCGCCAGGCGCGGTCGGAGTACGACCTGGCGCCGCTGACCTCGACCCTGGCGGGGGTGGCCACGGCGTCGGGCTGGGCGCATCACATGTCTCAGGCCAGCGGCGATGCCGCGCGCGAGCTGCGGCGCGTGGCGCAGATTCGCGCCTGGTTCGATGGCGCCGATGCGCGTCCGCTGGCATTGCTGCAGGCCAGAGACATCGATGCCGTGCTGGTGGATTGGGACGCCGACTGGAAGCCCGAGCGCCTGGCGCGGGTCCAGGCTGAACTCGCGGGCCATTACCTGTGGCTGGCCGGCCCGGACGGCGCCGAGCAGCGCGTTTCCGGCCTCTTCGTACGTCTGGATCAATCTGATGAGTTTTGAAGTACTGGCGCGTGATGGCCACGCCCGTCGCGGCCGCCTGCAACTGGCGCATGGCGTGGTCGAAACCCCGGTGTTCATGCCGGTGGGCACCTACGGCACGGTGAAAAGCCTGACGCCCGAAGACCTGCTGGCCGTGGGCAGCCAGATCATTCTGGGCAACACCTTTCATCTGATGCTGCGGCCCGGAAAGGCGGCGTTCGAGCGGGTGGGAGGCTTGCATCCGTTCATGCACTGGGACAAGCCCATCCTCACCGACTCGGGTGGATTCCAGGTGTGGAGCCTGGCCAGCCTGCGCAAGATCACCGAGGCGGGGGTGCATTTTTCATCGCCGGTCAACGGCGACAAACTGTTCCTGTCGCCCGAAACGGCAGTGCAGATGCAGCATGCCCTGAACGCCGACATCGTCATGCAGTTCGACGAATGCACGCCCTATCCGGCCACCGAGGCCCAGGCCGAGGCCAGCATGAGCCTTTCGACCCGTTGGGCGCTGCGCTGCAAGGACGCGCACGGCAACAATGGCAACAAGCTCTACGGCATCGTCCAGGGCGGCATGTATGCCGACCTGCGCCGACAATCGTTGCAGGCGCTGGAGGCGATTGGCTTTGACGGCTACGCGATTGGGGGTCTTTCGGTGGGCGAGACCGAAGACGAGCGCATCGCCGTGCTCGACACCCTGGCGCCGCTGCTGCCAGTCAACTCGCCGCGCTACCTGATGGGTGTGGGCACGCCGCGTGATCTGGTGCAGGCGGTGGCGCGTGGCATCGACCAGTTCGATTGCGTGATGCCCACGCGCAACGCCCGCAACGGGCACCTGTTCACCCACCAGGGCGTGGTGAAGATTCGCAATGCGAAGTATCGCGATGACGACAGCCCGCTGGACCCAGCCTGCGACTGCTACACCTGCACGCATTATTCGCGTGCCTACCTGTATCACCTTGACCGCTGCGACGAAATGCTGGGACCGCGCCTCAACACGATTCACAACCTGCACTATTACCATCGGCTCATGGCAGACATGCGGGCGCACATCGAGACGGGCCGCTTCAGCGCGTTTGCAGCCGATTTTCTCGCCTCAGCGGCGGGCGCGCCGAAGTCGTCGGCAGCCTAGCCGCATCCCTCGCCGCCGTGGCCTCACGGCCTGCGGTTTGGGCGGACGCGCCCAGCAATAATCGCCGAAGCTTTCGGCGTAGCAGGGTGGCGAGCTGCCCGGATTCTGTTCGGCGCTCATGCCGCCGACCTGCGCGGCGGGCAGTAGGCCGCCCGCAACTGCGCCACCCCGCCGATGCCCTCGGTGAAGACAAACAGCCACAGAATGGCGGGTGCGTTCTGGACCACGATGAACCAGCCCAGCAGCAGGGCAATGTAGCTGCGGCCCCAGGCGTCGATCACGCTCATCAGGCCGGTGGGGTGCAGCCAGCGCGCCACCACCCACACCGACACCAGCGCGCCCATGAGGCAGACAAACAGCAGCTGTACCGGCGCAAAGGTCGGCGCCTCGGCGGTGCCGCCGAGCAGGCCATTGCCCCAGTAGAGGAACCGCACGAACAGCTCCGCCCCCCAGGGGGTGGCGATCAGTCCGCCGGCGGCCGTGTCCAACGAGGCCCAGAAGCGGACGGTTCGGGCAGGCACATGATCAAAACGGGACATGGGCAGACGCTCTGGCGGGGCAGGGTTTGATCGAGTTGCGGCGACTGGTTAGGGTCGTGGGCTTATCCGAGCAAAGGCAGCGCAATGCTACAAGGTGCCGACTACGCCGTGATGGCGGTTTACGTGCTGCTGGTGACCGTGATCGGCTGGCGGGTCAGCCGGCGCGCGCCGACGGCCGACGACTTGTTCCTGGCCGGGCGCTCGCTGGGCTGGGGCGTGGTGGGTCTGTCGCTGTTCGCCTCCAACATTTCGTCCACCACCTTGATCGGCCTGCCCGGCGCCGCCTGGGAAAGCGGCATCTCGGTGGCCAATTACGAGTGGATGGCCGCCCTGGTGCTGGTGTTCAGCGCCTTTTTCATCGTGCCGAGATTGCTGCGCGCCGGGGTCACCACCGTACCGGAGTGGCTGGAGCAGCGCTTCGACGGCCGGCTGCGCCGCTACCTGTCGGCGGTGAGCATCGTGTTGTCGATCGTGCTCGACACGGCGGGCAGCCTTTACGCCGGCGCGGTGGTGCTGATGACCTTCATGCCCGGCCTCACCCTGGGCTGGACCTGTGCGGCCATGGCCCTGTTCGCCGGCGTGTACACCATTGCCGGCGGCCTGCGGGCGGTGGTCTACACCGACGTGCTGCAGACGGTCGTGCTGCTGGTGGGCTCGGCGGTGCTCTGCGGCATCGTGCTTTCGCGCTTCGATTTTTCGTGGACGCAGATTCGCGACAGCGTCGGCGCCGATCATCTGTCACTGGTGCAGCCGCTGGATGATCCCGCCATGCCGTGGCTGGGGCTGCTGATCGGTGTGCCGGTGCTGGGTTTCTACTACTGGACGATGAACCAGTACGTGGCGCAGCGGATTCTTGGCGCGCGCAATATCGAACAGGCCACCAGGGGCGCGCTGCTGGCGGCCGCGCTCAAACTGCTGCCGTTGTTCTTGATGGTGCTGCCCGGCGCGCTCGCGGCGAGCCTGTTCGTCGACCTGGAGCGTGGCGACCAGGTCTTCCCCATGCTGGTGCGCGAGCTGGCGCCGGTGGGGCTGGCGGGACTGATCCTGTCAGGGCTGATGGCGGCGATCATGTCCAGCGTGGACTCGGCACTGAATTCGGCATCGACCCTGATCACCGTCGATTTCGTGCGCCCTCGACGGCCGGACATGTCTGCCCGGGCGCAGGCGGCCCTGGGGCGCTGGATCACCCTGGGGCTGATGCTGTTCGCCGCGCTCTGGGCGCCGATGATCGATCGCTTTCCGGGACTGTTCAATTACCTGCAGCAGGGCTTTGCCTATGTCACGCCGCCGCTGGTCGCGGTCTTCCTGCTGGGGCGCTTCTGGCCGCAGCTGGGCAGCGTGGCGGCCTTCCGCGCAGTCGTGCTGGGCCATGTCATCAGCGCAGCGTTGTTCGCCGCCGCGCAGTGGGGCTGGCACGCGGTGCATTTCACCATCGTGGCCGGGGCCCTGTGTCTGCTCACCGCAGCGCTGGCCGTGGGCCTGCAGCTTCTGCGCGGGGTCGACACCCTGGCGCTGGCCGACGACCTCACCCCGCCACAGGCACCGGCCCTGAAGCGCATGGCCTGGGGCCTGGTTGCCGCGGTGGTGGTCATGGTCCTGGCGTTTTGGTGAGCGGGGCGGGGACCGGGTGCCGCCGGCCCGACACGCCCGCAGCCTGACGCATGCGGCACAGCTTGCCCGGCGGCCGCCGCGCGCTGCCGTGCGCCGCGTTCAGACCAACAGGGCGAACACCACGCCGGTGACCAAGGTCAGCACCGTGCCGATGCCGACGAAATCGCCGAAGCGATAGCCCCCCGGGCCCATGACCATCAGATTGGTCTGATAGCCGATCGGCGTGATGTAGCAGGCCGATGCGCCGAAGATCACGGCCAGCGCCGCCGCAGTCGGTTCAACGCTGGTCTGCGCCGCCATGCTCATCGCGGTGGGGAACACCAGCGCGGCGGCCGCGTTGTTGGTCATCAGGCTGCTGAGCAGCGCGGTGGCGGCGAACAGCGCCATGAGGATGGCGACGCGACCGTCGCCGGCGATGTCGAGCAGGCTGTCGGCCAGCAGTGCCGCCAGGCCGGTCTTGTCGAGGGCCGCACTCAGGCCGAAGGCGGCGGCAATGACCACGATCACCCCCATGTCGACGCTGGACCGCGCCGCGTGCAGGCGCAGACAGCCGGTCACGATCAGGGCGCCTGCCGCCGCCAGCGCGGCGTGCAGCATCGGCAAGACGCCAAAGCCGGCCAGCGCGATCATGGCGCCCATGATGCCCAGGGCCAGCGGGGCCTTGTCATGGCGCGGCAGCGCGCCGTTGTCGATGGCGCGTACCAGGTAGAAGTCCCGCGAATGCCGTTGCGCGGTGAGGAAGCCCTCGCCGGCTTCGATCAACAGGGTGTCGCCGGGCCGCAGTCTGATCGCCCCCAGCTTGCCGGGCACCCGCTCACCCAGGCGCGAGACGGCCAGCACCACGGCACCGTAGCGGGTGCGGAACTCGCCTTCCTTGATGGTGATGCCATTGAGCGGTGAGGCATCCGACACCACGGCTTCGACCAGCTCACGCTGCGAGCGGTGACCGGACAGCTTGAACACCTGATTGGTGGCCGGAATCAGCCCGCGAATCTTTTGCAGGTCCACCACGGAATCGACCGAGCCGACGAACATCAGTCGGTCATCGGCCAGCAGCTTCTGGGTGGGGCCGACGCCCGACAGCAACTCATCGCCACGGGCAATTTCAATCAGATAGCAGCCTGGCAGATGACGAAGACCCGCCTGCTCGATGGTCTTGCCGGGCATGGGCCCCGTGGGGTCCACCAGCATCTCCACCACGTACTCGCGCATGTTCTCGACCTGCTCGGTCAGCGGCTTGCGGTCGGGGAGCAGGAAGCGCGTCGCGATCACGATGGTGGCAATGCCCACGATCGCCACCGGCAGGCCAATGGCCGCGAAGCCGAACAGGCCAAAGCCGCTGCCCGTGGCCTCGATCAACATGCCGTTGACCACCAGGTTGGTGCTGGTGCCGATCAGCGTGCAGGTGCCGCCCAGGATGGCGGCATAACTCAGCGGAATGAACAGTTTTGACACCGGCAGCCCATGTCTGCGCGACCATTCCGACACCGCCGGCACCAGCATGGCGACCACTGGCGTGTTGTTGAGAAAAGCGCTGAACAGAGTGACCGGCAACATCAGGCGCAATTGCGCCTGCCAGACGCCGCCCGGCTTGCCGAGAATGTTCTGCACGATCCACTGCACGCCACCGGTTTCCTTGATGGCAGCGGCCACGATGTAGAGCACCGCCACCGTCAGCACGCCCTCGTTGGCGAAGCCACCAAAGGCTTCGCGGGGCGTCAGCACCCCGGTCACCATCAGCGTGCCCACGGCCCCGATGAACAAGGCGTCGGGCGCGATGCGGCTGCGAAACAGGGCCAACAACAACAGCAGCATCACCACGGCAGTGATGGGCACGGCAAAAGACGTCAAAGTCATCGTGGGCATGCGGTAGACCGGAGGCGCGAGCGTAATCGAAAGCCACCGCCACCAGCGCTCATTGCCCTCTTTGGGCGCCCAATCAATATGGTTAAAGCCAAAAGTTATGAGGCACTTGACGGCGCCGGATCGGGCGCCGAATTCGTCAAGCGGGTGCCCGGCCATGGCGTGGCGGCCTGTGTGTCGTGTTTGGCCACGTCCAGAATACCGGCGCGGTCCATTCGCGACCTGCCCGGCAGATCGACGCGCCCCTGACACTCAAGGAGGCTTGCTACTGGGGCGATCGAGGTCTGAAAGGCGACTTCGTTGCGCTAAGAGACGCCGCCTACGGGGTGGGGCGCTTGGTCGAGCCGCGAATCCACGACTTGATCAGCGACACCAGCGAGCCGCCGGTCAGCATGCCGAGGAAGTACACCACCACCACCGCGATGGACACGGGCGTGTGCAGTTGCCAGTGCAGAAACGAGACGGTGACCGTGCTCAGGTTCTGGAAGGTGAAAATGAAAACGACCGCTGAAATCAGGATGACCAGGATCAGGTAGATGAATCGCATGGTGTCGTCCCTTGTGGAGTGGATGAACCCAAGACCTGCCGGAAGGGCGTGCCGCTACTTGATGACCCGCAGATGCGAACGTTTGGGCTTGCCATCGTCTTTGCCCGACGGGGGCGGGGGCGGAGAGGTGGGCTTGGGGCCATCGCCGGAAGGCGGAACCGTGGGGTCGGCAGGGTCGGCATGTTCCACTTCACCGAAGACCACGCCTTCGCCATTCTCCCGCGCGAAGATGGCCAGCACGGCGCCATAAGGCACCAGCACTTCTTGCGAGCGGCCGCCGAATCGTGCGGTGAACCACACCATGTCGGCCAGCAGATTGAGGTTGGACACCGCCGTGGGGCTGATGTTGAGCGTGATGCGCCCGTCCTTTACATAGCTCAGCGGCACCTTGACGCCGGGGAAGTCGGCGGCAACCAGCAGGTGTGCGGTGAAACCGTGTTCGAGAGTCCAGTCGTAGATCGCGCGGACAAGATATGGGCGGCGGCTGCGGGCTTTCATGATGGAACGGAGTGTACTGCAGCCCGCCGCATGAGCGCCGAGTAGCAGGCTTCGACGCGCTCTGCCAATGAGGGCGGCAGGGTGAGGTCAGTTTTCAGCCAACCGGGAAGCAGTGCCGCCAGGGCGGTGTCGCCCAGGTGCAGCCCCGGCGCAATGGCCAGGCCCTTGGCGCTCATCAGTGGCGCCAGAGTCAGCAGCATGTCGCGACAGGCATCCATCTTGCCGGTTGCCGCCTTTTGCGCCTGTGCCTGCCACAGTTGTGACAGCAGCAGGCGGATCCTCGCCCGGCCTGCGGGGTCCGAGGGCATGAGCGGCGGGTGGGGGAAACGCTCGTTGAGGTACTCGACGATGATGCCGGCCTCAACCACCGCCACCTCCCGGTCGAGCAGCATCGGCAGGCGCAGGCCGGGATTGAGCGCCATCAGGTCGTCGGGGGGGCTGCGCGGGTCGACGGGCTCGAAATGGGCATCGTGCTGCAGCTTCTCGGCCAGCACGATCCGCACCCATCGGGTGGCGGGATCAGCCGCCTGACCGAACAGTCGCAACGGCCGGAACGGTGCATGCCGGGCACGCCGCTTGGGGGTGACGCCCATAGAAAAACCGCTCATGGTCGGGCCATGAGCGGTTGGATGCGGGCAGCGATGCCGTGCGGGTGAAGTGGCCGCACGATCAATGAACGTCGCGCCAGTACTCTTTCTTCAGAAGGTAAGCGAGGAAGGTGAACACCAGCAGGAACAGCATGACCTTCACGCCCAGCTGTTGACGCTCCACGCGACCGGGCTCTGCGGCATACGCCATGAAGTTGACGATGTCGCCGACGAAGGCCTGGAACTCCTTCGGCGTGAGCTGGCCTTCGGTGGCCAGTTCAAGACCGTTGGGGGAGGCGTCGCCATGGCCGCTGCCATGACCGCCACCGTGATCATCTTCATGCGCCGCGTCGTCACCTTCGGCCTTTTCGGGCTTGACCTGCCAGCCTTGCAGTTCCCACAGTACGTGCGGCATCGAGGCACCGGCCAGCACGGTGTTGTTGGCACCCAGCGGGCGTGAATCGTCCACGTAAAAGCTCATCAGGTAGCTGTATACCCACGACGGGGTGCGGGCGCGTGCCGTCAGCGACAGATCGGGCGGCTTTTGTCCGAACCAGTTGGCAGCACCCGGTGCAGAGGCGGCGTGCATCGTGTCGCCGGTCGAATCGGTGTTGAACATCAGATTGGCCTTGAGCATTTCTTCCGGAATGTCGAGGTCTTCGCCGATCCGGCTATAGCGCAGCAGGCTCATCGAGTGGCACGCGGCGCAGTAGGCGGTGAAGTTACGTGCGCCACGCTGCAGCGATGCCGTATTAGCGGGATCGGGCGCGTAGCTGAACGGCACGTGGCCACCGCCTGCGGCGGCGGCACCGAAGCTGGCCATCAGGCCCAGGGCGAGCGCCCCCGCAGTCAAGAACAGACTTTTCATGTTTACCCCGTCACCCGTTCTGGTTCGGGCTTGGTTTTTTCAATGGAGGTGTAGAACGGCATGAGCAGGAAGAACGCGAAGTAGATCACCGTGCCCAGACGTGAAATGAAGGTGCCAATCTCCGAGGGCGGCTGCAGGCCGTAGTAGCTCAACAGCACGAACGCCACACTGAAGACCGCCAGGGCAATCTTCGACAGCCAGCCCTTGTAGCGGATCGAACGCACTTTCGAACGGTCGAGCCACGGCACGGCGAACAGAATCAACACCGCAGCGCCCATGGTGATGACACCCATGGCCTTGCTGGGCACCGCACGCAACATCGCGTAGAAGGCCCCGAAATACCATGCCGGCGTGATGTGCTCGGGGGTCACCAGCGGATCGGCCTGTATGAAGTTCGGGCGCTCGAGGAAGTAACCGCCACCATCCGGCACAAAGAACACGATGCCAAGGAAGATGATCAGGAAGCCGCCCACGCCAAACAGATCCTTCACCGTGTAATACGGGTGGAAGGCGATGCCGTCCAGCGGCTTGCCGCTGGCGTCCTTGTGCTTCTTGATCTCGATGCCGTCGGGGTTGTTGGACCCCACTTCATGCAGCGCCATCAGGTGGGCGACCACCAGCCCGACCAAGACGAAGGGCAGGGCGATGACATGCAGCGAGAACAGGCGGTTCAGCGTGGCATCGGAGGGGATGTAGTCCCCCTGAATCCAGATCACGATGTCGTTGCCGATCACTGGAATGGCCCCGAACAGCGAGATGATCACCTGCGCCCCCCAGTAGCTCATCTGGCCCCAGGGCAGCACGTAGCCCGCGAAGGCTTCGGCCATCAGCACCAGGAAAATCAGGCAGCCGAAAATCCAGATCAACTCACGGGGCTTCTTGTAAGAGCCGTACATCAGCGCCCGGTACATGTGCAAAAACACGACCAGGAAGAAAGCCGATGCGCCAGTGGAGTGCAGGTAGCGAATGATGTTGCCGAACGGCACATCGCGCATGATGTATTCGATGCTGCCAAAGGCCAGTTCGGCCGAGGGCTTGTAATGCATGGTCAGGAAAATGCCGGTCAGCAGCTGGTTGACCAGCACCACCATCGCCAGCGAGCCAAAGAAGTACCAGAAGTTGAAATTCTTTGGCGCGTAATACTCGCTGATGTGGTCTTTCCACATCTTGGTCAGCGGGAAGCGGTCATCGATCCAGCCGAGGACGCCAGTGGTCTTGTGAGGATTCGGAACGATCGCCATTAGCCAACATCCTTCGGGTCTTCGCCGATCACAACCATGGTGTCGGACTCGTAGCGGTGCGGGGGAACCAACAGATTCAACGGGGCGGGAACGCCCTTGTAGACGCGACCGGCGTGGTCGAACATCGAGCCATGGCAGGGGCAGAAGTAACCACCCTGCCAGTTGCTGTGAATTTCCGGCGCCGGGTGATCGGGGCGGAACGTCGGCGAGCAACCCAGGTGGGTGCAGGAGCCGACCATGACCAGCACTTCAGGCTTGAGCGCGCGTGCGTGGTTTTGCGCGTAGCTCGGCTGCTGAGGCTGCTCTGAATCGGGATCGCTCAGCTGCTCGGTGACCTGGTCGAGACTTTCCAGCATCTCGGGCGTGCGGCGCACCACCCAAACCGGTTTTCCGCGCCACGCCACGGTGATCCGCTGGCCGGGCTCAACCGCGCTGATGTCCTGAACCACCGGTGCACCAAGCGCCTTGGCGCGTTCGCTGGGCTTCAGAGAAGCCAGAAAGGGCCAAGCGGCCGCAACGGCACCTGCACCGCCGACCACGGCAGTGGCCTGGGTCAGGAAGCGGCGACGGCCGCCATCCACGCCTTGATTGCTCATCGACTGATAAACCTCATGGACTAACGAAAGGAGTCGACGCAGGCCAAACTGCGGCGCGGACACGTCGAGCCGCGGAAGTATACCGACGCAGCGCCGGCTAAGAAACACTGGTGACCGGTCGACCCGTTGATTTTTGTCATCTACCGTTCAGCCAATGCCGAAGGCAGCATCGCGCTGCCTCTGCGTGACGCGGCCGCGTGCGGCGCAAAGAACCGATACCGGGCGGGCGGGGACGGATTCAAGTCCGAAGGGGAAACACTCTGCTTTCACTTGAGGGGGAGGGCGCTGCGTGACATTCAGGCGTCATCCCCGATGGACCACGAGTCATGATCAGCACCCCCAAACTCTTTCTCGGTCGCCCGCGCGCCACCGGTTTGCCTCTGGGTTTCATCCGGTCCCACCCCCGAAAGTGAGAACTCGGTGTCCAAAGCCGGCTAAGTCGGACCGCAAGGCCCTGGATTTGGCCCCGCATTGGGTCCAGAACTGAAAAAGGCCCGACCGAAAATCGGTCAGGCCTTCGAATCAAATGGCTCCGTGAGTAGGACTCGAACCTACGACCCGCTGATTAACAGTCAGCTGCTCTACCGACTGAGCTATCACGGAACAGTCGAGGGCGCGAAGTGTAGTCAACACGCCATCAGGTTGCAACGACATTTTCCGATCAGCCCGCGATTTTTCGCAGTCGTTCGACGCTTTGCTTGAGCACGGTTTCGCTGGTGGCAAAGGACAGCCGCAGGTGGCCGGGCGTGCCGAACGCCGAGCCGGGGACGACGGCGACCAATGCGTCGTTGAGCAGTTTGTCCGACAGTTCCAGGTCGGTGGTGCAGCCCAGCTTGGCCATCAGGCCTTCGACGTTGGGGAAGACGTAAAAGGTGCCGTCGCCCGCCGGGCATTTCACGCCGGGAACGGTGTTGAGGTCGGCCACCAGGTCATCGTGTCGGCGCTTGAAGGCGGCGACCATGTCGTCGACGCAGCGCTGATCGCCGTTCAGCGCTTCGACCGCGGCAGCCTGGGCGATGGAGGTGGGGTTGGAGGTGCTCTGGCTCTGGATGTCGGACATTGCGGTGATCAGCTTTGCCGGTCCGCAGGCCCAGCCGAGGCGCCAGCCGGTCATTGAGTAGGTTTTTGACACGGCGTGAATGATCACGGTGCGGTCGTACAGGGCCGGGCAGGCGTTGATGATGTTGCTGTAGGGCTCGCCGCTCCAAAGGATTTTCTCGTACATGTCGTCCGAGGCGATGATGATCTGCGGGTGCTTGAGCAGCACTTCGCCCAGCGCTGCGAGTTCGGCCTTGCTGTAGGCCATGCCGGAGGGATTGGAGGGCGAGTTGAGCCAGATCATCCGCGTGCGCGGCGTGATGGCGGCTTCGAGCTGCCCGGGGGTGATCTTGAAGCGGGTGTCGAGCGTGGTGGGCAGCGTGACCGGCGTGCCATCGGCCAGCAGCACCATGTCGGGATAGCTCACCCAGTACGGGGCGGGGATCAGCACCTCGTCGCCTTCGTTGAGCAGCGCCTGGCACAGGTTGTAGCAGGCCTGCTTGCCGCCCACCGAAGCCAGCACCTGCTTGGGGGTGTAGATCAGCGCGTTGTCGCGCGCCATCTTGTCGATGATGGCCTGCTTTAACGCCGGCGTGCCGCCCACCGGGGTGTATTTGGTCTTGCCGTCGCGAATGGCCTGGTGCGCGGCGTCCTTGATGTGCTGCGGCGTGTCGAAGTCAGGTTCACCGGCGCCCAGGCTGAGGACGTCTTTGCCCTGGGCCTTGAGTTCCCCGGCCTTGGCGGTGACGGCCAACGTCGGGGAGGGTTTGATGCGCGTTACGCGCTGGGCGAGCGTCAGTTCCATCGGGTCAACCTATGAGCGGGGGAAAGAATTTAACCGCGCGCATGATACGGGATGACAGGGCCCGGTTTTGCGGGATTCAGCGCGCCACGCGCAGGCCCAGAGCGGTGCTGTCGATGCCCAGTCGTCGCCGTACCGCCCGCCACAGCAGAACGTTCCAGATCAACAGCGTGAGGGCGGTGGCCGCGGCGGCGCCATTGATGCCAAACAGGGGGATCAAGGCCAGATTGAGCAGGGCGTTGACCACCACGCCGATGGACAGCCCCCTGACGGTGTCGCGCTCATGGCCGGTCATGTTGAGCAGAAACACCACCGAGCCGAAGGCCGCGTTGCAGAGCTGGCCGATGGCGAGAATGCCCAGCGCAGTGCCGCTGCCGCCATAGGCCGCACCAAAGACGAAGGTGACGATGGGCTCGGCCACCATCAGGAACACCAGGGTGACCGGCAGCGTGAGCAGCAGCACCAGCCGCGCACTGAGCGTGGTGACCTGTTGCAGCCGCGCCATATCGCCCTTGGCGTGGTCGCGGGCGAACTGCGGCGCCACGATGAGATTCACCGCCAGCAGGCCGAAGCTGACGCACAGCGAGGCCTGCGCAGCCACCCGGTACAAACCCACGGTTTCGCTGGACCGGAAAAAGCCCAGCATCACCAGGTCGGTGTATTGCAGGATCATCTGCATGGCCGAGAGCAAGGTGAGGGGAATCATGCTGCTGAGCCACGTGGGCGGGGTGTCGTCGGCAGAGGCGGCAACAGGCCTTTCACGCTGCGGCCGCGCCCGCCACAGCAGGGGCGCGCTGATCATCAGCGCCACAGCGGCGGCCAGCGTGTGCAGGCCCACGGCAACATCGGCGCGCATCGTGTCACCGGCGAACCCGCGGTACGCCAGTATGGCCAGCAGTAGCAGGGCGGGCCGCAACAGGTACTCGGGCCACTGGCCCAGCAGCACCCGATGCACGCCGCGCAGCGCCGCACCGCACAGATTGCCCAGCACGATCAGCGGCACCAGCAGCAGCGCGAGCAGAAAGCTGTTCCACGCCACGGGCTCGAAGTGGGCGCGAAAAAGCCAGCCGACCGTGGTACCGACGAGCGCCACCGTCAGCGCCAGGCCCAGTGTGATGGCGGTCGCCCAGCGCCACAGGCGATACACCCGGTCGATCTGCATATGGGCCAGGGCGGCGGCCGTTTCACGGACGACCAATATCGGCAGCCCGCCTTGCGTCGGCACGTTGAGCAGCATCACCAGCGCCAGGGCGTAGGTGTACACGCCGTAACCCGAGGGCCCCAGGCCGCGCGCCATCAGGATGGTGAGGCTGGCGGCGGCAACGGCATTGACGGCCCGCAAGGCAAAGCTGCCCATGCCACTGCGGAACAGCACCCGGCGTCCGGCTTCCGCATTGCGCTCGCGAGGGGGCAGGCTCATCGGTTCTGGGTCACCAAAGGGTTGTTAGGCTTGCTGCATGTTGCTGCTGACCATTATCAGGCGGACTTGGGCCCGTTGGCGCCCGCGTGCGGGGTCTGGGCTTTCTCGCCCCAAGCGCCGACCGCGCGCCGGACCGCGGCGTTCAGCCGTGCGCGGCCTGGTGCTCGTGCGGCGCGGGTGGTGGGTGCTGTTGCCGGCCCTGGCCTTGCTGCTGGTGCTGATCGTGCGGTTCTCTGGCCCGGGGTCGATGCACGCGTTCTCAGGCGAGGCGAAGGCGCGGCTTGAAGTGCACAGCTACGCCAATCTTGATCAGGCCGCCTATCGTCTGCGCTATCCGGCCATGGCGGGGCTTTTGGTGCGCGGCCATGTGATTCCCGGCCTGCACGCCAACTTCGTGCCGCAGGGCGTCGACTTCCTGCCGGATGAATCGAATCGCGCCGTCATCTCAGGTTATTTTTGCCAGCGCTTTGACCGCGCGCCCCTGCGCTGGGGGCTGATCTCGCTGTGCGGCAAGAAGCAGTCGGCGCTGTACCTCGTGGACCTTGACGACGGCAAGGCGCTGCGCCTGGCCATGCTGGAGGAGCGCGACGGCACGCCCATGCGGCGCCATGCAGGGGGCATTGCCGTGCTGCACGAACGGCTGTGGTTGCCCGACAATTTCGAGCTGTTGCGCTTTGACCTGTCGCGGCTGCTGAAGGCATGGACCAAGGTCATCACCCTGCGGCCCGAGAACAAGACGCGCATCGGCGTAGACAGCAGTGGTGACTTCATCACCGCGCGTGGCGACACCCTTTGGGTGGGCAATTTTCAGCGTGCTGACCGCGGCGCGCCGCTGCCGCCGCATTACCAGTCACTGGGCGTGGGCACAGCGGGCTGGACGGCGGCCTACCGCATCGATCGTGAAACGCTGCGTCCGGTGAATGAACAGACCTACACCGTGAACTGGTCAGGCCGGGACTTCGAGGTGTATCGCCCCGACGCTGCCTTGCACCACCGCAACCTGGTTCAGGGAATGACGTTTATCGACGAGCGGCGCATCGTGCTCAGCACTTCCTGGGGCAACCGGGCCAGCGGGCTGAGCTTTCATCGCCTGTCAAGTGATCCGCTGAAACCCCCGGGCGATGAGGTGCCCACCGTGACCCTGCCCGATGGATCGACGATTCCCGTGTGGCCAATGCTGCCCGCCACGCTGGAAATGCAGATTGCCGCGCCCCCGGGCGCCGAGGGCGTGACCTTTGACGGCCAGCTTTTGCTGTCGGTTTTCGAGGGGGGCGCGCTGCCGTACCGCGAGCGCTGGAACGATCTCGAAGACCGCATGGTGATGTATCAGCCGCCGGGCGTGACCCTTCGCGACACGCCGCTTGTGCCGCTGGTCGCCCCCAAGGCCAGCCAGTGATTCAGATCGCGACCCAGCAGTTCGCCAAGCTGCTGCACGTCGTCGGCGAAAAACGATCGCAGGGCGTCCTGCATCTGGGCTGAGAGGGGTGGGCGCGGCGTGTCAGTGCTGTTGAGCCGACGCAGCGCCGCGACGATGCCCCAATCGCCATGGATGCCCAGAGCCCCGCGCAGCTGGCTGCTGCGGCGCATCAGCCGCGACAGCAGGGGCCAGCGCGTGGTGCGCGCGGCATTGACCACCGGGAACTGGCTGCGGCCGTCATCGTCCAGCCCCAGGAACGCCAGCACCCGCTGATAGTGTTGCCGAGGGTGCTCACGCAGGTCTTCCAGCAGCAGGGGCAGGACCCGCTCGCGGGGCACCTGCCGGTAGACACGCGCCAGTTGCGCGCCCAGCTGACAATAGGCGCCGTACTGCAGTCGGTCGGGATCACCCAGCACCGTGCCGGGCAACGCCTCGCCGCGCTGTCGGGCCGCCTGCAGCGCCCAGGCCCGGGCAAAATCAGTCTCGTCGTCCCAGCCCTGGGCGACGCACTCGGCGTGCAGCGAGGGTGCCATCTGCAGCGGATTGCGCAGGCAGACGATGAACCTGGCCTCGGGCTGATAGGCCAGAATGTTGGGCACGGCCTCGGGTGCAAACAGGTAGTGCGTCGAAGCCTCTCCAATGGCGCGATGCTGCGGCCCGGCGTTGGCAAACAGCGCTTCGTAGGCCTCCAGGGTCGGCGTGGCGGGCATGCTCCGGGCGTTGAAGAAATGGGGCTCCTTGCGCGCACTCATGAACACTTGGGGATGGCCGCTCAACCACTGCGCCAGCGCGGTTGTGCCACATTTCGGGGCACCCATAATGAAAAATGTCGGTCTGTTGCGGATGGTGAGCATGAATTCAAGTGTCTGTGACAGCAATCCGACTGCGAGGATGGGGTAGTGGGCGGGCCCGCGGCAATCAGGGTTCTGCATGTCGTCCGCACGCCCGATCTCAGTGCAGGGGGCTTTGTCAGCTACATCGACAGCCTGCGCGCCGGTCTGCACGGGCGCGATTTCGATCTGGCGATCGAGAGCGTCTTCCCGCGCAACCAGAGCGCCCGGGTGCTGGCGCTCAAGAGGCCGGTGTCCTTTTTCAAGCGGGTGCAGCGGAGGCTTGGCCACACCGACGTGCTGCATGTGCACGGCATTTTTGGCTGGCATGTCCTGCTGGGCGTGTGGGCTGCGCGTCGGGTGGGGCGCCCCTATGTGCTGACGCTGCACGGCCACCTGCACCCGGAAATGATGCGCGAGCGACAGTGGTCGAAGCGCGTGTATCTGCGCCTGGTCGGCAACGCCATCTTGCGCGACGCGGAGGCGATTCTGGTCACCGCGCCCGCCGAGGCTGCGATTGTGGGTCGGCGCGTGTCACCGGAGCGGATTCGCCAGGTGGTGCCTGGGCTGGCGGTGCCCGCTACGGTGCCGCAACGGCCCGACGCGCGGGCGAACCCGGCGCTGCGCGTGTTGTTCATCGGCCGGCTGCATCCCCACAAAGGTTTGCGGGAACTGCTGCAGGCCATGGCCCGGGCGCGCGACCGGGGCATGGATCTGAGCGTGCAGGTGGCCGGTCATGGCCACGCACATGAGCTGCGGCGGGTGCGGGCCGACATCGCGCGACTGCGCGTGCACGATCACGTCACCTTGCTGGGCCACATTGCCCCCGCCGTGCGGGATCGTCTGCTGCTGGAGGCCGATCTCGTGGCGCTGCCCTCACGATCTGAAAACTTCGGGTTCGCCGTGGCCGAGGCCATGGTGGCCGGCGTGCCAGTCATCGTCAGCGAGGGTGTCGGACTGGCGCCCATGGTCCGCCACTGGCGCTGCGGCACGGTCATTCCGGTGGGTGACGTGACCGCGCTGACCGACGCCTTGCTGGCCTACCGTGACCCGCAGCGGCGGGCGGCCGAAGGCGCGCGCGCCCATGCCGCGGCAGTGGCGGGCTTCTCGCTGGAACGGATGGGTGAGGAATGCGCGGCGCTCTATGCCCATGTTGCGGCCGCGCATCGGCGGCGTTCATGAACCCTCGGCCAGACTGCGGTGTTTGAGGTGCAGCAAGACAACACCATGGATTTGGTTGGCGAGTGCCGGCATGGGCCGGCGGTGACAGGCAGTGACTGAGCGCATGCCGGGCGCGGTGAAACGCTGGGCCGCAGTCTTCGCTGGCCTTTTGGTGATGCGCGGCCTGTTGCTGTTACAGGGCGCAATGCCCCTGTATCTGCCCGGCATGATGGTACTGGCCGATGCGGTGACGGCTCTGGCGCTGGTGTTGGCCAGACGACTGCTGATGCCGACGCCCTGGCTCATCGCCTTCTATGTGCCGCTGATTGCTTTGGTCTATCACGCCGCGGGCATGCACGCCGAGATTCACGGCAGCTTCTTTCGCCTGGCGCACATCATTCAGGCGATGGACACCGAATTCCTGTCATCGACCCTGTCGTGGCATTTCTTCGGCTATTTCCCGTTCTACCTGCTGACCGCCTCGGCCTGGCTGTATGCCTTGGTCGAACGGGCCCGCCCCGAGACACTGCCCTGGGCGATGCAGCCCGCGCCGGCGGCGCTGCTGCTGTTCGGGATGCTGCTGGGCTATTACGTCGTCACCCCCAGTCCGACCTACCTGGCCAACAATCCGCTGATGGCCACCGCGGTGCAGATTCCCGGCGCGTTCTGGCGCGCCACGGCGCGCGACGAAGAATCCTTGCTGGTGGTGCAGGGCGCCGAGACCGATCCCGCCTTCTTCCTCCGCGACCAGCCCGGCCAGCGCCACACCGGGCAGCCGAACATTCTGGTCATCATGGTCGAAGGGCTGTCGGGCGCTTACTTGCCGTCGGTGGCTCGGCACCACGGCGTGAAGCCGGATCTGGCGCTGCCCGAGCTGGATGCGCACCTCAAGGCGCATGGCTTCTCGCTGTTCCCCAACGCGGTGTCGATGCAGCGCCAGACCAACCGCGGCAGCTACGCCATCATCTGCGGTGACTACCCGCGCATCACCACCGGCGTGCCGAAAATGACCCTGATCGCCTCCGCCGGTCGGCCGATCCAGTGCCTGCCCCGCACTCTGAAGAACGCCGGCTATCGAACCGCCTACATCCAGGCCGCGTCGCTGTCCTTCATGAACAAGGACGTGTTCATGCCGCTGGCCGGATTCGAGACCGTGATCGGCCGGGAGGCGCTGGCGGCCCAGGGCGTGCCCGCCGACGGCTGGGGGGCAGACGACGCGCCATTCTTCGCGGCGGTGGCCGAGCAGATCAGGGACCTGGACGCCGGCGACCGGCCGTGGTTCGCCACCGTGCTCAATGTGGCAACCCATCATCCGTTCACTCATGAAAATGAGGCCCTGGACGGCGAGGCGCTGCTGATTCGCCGCGCGCGGGCCTTCGAGCTGCTGACCGATGCGGTGGGGCGGCTGCTCGACACCCTGCAAGTGCGCGGTGTGCTGAATGACACGCTGGTGATCATCACCTCTGATGAGGCAGGGGGCTTTCAGCAGGAAGATGACGCCGGCAAGATTTTGCGCAACAACTTTGGCGTGATGGCGTTGCGCATGCCCAGCCGCGGCCGCTGGCCCACGCTGGCCCCGCCCGAGACCCTGGTGGCGCACATGGACATCGCGGTCACGGTGCTCGACCTGCTGGGGCTGGACAGCGTCAGCAACATGATTGGCAGCAGCATGCTGCACAACCCGCAGCGCCGGCCGCGCGGTCTGCTGTTCGGCGACACCTATGGCGCCCGCTCGTATTTTCTCTATGACCACGGTGAGCTGGTCGCCTGCGATGAAACCCTGCTGCGCTGTCAGCAATGGCGCTTCGATCCGTCGCGCGTGTTCGGCACGCTGGTGGCCACCGATCAGCCGCCACGGCTGAACCTGGCCGCGCGCAACCGCATCATCAGCCAGGCCTCGCTGATCCGCGACATCGGCGTTGCCACCGAGGACCGCTACCGGGTTGCGCCGGGCGTGATCACCCGCCGCCGGCCCTACCTTGGCGGCCAGAAACTCGCGGTGGACCCTTCCGACCTGCTCGAAGTCACCGTCGAGGCGCAGGCGCTGCCCGAAACCCGCGGCCGCGCCTACGCCGGCAACCTGCGGGTGGTCATGCTGGACGGAAAAAGCGGTGACCGGCTGGCCGAACGGGCGATTCGTGTGCAGGGCATTTATCCGATCACCACCACGCTGCTGATTCCGCCGCCGCGCGCCACGACCGTTGACGTGAACCTGCATTGGGCGCCCGACAAGGGTGGGGGTGAACTCGCGATTCGTTCGCTCGACGTGCGGCGCAAGCCCGATCCGAGTCCGCTGCCGTTCGAAGCGCCCGCGCTGCCCGAGGTCAGAGGGGTGGATTAGCCCGCCTGCCTCTGAGGGCGTCGGTCCGGCCTGGGTGCCGCTGGCTCGCCGCGCGCAGGCGGTAGCGCATGCGCCTCGGCGGCTGCCCCAGCCGCGCCACCTCAGGCCCTGTGGCACCCTATCGGATTGCCTGTCGGTGTCTGCGCCATGTCTGAATCCTCAAAAATCGTTCGCCTGAATCAACGCGCCGAAGAGGCGTTTCACCTCAAGTCTGACTGGGGCCCTGCCGGCGACCAGCCCACCGCGATCACCCAGCTGGTGGAGGGGCTCAACGACGGGCTGTCGCACCAGACCCTGCTGGGCGTCACCGGCTCGGGCAAGACCTTCACCATCGCCAATGTCATTGCCCAGGTGCAGCGGCCAACGCTGATCATGGCGCCCAACAAAACCCTGGCCGGGCAGCTTTATGGCGAGTTCAAGGAATTTTTTCCAAACAACGCGGTGGAGTATTTCGTCAGCTACTACGACTACTACCAGCCCGAGGCTTACGTGCCGTCGTCCGACACGTACATCGAGAAAGATTCGGCGATCAACGAGCACATCGAGCAGATGCGGCTGTCGGCCACCAAGGCGCTGATCACCCGCAAGGACGCGATCATCATCGCCAGCGTGTCGGCCATTTACGGCCTGGGGGATCCCGATGCCTACTTCCAGATGGTGCTGCACCTGATCAAGGGCGAGCGGCTGCCGCAGCGCGATCTGATCAAGCAGCTCACCGCCATGCAGTACAGCCGCAACGAGGTGGCGCTGGAACGCGGCACGTACCGGGTGCGGGGCGAGATCATCGACATTCACCCTGCCGAATCCGATGACGAAGCCGTGCGGGTCGAATTGTTCGACGACGAGATCGAGCAGCTGAGCTTCTTCGATCCGCTCACCGGCGAAGTGAAGCGCAAGGTGCCAAGGCTGACCATCTTCCCCAAAAGCCACTACGTGACGCCGCGTGAACGCACGCTGGGCATGATCGAGTCGATACGCGTGGAGTTGCAGACGCGCATCAAGCATTTTCAGCAGGTCGGCAAGCTGATCGAGGCACAGCGCATCGAGCAGCGCACGCAGTTTGATCTGGAGATGATTCAGGAGATCGGCTACTGCAAGGGCGTCGAAAACTATTCGCGGTATCTGTCGGGACGCGGGGCCGGCCAGCCGCCGCCGACGCTGTTCGACTACCTGCCGCCGGATGCGCTGGTGGTGCTGGACGAAAGCCACGTCACCGTGCCGCAGATTGGCGCCATGTACAAAGGCGATCGCAGCCGCAAGGAAACACTGGTGGAGTTCGGCTTTCGCCTGCCCTCGGCGCTGGACAACCGCCCGCTGAAGTTCGAAGAGTTTGAGAAAATTTGCCCGCAGACCATTCACGTCTCGGCCACGCCGGGACCGTACGAGATCAATCACTCGCAAGGCGCGATCGCCGAGCAGGTGGTGCGTCCCACCGGGCTGGTTGACCCCGAGATCGAGATCCGGCCGGCGGGCTCTCAGGTCGATGACGTGCTGGGCGAGATCAGGCTGCGCGCCGACCGTCAGGAGCGTGTGCTGATCACGGTGCTCACCAAGCGCATGGCCGAAGACCTGACCGACTATCTCAATGAAAACGGCGTGCGCGTGCGCTACATGCACTCCGACGTCGACACCGTGGAGCGCGCCGAAATCGTCCGCGATCTGCGCCTGGGCGTGTTCGACGTGCTGGTCGGCATCAACCTGCTGCGTGAAGGTCTGGACATTCCCGAGGTGTCACTGGTGGCGATACTCGATGCCGACAAGGAAGGCTTCCTGCGCTCAGAGCGCTCATTGATCCAGACCATCGGCCGCGCCGCGCGGCACCTCACCGGCCGGGCGATTCTGTACGCCGACCGCGTCACCGGCTCGATGCAGCGCGCCATCGATGAAACCCATCGCCGCCGCGAGAAGCAGGTGGCGTTCAACCTGGCACACGGCATCACGCCCAGGGGCATCGTCAAGCGCGTGCAAGACGTGATGCGGCTCGGCTACGAGGACACCGCCGTGGCGCTGAAAGCCGCCGAGGCCAAGGCCCGCTACGACGTGCTGATGCCGCCGGAGCTGATCGCCAAGAAAATCGGCAAGCTGGAAAAGGAGATGAAACAGGCGGCGCTGAATCTGGAATTCGAGAAGGCCGCCAAGCTGCGCGACGAACTGCGCAAGCTGCGCGAGCAGGCGATCGTGCACGCAGCCTGAAACGGGCTTCAGCCGCCCGTCAGGCCCTGTCTGGAGAATACGTAGTCGCAAGTTCTCAGGAACTTCCATCGAGGGTTAGCGAACCCTCATTTTCGATTCCAGCCAAGGAGGTATGCATGTCATCCAACACCACCAAGGATCAAGCCAAAGACGCCGTTGACGATGTCGCCAACAGCGGCAAGGCCGATCAGGCCAAGGGCCATGCCAAGGAAGTCGCCGGTTCGGTTCGTGCAAAGGTCGGCAACTTTGTCGGCAGTGAAGAGATGGAGGCGAAGGGCCGGATGCAGGAAGCCGAAGGCAAGGCCGATCGCCTGAAAGGCGAGGTCAAGGAAAAGATCGAAGACGTGAAAGACCACGTCAAGGCGGGCGTTGAAGCCGTCAAGGACAAGGTCAACGAAGTGCGCAACAAGCACTGAGTGCGCCTCGCGGGTTCGGAAAAGCCACGGCAGTCGCCGTGGCTTTTTCTGTTTGGGCGGTCGTTGCAGGTTTTTCTGGCAGGACGCAGCGACCTGTTTTCGCGACGACCGGACATGCCCCATCCGGAACGCATGTTGCCGCGTAGAGTCTGAAGTGCGAACTGGATCAAGGAGGGTGGTTATGCAACGTCGTCATGTGCTGTGCGGTCTTGGGGGGCTGACCGTGATCGGTGCGGGGTTTCCATGGGCCTGTTCCGTGGCGGCCGGACCGGTGGCCAAGGGGGCCGAGCCACCTTACGATCTGGACGCCGCCGCGTGGAAGAAGCGTCTGTCGGCAGAGGCCTATGCGGTGCTGTTCGAGCACGATACCGAGCGCCCCGGCTCCAGCCCCCTGGACCGGGAAAAGCGCAAAGGTCAGTTCATTTGTGCGGCCTGCTATCTGCCGCTGTTCGACTCGGCCCACAAGTTCGACAGCGGTACCGGTTGGCCCAGTTTCTGGCAGCCGATGGCGGGCAGTGTCGGCACGCAGCGCGATTTCAAGCTGGTGCTGCCGCGCACTGAATACCACTGCATACGCTGCAAGGGGCATCAGGGCCACGTCTTCGAGGACGGCCCGGAGCCGACGGGTCTGCGCTACTGCAACAATGGCGTGGCACTGCGGTTCGTGCCCCAGGGCGAGGCATTGCCGGAGTGGCAGGCATGAGTCCGGCCAATGCACTTAAGGGGCTGTGGCTTGCCGTCGTGCTGCTCGGCAGCGCACCCCAATCTGGGGCTCAGGAACAACAGGGCGTGGCAGTGCTGGCCGGCGGCTGCTTCTGGTGCATCGAACATGACCTGGAAGACCTGCCGGGCGTGACGTCTGTGGTGTCGGGTTACGCCGGCGGTGCGGCGAAAACCGCCAACTACAAGGACGTGTCCAGCGGCAACACGGGACATCTGGAAGTCGTCGAGGTGCGGTTCAACCCGCAGCACCTCAGTTATGCCGAATTACTGCAGGTGTTCTGGCGCAAGATCGACCCCACCGACGGGGGCGGACAGTTCTGCGACCGTGGCCCGCAATATCGCCCCGCCATCTTTGCCCTTGACGCAACCCAGGAAAAGATCGCGACGCAGAGCAAGGCCGCCCTGGAGGCCAGCGGGTGGTTGCCGGGGCCGGTTGCAACCGAAATTTTACCGGCCGCCCCGTTCTACAAAGCCGAAGAAGGGCATCAGGACTACGCCGAACGCAACAGCCTGCGGTACAAGTACTACCGGTTCAGTTGCGGGCGCGATGCGCGGGTCGCCAAGGTCTGGGCCAAGGCCCCGCCGCTGACCGCCGCCGAGTGAGGGCCCGTCAGCACGTGACTCCGGTGTGCGGGATCACGGCGTTGCGCGCCTGAGCCTCAGCCGCGCGGCCTCGGCGCCTGCCGCCGAGTAGAAGGTGCCAGCAGGGAAGCGTCTTCAGTGACGCGTGCGCGATGCGGCTCAGCTGGTCTCGCCACCGACTGAATCGGTCTCTGCATCGCCATCGCTCAAGCCGAACCAGCTGCCAATGCGGGTGCCGACCCGTGCGAACCAGCCTTGCTCGACCTGGGCCTCACCGAGGTCGGCAGCGGTCGGCAGATTGTTGCCCCGCAGCAGGCGCTCGGTCGCGATGGCCTGGTCGGTCAGTCCCAAGGTGCGCTGGGCGCGTTCCATCAAGGCCAGTGCCTCGGGCACGGCAGGGGTGCCGGGGTAGGTGGCGACAATGTGTTCGGCGCGTTTCGCGGCGGCGAGGTAGGCGTTGCGTTCCATGTAGAAGCGCAGTGCGTGCATCTCATGGGCCGCGATGCGGTTGCGCAAGGCGATCATCCGCTGGCGGGCATCACCGTTGTAGATGCTGTCGGGATAACGCTGAATGAGCACGGCGTAATCGTCGAAGGCGCGCCGCGCAAAGCCGACGTCGTCCTGGGTGCTGTCGTAGCCAAGGCTGGTCAAAAAACCTTCTCCGCGACCTTCGTTGATCAGCCCGCGCAGGTATTGCACGTAGTCGTTGGCGGGATGGCGCGGATGGTCGCGCACGAAGCGATCAGCCGCCGCGATGGCCGTGTCCGGGTTGAAGCTGCGATACAGGGCGTAAATCTGCTCCAGCGCCGCCTGGGTGGAATAGGCTGAGAACGGGAACTCCCCGATCAGACGTTCGTAGCGCGCCAGCGCGGTGTTGAAATCGCCATTATCGAGCGCCCGGCGTGCAGCCCGATACAATTGATCGACCGACAGCCGCTGTTCGCGTTCGCTCAGCGTCTGTTCCCCCAAGCCGCCGATCGGGTTGGACGGCAGGAGGACCGGATCGTCTTGGTCATCTGGCGTCGAAGCACAGGCACTCATCAGGATGAGCGTTGAAATCACTATTAAGCGTTGCAGGCAGGAAGTCATGGAAGCCATCTGGTGTGAGCAGCCGCGGTCGATCGACAAGTATAGCCAATGACCACGCCTGACCCCGAAGTGACCGTCGATGCCGACGATGACGCACTCAGCGCCGAGGTCACGGCCGAATACGCCGGACTGCGACTGGATGTGGTCTGCGCCAAATTGTTCGATCAGTACTCGCGTGCGCGGTTGCAGCAGTGGATCGGCGAGGGCCGGGTGAAGGTGGATGGCGCGGTGTTGACGCGCTCACGCGAACCGGTGGCCGAGGGCGGCGTGATCGAACTCGATGCCGTGCCACTGCCCGATCACCGGGTATCACCGCAAGACCTGCCGTTGGAGATCGTGCACGCCGATGCGGACGTGGCGGTGATCTACAAACCGCCCGGACTGACCGTCCATCCGGGCGCCGGTCAGCGTGATGGCACGCTGCAGAATGCGCTGCTGCATCACTTTCCCCAGACCAACGCGATTCCGCGTGCCGGCATCGTGCACCGGCTCGACAAGGACACCAGCGGCCTGTTGATGGTTGCCCTCACGCTTGAGGCGCACGCGTCGCTGGTGGACCAGCTGGCCGCGCGCAGCGTGCAGCGGGAGTACGACGCCATCACCCAGGGGCCGCTGATCGCCGGCGGCACCATCGATGCGCCGATTGGCCGCCACCCGCGTGAACGCACCAAAATGGCGGTGGTGCCGCGGGGCGGTCGCGAGGCGGTGACGCACTACCGCGTTGAGCAGCACTTCGGGCATCACAGTCACGTGCGCGTGCAGCTGGAGACCGGACGCACCCACCAGATTCGCGTGCACTTCGCGCACATCCGGCATCCGCTGGTGGGAGACTTGACCTACGGCGCCCACCGGGTCCGCGGTGGAGGGCTGGACGAGGCCTTGCGCGACCGTCTGGCGGCGTTCGATCGACAGGCGCTGCACGCTCGAACGCTGGGCTTCGTTCATCCGCGTTCGGACCAGGATGTGGTCTGGAGCCGCCCGCCGCCCGCAGACATGCAAGGGTTGCTGGCAGCCTTGGTCGAGCTCGATCCCCGGGATGAGTGAGCCGCAGGTGTTGCCAGAATTGTTCTGGCATCCGCCGCTGGCATTGCCGCCCGGCGTACACCTGTGCCAGACCTTGCGGGGCGGTGACGGCTGGGGCTTCAACCTGGCGACCCATGTGGGCGCCCCTGCCGACGCTGTCGCGCGCAACCGTGCCCGGCTGCAGTCGGCGCAGTCCGGCATACAGCAGATCCAGTGGCTGGCCCAGGTGCACGGAACCCAGGTCGTGAAGGCACCCGCTTCCGCCCGTGTTGAAGCCGACGCGCTGTGGACGACGCACGATGGCGTTGCCTGCGCGGTGATGACGGCAGACTGTTTGCCGGTGCTGTTCTGGAGCGATGACGGCACCGTGGTCGCGGCCGTCCACGCCGGTTGGCGGGGGCTGGTGGCCGGCGTACTCGAAGCGACCGTTTCGCAATTGCCGCTGCCACCCCAGAGGCTCAGCGCTTGGCTGGGCCCGCGCATCGGCCCCTCGGCCTTTGAAGTAGGGCCCGAGGTGCGCGCCGCGTTTGTCGCGGCCGATGCTGGCGCCGCGGCGGCGTTCAAGCCCTCGTGGCGCGCCGGGCATCACCTGGCCGATCTGGCCGAGCTGGCGCGGCAGCGATTGACGGGTCTGGGGATCCCCCACATCTGCGACAGCGGGGCCTGCACGGTGAACGACGCATCGCGCTGGTTCTCATTTCGACGCGAGGGGCGGTGCGGACGAATGGCGAGCCTGATCTGGCGCACTGCAGTGCCTTGACCGCGGCTGCCGCTCGGTGGCGCGGCGGGCCTTTTGCGCCGGTAACCGCCCCTGAGCGGGTTCGAGTCGCCGCCTGTCGCCACGGTCAAGCAATTCGGCGCGCGCCATGCCTACACTGAGGCGCTGCTGCGCGGTCCGCGCGGACGGTGTCGAGATCAAGACCAGGGCGGAACCACCGCCTCATCTAGCGGGGAGGAACGTGATGAAACGTCGAATCCGATGGCTGATGGTGGCATTCGCCGCCAGCTGGGCAGCGCCTCCGGCGATGGCGCAGGACGAAGGCGCCGCCCCGATTCGACCGCGTCCGGCCGAGATTCAGCCCCTGGCGCCGCAGTCGCTGCTGCTGGATGTCATCAACACCGGCCGGCGCCTGGTGGCGGTGGGTGACCGCGGACACATTCTGGTCTCGGCTGACGGGAATCTCTGGGCGCAGGTTGAAGCGCCGGTGCGCTCGGCGCTGACGGCCGTGCAATTCGCCAAAGGTGGCGAGGCCGGTTGGGCGGTGGGCCACGACGCGGTCATTCTGCGCACGGTAGACGGCGGGGCGACCTGGTCGTTACAGAATTTCGAGCCCGAGCTGCAGCGGCCGTTTCTTGATCTGCTGGTGCTCGACGCCGACAGCGCGATTGTGGTCGGGTCGTACGGCATGATGCGCCGCACCGATGATGGCGGTGCCACCTGGACCCAGGTGGACGCCCCCGAGGTGCTGGAAGACGAATTCCACCTCAACAGCATTACCCGACTCGACGACGGCAGCCTGTTCGTTGCCGGCGAGATGGGCCTGTTGGCCATCTCCCCAGATAAAGGCAAGACCTGGATTCGCCTGGAGTCGCCCTACGAAAGCTCGTTTTTCGGGGCGGTGGGCACCGGCGGACCCGGCGTCATGATCCACGGCCTGCGCGGCACGCTTTACACCAACCGTGACCCGCTCAATCAGCGCGGCGCAGACGCCTGGCAGCCGATCGAGAATGACAATGTGGCGACCATGTTCGGCAGCGCCCGCCTCGACGATGGCCGCACGGTGATGGTCGGGCTCAATGGCGTGGTCACCCTCGTTGAGGGCCGGCAGATCCAGCATTTTCGATCGGCGCGTGGCACGCCGCTGTCGGCGGTCATCGGGTTTGGCGACGGCCTGCTTGCCGTTGGCGAGTCCGGCGTGCAACGTGCGCCGCTGACGCTGTCCGAACGTTGATCCAACGAACCCTTTAGGAGCGGAGCCATGGCAGCGCCATCGACCGTTGAAGCCGGCAGCCTTCAAGACAAGATCCTCAAGGTCGTCGAGCCCCTGATCTACGGGCCGCGCAAGATCAATCTCGTCATCCTCGTGGCGTTGACCTTGATGTTTGCCTGGTTCGCCTCGGGCACCCGGGTCGATGCCGGATTCGACAAGTCGATTCCGCTGGATCACCCGTACATGGAGATCTACAAGCACTACGAGGCGGAGTTCGGCGGCGCCAATACCGTGCTTGTGGCGCTGATCCAGAAAGACGGCAACATCTACAACGAGAAATTTCTCGACAAGCTCAAGGCCGCCACCGACGAAGTGTTTTTCCTGCCGGGCGTGGACCGTTCGCGGGTGTCGTCGTTGTTCACGCCCGACGTGCGGTTCATCGAGGTGGTCGAAGGCGGATTCAGGGGCGGCAATGTCATCCCGGCCGAGTATCAGCCGACCCAGGAATACTTCGACATCATTCGCGAGAACGTCGGCAAGGCCGGCATCATCGGTCGCTACACGACGGTGGACCAGCGCGGCGCGATGATTTTTGCCGAGCTGCTGGAAACCGATCCGGTGACCGGCGAAAAACTTGATTACCGCGCGGTGGCGCAGCAGCTCGAAGAGACCATCCGCCAGTTCGAGGATGACGAGATCGAGGTGCATATCCTCGGCTTCGCCAAGGTCATCGGCGATGTCACTGATGCGGCGATGGAGGTGGTCCTCTTCTTCTTCGTCGCGCTGGCGCTGACGTTCATTCTGCTGATTGTCTACCTCGGCAGTTTCAAGCTGTCGTGGCTGCCGTTGGTGTGCTCATTCGTGGCGGTGATCTGGGAATTCGGCCTGCTCACGCTGACCGGCTTCGGGCTGGACCCCTTCGCGATTCTGGTGCCGTTTCTCATCCTGTCGGTGTCGGTCTCGCACGGTGTGCAGTACACCAGCAGCTGGGTGTCAGAGCTTGCCACCGGCAAGAACAGCCATGACGCCTCGCTGGAAACCTTCCGGCGTCTGGCCATTCCCGGCACGACCGCGCTCATCACCGACGCCGCCGGTTTCCTGACCATTGCGCTGATCCCCATCGACGTGATCCGCGAGATGGCGATCAACGCCACTTACGGCATGGTCGCAATCATCATCACCAACAAGATCTTGATGCCGATCTGGCTGACCTACATCTCGGTCAGCGACGTCGATGCCTTCCTGCAGAAGCAGGGGGCCCGTGAGGCCGTGCTCAATCCCGTTTTCCGGGCGATGACCGTGGTGACCCGGCCGCTGCCGGCGGCGATCGTCATTCTGCTGGCTGCATCAGCCTTTGGCTGGGCGTCGTGGAAAGGCAAGGACATGATCTACGGTGACGCTCAGGCCGGCGTACCCGAACTGCGGCCCGACTCACGCTACAACCAGGACACCGCAGCGGTGGTCGATAATTTCGCCATCGGCACCGACATTCTCAAGGTGATCGCCGAGACCTCACCCGATGCGTGCATCCGTCACGACGTGATGTCGCAGATCGACCGATTCGCCTGGACCCTGCAGAACGTCGAGGGCGTGCAGTCTTACGTGTCGTTGCCGTGGGCGGCAAAGCAGGTCACGGCGGCGTTCAATGAGGCCTCGCCCAAGCATCACATTCTGCCGCGCAACCAGTACGTGATGGTGCAGGCCATCACGCCGATTCCCACCAGCTCGGGACTGTTGAACCCCGATTGCTCGGCAATGGCGGTGTTCCTGTTCATGGCCGACCACAAGGCCACGACCATCACGCGCGCCACCGACGCGGTGAAGGACTTCAACGCCCGCAACGCGGCCGAGTATTACGAAGATCACCCCGAGGCCAACGCCGCCGATTGCGAAGCCCGCACCGCCAAACGCCGCGCGTTCGGCAATCTGCGACTGGAGCTGCGGCGCCTCACCGACAAGATGCGGGCGGGCGGCGCGACCGATGCCGAGATCGATGCCGATCCAAAGGTGCAATCGCTGCGCGAGGACGAAATTGTCGCCGTCGAAACCTGGAAGAACATGACCACCGACTGCCCGGTCAATTTCGCGCTGGCCACGGCCAACGTGGGCGTCATGGCCGCCACCAACGAGGTGGTGAAGGACAAGGAAATTCAGGTGGTGCTGTTCGTCTATCTGGTGATCGTGGTGTTTCTGTTCATTTCGTTCCGCAACCTGGCGGGCGTGCTGTCGATCCTGCTGCCGCTGGTGGTGGTGTCGCAGCTCATTTACGGGTTGATGGCGCTAACCGACATCGGCATGAAGGTGGCCACGTTGCCGGTTGCGGCCCTGGCGGTGGGCATTGGGATCGACTACGGGATCTACATCTACTCGACCATCGAAGAGTTCGTGCGCAAGGGCAAGAGCCTCACCGAGGCGTATTACGAGACGCTGCGCATGACCGGCAAGCCGGTCATCTTCACTGGCCTCGTACTCACCGGGTCGGTGTCGACCTGGTTGCTGTCGGGCCTGCAGTTCCAGGCCGACATGGGCGTGCTGCTGATGTTTGCCTTCTTCGCCAACATGCTGGGCGCGATCTTCGTTTGCCCGGCGATCTGCCGCTACACCATGAAACTCCCGCAGGGGTGAGGGACCGCGCTTGGCGAGTGCCGGTGGCACTCGCTGCGGTCCCGAACGCCCGGCCATGGACGGCCGGGCCGGGGCTGGATCGGGCAGTGTGCCTGTGCCATGGATGGCATTGCTGCATGCGCGGCAGCAGGTGCCGGTGGCACTCGCTGCGGTCCCGAACGCCTGGCCATGGACGGCCGGGCCGGGGCTGGATCGGGCGGTGCGATTTTTTGCCTGCCTGAGTTCATCACAGCCCTTGCGGGCCATCTGCGTGCTCATCGAGCGCCAACAGGGCAAAATCGGGCGCCGAAACTCAATTTATCTGCCCCGTCTTGACAAGGTCGCCGCGCATCAAGAGCCTGCCGTGATGATCCCCAACACGCCTCCACAGCCTGCCGCGCCGCGCTATTCGCGCGTGGCGATTGCCTTGCACTGGGCGATCGCGCTGATGATCGTGGGGGCCTTCGCCGCCGGAACGCTGCTGGAGGACATGGCGTTCTCCCCGTTCAAGCTCAAGCTGATCAGCTGGCATAAATGGACGGGCGTGAGCATCTTCGCGCTGGTGGCGGTGCGCATCGTCTGGCGCCTGACGCATCGCCCGCCGCCGCTGCCCGCCACCACGCCCGATTGGCAGCGGCGTGCCGCATCGGCGGGGCACTTGGCGCTTTATGCGCTGATGGTGGTCATCCCGATCAGCGGCTGGCTGTACTCGTCAGCCGCAGGCATCCAGACGGTCTGGCTGGGCGTAGTGCCGCTGCCCGATCTGCTGGACCCCCGCGAGGCAACCGCCGATCTGCTCCACGCCGTCCATGGCGGCTTGAACAAAGGGCTGCTGGTGCTGGTGCTGGGGCACGTGGCCGTGGCCCTGCATCATCACTACCGCCTGCGCGACGGCCTGCTGAGGCGTATGCGGCCGTACTGGAGTCGCCGATGAATTTGTGGAAGACATGGGTGGCGGCAGGTTTTTGCGCCGCATTGATCGGCGCACTTGCCGGGGCGGGCCATGCGGCGGGGGCGGCCAAGATTGACGCGGCCAAGAGCCAGGTGACCGCAACGATTCGGCAGATGGGCGTGCCGGTGGAAGGCGCATTCAGGTCCGTGTCGGGCACGGTGCAGTTCGATCCTGCGGCACCCGAACGTGGTGCGGCGCGACTGGCAATCGACACCACCACCTTCGACCTGGGCATGCGCGACTTCAACAAGGAAGTGGCCAAGGCCGAGTGGCTGGACAGCCAGCGCCACCCCGAAGCCGTGTTCACCGCCAAGGGGCTGAAGCCGCTCGGCGGTGCGCGCTACGAGGTCACGGGCACGCTCGAACTCAAGGGCAAGACGGTCGATCTGAGCACTGAAGTGACGGTGGCCGACGTCGACGGCGGCCGTCGTTTCAGCGGTGCGTGGCCGCTCAAGCGGCAGGATTTTGACATTGGCAGCAGTGGCTGGGACGGGGTCATCGACGACACCGTGCTGGTCACGTTCAGTATTTTTCAACCCCACGCAGCGCCTTGAGCGTCGCGCCTTGCTTGAACAACGGGAGTCATTCATGAAAATTGCATCCATCGCCACCCTCACCGCCGTGTCCTTGGGACTTGGCGTGTCGCTGGCCAACGCGGCACCGGTCACCTACACCATCGATCCGTCGCACACCTATCCGTCCTTCGAGGCCCCGCACATGGGTATTTCGTGGTGGCGTGGCAAGGTCAACAGCCGCGAGGGCAAGGTGGTTCTCGATCGCGAAGCGCAGACCGGCACCGTCGACCTCACCCTGGACGCAACCAGCGTCGATTTTGGCCACGACAAGATGAATGAGCACGCCTTGAGCGAGGACTTTTTCAATGTCGCCGCGCACCCCACCATCACCTATACCGGCAAGATCACCTTTGCCGATGGCGTGCCCAGCGGTGTCGACGGGCAAATGACGCTGTTGGGCAACACCCAGCCGCTGAAGCTGCAGATTGTCAGTTTCAAGTGCATTGAGCATCCCTTGCTCAAGCGCGAAGTCTGCGGCGCCGATGCGGTGGGTCAGTTCAACCGTGCCGCGTTCGGAATGGACAAGTACGCCGATGGCCCGCTGGGCCAGGTGAAGCTGCGCATTCAGGCCGAAGCGCTGCGCGCCGAAGCCCCCTGATTGCGGATTGCGACCGAAGCGGGCCGTTCCGGCGGCCTGCCTTTCGGCCCTGCGGGACGACACAAAGGCGACTTTGGCGCGCCGACATATTGAGTCCCGCCCGCCACTCCCTTACACTCACGCGTTGTTCGCGCCCTTTCGGGTGCAATGTGATGGTGGCCTTGGGTCACTGTTGAACCAAAACGAAGAGGATTTGAACATCGCTCAAGATCGTGATGACCGGCGCAACGGGGAGATCACCGCGCCGCGTGTACGGGTAATTGCAGAAGACGGCGAGCAGGTTGGCATCATGTTGACGCGCGATGCCATTGTGCGGGCAGAAGAAAACGGCATGGATCTGGTGGAAATTTCCCCCAACGCCGAACCGCCCGTCTGCAAGATCATGGATTACGGCAAGTACCTTTATCAAAAGGACAAAGCCGCACATGCCGCCAAAAAGAAGCAGAAAATCACCCAGGTCAAGGAAATCAAGTTCCGGCCCGGGACCGATATCGGCGACTACCAGAACAAGATGCGGCAGATGCGCGGGTTTCTGGACGAAGGCGACAAGATCAAGGTGACCTTGCGATTCCGCGGGCGCGAAATGGCGCACCAGGAACTCGGGCAACAGTTGATGGAGCGCATTCGCACCGACGTGGATGACATTGCCAGCGTTGAGTCCTTCCCGCGCATGGAAGGTCGTCAGGCGGTGATGATGCTGGCGCCGCGGCGCCGCTGATCCGGGTCGAAACAGTGTGTTGACACAGGCCCCCGTGGCCTGTTGTGGTGGGTAGTAAGCAGCAGGCGGTACGGGTTGAGTGCAGACGCCAGCAGGCGCTGCGCACAAACAAAGAAGCCCTTCCGAATGGTTTGGAAGGCTCGGCCAGCTCCCGGGGGCGGGATGCGAAGCCGGTTTACGTCATAAAGGAGTTTTACCCATGCCCAAGATCAAAACGATCAAGAGCGCGGCGAAGCGTTTTGCCAAAACCGGCAAAGGCGGCTTCAAGCGCGGCCAGGCGTACAAGCGCCACATTCTCACCAAGAAATCGGCCAAGCGGATTCGTCAGCTTCGCGGCACCTCGCAGGTGGCTGCGGTGGACGTTCGTGAAGTGCGGCAAATGCTGCCCTACGCCTGATCACTGAGGAGAATATTCAATGGCAAGAGTCAAACGTGGTGTCACGGCGCGTGCGCGCCACAAGAAAGTCCTTAACAAGGCGAAAGGTTATTACGGCGCCCGCTCACGCGTGTTCCGCGTGGCCAAGCAGGCGGTCATCAAGGCAGGGCAGTACGCCTATCGTGACCGTCGCGTCAAGAAGCGCGAGTTCCGCTCCCTGTGGATCGTCCGCATCGGTGCGGCCAGTGTCGAAAATGGTCTGAGCTACAGCCGCTTCATTCATGGCTTGAGCAAGGCCAACATCGAGCTCGACCGCAAGGTGCTGGCCGATTTGGCCGTGCATGACAAGCCGGCGTTCGCCAAGCTCGTCGAGCAGGCCAAAGCCGCCATCGCTTGAAGCCGCAAGGTTGAACGGCACGGCGGCCTTCGGCCCGTCGCAGCTGTCTCAACCGGGTTGTGTTAGGTCAAAAGGGTGGCTGGTTCAGCCACCCTTTTTCGTTGGCGATCGACGCGGGGCGTCACGCATGGAGTTTGGGGAATGAACGAATCTCTGGATACGCTGCAGCAGGCCGCCGAGCGGTCCATCGCGGAGGCGGTCGACTTGCGCGCACTGGAGCAGTGCCGCGTCGAGTGGCTGGGCAAGAAGGGGCGCATTACCGAGCAGCTCAAGCAGCTGGCGCAGCTGACCGGTTACGAGAAGAAGGCCTTTGGTGAAAAGGTCAACCGCATCAAGCAGGCGGTGACCGAGCGGATCGAGTCCCGCCAGACGACCCTGGCGGCGGCTGCGCTGGAAGCCCGCCTGGCCGCCGAGCGCATCGATGTCAGTCTGCCGGCCCGTGGAGAGCGGGCAGGTGGCCTGCACCCCATTACCCGCACCGTGCAGCGCATCGAACGACTGTTCAACGATCTGGGCTTCTCGACCGTTGAGGGGCCCGAGATCGAGGATGATTTCCACAATTTCTCGGCGCTCAACATTCCGGAGTTCCACCCGGCGCGTGCCATGCACGACACCTTTTATGTGGGCAACGGCGCCAAGGTGCTGCGCACCCACACCAGCCCGGTGCAGATCCGCACGCTGGAAGCCTTGCTGGCCGGGGGCGGTGCGCCACCGGTGCGCGTGATTGCGCCGGGACGTGTGTACCGCTGCGATTCGGATCGCACACACAGCCCGATGTTTCATCAGGTCGAAGGGCTGTACGTGGCCGAAAATGTGTCGTTTGCCGATCTGCAGCACGAGCTGAAGCGCTTTCTGGCCCGCTTCTTCGAGCGCGAAGTGACGGTTCGCTTCCGGCCCAGCTACTTTCCGTTTACCGAGCCCTCGGCCGAGGTCGATATTCTCGACGAGCAGGGTCGCTGGCTGGAAGTGCTGGGCTGCGGCATGGTGCATCCCAAGGTGTTCGAGGCCGTGTCGCTTGACCCTGAGCGCTATACCGGATTCGCCTTCGGCCTTGGGGTGGAGCGCTTCGCAATGCTCCGTTATGGCGTGAACGACCTTCGTCAGTTTTTCGCCAACGACCTGCGGTTTCTCGCCCAATTCCACTAAGTTTGCCGGTGCGGACGCGGTCCGTGCGGGTCGATGTCACGAGTATCTGAATCATGAAACTGAGTCTGAACTGGCTGCGTGAATGGGTGGCGTTCGATGAGGCGCCCGCAGACCTGGCCACCCGACTGACGCTTGCCGGGCTGGAAAGTGAAGTGCTGCCCCAGGGCGACACGCGCCTCGCCGGCGTGGTGGTCGGGCAGATCACCGCCGCAGTGCCGCACCCGCAGGCCGATCGTTTGCAGGTGTGCACGGTTGATATCGGCCGGGCCGCTGCCTTGAGCATCGTCTGCGGTGCCAGCAATGCGCGGGTCGGGATTCGGGTGCCCTGTGCAACCGTGGGCGCGGTGTTGCCCAATGGCATGACCATCACCCAGGCGACACTGCGCGGGGTGGACAGCGCCGGCATGCTCTGCTCGGCCGAAGAACTGGGCCTGGTCGACAAGGCTGATGGCCTGCTCGAACTCGACGAAACCGCCCGGCCCGGCGCGGCGGTGGCCGATCATCTGGCACTCAATGATGCGGTGTTGGCGCTGGAACTGACCCCCAATCGCGGCGACTGCCTGTCGGTATTGGGGCTGGCCCGCGAAGTCTCGGCGCTCACCGACATTCCCATGCGGCGCCCCAGCCTGCCGCCCGCCGTGGTGGTCGGCGACAAGGTGCTCAAGGTCGATGTGGCCGACGCCGAGGCCTGCCCGCTGTATGCGGGGCGCATGATCACGCGCCTGAAGCCGGGGCGGCGCACGCCCGACTGGATGCGTGAGCGCCTGCGCCGCAGCGGCATTCGCTGCATCCACCCGATTGTCGACATCACCAATTTCGTGATGATGGAACTGGGTCAGCCCATGCACGCTTTCGACCTCGCCAAGCTGCAGGGCGGGGTGACGGTTCGCCGCGCCACAGCGACCGAGTCGCTGACCCTGCTCAACGACCAGACCGTTGCGCTGGCCAACGAGGAGCTGGTGATTGCCGATGAATCGGGCCCCATCGCACTGGCGGGCGTCATGGGCGGCAAGGCGTCTTCCGTAGCGCGCGAGACCGACGCCATTTTTCTGGAGTCGGCGCTGTTTTCACCGCCTGCGGTGGCGGGCACGGCGCGGCGTCACAAGCTGCACTCCGACGCTTCACACCGGTTCGAGCGCGGTGTCGACCCGGCGTTGCAGCGCATCGCGCTGGACCGCGCAAGCCAGCTCATCGTGCAGATCTGCGGCGGTGAGGTGCATCCCATCACCCAGGCCGGCCGCCACCAGCCCGAGCTGACCGGCATCAATCTGCGACAGACGCGCATTGACCGCTTGCTGGGGATCGCTGTGCCGCCGAAGCAGGTCGAAGCCTTGCTCGGCCGCTTGGGCATGACCCTGCGCCACGAGCGGGGGGGCAGTTGGCAGGTCAAGATGCCTAGCCACCGCACCGATCTGCGGCTGGAAGTGGACCTGATCGAAGAGATCGCGCGGCTGATGGGCTACGACCAGATCGCAGCACAGCCCTATGCCGCGGCGCTGGCGCCGGCGCCGCTGCCCGAGCGACTGCAGCCCTTGAGCCGGGTGCGGGACGTGCTGGTGGCCCGGGGCTGGCAAGAAGTGGTCACGCTGGCCTTCACCGACGCCGGCGCCCAGGCGGGCCTGATGCCGAATGCCGCCCGCGTTGCGGTCGACAATCCCATTGCCGAAACGCTGGGCGAGCTGCGCGCCAGCCTCTGGCCCGGCCTGCTGCAAACCTATCGTCTCAACTTGCAACGCCAGGCCTTGCGGCAACGGCTGTTCGAGATCGGGGTCTGTTTCGCGGCCGCCGCCGAGGGCTTCGAGGAGCACGAAGTCATCGGCGGATTGCTGAGCGGCACGGCCGCAACCGAGCAATGGGACCAGCCCGATCGCCCTGTCGATTTCTTTGACCTCAAGTCGGATCTGGAGGCGCTGTTCGGGCCCTTGGCCGCGCAACTGACCTACGTCGCCACCGCACATCCGGCGCTGCATCCGGGGCAGTCGGCGCAGTTGCGTCTGGGTGATCGCCCGGTGGGCTGGGCGGGCCGCATCCATCCGGCGCAGCAACAGGCCCTGGACCTGCCCGAGGCCGTTCTGATGTTCGAAGTCAGTGCCGGTGCCGTGCGTGAGCGGGGTGTTCCGCGTGCCCAGGCGCTGTCGGAGTATCCGTCGAGCCGGCGTGACCTGGCCTTGGTGGTTGCCGAGACCTTGCCGGTGCAGGCCTTGGTTGATTGCGCGCGCGCGCGCGCCGACATTCCGCTGGTCGATGTGAAAGTGTTCGATCTTTACCGCGGCGAGTCTGTGGGCGAGGGCTTCAAAAGTGTTGCGATCGGTTTGATTTTCAACGACTATTCACGCACGCTGAAAACTGAAGAAGTCGACCAATGCGTGGCGGCGCTGCTGGAACAATGGAAGGTCCAATGCCAAGCAACGGTTCGTGCCTGACCACACGGGGAACGCGGTGGCACTGACAAAAGCTGAACTTGCCGAAGCGTTGTTCGATGAACTCGGCCTCAACAAGCGAGAGGCCAAGGAATTTGTTGACCTGTTCTTCGAGACGCTGCGCAACTGTCTCGAAAAGGGGGGCGAGGTCAAACTCTCGGGCTTCGGCAATTTCGAACTGCGCACCAAGAACAGCCGTCCCGGTCGCAACCCCAAGACCGGCGAAGAGATTCCCATCTCCGCGCGGCGCGTGGTGACCTTTCGGCCCGGCCAAAAATTGCGACTGAGGGTGGACGTTGATGCGCGCACTTGAAACCCCCACCGCAGCGCTGCCCGAGATCCCCGACAAGCGCTATTTCGCCATCGGCGAGGTGGCCACCCTGTGCGACGTGCGTCCGCACGTACTGCGGTACTGGGAGCAGGAGTTTCCGCAACTCAAGCCGCTGAAGCGCCGTGGCAATCGTCGTTACTACCAGCAGGCTGACGTGCAGATGGTGCGGACGATTCGCAGTCTGCTCTACGAGGAGGGGTTCACCATCACCGGCGCCCGCCAGCGGCTACGGGATCTGCAGCGCGCCACCCTGGCCGAATCTGGCCAACCGGCGGCTTCTGCGCGGCAGGATCGGCAGACCGAAATCGGTCACCTGCGTGACGAACTGGAATCATTGCTGCGGTTGCTTCCGGGTCAGCCACCGCGCTGAAATAAAGCTGCGGTCACGGCGACAGCGCGGTATAATCTGCGCTCTTGTGGTGTGTGTCGGGGCGTAGCGCAGCTTGGTAGCGCACCTGCCTGGGGGGCAGGGGGTCGTAGGTTCGAATCCTATCGCCCCGACCAATTCACCATAAGCATCAATATCTCGATGGCGCCCCTGAGGCGCCGTTTTGTTTTCGGGGTCGCGTTTCGCAGTGTGGGTCCCGTCGCTTGGGGCGGGATGACGGCAGCGCCATGTCATGCAATGCAGGGCCCGGTCACGCTCCATTTGAATGCCCATGATCTGTGATGGCGGCCTCATATTTTCCAGGGCGCTCGGTGCTATGATCGCGCCCCGAGGCAGTGCGGTGCAGGCTTGAGGCGCGGCACTCGGATCGATTCGGGGGCATGCCAAACCTCAGGCCAGCGCTCAATGAACGCTCACCGAAAATGGTTGTCTGACCCAGAATCGCTTACGGCACGCACCTTGCAAGGCCGTGCTCAGGTGGCCCAGTCAGGTCGCACCGTTAATCAAACTCATATCGCACGCGAGGCCAAGATGGACGCACTCGAACGCATCAAGCAGCAAGTCACCGACAACCCGGTGATGCTTTACATGAAGGGTTCTCCCGATTTCCCGCAGTGTGGTTTTTCCGCACGTACGGTGGGCGCGCTCAAATCCTGTGGCGTGCCGTTTGGGTACATCAATATTTATGAGGACGAAGAGGTTTATCGGGCGCTGCCGAAATTTGCGAATTGGCCGACCTTCCCCCAACTGTACGTGAAGGGTGAGTTGATCGGCGGCTGCGACATCACGCTCGACCTTTTTCAATCTGGAGAATTGCAGAAGATGCTCGAAGAGGCGTCTTCTCAGAGCCAGACCAACTGAGCTGAGTCCGCGCTCGAAAAAAGCCGCCTACGTTCGTTGGCGGCTTTTTTGTTGCCCGCAGCGCGGGCTGATGACGTTGTGCTGTGCTTACGCGGGCCTGCCGTGCATCCGGGCCTTGCCGGCCACATCCTTGGCGAACTGCTGGGCGACGCGGCCGGATCGTGAGCCCCGCATCAACGCCCAACGCTGCGCACGCACGGCAAGGTCATCATCCCAGTGGGCATGGCCAAACGCGTTCAGATGATGTCGCACGGCGTCGAGGTATTGCGACTGGCTGAAGGCATGGAACGACAGCCAAAGCCCGAAGCGCTCCGACAGGCTCACCGTGGACTCGGTGGACTCACCGGGGTGAAGCTCGTCCTTTTCCCAGTGGTATTCCTCATTGTCGGATTTGAGGCTGGGCATCAGATAGCGGCGGTTGCTGGTGGCAACGATCAGGACGTTCTCGACCGGCGCGTCCAGGCCGCCGTCCAAGGCCGTCTTCAGTGCTGTCAGCGCCGGATCGTGTCGCCCCACGCTGAAGTCGTCGACGTATAGCAAGAAGCGTTCATCGCGGTCGCGCAGCGGTGAGACGATGTCGGGTAGGTCGGTCAGGTCGTGGGGCGAAACCTCGATGCCGCGCAAGCCGTCGCGGGCGTGGCGGGCGAGGCCGGCTTTGACCAGTGACGACTTGCCGGTGCCGCGCGCGCCGGTGAGCAGCGTGTGGTTGGCAGGGTGGCCCGCGACAAACTGCGCAAGGTTGTCAAAGAACTGCAGTTTGGCGCGATCAATGCCCAGCAGGCCGTCGGCCTCGATGCGGTGCAGATGGGGGATGGGCTGGAAGCCGCCGTTGCGCCAGCGCCACGCCAGCGTATCGGGCACGTCCAGGCCCTGCCGTTCTTGATAGGTGTCCATGGGGGCGATTGTCTCAGTCCCTTGCGTTCAAAATCCATCCATCCATTCATCCAGCCAACCATCCACGCCATGTCAGCGGCGTCATCGCTCGGTGTGGCGCAGCCCGGGGATCAGCGCGCGGCGCATGCGCACTGAACGTCGCTGAACGGGGCAAGGCCAAACGGGCGTCGACAGGCGGGCGACCGCAGGTGCAAGCAGATGCTGACCCCGTGTCTGCGCAGAGCAAACAGGCCGGCGGTGCGCCGGGCCTTGCCGCTCAGTGGCGTGATCAGGCCAGTTTCTTGTGGCGATTGCGACGATTGACGCCCGGCTCCACGCCGTAACGACGGCGGAAATCCTCTTCGTAATCGCCGTAGTTGCCCTCACGGAACACCAGCTCCCCAGAGTCCTCGAAAGCGAGGATGTGGGTGGCCACGCGGTCGAGGAACCAGCGATCGTGCGAGATCACCATGGCGTTGCCGGGGAAGTTGAGCAGCGCTTCTTCAAGCGCGCGCAGGGTTTCCACGTCAAGGTCGTTGGTGGGCTCGTCGAGCAGCAGCATGTTGCCGCCTGCCAGCAGCAGCTTGGCCAGATGCACGCGGTTGCGCTCACCGCCCGACAGGTCGCCGATGCGTTTCTGCTGGCTTTCGCCCTTGAAGTTGAAGCGGCCGATGTAGGCGCGCGAGGGCATTTCGAAGCTGCCCGCCCGCAAAATGTCCTGACCCTGGGAGATTTCCTCGAACACCGTCTTGCCGGCATCCAGCGCGTCGCGGCTCTGGTCGACATGCGCCAGCTTCACCGTTTCGCCAATCTTGATGGTGCCCTCATCGGGCTGTTCCTGGCCGGTCAGCATGCGGAACAGGGTGGTCTTGCCGCGACCGTTGGCACCGATGATGCCGACAATGGCGCCTCGCGGCACGTTGAAGCTCAGCCCCTGATACAGCCAGCGATCACCGTATTTCTTGCCGACGTTCTGCACGTCGAGCACCACGTCGCCAAGGCGCGGACCTGGGGGAATGTACAGCTCCCGCGTCTCGGCACGCTTCTGGAATTCCTGAGATGACATTTCTTCGAAGGCTTTCAGGCGTGCCTTGGACTTGGATTGCCGCCCCTTGGGATTTTGCCGCACCCATTCCAGCTCTTCCTTCATGGCCTTGGAGCGGGCGTCTTCCTGCTTCTGCTCGGTGGCGTGGCGCTTGTCCTTCTGATCGAGCCAGCTGGAATAGTTGCCTTGCCAGGGGATGCCGTGGCCGCGGTCGAGTTCGAGGATCCAGCCCGCCACATTGTCGAGGAAGTAGCGATCGTGGGTGACGGCAACGATGGTGCCGGGGAAGTCCTTGAGAAACTTCTCCAGCCACGCCACCGACTCGGCGTCGAGGTGGTTGGTGGGCTCGTCGAGCAGAATCATGTCGGGCTTGGACAGCAGCAGCCGACACAGCGCGACGCGGCGTTTCTCGCCGCCGGAGAGGGTTTCAATGCTTGCCTCCCAAGGGGGAAGGTTCAGCGCTTCGGCGGCCTTGTCGAGAATCATGTCGATGTTGTGGCCGTCCAGCGCCTCGATCTGCGCTTCGAGCTTTTGCTGCTTTTCGCTGAGCTTGTCGAAATCGGCGTCTTCTTCGGCGTACGCCGCATAAACCGCGTCAAGATCGGCCTTCAGCTTGAACAGGTCGCTCAGCGCCTCCTCGACGTTGCCGCGCACGTTCTTGGTGGGGTCCAGCTGCGGCTCCTGCGGCAGGTAGCCCATCTTGATGCCCGGTTGCGGCCGCGCTTCACCGTTAAATTCGGTGTCGACGCCCGCCATGATCTTCAGCAGCGTGGATTTGCCCGAGCCGTTGTAGCCCAGCACGCCAATCTTGGCGCCGGGAAAGAAGGACAGGGAGATGTCCCGCAAAATCTCTTTCTTGGGAGGGACGGTCTTGCCGACCTTGTTCATCGTGAAAACGTACTGGCTCATGGACGCCTTGATGCTGTGGTTGAAACGAGGGCCGCATTATCCGGGTCTGTTGCAGGCTTGTCATTGCCCGCGGGCGATGGTTTGACCTCAAATGATTGAAGTCATACCATTTGGCATCAAATGAAAACGCACCTGCCGCCGCCCGAGCTGTTGACCGTGACCCGCGCCCTGCGGCGCCTCGCGCAGGCACTGGACACACAGTCCAAGCATCTGGAAGTTAGATCTGGCATGACCGCCTCACAGTGGTTGTGTCTGCAGGCCCTGGCGCAATCCAGCACGCCGCTGTCGGCGCGTGAACTGGCGGACTGGGTGAGCCTGACGCCGGGCACCATCAGCCCGGTGCTGGATCGCCTTGAAGCCAAGGGCTGGGTGCGGCGTACCCGCTCGGCCGAAGACCGGCGACGCATCGATCTGGAAATCACCGACACCGGGCGAACGCAATGGCAGAACGCGCCCGGCGTGTTGCCCGAGACCGGCGTGGCCCAGTTCGCGGCCCTGGGTGATGCACGGCGCAAGGCCTTGGCGCACGCGCTTGACGATTTGACGGCGCTGCTGGCGCCAAGGAGCCCACGCGCGACCGATTGACGGTTTGCGCACCCACTCAAGAGGAAGATTTATGTGCGGTTTTGCCGCCGAGATTCGCTTTGATGGCCAGTCGGCCAATGTCGATGCCGTGTCGCGCATGGCGGAGGTATTGAGCCCGCGCGGCCCTGATGGCGACGGCCTGTTCACCCAGGGTCGCATTGCGGTGGGGCACCGTCGCCTGCGGGTGATGGACCGCACCGAACATTCCCAGCAGCCCATGCTGGACCCCCAACTGGGCTTGGGCATCGTGTTCAACGGTGCCATTTACAACCACCCAGAATTGCGCGCTGAGCTGAAAGCCCACGGCTACTCCTTCTATTCCGAAGGCGACACCGAGGTCATTCTCAAGGCCTATCACCGGTGGGGCATCGACTGCGTCGATCACTTTCACGGCATGTTTGCCTTCGTCATCTGGGAGCGCGACAGCGGCCGTGTGGTGCTGGGACGGGACCGGCTGGGCATCAAGCCGCTGTACACCGCCGGCATCAAGGGCGGCCTGCGCGTCGCCTCCACCCTGCCGGCGCTGCTGGCGGGCGGCGGCATCGGCCGCGAGATCGATCCGGTGGCGCTGCATCATTACCTGCACTTTCATGCCGTAGTGCCCGCGCCGCACACCATTTTGAAGGGTGCGCGCAAGCTTCCGCCCGCGACCGTGCGGGTGATCGAGCCCAACGGCGACAGCCGAGATCGCCATTACTGGCATCTGGATTTCACCCCGCAGCCTGACGATGCACGGCGCAGTGAAGGCGAGTGGGTCGAGGCTGTGCTGTCGGCCACGCGCACCGCGGTGCACCGTCGTCTGGTGGCCGACGAGCCGGTGGGCGCGCTGCTCTCCGGCGGGGTGGATTCCAGCCTCATCGTGGGCCTGATGGCCGAGCAGGGCGCCAACCTGAAGACCTATTCCATCGGCTTTGAAGATGTGGGCGCCGAAAAGGGGAACGAGTTCGAGTACTCCGACTGTGTGGCGCAGCACTTCGCGACCGACCATCATCAGATCCGCATCGACAGCACCAACCTGCTGGGGCGCCTGCCCGAAGCCATTACGGCCATGAGCGAGCCGATGGTGTCGCACGACTGCGTGGCGTTCTACCTATTGTCGGAGGCGGTGTCGAAGCACAGCAAGGTGGTGCAGTCAGGGCAGGGCGCCGACGAGGTGTTCGGCGGCTATCACTGGTATCCGCCCATGCTCGCCAGCGCCGATGGCCCGGCCGACTACGCGCGCGGCTTCTGCGACCGTTCGCACGCCGACTACTTGGCATTGGTGCGCGAGACCCATCAATCGGCAGAGGATGTCAGCCGCGCCTTCATCGCCCGGCACTTCGCCGCACCGGGGGCCACGCGGCCGGTGGATCAGGCGCTGCGTATCGACACCACCATCATGCTGGTCGATGACCCGGTGAAGCGGGTCGACAACATGACCATGGCCTTTGGCCTTGAGGCCCGGGTGCCGTTTCTGGACCACGAGCTGGTCGAGCTGGCGGCGCGCATCCCTGCCGAACTCAAGCTGGCGCCGCAGCTGGGCGAGGCCGGCGGCAAATACGTGCTCAAGGAGGCGGCGCGCAAGGTGATTCCGGCCAAGGTGATCGATCGGCCCAAAGGATATTTTCCGGTGCCGGCGCTGAAGTACCTTCGCGGCGATTTTCTCGACCTCACGCGCGGTTGGCTGACCAACGACGCCGCTCGCCAGCGGGGCCTTTTCAACGATGCTGCGGTCCAGTTTCTGCTGAAGGACCCCGAAGCCCATCTGACGCCGCTGCGCGGCTCCAAGGTGTGGCAGTTGGCGCTGCTGGAAGCCTGGCTGCAGACCCATGTAGACCGTCATTGATCGCGAGTGCCCAGACATGAAAGGCCCTTCAGACCTCAGCAGTCAACGGCGCAAAAAGGCCAGCGGCTTGCGCCTGAACAAGCGCGGCGGTTCGCTGGAGCACTGGTCGGCGCGCGCCCCCGAGTCGCCCCTGCATCCCACCAACAGCGAGGTCACGGTCGAGTGCGGATGGGGCAATCTGGTCTTCGCACACACCTACGACAGCGCCTCGGCAGTCGCACGCGACCTTGAGGCCGAGTCGCGCGGGCGCCGCAACATCGCGATCTACGTGCGTGATCCGCATGTGGTGCTGGCGCACAAGCCGCAGCATCTGTTTCTCGATCCCAGTCATACGTTCAGGCTGTGGCTGGCCAATGCGGCGCTGGCGCGGCCGTTGCGGCTGCTGCCCTTCACCGTGCGGCGGCTGCGCACCCAGGCCGATGCCGAGGCGATTCACCGCATCTACCTGGCGCGCAGCATGGTGCCGGCAGATCCAGCCTTTGTCTGGGCGCATCGCGCCAGCCGCACACTGACCTACTTTGTCGCCGAGGACGACGCCACCGGCGCCATCGTGGGCACGGTGATGGGCGTCGATCACGCCGAAGCCTTTGACGACCCTGAGCAAGGCGCCAGCCTGTGGTGTCTGGCAGTAGACCCGGACGCCCATGCCCCTGGGGTGGGGCAGGCGCTGGTGAAAACGTTGGCCGCCCATTACGCCGCGCGCGGCCGTGTGTTCATGGATCTTTCGGTGCTGCACGACAACAACGAAGCCATCTCGCTGTACAAGAAAATGGGCTTCAAGCGCGTGCCGGTGTTCGCGGTGAAGTGCAAGAACGCCATCAACGAGCCGCTGTTCGTCAACGAGGCGCCGGGCCCGCAGCTCAACCCTTATGCCCAAATCATTGTTGACGAGGCGGCGCGGCGCGGCATTCGCGTCGACGTGCTCGACGCGACACACGGTTATTTTCGTCTTACCCACGGCGCCCGCAGCATCACCTGCCGCGAGTCGTTGTCGGAGCTGACCAGCGCGATTGCGATGAGCCGCTGTCAGGACAAGCGCGTGACCTCTCGAATGCTGGCCGAGGCCGGTCTGAGCGTGCCGACGCAGCGCGAAGCCGACGGTTCGGAGGCAGATCGCGAGTTCCTGAAACAGCACCGCGCGGTGGTGGTCAAGCCTGCCGATGGCGAGCAGGGGGCGGGCATCAGTGTCGACGTTCGCACCCTGCGTCACCTGCGTGCCGCCATCAAACGGGCCCGACTCGAAGATGAAACCGTGCTGATCGAGGACTACTGCCCCGGTGAAGACCTGCGCATCATCGTGATCGACTTCAAGGTCGTGGCGGCGGCATTGCGTCGGCCGCCGGAGGTGGTGGGCGACGGCATCAGTGACGTGCGCACGCTGGTCGAGAAGCTCTCACGCCGCCGCGCGGCGGCCACGCACGGGGAATCCCGGGTGCCGCTGGACGCCGAAACTGAACGATGCATCGGTCTTGCCGGTCACAACTGGGATGACATACTGCCCGCCGGACAGCGACTGCAGGTGCGTAAAACCGCCAACCTGCACACCGGCGGGCACCTGAAAGATGTGACCGCGGTGCTGCATCCGGCCTTGCGCAGTGCCGCCGAGCGGGCCGCGCGAGTGCTCGACATTCCAGTGACGGGACTCGACTTTCTGGTGCCCGACGTGACGCAGCCGGAGCACGTCATCGTCGAGGCCAACGAACGTCCCGGTCTGGCCAACCATGAGCCACAGCCCACGGCGGCGCGTTTTGTCGACCTGCTGTTCCCGCTCTCTCAAACTCCGGAGGATCCGCATGCGCAAGCTGCCGATTGACAACGACTACATCCAGAAGACCCTGCTCGAACTGCTGGCCATTCCCAGCCCGGTGGGGCTCACCGATGAGGTCGTGCACTACACCGGCAACAAGCTCAAGGAGTTGGGCATCCCCTTCGAGCTCACACGGCGCGGCGCCATCCGCGCCACCCTGAAGGGCGAAACCGACCGACCCGCGTGCGCAGTGGTCGCGCACCTCGACACGCTGGGAGCCAACGTGCGTGCCCTGAAGGCCAACGGCCGGCTGAGCCTGCTGCCCATCGGCACCTGGTCCAGCCGCTTTGCCGAAGGCGCACGCGTCACCCTGTTCACTGACCACGGCGCGCTGCGCGGCACCATCCTGCCGTTGATGGCCTCTGGGCATGCCTTCAACGAAGGCGTCGACACGCAACCGGTGAGCTGGGATCACATCGAACTGCGCATTGATGCGTTCTCTGAAAGCGTTGAAGACCTCACCCAGCTGGGCGTCAACGTGGGCGACTTCGTGGCCGTTGATCCGCAGCCCGAGATCACGCCGTCCGGCTATATCTCGTCACGGCATCTGGATGACAAGGCCGGCGTCGCCGCACTGCTGGCGGCCTGCAAGGCCCTTAAAGAGAGCCGCATCTCGTTGCCCGTGCACTTCCACCCGATGTTCACGGTGACCGAAGAGGTCGGCTTTGGCGCCTCGGCGATCCTCGATGAACGCATCAGCGAAATGGTGGGCATCGACATCGCCATACCTGCCTCGGGGCAGAACTCGCGGGAGCGTGGCGTCACCGTGGCCATCGCCGACTCGTCCGGTCCGTTCGACTATCACCTGACGCGCAAGCTGATCAATCTGTGCAAGGCGCATCAGATCGATCACCAGCGCGACGTGTTTCCGTACTACTTCTCGGATTCAGCGGCGGCCTTGCGGGCGGGCTTCGACATTCGCCATGCCCTGATCGGCTTTGGTGCTGACGCCTCGCACGGCTGGGAGCGCACCCATTTGTCGTCCCTGACCTCGGTGGCCGAATTGCTGACGCTGTACGCGCAGAACGGCCCGGTGATCACCCGCGACCAACATGCTATTGGCCCCATCGAAGGATTTCCGCATCAGGTGGACATCGACCAACTGGACCATTCGCCCACCTCCCTGCCGCGGCCTAAGGAGTTTCTGGAATAGCCCTCAGAACAATGCACAGCGCCTGAGGCGTCCGGCAGCCCGCAGCACGCGATGCGTCATGAGCACACGCCCGCGACGTGAGATGCGTCGCTGGCGTGTGCCAGACTCCGCGTCCTTATGGACAAGCAACACACCACCGCGACCCGATCGCTGCACGACTTGTTGCGCGAACATGGCCACCTGCGACTGTCGGGTGCCGACACCCGCAAGCGCCTCGAAGCCTTGGCGCCCCTGCAGGATTGGCCGTGCTTCGTCGACAGCTGGAACGCCATGCCGGTCGATGGCTACCTTGCCAACGGAGGGCGTTACCGGCGACGGCGACACGCCAATTATCTGGCCACGCCCGACGGCATTACCCGCCAGCCGCATCGGCCGCACTACCAAAGCCGGGATTACAACCCGTTGCACGGCGGCATCGAGCGCTGGTTTGAACCCGTGGAGCCTGCCATCAGTGACGGCGCCAGCCTGCGCACCATTCTGGAGTTCTGTCACCGCTGCTTCGCGCCGCTCACGCCCACGGTGACGCACTGGTTCGTCGAGGTGCATCAGTTTCGTGTCGAAACGACGGAAGACGAAGCCGGCCTGCCAACGCCCGAAGGCGCGCATCGCGATGGTGTGGACTGGGTGTTGGTGCTGCTGATTCGTCGGCAAAACGTGCGCAGCGGCGTCACGACGATCTACGCGCCCGACGGCCAAACGCTGGGCAGTTTCACCCTGGCTGAGCCCTTTGATGCAACGCTCATCGACGACCACCGCGTGCACCACGGCGTCACCCCGGTTGAACCGCTGGACCCCACGCAACCTGCCTGGCGAGACGTGCTGGTGGTGACCTTCAGGCCGGCATAACCGCCCGGGCGTCGAAAGCGGCACAGGTCAAATTCTGGACATCGACGGGCCAACAGGCTGGGATCAAGGCGGCCTGCACCATGGCCGGAAGCGGCTGAGGCCGTGTGCCACCCACGCCAAGGCGAGTTGAGCGCGCTGGCCCGCAACGGGCGCGCAGCGCGCTCAACCCTCCTGAAACGTAATGCGACCGTCCGGTGCGATCAGCCCGCAGGCAGGTAGACGGACTTGTAGGCGAGGTAGCTGTTCAGCGATTCTGGGCCCAACTCGCGGCCCATCCCGCTGGCCTTCACCCCGCCGAACGGCGCGTTGATGTCGAGCATGTAGCCGTTGACGCCAATGCTGCCGGTCTGTACCCGCCGAGCCACATCCTGCGCGTGCAGACTGTCCTTCGACCAGACGGTGCCGCCCAGGCCGAAGTCGGAATCATTGGCGATGCGCACCGCGTCGTCTTCATCCTGATATTTGATGATGGACAGCACCGGCCCGAAGATTTCTTCCTGCGAGATGGTGGCGTTGTTGTCCACGTCGGCGAACACGGTGGGCTCGACGAACCAGCCATTGCCGGCATTTTTGGGCCGGCCGCCCCCCGCAACCAGACGCGCCTCGGTTTTACCCTTGGCAATGTAGCGTTCCACCACGTTGCGATGCGCCTCGGAGGCCATGGGGCCAATCTGGGTTTCCGGGTCCAGAGAGCTGCCAACTTTCAGCGACTTGGCCATGCCGGCGACGGCATCGACAATTTCGTCATAACGGCTGGCCGGCACCAGAATGCGGGTGCTCGCCGCGCAGGTCTGGCCGTTGTTGCCGAAGGACGCAAAGCCCATGCCTTCGAGCAGCGGGGCAATTTCGGCGTCTTCCAGAATGATCGCGGCCGACTTGCCGCCCAGTTCAAGGGTCACCGGGCGCAGCAGGCGGCCGCACACCTCCGCAATCTTGCGGCCGGCCGCCGTGGAGCCGGTGAAGGCCACCTTGTTGATGCCGGGGTGCGACACAAGGTGGGCGCCCACTTCACGATCACCCGGCACCCAGTTGATCACCCCGGCCGGAATGCCGGCCTCCTGCGCCGCTTCGGCGACGATGTAGCTGTCGAGCACGGTGCCGGGCGAAGGCTTGAGCACCAGGGTGCAGCCCGACACCAGCGCTGGCCCGATCTTGAGAATGGACAGCAGCACCGGGTAGTTCCACGGCACGATGCCGCCGACCACGCCCAGCGGTTCGCGGCGGACCAGCGTGTCGAAGCCCATGGGAGACGGACGGCGCTCTTCAAACTGCATGGTGCTGGCCATGTGCGCGTAATAGCGCAACAGGCCGACCACATACGCGCCTTCGAGCTGCGTCGACAGGCTGATGGGCATGCCGTTCTGCGAGCTGACGGCGGTGCTGATTTCGGCAGAACGCTTCTCGATTGCGTCAGCAAATCGGTTGATCAAGGCGCTGCGCTCGGTGCCGGTCGTGCGGCCCCAGGGGCCATTGAATGCGGCGCGCGCGGCCACGACCGCACGATCAATATCGGCTTCTGCCCCTTCAGGCACGCTGCCGATCACTTCGCCGGTGTTGGCACCGATCACCTCGAATCGCTTTGAGGTGGAGGGCTTGACCCACTCACCGCCAATAAAAAACGCATCCCGCTTGGATTGCTCTAGCACAGCCATGGATTCTCTCCTCCGTGACGATTGGGCCCTTGTCGCTCTGTTGCCGACAGGGTGATATTTTTTTTCAGGCTCGCGACCCAAAAAACATAACACGAAATCTGCGGGATTATGAGCGGCACGCTCGGCCTCATTGCCTCGCCGTGAGCGGGTCTCAAACGTGGTTTCCACCCTGATGCACCGAGCCGGCGCATCGACTGAACCGGTCGCGACAGTCACGCAGACCGTTCTGCGCAGACGGACCCGTCCTCGCCTCGTTTGCCCCACCTGTTCACCATTCACACTGCGAGTGGGCCCCCAATCTGGCGTCGAGAGCCCGCGGTGACCCTGCTTCCAATCGCAGGTCGAAATTACTGAAAATTATTGGCCGGCAATAATGTTCGGCAATGTTCGGCGCCCTTGCTCATCCTCACGTCACAACGATCATCCCCGTTCCTGAGCGTTGTCGCATTCCGCACGACGAACGTGACCTTGGATATGGGCCGCCGGCAGCCTCAGCCGCTGCACGATGGCGCCAACGTCACCAAGCGGTCACTTGCGGCGCCTATCGTGCCGGGCTGATCAATCCGTTTGGGGAGTATCGCCGTGTCCGAGCCCTTGTCTTTGCCGGCGCTTTCGCGACGTGGATTGTTGCGTGGCCTGTTTCTGGGACTGGGCGCGTTGGCGACACCGGCCTGGATGGGGCGGGCCCGCGCCCAAGGCGGCGCCGCGCTGAGTCTGCCGGTCGGGCCCCTTGCCGGGATCGGCCCTGTGCAGCGGGTGACGCTGACCGGCGGCGCGTTGCCCGGCGTCGACGATGGTGTCAACGCGCCGGAGGGTTTTTCGGTGCGCTGCGTCGCGCGGCAGGGCGTCAATCCGCTGAGCGGCACCGCGCAGGGCTACCTCTGGAACATCGATCCCGATGGCGGTGCGGTGTTTCCCTCCGCTGCGGATGGTGGCTGGGTCTACGTCTCCAACAGTGAGGACACGCCAGGCGGGGTCGGCGCGCTGCGCTTTGATGCGGCCGGCAACCTTGTCGACGCCTATCCCATCCTCGAGGGCACGCGCAACAACTGCGCCGGCGGTGCAACCCCTTGGGGGACCTGGCTCTCCTGCGAGGAGACCGGCAACGGCGAAGTCTGGGAATGCGATCCCTTTGGCGCTCCGGCCGATGCCGTGAAAAAGCCTGCGCTGGGGGCCTTCCCGCACGAAGCGGCGGCTATTGATCCCCTCAATCACGTCTGTTACCTCACCGAAGACGGCGGCAGCCAGCGTTTCTGGCGCTTTGTGACCACCGCGTCCGATCAAACCCTGCTTCCGAATGGCGTGACCCGGCTGGCGCTGGAGAATGGGCAGTTGCAGGTGTTGCAGATCGAGGGCTTCGAGCGCGGCGTGACGCCTCCACCCGAGGCGTTGCGAGAAGCCCAGCGGGTGAGCTGGGTGAATGTCTTCAGGCTTCCCTCGTTGCCCCTGTTACCGCAGCAACTGCCGACCCTGACCTCGGCCGGAACCCAATTCCCGGGCGGCGAGGGTATTTGGTATTACGAGGTCCCCGAAGCGCTGCGCCAGACGCCCACACAGGGCACCGTGCCGACACGCGGTGTGATGTTCTTCGCCACCAAGGGCGATAACCGGGTCTACGCCTACGACATCGAGAATCAGTTGCTGGAACTGATTTTCGACAACGAAAACATGCAGGTCGAGGTGGGTTTTGATGACGTTGACAACGTCACTGTCAGCCCCGCTGGCGATGTGCTGGTGGCCGAGGACGGCAATCGCATGCGCCTCTACGTGATCGTTCCCAACCAGCCCGCCAAGTTGCTGATGCAGATCACAGCGGGCTCGGGCGAAATCACCGGCCCCGCATTCACGCCGGACGGCTCGCGCCTTTACTTCAGTCAGCAGCGCGGGCCCAGCAGCGTCGATGGATCAGGTGCTCGGGGTTCGACCTACGAGATGATCATTCCGCCGGAATTCCGGTCGCTTGTCCTGGCCACGCCCACGCCGTCGAGCAGCCCCAGCCCGACCGCGAGCCCAACGACAGCCCCCACCGCAACTGCAAGTCCCACGGCGACCGCAACCGCGCCCCCAACGGCGACCCCGACAACGGGTCCGGCGCCAACCGTCACGCCGCCCGTGACGCCCACCCCGAATGTCCCCCAGGCGCCCGTGCCCGCCTCGACTCCGGCGCCGACCCTGACCCCGACTCCGTTGACCGCCACCCCGACGCCGACCGCCGTCCCTGGGGCGCTCATCACGGTGCCGGTCAACGAAGGGGGGGGTGCCGTTGGCGCCGCAGCTGCTGCTGCACTGGGCGCCGCTGCCGCTGCGCGGAGCATCGTCGGCGACGCGCCTTAAAGACCGATGCGCGGGAAGGCGCTGATCGTTGAGCCTTGCTGATCGGCCCCCGAAAAAATTACGAAAGTTTGGTGGTTCCTGGACGGGCCAAGTCCGGCGGGAGTCTGCCCAAAGCGGGCATCTAACGTTATAGGAGACGTCTCCTGCCTCGGCGAGAACCCATGCAGTTCACCCATTGACGTGTAACGAGCCCACTGCTCTACTACATTCAGTGATACGGGGAGTAGCTGGCGCTCGATTTTTGGCGCCTGATGTGTCGTCAACACGGAGCGCACGCGCTCCCGGCGCCTCAGACCAGGGTTGTTGACTGGGTGGCAAGACCGGACTGGGTTGTCATGACTCGTGCCTACCACTCAAGGATCTGCCCCCATGGCTTCGATCGGTTCCCCACTGCTTTGGTCGCTGTTCACGGCGTTCGTTCTAGTCGCGCTTGCCGTCGATTTTTTACTCCTGAACCGTCAGGGCGCCCATCGGGTGTCCATGCGCGAAGCGGGGCTCTGGACCTTGGTCTGGGTTGCGGTGAGTTTTGTCTTTGTCGGACTGCTGTGGTGGCAATTGGGTGGACTGGGCAATGACCCGGCCGCGAAGGCGCTCGCCAACGCCAAAGCGCTCGAATTCATCACCGGCTACCTGGTCGAGAAGGCCTTGGCCGTCGACAATATTTTTGTCTTCCTGATGGTATTCACCTACTTCGCCGTACCGCCCGATTTCCAGAAGCGGGTGCTGATGATCGGCATCCTCGGCGCCTTGGTACTGCGCGGCATTCTGATTCTCATTGGCGCCTGGCTGATCGCACAGTTCCACTGGATTCTGTATCTCTTCGGCGCCTTCCTGGTGTTCACCGGCATCAAGATGTGGTGGGCCGCAGGGCAGGAGCCCGATCTGGACGCCAACCCTGCGCTGCAATGGCTTAGGCGCCGGATGCGGGTGTCGCCGAACTATGACGGTGAGCGCTTCTTCACCATGATCAACGGCGTCAGGGTGGCGACGCCGCTGCTCTTGGTGGTGCTGGTGATTGGTATCGTCGATGTGGTGTTCGCGGTCGATTCCATACCTGCGATCTTTGCAATCACCACCGATCCCTTCATTGTGCTGACCTCCAACGTCTTCGCAATTCTTGGCTTGCGTGCGATGTATTTTCTACTTGCAGGGGTGCATGAGCGCTTTCACCTGCTGCCCTACGGGTTGGCCGTCGTGCTGGTGGTGATCGGCACCAAAATGCTGCTCATTGATCTCTACAAGATTCCGGTTGCCTGGTCGCTGATCGCAACAGTGGTGATCCTCGGAGTAACGATGATGCTCTCGCTGCTGCTTCCGCCTGAGGGTGACGGCAAGTTACACGGTGGCTACCCCTTCACCAAGAGGAAAACGCCGCCGCCAACTGATAAGTAAGCCCGAGGCAAGCCTGCGCGCGGTCTTCAACACCGACTTTCATCTTGTCGGGCGCGGCATCGCAAAAAAAGGGACGAACAGCAATTAGGACCTCTGACAGCCCAAAGCTGACATTAGGAATTGTGTGACTGGCAGAGATGTCCGTCCGCTTTTGTCGTATCTCCGCCGGATAATCATTTTCGCTGTATGAGGTCGACAACAGTGGGGCCGTATCCGGCCTTCCTCGCTTGTCGTCCCCAGCACTTGTCAACTTCGGGCGCACCTAATGAGTAGTAGCCAAGACGTAGAAATGGATCAAGGATCATGGGTCCCATTCGATCCCCAAGATTTAGTCGAAGCCCTTCCAGGCGCTGGCGCCCAATACATTGACGCGCTGTTGGCATGTTCGCGTATCCGGTGGGGGGCGAACGCCTCAGTTGGCTACTTTCAGGACGAAGAGCAATCCGCAGGTTCGTCACGTGACTGGTGCTGGGACGAGGACCTCGCAATATCCGCTCAGGTGGGAGGCACAGTTTTCGTGATCGACTTTCAGACGAAAGACGGCGAAGTACGTGCTTTCCGATTGGAACGTGCCCTTGAACTGGAGCTTCAGATTGATGATGCGTAACGGCGACTCCGAGTAGGCATATGGCTCCCACGCAGTCTGTCGATAAGGCTAAAAAACCTTCGGTATGCGCTCAGCATCAGGCACTAATTTGTTGAGTTGATGCAGCTTGGTAAGCGACACTTGGAATTGTCCGTTGCTTGGCATCTTCTTGCCCTTAAAAAGATCCCATACCAATGACCCGGGGCCGTTATAAACATCGTCAAAGGTTCCGTCGGGATTTATCTTGATGATTATCGTGTGCTGCGGCTCGCAGCGGAAAGCAACTGTTCTCGATTGAGTGGCTTTGATTTCCACTTCGCGACCATCTTTGGTAACGGCGTCAAATCCCTTATTTGATGCAGTCTTCAAATCAAGCGCATAAGCATCGGCGACCAGACACTCACCAAGGCTCCCCACCATGTGTCCATCAGGTGTGAATTTCCGTCCGTCGAACATTTCTTCAAGAGCCTTAACCGTAGAATAAAGCTGTTTTACAAGGGCTTGAATTTTTTCGTGATCGATCTTGTTTTTCATTTTTTGGTTCATTAAGAAATAAATTTGATGGGAAAGCTGTGATCCAGATCATCCCCCTCGCTTTTCCCACGCGAGCTGCAAGCGCGCTTCCCAGTCGGGAGGTTTAACGACATTGACAGCATTTCCCCATGTCGACAAGTGCCACGCCATCTCCAAACATCCACCGGCACGGAAGCGTACATGCAGGCTGCCGTCAGTATCCCGGTCAAGTTGTTGTGTGGGATGAAAATCGTAATCTGCGGCGTCCTTGGCTGCCTCCGGGGCGAAGTGCCAGTGAACATCAAAGGGCTCTTCCTGCCAGATGCCGAAGGATCGCTCCAGGTAACGGGTTAGCGAGAATCCCTTCGGCTTTATCGCGGTGTGCCGCTCCACCACCGCACTTTCGATTCCGCCGAGTACAAAGTACCGAGGCTCAGCCTCAGGGGCCCGCCCGGCGAGTAGATAGTGCCGCTGGCCGTAGACCAGACCATAGGGATGCAGGAGGTAACTCCTTCGAATGCCTGTTTTCCGGAATCGATACTGAACCCGTAGTACGCGGCGTTGCCGCAGTGCGCTTCGGATGGTACCCAGCACCTCAGCATCTACTTTGACGCGGGGCCCGGGGCGTACGGCTATGCCCTCTGCAACCGTGGTTGCCAGGAGCGCATCGGCGAGATCCGAGGCCGAGTCGCTCGGAACTGATGAGGTTAACAGCGCAGCAATTCGATTCAGGTTGTCGGCGTGTGCCGTTAAGCCCGCCTGCACCAGGCTCTTACGGGCGATCTCAAGGGAGGCGAGATCATCTGGACACACGGTGGCCAGCGCCCGAATGAGTCCCGTTCTGATCTTCCAACGCTTGTGACCGCTGTCATCCACCCATTCCTGGTGGCGCCCATCGAACAGCCTGAGCACAGCATCACGGCAGCGTTCGGCGGTCCTGCGTGACATCGGGGGATCACTGAGCGCCTGAATGTCCTTCAAACCGACGCCCGCCGCTCGACCTTGCATCTCGATGGCAATGCGCAACAACAGTTCAGCGTTCTCGTGTCGCATAGGTCAGGGCATCCGCAACCGGAACAGGTCGCTTAGTGATTGAGATACGTCCGATTGTGGCGTACTTACGAGGGATCATGCGCTGAACCCGGAAAAGCCATGCGTCGTGGCTTCTGGCAGCGGAGACAAGAGATGACGTTTCAGCAAGAGTTCGAGGTGGGCAGCGTTCGCTACCGCGTCGAGGTCACCGAGTGCGGTTCAATTGTCCTGAAGGCAATCGCAGACCGACGTGACTGGTCACAACGGGCTGCCGTGTTCTCGGACCCCTTCTGGTATCCCGGCAGAGAAGAGAAGTACGGCGAGCCCGAATCTGTGGAGTCCTTGGGCGCCCATGACAACGCACATGCCGTGCTGCGCCTTGCTGCAAGCGCCGTCATCGGCTGGATCAAAGAGCATCGCATTGGGCAGCTCTGCTTCCGCGCCTTGGAGCCGAGGCTTCATCGAATCCTGTTGCGCTTCGCCCGTCGGATGTCCCGACGGTATCGCCTGCCGTACGAGGTTGATGACTATGAGGGATGGATCCTCGTTACCCGCCTCCAGCGAACCCTCGCGGCGTGAAGTGGCTTTCAGCTCGACCAGCACCCGTTTGCTGCACCTGCGGTGAGTCCCTGGAAGCCATTGGCGGTCGACGCATCGTCAGCACGCGTTCGAGAGGGGTCTTCCTTATCCCGGCCAAAGGCGATGTCCGAGGACGTATCAAACGATGGCGGATCAAGGACAACTCGGCGACTTCTCTGGGTACGGTTGGGCCAGAGTCATTCTGGACGCCGGACCGCATCGAGCGTGGCTGCTCTCACGTTGTCAACGGCTTTCAGCCGTGGATGTGCCAGCGTTGCGCTGGGCAATGCTGCACCGCGTGTGGCAACCCTCTTAAGCGACCGCCAGGTGCACTGGATATCGATGGCAACAGTTTCGCCTTGCTTCCGGCGAGCGTTCCCTGCGAGTGCGTGGTCTCGCCCACAAGAGGCTGAACATCCATGAAAAATGGCGCGCCTTCAGGCGTGGTTGGCCTTTGCCATTCCATCTACGAATCCGCCCATCAACAAAAACAAAGCCCCCGGAACCTTGCGGCGCCGGGGGCTCTAATTTTCAAATTGGTGGACAGTACAAGGCTCGAACTTGTGACCCCCGCCGTGTGAAGGCGATGCTCTACCACTGAGCTAACTGTCCAAATGGTGGGTCGTGATGGATTCGAACCATCGACCAATTGGTTAAAAGCCAACTGCTCTACCAGCTGAGCTAACGACCCGGCCCAGCACGCGATTATAACCAAAAATTCACGGCTGTTGTGGCGGAGGGGGAGGGATTCGAACCCCCGGAACCTTGCGGTTCAACGGTTTTCAAGACCGTCGCAATCGACCACTCTGCCACCCCTCCGGCGCGCGGATTGTAATGGAAGCGGCGCACGAAAGGGCATGTCCATCGAGACACCCGACGAACAATGCAGGCGGTGGGCGCTGTCAGCCGTCGACGGTCACCGTGATCAACACCTGTTTGCTGCGCACCTGGGTGCCCGCATCGACGCTGATGCTGTCAACGACGCCGTCAACGGGCAGGCTGAGCTGAAATTCCATCTTCATCGCTTCGAGCACCGCCAGTGTCTGGCCTTTGGCGACGCGGTCCCCGGGCTTGATGTGCACGGCAATCACCTTGCCGTCGGTGTGCGCCAGCAGGCGGCCGTCAGAGCCCGGTGCCGCACCTTGGACAGGCGCAAGGGTGCGATCTTCCCAGCACCATGAACGCCCGTTGCTTTCGATCCAGAGCTGGTCACCCGCGCGCTGCCAGGCCACCTGCTGGCCAAGGCCGTCGATGGTGAAGCGTAGGCCGTCGGCATCGTGCGCCATGACCTGCACCGCGAGCGAGGTGTGTTCATCAACGCACACGTCGAAGTGGCCGCCGCGTCCGGCCTTCACGTTGACCTGGTGGTCAGCCCCCCGGCACTGCAGCACCAACTCGGCCGCCGTGTCGTGCGAGCTGTGCCAGCCAATCAACTCGTCACTGAGGCCGTGTGTGGCGGCAAGTTGTGCGGCGTCTCCCAGATAGAAGCCCAGGGCCGCGATGGCGGCATCCTGGTCGGTGGGCTTGATGGCCGCAATGCGGGACGGCGGGAAATGCTCGGCCAGGAACCCGGTGGAGAAATCGCCGCCCGCAAAGGCAGGGTGGGCAATGATCTCGGCCAGATAGTCCTTGTTGCTGATGACGCCGAACAGCCGGGTGCCGGCCAGCGCCTTCAGCAGCCGGGTGCGTGCGGTTTCGCGGTCTTCGCCCCAGGCGATGAGCTTGGCCTGCATGGAGTCGTAGAACGGGCTGACGGTGGCGCCGGTTTCCAGATAACTGTCGATGCGTATGCCATCGCCGCCGGCCGCCTGCCATTGCAACACGTCGCCGGTTTGCGGCAGGTCACCGGCCAGAGGGTCTTCGGCACACAGGCGCACTTCAATGGCGTGGCCGTAACGATTTTCGTCGATGTCGGCCTGACGCATGGGCAGGGCCTCACCTTGGGCCACACGCAGCTGCCAGTCGACCAGGTCGACGCCGTACACCATCTCGGTCACCGGATGCTCGACTTGCAGGCGGGTGTTCATTTCGAGGAAATAGAACTGGCCATCGGCCGCCAGCATGAATTCCACCGTGCCCGCGCCCACATAGTGGACCGCCTTGGCGGCTGCCACCGCTGCCGCGCCCATGCGTTCGCGCAGTGCCGGGTCAACGGCCGGGCTCGGGGCTTCTTCCACCACCTTCTGATTGCGTCGCTGCACCGAGCAGTCGCGCTCGCCCAGATGCACCACGTTGCCGAGCCGGTCGCCGAAGATCTGAATTTCGACATGGCGGGCATTGAGCACCGCCTTTTCGATCAGCAGTTGGCCGGAGCCGAAGGCGTTTTCTGCCTCGCTGCGGGCCGACTTGATGGCCGCGCCCAGCTCGGCGTCGTCATGGACCAGCCGCATGCCTCGGCCGCCGCCGCCAGAGGCCGCCTTGACCATGACCGGCAGACCGACCTTGCGGGCTTCGGCGATCAGGGTTGCGTCAGACTGGTCGTCGCCCTGGTAGCCGGGCACGCAGGGCACGCCTGCGGCCAGCATATGGTTCTTCGAGGTGCTCTTGTTGCCCATGGCCTCGATGGAAGCCGCATCGGGCCCCACGAACACCAGTCCCGCATCGTGGATGGCCTGGGCAAACTCGGCGCGTTCCGAGAGAAAGCCATAGCCGGGGTGGATGGCCTGGGCGCCGCTGCGCCGGGCCGCTTCGATGATGCGGTCGATCAGCAGATAGCTGTCTTTGGCGGGCGCGGGGCCGATATGCACGGCCTGATCGGCCTCGCGCACGTGCAGCGCGTTGCGGTCGGCATCTGAATAAACGGCCACGGTCTGGTAACCGGCCTTCTTGGCGCCACGAATGACGCGAACGGCAATTTCGCCACGGTTGGCGACCAGTACTTTGGTGAATCGGCTCATCGGGTTTCTCATTGAGTGGCCGCACTCTGCGGCTCGCATTCTTTCAAGGTCGGCGGCAAGGCCCCGTGTAGTTCTGCAACGCGGTCAGGCGTGCTTTGCATTCGTCTCGCGGGGCGACTGCGTGTTGAAGGCCCTCGTCACTGCCGGGCGACACCGAAGGTGTTGGGCTGCACCTCGCGCAGTTGGGCCTCGCGGCACACGGACAGACACAGGCCCAGCACGCGGCGGGTGTCGCGTGGGTCGATCAGGCCGTCATCGAACAGGCGGGCGGTGGCGGCAAAGGCGTGTGATTCACGGTCGAACTGGTCAACGATGCCCTGACGAATCGTCGCCAGCATTTTCTCGTCGGCGTCGGACAGCTGCTTGCCCTGCGCTTCCCATTTCTGGCGGGTGATGATGTCCATCACGCCCGCGGCCTGCTCGCCGCCCATGACGCTGGTGCGCGAATTGGGCCACGAGAAGATGAAATGCGGGCCGAAGCCGCGGCCGCACATGCCGTAGTTGCCGGCGCCAAAGCTGCCACCCATCACGATGGTGAGCTGCGGCACGGTGGCGTTGGCAACGGCCTGAATCATCTTCGAGCCGTGCTTGACGATGCCGCCCTGTTCGCTCTCGGTACCCACCATGAAGCCGGTTGTGTTCATCAGATAGATGATGGGAATGTTGGCCTGGCAACAGAGTTGAATGAACTGCCCGGCCTTGTTGGCGCCCTTGGTGGTGATGGGGCCATTGTTGGAGATGATGCCGATCGGGTGGCCGTGCAGCACGGCGCGGCCGCAGATGGTTTGCTGGTCGAAGTCGGCCTTGAATTCCTGAAACTCGGAGCCGTCGACCAGGCGGGCGATGACTTCACGGCAATCGAAGGGCTTGCGGTAGTCCGGCGCAACCACGCCGCAGAGTTCGTCGGTGTCGTATTTCGGGGCGCGGACCTCGCGCAGGGGCAGGGTGGGGCGGCGGTCGTTCCAGTGCAGATTGGCCACGATCTCGCGCGCGATGCGGATGCTGTCGGCGTCGTTCTCGGCCAAAAATTCACAGGTGCCGGCCACGCCGCCATGCATGTCGGCGCCGCCGAGTTCTTCGTCGCCGGCGATTTCACCCGTGGCGGCCTTCAGCAGCGGCGGCCCGGCGAGAAACACTTTTGCGTTTTTGCGCACCATGACCACGTAATCCGACAGCCCCGGCATGTAGGCGCCGCCCGCGGTGGAGGAGCCGTGGACCACGGTGACCTGTGGGATGCCCGCGGCCGACAGGCGTGCCTGGTTGGCGAAGGTTTTGCCACCGGGAATGAACAGTTCGGCCTGGAAGAGCAGGTTGGCGCCGCCGGACTCGATCATCGACACCACCGGCAATTTCTGCTGCAGGGCAATCTCTTGCAGGCGCAGGGTTTTTTGCACGCCGAACGGCGTCATGGTGCCGCCCTTGATCGCCGAGTTGCTGGCCACGACCATGCAGCGTGCGCCCGAGACATAGCCAATGCCGGCAATCATGTTGCCGCCGGCCAGCGAGCCGTCCTTGTCGTCGTGAAGCTTGTAGCCGCACAGGGTCGACAGCTCCAGCCATGGTGAACCGCGGTCGAGCATGAGGTGCACGCGCTCGCGCGGCAGCAGTTGTTTGCGCTTGTGGTACTTGGCGCGCTTGGATTCTTCCTCGTCGTGGCCCTTCTGCTCCACGGCGCGCCAATCGGCGACAAACTGCAGCATGCTGGCCCGGTTGGCAGCAAACGCGGGACTATTGACGTCGACTTTTGATTCGATAATCGGCATTTCCAGATCACGGCCAGAAGATTAAATGGGCCGCCTTTTTACCAGCAATCGCTGATCTATTCATCAATAAGATGGCTTACCGGGCCGTGTGGCGCGCGCTCAGGGGTCTGAGGTCCACTGTGCGGCGCCCAGAAAAATCAGCGTGAGCTGTTTGGCGGCGCCACTTTCCAACCGTGCGCGTTCATTGTGGTCTTGGGGGTCGGCGTCGAGCAACAGCTCGGTGGCGCCCATCATGGTCTGTACGACCAGGCCCGCCACCAGGCGCAGCGTGTCACCGTTGAGCGCACGCAAGGGCGGCAAGGGCGCAAGGTCGGCCGCCAGCTCGCTGACCCACAGTCGAATCTCCTTGCGAATGCCGAGGCGCACGGCGGTGGAGCCGCTCATGCGCTCCTTGGCGATGAACTGGAACTGCAGCCGGTGGGTGTCGACGTATTGCAAGAAGGTGCGCACCGAACTGGCGATCTGGTGCTCGCCAGGCTGCGGACCGGCACGTGCCTCGCGCATCAGGGCGTGCAGGGCGGCAAACGCATCGTCGATCAGCGCCAGGCCCAGGTCTTCCATGCTGCCGAAATGGCGGTAGAACGCCGCCGGCACCACGCCGCCGACCTTGGCGACCTCACGCAATGACAAAGAAGAAAAGCTGCGCTCGCCCTCAAGCAGGGTGAGTGCCGCGTCCATCAGGGCGCGTCGGGTGCGCTGCTTGCGGCCGTCGCGTGGCGACGCATCAGCATCTTCAACGGGTTTTTTGCGCAGGCGCTTCATGTGAGGAGTCTAGTCCAGCGGACAGGCATTCGACGCACGCACACCAATAGTGAACATGTGTTGACAAACTGAAATATGCAACTTACGGTGCACATACGTTCACTATCGAAGTTGCGCAGACATCATGAACCTCACATCAATCCCCAAAACCCTGAGTTGGTTAGAGCGCCTGGCGACGCCCTTGGCGGTGGATGACTACGTCGAAATGATCAATCCGCTGTGGTCCAGACGCGCGATCAATGCGCGCGTCGTCTCGATCAAACGACAGACCCGTGAAGCAACCACCATTCGCCTGCAGCCCGGTCGGCGCTGGACCGGCTTCCGGCCGGGGCAGTTCGTACGCGTTTCGCTACCGGTCAACGGCATACGCCAGACCCGCTGCTATTCCATCTGTTCGGCCACCGGCGCGGTGAACGACTGTTTTGAGATTACCGTCAAGGCGGTCGCCGAAGGCCGCGTTTCGCCTCATCTCAACAGCGGCGTGAAGCTGGGCGACGTGGTGGAGATCAGCGAGGCCGAAGGCGCGTTCACCTGGGGCGCAACCCTGCCTGAAAAGGCCCTGTTCATCAGTGCCGGCAGCGGCATTACGCCGTTGATGGGCATGGCCCGCGAGGCCGCGCGCTGCGGCACGCTGCCGAATCTGGTGTGGCTGCACTATGCCCCGGCCGCCAGCGAGCTGATCTTTGCCGATGCGCTGGCACAGTTGCAGCACGATCATCCGCAGTTGCATCTGCAGGTGATCTTCACCCGACTCGACGGCGAGCATTTTTCGGGCAGGGCACTGCGCCGGCGTTGTCCCGACTGGCAGGACCGCAGCGCCTGGGCCTGCGGACCGGGCGCCCTGCTCGACGCTGCCGAGGCGCTCTGGGCCGCGACGCCCGCTCAGCCCCTGATCACCGAGCGCTTTCAGGCCAAGGCGATGACGCTGGGTGATCCGGCGACCGGCGGCACGCTGACCTTCAGCGGCAGCGGCCATCAAGCCGAGGCCGACGGCACGACCTCGATTCTGGACGCCGCCGAGGCTGCAGGACTCAGTCCCCGATACGGCTGCCGCATGGGCATCTGCCATGGCTGCACGGTGTCGCTCAAGTCGGGCCAGGTGCGTGACCTGCGCACCGGCAAGGCCTTCGGCGAAGAAGGTGACCTGATCCAGATTTGCGTCTGCGCCCCGGTCGGCGACGTCGACGTGGCGCTTTGACGCCTGCCCCTCCACCCACTGCTGCACGACCCCGGGAGCCTTCTCATGCCTTTTGACACCCGCCCCAAAACCCCGCATCACGCCGTGAACGGCACGGCCGTCCAAGGCCAGCATCCATGGCCCGTGGGCCTGCCCGAATGCTCGCCCGCGCAGATCGAGGCCTTCGGCCAGGAAATGGACGCCCTGCGCGAAGCGGTGATCGCCGATCGCGGCGAGCAAGATGCCGCCTACATCCGCAAGGTCATTCGCCTGCAGCGCCGGCTCGAGGTGACCAGCCGCGGCGTGATCTATGGCGGCATCCTGTTTCCGCCGGCGCTGGTAATGGGCGCCCTCGGTCTTGGCATGGCCAAGATTCTCGAAAACATGGAGATCGGGCACAACGTCATGCACGGCCAGTGGGACTGGATGCGCGACCCGCACATTCATTCCAGCACCTGGGAGTGGGACACCGTGTGCCCGGCTGACCAATGGAAGAACACCCACAACGTGGAGCACCACACCTGGACCAATGTGCTGGGCAAGGACCGCGATGTGGGCTACGGCATTCTGCGCATGAGCGAGGCCGAGCAATGGCACCCGGCGCATCTGCTCAACCCGATCAACAACGCCCTGCTGGCGGTGTTCTTCCAGTGGGGGGTGGGCGTGCACGACGCCGAGTTGGATCAACTGGCCAGGACAGGCAAGATTCGCCAAGACTCCAGGGCCAAGCTGAAGGGCTTCTGGAAGAAGGCGCGCAAGCAGGTGATGAAGGACTACGTGCTGTTCCCGGCTCTGGCCGGCCCGTTCTTCCTGCCCGTGCTGTTGGCCAATGTGGCGGCCAACCTGATCCGCAACCTGTGGACCTACATGATCATCTTCTGCGGGCACTTCCCTGAGGGCGTGCACCAGTTCACCGAAGAAGAGGTTCAGAACGAAACCCGTGGCGGCTGGTACCTGCGCCAGCTCATGGGCTCGGCCAACATCGAGGGCGGGCGGCTGATGCACCTGATGAGCGGCAACCTCAGCTTTCAGATCGAGCATCACCTGTTTCCTGACCTGCCCAGCAACCGCTATGCGGCCCTGTCACCCAAGGTGCGGGCCATCTGCGCGCGCTACGGTCTGCCCTACAACAGCGCGCCGCTCACCCGCCAGTTCGGCACGACCCTGAAACGGGTCTTCCGCCTGGCATTGCCGAACCGCGTGCCGAATGGGCTGCCGTCCACCGCCTGAGGCGAACCGTCTGTTCGCGGCTCAGGAAAGCAGGGCGCGGAGGATGTAGAAAAACAGGATGGAGAGGATGGCGCCCGCTGGCAGGGTGATGATCCACGAGGCGAAGATGCTGCGGATCACCGACAGGTTGAGTGCGCCGATGCCGCGCGCCAGTCCGACCCCGAGCACCGCGCCCACCAAGGTGTGCGTGGTGGAGATGGGCAATCCCGTGCCCGAGGCGACCACCACGGTGCTCGCCGCCGCCAGGGTCGCGGCAAAGCCGCGCGACGGCGTGAGGTCGGTGATGCGCGTGCCCACCGTGGCCATCACGCGTTGGCCAAAGGTGACCAGCCCCAGCACGATGCCAAAGGCGCCCAACAACAACACCCACGGGGGCACCATCGAGCTGGCGGCGATGGTGCCGCTTTCAACAATGCCGACGATGGCGGCGACCGGACCGACGGCGTTGGCCACGTCGTTCGAGCCGTGGGCAAAGGCCATCGCACAGGCGGTGATGATCATCAGCAGCGTGAAGACCCGCTCCACGTTGGCGAACTGGAATCGATGGTCTGCCGCCGGGTCCAGCTTCAAGCCGCGGATGAACATGCCGCCGCCGGCTGCAGCCGCAGCGGCAACGGCGGCCGAAAGCAGGTAGGCCTGCACGCCGCTCAGGCCCAGCCCGACGTGGCTGAGGCCCTTGGTGAAGGTCACCGCCGCGGTGATGAACACCGTCAGAAAGATATAGCCCGGCACGTAGCGCAGCGCGTTCTTCAACGGCGTTTCGGTGTTGAGAATCAGCGCCTGAACGCTCATGAACAGGCCGTAGGCCATCACCCCCGCCAACACGGGCGAGATGACCCAACTGCTCATGATGGTGCCAATACGTGACCAGTACACCGCGTCGATGCCGATGCCCACCGCGCCGAAGCCGACAATGGCCCCGACGATGGAGTGGGTGGTCGACACCGGCCAGCCGAAGATCGAGGCCACCAGCAGCCAGGTCCCCGCGGCCAGCAACGACGCGAGCATGCCGAACACCAGAATCTCGGGCTGATCGACGATGGAGGTGGTGTCGATCATGCCGTTGCGGATGGTGGCGGTGACCTCGCCGCCGGCCAGATAGGCACCGGCAAACTCGAAAATGGCGGCAATGATGATGGCGTGCTTGACGGTGATGGCGCGTGAGCCCACCGAGGTCGACATGGCATTGGCCACATCGTTGGCGCCCACGCCCCACGCCATGAACAGCCCGAAGACGCAGGCCAGCGCGACAAACAGAAATCCGTATTCCATGGTTGAAGTCGTCCGCCTTATTTGGCGACGAGAACCTGCAGGCGGCTCCCCACACGCTGTGCCCGGTCGGCCAGATCGCCAATCCAGTCAATGATTTGATAAAGGAAGATCACGTCCACCGGCGGCCAGTCGCGCTCCAGCGACATGAGCTGCTCGCGCAGTTCGACCTGCAGGGTGTCGGTCTCGTGTTCGATTTCGTCGAGCTCGCGCAACAGCCCCTCGACGAAGGCGGTCTCGCGCCCGCGAAAGCCGGTGTCGAGCAGCGCGTCGAGTTCCTGAATGGCTTTCAGCGCCTGATGTGCGGCCGCCACGGTGCGGGTCACGTAGCGGCCAAACAGGTCGACCATCGGTGGTGGAATGCGCATGCGGCGACCCAGCATCAGGCCGCTGATGTCCTTGGTCTTGTTGGCCACCTTGTCCTGCATCTGCAGCATGTCGAGCAGATCGCGCCGGTCGACCGCCATGAACAGATGCGTGGGCAACTGTTTGCGCAGGCTCTTCTTGAGGCGGTCGGCATCGTGCTCGCCGTTGACGATCTGCTCACGCCAGTCTCGGGCGGCCGACCAGTCTTCACGGACCACGGCATCGACAAACCGGGGCAGCAGGTCGACGCACGCCACCACGCTCTCCATATGTTGCTGCAGGGGACGAATGGGCGATCCGCCCAACATTTCCGCGATCGTGCTTTTTAGCGCCATGCGGCATTGTA
>TARA_R110000850_G_scaffold219889_1_pt1 | contig 116764 bp, 115 predicted proteins | sample TARA_R110000850 | Tara Oceans TARA_R110000850 (sample SAMEA4397586) | marine metagenome | biome: Polar Biome; feature: [SRF] surface water layer (ENVO:00010504); material: water (ENVO:00002006), including particulate matter (ENVO:01000060) such as... | depth 5 m | reverse complement strand
GCGGCGGGTCGCCTCGTCGATGTTCGGGACGATGACGCCCACGGAAAGCCCGAGGAAATTGTGGATCTTACCCATCCAGCCGGAGTCGCGGCGGGCAAGATAGTCGTTCACCGTGACGACGTGGACGCCCTTGCCACCGATGGCGTTCAAATAGGTGGCGAGCGTTGCCACCAGCGTCTTGCCTTCGCCGGTGCGCATCTCTGCGATCTCGCCCCGGTGCAGCACGATGCCGCCGATGAGCTGGACGTCGAAATGCCGCATGCCGAGCACGCGCTTCGAGGCTTCGCGCACGGTGGCGAAGGCTTCGGGCAACAGCGCATCCAGCGTTTCGCCGCCCGCGATGCGCTGGCGGAATTCTTCTGTCTTCGCCTTCAGCTGCTCGTCGGTGAGCGCCTCGAACGAGGGTTCCAGATCGTTGATCTTGCGGACGATGGGGGACAGCGACCGGACGTAGCGATCGTTTGAGGAGCCGAAGATACGCTTCGCGAGCGCGTTCAGACCGAGCATGGGGTACCTTGTGCGCAAAGGGCGGGGCCGCACAGGCGGGCCCCAACATCGCCGCCGACATAGGAACGGTGCGCTTTATAGTCAATGAATCCGGGTCTCGGGAATCTGCGGCCCGGCGGCTTCCCGCACCCAGGGGCACCTGTCGGCGGCATGTCTACAACCGCGCGCAGGCGACGGCATTGCCACCGTAACGCCCTGCTTCGCAGCACGTCGCCGTTCAGTTCATCTTCGCCGCGAGCGCATCGATAATCGGGCAGTCGGGGCGAGAGTCGCCGTGGCAACCCTTTGCCAAATGGATGAGCGTGCTACGCATCGCTTCGATCGCCTTCATCTTCTTGCCGAGCGCCTCTGCCTGCTGCAGCGCGAGGCGCTTAACGTCGGCGCTGCTGCGCTCCCGGTCGGACCAGAGCGCGAGCAGCGTGCGGATTTCCTCGATGCCGAAGCCGAGATCGCGCGCGTTGGCGATGAAACGAAGGCGGTGCACGTCGTCCTCGCCATAGTCCCGGTAGCCCGAGTCCCGGCGCGGCGGCAACGGGATGAGGCCGATGCCTTCGTAATGGCGGATCATGCGCTGGCTGACGCCGCTTTTCTTCGATACCGCGCCGATGTTCACAGTCTCGCCCCCCTCAGCCGAAGCGCATTGCCGATCACCGTGACCGAGCTCAGCGACATGGCCGCCCCGGCGATCATCGGGCTCAACAGCAGCCCGAACACCGGATAGAGCACGCCCGCCGCGATCGGAACGCCCGCCGCATTGAACACGAACGAGAAGAACAGGTTCTGGCGGATGTTGCGCATCACGGCGCGGCTGAGGCGACGCGCGCGGACGATGCCGCGAAGGTCGCCCTTCACGAGCGTGACGGAAGCGCTTTCCATGGCAACATCCGTGCCGGTACCCATCGCGATGCCGACGTTCGCGGCAGCGAGCGCGGGCGCATCGTTGATGCCGTCTCCGGCCATCGCGACGACATGCCCCTCGGCGCGCAGGCGCTCGACGGCCTTCTGTTTGTCGGCGGGCAGCACGTCGGCGATCACCACGTCGATACCGCCGATCCGCTTCGCCACGGCTTCGGCGGTCTTCCTGTTGTCGCCGGTGAGCATGACGATGTGCAGCCCTTCGCGCTTGAGGTCCGCGATGGCTTCCGACGCGCTTTCCTTCACCGGATCGGCCACCGCGAGGAAGCCCGCGAAGGCGCCGTCGATGGCGAGGTACATCACGCCCTCGCCCGACGCGCGCCGGGCGTCCGCCTTCGCGTCGAGTGCCGACGTATCGAGGCCCGCCATCATCGCGCGGTTGCCGAGACTGACGCGGCGGCCGTCCACCATCCCCGAGACGCCCTTGCCGGTTTCGGATGCGAAATCGCTGACATCGCCCAGAACAAGCCCGCGCTCCTCCGCGGCATCGACAATCGCGGCGGCGAGCGGATGCTCGCTTCCGCGCTCCACCGATGCGGCGAGGCGCAGCATATCGTCGTGGTCGGCACCTTCGATGCCGACGAGGCGCGGCTTGCCGAGCGTCAGCGTGCCGGTCTTGTCGACGACAAGTGAGTCGACCTTTTCCATGCGCTCCAGCGCTTCGGCGTTGCGGACGAGCACGCCCGCCGCCGCGCCGCGCCCGGTGCCGACCATGATCGACATCGGCGTCGCGAGCCCGAGCGCGCAGGGGCAGGCGATGATGAGCACCGAAACGCCCGCGACGAGCGCGTGGGCGAGGCGCGGCTCCGGCCCCACAAACAGCCACACGGCGAAGGCGAGCACCGCGATCAGCACCACGGCGGGAACGAACCAGCCCGAAACCGTGTCGGCAAGGCTCTGGATCGGCGCGCGCGAACGCTGTGCTTCCGCCACCATGCGCACGATCTGCGCGAGCATCGTATCGCTGCCGACGCGCGACGCGCGGACGACGAGCATCCCGGTGCCGTTCACCGTCGCGCCCGTCACCGCGTCGCCCGTGGCCTTTTCGGCAGGTACAGGCTCCCCGGTGAGCATCGATTCGTCGACCGACGAGCGCCCTTCCTCGACGATGCCGTCCACGGGAATCTTCTCGCCGGGGCGTACGCGGAGCAGATCGCCGACGGCGATGTGGCCGATGTCCACATCCGCCTCACTGCCATCCGGTGCTATCCGCCGTGCGTGTTTCGGCGCAAGGCCGAGCAGCGCCTTGATCGCCTTGCCGGTCGCGGCGCGGGCGCGCAGCTCGAGCACCTGCCCGAGCAGCACAAGTGCGACGATGACCGCTGCCGCCTCGAAATACACCGGGACCTGACCATGCATCGTGTGCAGGCTTGCGGGAAACAGGCCGGGCGCGAGCGTTGCGACGACGCTGTAGGCATAGGCCACCCCGACGCCGAGGCCGATGAGCGTGAACATGTTGAGATTGCGCGTGCGGACCGAAGCGATGGCCCGCTCGAAGAACGGCAGCCCCGCCCACAGCACCACGGGCGTCGCGAGCGCGAGCTGGACGAACACCATCGTGCGCATCGGCAGCAGGTGCCAGCCGAGCATGTCCGTGCCCATCGCCAGCACGAACAGCGGCAGCGCGAGCGCGGCGGCGACCCAAAATCGCCGCGTGAAATCGATCAGCTCAGGGTTGGGCGCGTCGTCGAGCGAGGGCGACTCGGGCTCCAGCGCCATGCCGCAGATCGGGCACGTACCCGGCCCGTCCTGTCGGATTTGCGGGTGCATCGGGCAGATCCACATGACGCCGGGCGCCACGGTTGCGGGGTCTACCGGCATACTCTGTTGATGATCGTGGTGTTTGCAGCAATCGGACACTGAAAATCTCCTCTTGCCAGCACATTGAACCTTTACACGATGTGAGGGTCAAGAGCCCTTGACCTTACCATAGTGTCAAGGTGCAAACCTCCCCTCATGAACAGAATCGCCCTTTCTCGACGCGCGCTGATCGGCGGTATCGGCGCTACGGCTCTTTTCCCTGCATGGGCACGGAGCGGCACACCCGGCATCGGCGCCGCGCTGTCAGGCCCCGAGATTCGGCTGAACGTCGGCCACACGCCCTTCACCGTCGGCGGCCGCACCGGTCATGCCGTGACGGTGAACGGCACGCTCCCCGCGCCGCTGATCCGGCTGAAGGAAGGCCAGACCGCGCGGCTGATCGTCACCAATCACCTGGACGAGGACACCTCGATCCACTGGCACGGACTGCTGCTGCCCTTCCAGATGGACGGCGTGCCCGGCATCAGCTTCCCCGGCATCGCGCCGCATTCGAGCTTCACCTACGAGTTCCCCGTCATCCAGGCGGGCACCTATTGGTATCACAGCCATTCGAACCTTCAGGAGGCGATGGGCCACTACGGCCCCATCGTCATCGATCCTGCGGACGCCGATCCGGTCGCCTACGACCGCGAGCATGTCATCGTGCTCTCGGACTGGAGCTTCATGCATCCGCACGCGGTCATGAAGAAGCTGAAGCAGGACGCTGAGTTCTTCCGCCGCGACAATCCCAATTTCGCCGAGCTTGCCGCGGGCAAGGGCCAGACCCTGAAAGAGCGGCTGGAGTGGGGCGCCATGCGCATGAGCCCCGCCGACATCTCGGACGTAACGGGCGCGACCTACACCTATCTCGTGAACGGCCACGGCCCGGCCGAGAACTGGACCGGGCTCTTCAATCCGGGCGAACGCGTGCGGCTGCGCATCATCAACGCCTCGGCAATGACCATCTTCAACGTGCGCATTCCCGGCCTGCCCATGACCGTTGTGAACGCCGACGGCGAGAACGTGCGGCCGGTGGAGACGGACGAACTCCAGATCAGCGTCGCCGAAACCTACGACGTGATCGTAACGCCTGGTGACGCCGCCTACACGCTCGCCGCCGAAAGCGTCGACCGCTCCGGCATGGCCCACGCGACGCTCGCGCCCCGCATGGGCATGAGCGCGCCGGTGCCGAAGCTGCGCGAGCGCCCGACGCTTTCAATGAAGGACATGGGTCACGGCGGCGGCGGAGACCATGCCGCGATGGGCCATTCGATGAAGATGCGCGACCCGGAGAATGCAGCGCGCGCGGGTGTGAAGCTCAGCCCCGGCGTGGACATGATCGCGCCGATGCCCGTCGACCGCGTCGGCGATCGCGGCCTCGGGCTTGAAGACGAGACGCACCGCGTGCTCGTCTACACCGATCTCGTCGCGCTGGCGCCGAACCCTGACACGCGGCCACCTTCGCGCAGCCTCGAAATCCACCTGACGAGCAACATGGAACGCTACATGTGGTCGTTGAACGGCGAGCAGTTCAGCCCCGTGACCGAGCCGTTCCGCTTCGAGAAGAACGAGCGCGTGCGCGTGACGCTGGTGAACGACACGATGATGGCGCACCCCATCCACCTGCACGGCCATTTCTTCGAGGTTGTGAACGGCCACGACGGCCACCATCCGCGCAAGCACACGGTGAATGTGCTGCCCGGCGGCAAGGTCTCCTTCGATCTCACCGCAGACGCGCCCGGCGACTGGGCGTTCCACTGCCACCTGCTGATGCACATGCACCTCGGCATGTTCAACGTGGTGACGGTGCGGCCCGTGGACGGCGCGGGAGACGCGGCATGAAGCGGCTGATCGCCCTCCTCCTCATCGGCACAGCAGGCCCTGCGTTCGCGCAGGACCATTCGCAGCACCAGATGCCGGCCGATGATCCCCACGCCGGCCACGCCATGCCGGCGCCTGCCGACGACCCGCATGCGGGTCACGCAATGCCCGCGCCGACCGACCCGCACGCGGGACATGCCATGCCGCCGGCCGACGATCCGCACGCAGGCCACACGATGCCGGCGCCAACCGACCCGCACGCTGGCCATGTGATGCCGCAAGCAGACCCCCACGCGGGACACGGCGCCACCCCCTCCGGCCCTTCCATTCCCAAAGGTCCGCCGCCCGCCGCCGCGGCCGGTGGGCCCACCTACGCCGCCGACGCCGTGTTCGGCGCCGACACGATGGCCGCCGCACGCGCCGCGCTCTACAAGGAGACGGGCGGCATGACGGTATCGAAGACCATCGTCGATCGACTCGAGGCGGGCTTCGGGCAGGGCGAAGAGACCTACCTGTGGGACGTGCAGGGCTGGATCGGCCGCGACATCGACAAGTTCTGGTGGAAGACCGAAGGCGAAGGCGCGTTCGGCGGCCCGCTTGAATCCGCCGAAGTCCAGGCGCTGTGGAGCCACGCCATCGGCCCGTTCTTCGATCTGCAGGCGGGCGTGCGCTACGACATCCGCCCGGAGCCGGACCGCGCGCACGCGGTGATTGGCATCCAGGGCCTCGCGCCCTACAAGTTCGAGGTGGACGCCGCCGCCTTCATCTCGACGAAGGGCGACGTCACCGCGCGCATCGAAGCCGAATACGACCAGCGGCTGACGCAGAAGCTGATCCTGCAGCCACGCATCGAGGTGGAGCTTTCGGCTCAGGACATCCCAGAATACGGCATCGGCGCGGGCCTCTCCGCGATCGAGGCGGGCGCCCGGCTCGGCTATGAATTCGTACCGCAGTTCCGGCCCTACGTCGGCGTCGAATGGCACCGGAAGATCGGCGACACGGCCGATTTCGCGCGCGCGGCGGGCGAAGACGTGGACGCGGTACGCGGGCTTGTCGGCGTGCGTTTCTGGTTCTGAACGCGAGAGCGTCGGAATTATTAACACTTTTTACGGAGACGTAACAAAACCTGCCTCCGTATCGCCCGGAACAGCGCAGTTTTCCCGGCATGGCACGTGCATTGCATGGTTAACACCATCAAGTCGTTGCTTTGCTTGGAGAAAAAATATGAGCACCTTGAAAGTCGCTGCTGCGACCGCCCTGCTGGGCATGACCGCATTCGCTGCCCCCGCCAACGCCGGCCTCGTTTTCGACGTCGATCAGGGCGGCTCGAGCCTCACCGTGGACACGAGCGGTTGCCTCGGCTGGTGTGGCGTTTCCAGCGGTCTCTCGTTCGGGAGCGATTTCTCGTTCTCGCTCGAGGAAAGCGAAGGCTATACGTTCAGCTTCGGCCAGATCACGCCGAGCGGCTTCGGCGCGGGCCACGCCACGTTCACCGCGACGCTTGCGTTCTTCGAGCCGATCGCCGGTTCGGCCTCTTCGGGCGGTGAAGCCTATTACATCACTGCTGGCGGCATCATCACCGGCGGCTCGCTGATCTGGGACGACATTTCCACGATCGTCACTGCAGACGGTTCCGAGTTCACCGTGGACTTCCACGACCTCGTCGGTATCGACTTCTTCGCGCCGATCGGCGTGAAGGCGACGGTCAAGGCCGTGAAGGTCGTCGCGCCCGTCGAGGTGCCTGAGCCGGCCGCGCTTGCGCTCTTCGGTCTCGGCCTCATCGGCGTTGGCGCCGCGCGCCGCCGCAAGGCCGCGTAAGCGACAGCTTCGTCACGCAAGGGCGCCGCCGGAGACATCTCCGGCGGCGCCTTTCGTTTGCGGCTGCGGCATACTGTCCGAAATCGCGTGGCGCTCGTAAATTCGCGGCATGCCTGCTATATCCAAGGCATGTCCGAACCCGCCCCCTTCAGCTACGCAATCGAGATCAGCCCCGCCGATATCGATTTCATGGGGCACGTGAACAATGCGAGCTATCTGAAGTGGGTGCAGGACGCAGTACTCAGCCACTGGCAGCGCTTCGCGCCCGCCGAAGCGGTTGCCGCGCACCTGTGGGTGGCGCTGAAGCACGAGATCACCTATCGGCGCCCGACCTTCCTCGACGACGAGGTGATCGCCACCGTACTCCTTGAAAAGGTGCACGGCGCGCGGGCGTTCTACGAAACGATCATCAAACGCGGCGAGGAAGTGCTCGCCGAGGTGAAATCGAGCTGGTGCTGTGTGGACGCGCAAACGCTGCGCCCGGCGCGGCTCGCCGAAAGCGTCATCGAACGCTTCTTCGGCAAACCCTGACCGATCAGATCTCGATCCGCGAGAACCCCTCGCGGAGCGTGCGGCTCCACGCTTCAGACATGGCGGAGAAACCCGGGTCGCCCGGCTCGAAACGATGGGCTTCGGAAACCTTGAGCTCGTCCTTGCGCAGCACGGTGAGATCGAGCGGCATCCCGACGGACAGGTTCGAACGCAGCGTCGAATCCATCGAGAGGAGCAGCGCCTTGCGCGCGTCGTCGATCGGCATGTCCTTCCTGACCACGCGGTCGAGGATAGGCTTGCCGTATTTGTGCTCGCCGATCTGCAGGAAGGGCGTGTCTTCTGTAGCCTCGATGAAATTGCCTTCCGGGTAGATCAGGAACATGCGCGGGCCACCGCCCTTGCGCTGACCGGCGAGGATCATCGAAGCGGTCGCCCCCTGCTTCATGCGTTCAAGCTTTTCGGAAACCTCGGACGTGACCTGCGAGAGTGTGTCGCCGATGATATGCGCCACCTCCAACATCGTCGTCGCCTTCATGATCGAAGGCGTTTCGGTCTGCTCGGGATCGTCGATCGCGTCGCGCAGGCGCGCGATCACCGTCTGTGTCACCGACAGGCTGCCCGCGGTCATCAGCGCAATCACGCGCTCGCCCGGCTCCTCGAACACGAACATCTTCTTGTAGCTGGCGATGTTGTCGAAGCCGGCATTGGTGCGCGTGTCCGAGAGGAGCACGATGCCATCATTGAGAAGGACGCCGACGCAGTATGTCATGATGCTGCAATCTTTATTGCTGCACCGCGGTAACCGCAACGGTCACGTCGAGATCTTCGTTCGCAGTACCGAACGAGACGCCCCGGATCGGCGCCGCGGACACCGAATCGATGCCCGAGCCGAGCCGGATATAGCGTTCGTCCGGAGAGCAGCGGTTGGCCGCGTCAAACCCCACCCAGCCCAGCCCCTCGATATGAAGCTCCGCCCAAGCGTGGCTTGCCTCGTGCGCAACGCCGTCGGCGTTGGCGAACAGATAGCCCGACACGTAGCGCGCGGGGATGCCGACCGACACCGCGCAGGCGATAAGCGCGTGCGTGTGATCCTGGCAGACACCCAGCGCAAGCGCGAGCGCTTCGGCCGCCGTTGTATGCGCGTGCGTTTCCCCCGGCGCGTACACGATGCCGTCGGCGACGGCGGCGGAGAGGGCGTGCGCGCGGTCGAGGCCCGCGGTTTCGGGGATGCCCGAGACGGCCTTTGCGGCGAGTTTCCTGAGCGCTGCATCGGGCCGCGTCGCACGCGTGGTGCGAAGGTAGACGAGCGGCGAGATACGCTCTCCGTGGTTTTTAAGCACCCCCGCGAGATCCACGGTCTCGACCGTGCCTGTCACGTGAATATCGACCGCTTCCACCGCGCCGTGGATCGACATGGTCCGGATCGTGTCTCCCGCGCCGTCGGTAAACGGCTGCGAAAAGCGGCCGCCTTCCACTTCCACCTTCCAGTCGAGCGTGCGCTGGCCGGCAAAGCGCGAGGGCGTCAGACGATGGCTTTGAACCACCTGACGGATCGGCGCGGCGTAGCGGTATCGGGTGACATGGGAGACGGAGAGACGCATCAGCCGCCCCCGAACAGATATGTATCCGCGATCTCGCTGCCGAGCGCGCCGGTGCGGCGGATATGGCCGGTGAGAAACTCGTGGAGGCCGGAAAAGACGATGTCGTCGATTTCGGTATCGGCAAGCTCGGAAAGCATGGTGCGCGCGGTCTGGTGCGGCTTCGTGCGCTGGCCGTAGGCGCGGGAGAGACGCGCGAGGTGATAATTGGTTTGTTCGGCGCAGTGGATGAGCGAGCGCGGGCAGGATTTGTTGAGAATGAGGAAGTGCGCGATCTTCCCCGGCGTATAGTCGCCGCCGTAAGCCCAGTGGAACGCACGGAACACCGACATGGCGCGCAGCAGCGTGGTCCATTGGTAATTGTCGATGCCCCCGCCCACGCGGTCCGTTACCGGGAGCAGCACGTAGTATTTCACATCAAGCATCCGCGCGGTGTTGTCGGCGCGCTCGATGTAATAGCCGAGGTTCATGAAGTCGTAGCCGTCCTGTTGCAGCTGCGTGCTTTCGATGGCGCCGCGCAGCAGCGCGGTCTGCCGCTTGGTCCAGTCGCAGAGCGCCATCAGGTCGGCCCGTCCCGGCCCGCGCCGTTCGAAGCTCTTCAGATCCTGAAAAGCGCCGTTCAGCGCATCCCACACTTCGCTGGTGACGGCGGTGCGTACGACGCGGGCGTTGTCGCGCGCGCGGGCGATACAGTTCGCAACCGACGAGGTGTTCTCGCGGTCGAAGAACAGAAACGCTTCCACCGTGGCAGGCGTTGTCTCGCCGTAGCGTGAGGCAAATGCCGCCGCACCGCCCGCCGCGGCCAGAATCGATGCCCAGTCGTTCTGGTGCCCGGCGCCCGCGGACGGCATCAGCGCGATACGGTAGCCGACCTCCAGAAGCCGGGCCATCGTCTCGGCCCGCTCCATGTAGCGGGTCATCCAGAACAGGTTTTCGGCGGTGCGGCTCAGCATGGTCATTTAGTCCGCCAGCACCCACGTGTCTTTCACGCCGCCACCCTGCGAGGAGTTGACGACGAGCGACCCTTCTCGAAGCGCGACGCGCGTCAGCCCGCCCGCGCAAAGATGGATGCGCTCGCCGACAAGGCAGTAGGGCCGGAGGTCGACATGGCGCGGCGCGAGGCCGGACTCGACATAGGTCGGCGTCGTAGACAGCGACAGCGTCGGCTGCGCGATGAATTCCGATGGGTTGGCCTTGATGCGCCGCGCATAGGCCTCGATCTCGGCGCGCGTCGCGGCGGGCCCGACGAGCATTCCGTATCCGCCCGACCCGTGCACTTCCTTGACGACAAGATCGGAAAGGTTGCCGAGCACGTAGGCGAGATCATCCGGCTTGCCGCACTGCCACGTCGGCACGTTCGCCAGCACGGGCTCCTCGCCGAGGTAAAAGCGGATCATCTCCGGCACATAGGTGTAGATCGCCTTGTCGTCCGCCACGCCCGCACCGGGCGCCGAGGCAATCGCAACATTGCCCGCGCGGTACACGTTGAGCAGCCCCGGCACGCCCAGCATCGAATCCGGTCGAAAGCAAAGCGGGTCGAGGAAGTCGTCGTCGATGCGGCGGTAGATCACGTCGACGCGCTTTGGCCCCATCGTCGTGCGCATGTAGACATGGTCGCCATCGACGAAGAGGTCCTGCCCCTCCACGAGTTCGACGCCCATCTGATCGGCGAGAAACGAGTGCTCGTAATAGGCGCTGTTGAGCGAGCCCGGGGTGAGCAGCACCACGGTCGGCTCGCCGTTGCAGCCGTTTGGCGCCACGCTTTTCAGCGTGCGCCGAAGCTGGTCGGGATAATCCTCCACAGGCTCCACACGGTTGCGCTGAAAGAGATCCGGGAACATGCGCATCATGATCTCGCGGTTCTCCAGCATGTAGGAGACGCCCGACGGCGTGCGGCAATTGTCTTCCAGCACGAAGAAATCGGTGGGGCCGGTGCGCACGATATCGACGCCGACGATGTGGCTGTAGATGCCGCGCGGCGGCTGGATGCCGACGACCGCAGGCTCGTAAGCGGCGTTCTGGAAGATGCGCTCTGCCGGGATGCGTCCGGCACGGACGATCTCGGCGCGGTCGTAAACGTCGCGGAGAAAGGCGTTCAGTGCCTGCGCGCGCTGCTTCACGCCGCGCTCAAGCCGCCGCCATTCGTGCGCGGTGAACACGCGCGGAAAAATATCGAAAGGAATGAGCCGTTCGGGATCACCGCCTTCGCCATACACCGCGAAGGTGATGCCGATGCGGCGGAACAAGGCGTCAGCCTCGGCGCGCTTCAGATCGAGGAGTTCCGTCGGCATGTCCGACACCCAACCGGCAAGGTCGAGATAGGGCGCGCGAACCGTTTCCCCGTCGTACATTTCGTTGAACGTCGAAATGCGTGTCCCCTTTTAAACCTGCGCTCCTTCGTCTCTGCTCGCCGCTTGGTCTTTGTCGTTGGACATGAGCCTAACGTGGCGGAATCGCCTTGGCGAGTCCCCTCTTGCGGCTCGACCAAAACGCCGCAGTGGCCTAAACCGGCAGGAGTTCCATTCACGAGGACGATGATGCACGACCGCTCGCCGCTGGCCCCCGATAAATTCCCGAAACTGCCCGACATCGAAGGCATCCGTCTTGCGACCGCCCGCGCCGGATACAAGAGCTGGGACCGGGCCGACATGCTGCTCGGCGAGTTCGCCGAAGGCACCGTGGTGGCCGGGCTGACGACGACATCGAAGTGTCCCTCGCCGGAAGTAGAATGGTGCCGAAGCGCGCTTGCCGGTGGCAAGGCGCGCGCACTCGTCGTGAACGCGGGCAATTCCAACGCCTTCACCGGGCGGCGCGGCAAGGCGGCGTGCGACATGATCCTCGAAACGGTCGCCGGCGAACTCGGCGTGGCGCAAGACGAAATCTTTCTCGCTTCGACAGGCGTGATCGGCGTGCCGCTTCCCGAAGACAAGGCCAAAGACGGCCTCCGGCAGGCGTTCAACAAGCTTTCGGTCGGGTCCGACGCAAGCTGGCTCCACGCCGCCTCGACGATCATGACGACCGATACGTTTGCGAAGGGCGCCGGCGCCACCGCCGTCATCGGCGACCGCACCGTCGCGGTCGTCGGCATCGCCAAGGGCTCGGGCATGATCGCGCCCGACATGGCGACGATGCTCGCCTTCGTCTTCACCGATGCCGCCGTCTCCCCCGCGTACCTGAAGACGATGCTTGCCGCGGCAACCGACCTCAGTTTCCACGCGATCACGGTGGATAGCGACACCTCGACCAGCGATACGCTCCTCGCCTTCGCGACCGGCGCAGCAAAGAACGCCGAGATCACCGGACCCGACTCGCCGGGCGCCGACGCGTTCCAGGCCGCGCTCACGCAGGTCTGCCGCGACCTCGCGCAGCAGGTGGTGCGTGATGGCGAAGGCGCGCAGAAGCTGATCGCCGTGACCGTGGAAGGCGCAACCGACGACGCTTCGGCCAAGCGCATCGCCCTCTCGATCGCAAACTCGCCACTCGTGAAGACGGCGGTGGCGGGCGAGGACGCCAACTGGGGCCGCGTCGTGATGGCGGTCGGCAAGGCCGGCGAACCGGCCGATCGCGACAGGCTCTCGGTGCGCTTCGGCAACACCGTCGTCGCGAAGGACGGCATGGTCGTAGACGGCTACGACGAGGCGCCGGTCGCGGCGCACCTCAAGGGCCAGGAGATCGAGATCGGCGTAGACCTCGGGCTCGGCACGGGCCGCGCCACGGTTTGGACCTGCGACCTGACGCACGGCTACATCTCGATCAACGCCGACTATCGAAGCTGACATCTTGGACGCGTGACGGCGCGCCCGCGCGCGGCTATGAGCGCCGGGCCATGTCGTCCGCGTCCTCCCGTCCCGCAATCGCGTTCATCCTCGCCGTCGCCGTACTCGACGTGATGGCGATGGGGATCGTCATCCCCGTGCTGCCGGTGCTGATCGAGGAATTCACCGGCTCGAATGCCTCTGCCGGGCTCTGGAACGGCATCCTCATCGCGCTTTGGGCGGCGATGCAGTTCATCTGTTCGCCGATCATTGGATCCATCTCGGACCGCTATGGCCGGCGGCCGACGATCCTCATCTCGGCGGCGGGGCTTTCGCTCGACTGGATATTGATGGCGTTGGCGCCGAACCTCTGGTGGCTGGCAGTGGGGCGCATCCTCGGAGGGATCACGTCCTCGAGCTTCACGGCCGTTTATGCGTACATGGCCGACATCACCGAACCCGAGAAACGGGCCCGCGCTTACGGCCTGATCGGCGCCGCGTTCAGTGCCGGTTTCGTCGCCGGGCCACTCGTCGGCGGCTTGCTCGGCGAGCTGGGACCGCGCGCACCATTCTGGGCGGCGGCGGCACTTTCGGGCCTCGCGTTCTTCTATGGGCTGTTCATCTTGCCCGAGTCGCTGCCGGCTGACCGGCGCATGGCCTTCTCATGGGCGCGCGCCAATCCCTTTGGCGCGCTGAAGCTGCTTAGATCGCATCCCGAGCTTGCCGGACTGTCCGTCGTGAACTTCCTGCTCTACTTCGCGCACCATGTGTTTTCGGCGGTTTTCGTACTGTACGCGGCCTATCGCTACGGCTGGGGGCCGCTGGAAGTGGGCATCCTGCTCGGCCTTGTCGGTGCGCTCGACATGCTGGTGCAGGGCCTGCTGGTCGGTCCCGCCGTTGCACGGTGGGGCGACCGGCGAACGATGGTGTTCGGCCTCACCGCCGGAGCAGCGGGGGTCGCGTGCATGGGGCTTGCGGATACGGGCCTGCTGTTCACGCTCGCAATGCTGCCCAACGCCCTGTGGGGCCTCGCCATGCCCACGCTGCAATCGCTGACCACGCGGCGCGTGACGGAGAGCGAGCAGGGCCAGCTTCAGGGCGCGAACATGAGCGTGGCGAGCATCGCCGGCGTCGCATCGCCGCTCTTCTTCGGTTGGGTCTATCAGGTATCGGTCGCCGAGGTGCCGGGGCTCAGCTTCCTTGTGGCGGCGGCGATCCTGTTCGGCGGCGCAGTGATCGCGGCTATTGTCAGCCGCCGGGCCGTTCTGGCCGAAGCATGACCGCCCCCTTCCACTGGGGAAGGGGGCAGGTTTGATCAGGCGAGTTCGCCGACGAGCCAATCCTTGATCATCGATTTGGGCTGCGCGCCCACCTTGGTGGCGGCGGGCTTGCCGTCCTTGAACAGGATCATCGTCGGGATGCCGCGAATGCCGAACTGCGAGGCAAGCTCGGGATGATCGTCGGTGTTGAGCTTGGCGATCGTCACCTGATCGCCGAGTTCCTCCGAAAGCTCTTCGAGCGCCGGCGCGATCTGACGGCACGGGCCGCACCACGGCGCCCAGAAATCAACGAGAACCGGCTTTCCGGCGTTTGCGACCTCAGCTTCGAAGTTTTCAGGCGTAATGGCGGTGGAACCCATGAGAAGTCTCCATGAACAACAGCTTTTGCCACAAAATGGAGGCTGAGCGGCACCGCTTCAAGGCCAAATATCCCAAGGCTTTCTGACAGGGCGGAAAGCCGCGCTTTCAGGTCAATCCACGCGGATGAAACGCAGCGCCGCCGTGTAGAACAATGCCGTCTCGATGCGGCGGCCAGGGAAGATGCGGGCGAGCGCGTCGCGGTAGGCGCGCATCTGGCGCAGATGCGGAGTCGGCACGCCCGAAAGGTCCTGCGGCGGACTCCGCCCGGTCTTGAAATCGAGCGCGCGCACGACCTCTTCGCCGACGATCAGCCGGTCGATCGTGCCGGTGATGACGACATCCTCGACGACGGCGGAAAGCGGCGCTTCGGCATAGGCGCCCTCCGCAAACCATGGGGCGAGCGCGGGATCAGCGAGCGCGCCCACAACCTCGGCGGCAATCGCAACCGCGTCCAGATCAGGCGCATTCCGGCGTAGCCACGCGCGCACCGCCGCCTCGCGAGTCTCCGGCGCAACACCGCCGATCCGCTCGAACAGCTGGTGCAGCACCTGCCCGCGCCGCGCGGCAGCACGCAGCGCCGGGCCGGGCGGCGGCTCGGCTGGATCATCGTACTGCGGCGCGGACGGCGCGAGCGGACGCGGCGGGCGTTCCTCCTCCGGCGGCACGGCGAGCGCCCATGCAGGAATTGCGGGCGCGGTTGGCTGCGCAGGTTTCGCCGGCGCAGAAACCGGGGCAGCTATGCCGCTCGCATGGCGCAGCACGTCGCCCCACACGGGGTCCACTATGCTTTCGGCGCCGAGCGCCGCGAGCGCATCGGCAACGTGGCCGTGCCAGCTTTTCGCCTTTGAAGGACGCTTGCCGAGCGCGCCGCCGACATAGAGCCGGTCCTCGGCACGGGTGAGCGCGACGTAGAGCAGGCGCAGATGCTCCTCGCCCTCAGCGCGTGTCGCGGCTTCGTGGGCGGTACGCGCGGGACCGACGAGCGTTTTCGAGGAGCCGAAGAACAGCGGCGCGGGGCCGAGGCCGGGGAGATCGAGCGGCAGCGGCGGCTTCGCGCCCTTGGGCACCGCGGAGGCCGCGTCCGCAAGAATGACGATCGGCGCCTGCAATCCCTTCGAACCGTGCACCGTCATGATGCGCACGGCATCGTGCGCGGCCTCGGCGTCGCGCTTCACGTCAACATCGTCCGCCTCGATCCACGACAGGAAACCCTGCAGCGAGGGCGTGTTCGCGCCCTCGTATGCAAGCGCCTGGTTGAGCAGTTCCTCGATCGGATCGCGCGCTTCCTCGCCGAGCCGCGCGATCAGGCGGAGCCGGCCCTGAGGCTCGCCGGAAAGCACATATTCGAGGAACTCGTAAGGCGCCATGTAGTCGGCGCGGGCGAGCACCTTGCCGAGCCAGTCTTCCGCTGCGCGGGCCTTGTCGTCGATGCGATCACGCAGCGTGCGCCAGAGCGTGCCGCGGCGCTTGAAGGCGAGGGCATAGAGATCGTCCTGCGTCCAGCCGAGGAACGGCGAGACAAGCAGTGCGGCGAGCGACAAGTCGTCGCCCGGCTGCAGCGCGAAGCGGACGAGCGCGAGCAGATCCTGCACCGCGAGCGGCTGCGTGAGGCGCAGCCGGTCCGCGCCCGCCACCGGCACGCGCGCCGCCATCAGCGCCGAGACGAGCGCGGGAACGAGACTGCCGCGCGAGCGCACCAGCAGCATGATGTCGCCCGCCGCAATGGGCCTGCCTTTCGACGCCAGCAGCTCGCCGCGCTCCAGCCAACCCGAGACCTGCCGCGCGATGTTCGCCGCGAGGGTGCGCTCGGCGTCCTCGGGGACGGCGTCTTCCACCTCGTCTTCCTCGTCCGGTGTCCCGGTAACGGGCGCCCACAACACGACGGCTCCGGCTGCACCGGCGCGGTGCGCGGTGTGGCGCGGAATATCACCCTCTATACCGAACGCTGCCGCCCCCACGGTTTCCACCACCGTATCGACAACATCGAGGACTGCGGGCGCGGAACGGAAGCTGAGCGCGAGGTCGATGGTCTCGAAGGGCTTGTCCGCACCGAGTGCCCGGCGCTCGGCCGCGGCGCGCGCCGCTTCGAACGCGCGCGGGTCCGTGCCCTGAAAGCCGAAGATCGCCTGCTTGTAGTCGCCGACCGCGAACTGCGTGCGCGCGCCCGTCTCCCCCTCGTCACGCGTACCGGCTCCTGCGAAGAACTCGTCCGCAATCGCCTCGACGATCGCCCACTGCGCGGCGTTCGTATCCTGCCCCTCGTCGACGAGGATGTGATCGATGCGCTGGTCGAGCTTGTAGAGTACGAAGGGCGCGGCGAGCGTGGTCAGCAGCCGCGCGGCCTTCACGATAAGGTCGGCATAGTCGAGCGCGCCCGCGGCTTCCTTCCGCGTCTCGTAGGCGGCGGCGAGCGCGTGGCCGACACGCAGGTGGAGCGCGGCGGTCTCGGCAAGGTCGAGCCCGGCGGCAAGATCACGGACCGCGCCGACCACCGTGCAGAACCGCTCGTGGAGGTCGCCGAGCCCCTTGGCCGCAGCGCGGCGTTCGCCATCCTTGCGGAAGCCCGCGCCGACGAGATCGCCCAGAAAATCGTGGCGCACTTCCGGCGCCGCACCCAACACGCGCGCCAGCGCATCGGCGGCCTCAAGGCCCGTCTTCGTGCCCCACGCACGCATCGCCGCCGCATATTCGCGCACGGTTTCCCAGTCGAACGCATCGTCGGCAAGCGCCGCAGCCAGCACCTCGTCGCGGCTGCCGTTGCCCGGCAGGCCAAGCCCGCGCCGCACGAGCCCGCGCCAATCGATGGCCTTGCCGTAAACGTTCTCGAACACGCTGCGCCCGGCAAGCAGCTTCGCGATCACCTCCTGAACGCGCGCCTCGCCGCCCAGCACGGAGAGGTCCGCGAGATCGGCGAGCAGCGCGGCGTCGCCGCTGCCGATCCGTTCGGCGAGCGTTTCGGAATGGATGCGCAGTGCGCTCCGGTCATCGAGCGTTTCGTAGCCGGGCGCGATTCCCGCTTCGAGCGGGAAGGCGGCAAGCAAGGAGCTCGCGAAGCTGTGCAGCGTCTGCACCTTGAGGCCCCCGCGCGTTTCCAGCGCCTCGGCGAAGAGCGCGCGGGCGTGGCGGCGCGTATCCGCATCGGCGGGTGCGCCGATCGCGGCGAGTTCGGCGGCGAGCGTCTCATCATCCGCGCGCACCCATCGCGACAGGGTTTCGAAGATGCGCGTCTGCATCTCCGCCGCCGCCGCCTTGGTGAAGGTGAGTGCGAGCAGCCCATCGGGCCGCGCGCCCGCAAGCAGCAGCCTCAGCACGCGCGCGGTCAGCACCTGCGTCTTTCCCGTGCCCGCAGAGGCGGAAACCCATGCGCTGAGTTCAGGGTCGGCGGCGCGCTTCTGTTCGGGAAGAAGGGGGCGGATGCTCATTTGCGCCCCCACCATTCGGCAAGCCGCGCGAGGTGATCGTAGTCCTGCAAGTGAACAGCGTATTCCGGCTTCACCTTCGCCTCGAACGGGCGGCTGCCCGCGAGATATTCGCTGACCGCCTCGCGGAACGCGGTGCGACAGGTTTCGATGAAGGCGGGAAGATCAGCCCAAGCATCCTTGTAATGGCGCGCGCTCGTCGTTTCCTTGCCCGCCTCCTTGCCGCCCGAGAGTTTCCAATAGGCGACCTCGACAATGCGCGAGGCGGGGCCATCCAGTGCGCCTTCCTCGGCAAGCCACGCGAGAAGGCCGAGCTGCGAGGCGAGTCCGTCCGCAAGCCGGGCCTGCCGCGGAACCGCGCCAGTCTTGAAGTCGGCAATCAGCAGCCCCTCCGGCCCCGCCTGCACGATGTCCGCCTTGCCCTTGAGCGTGATCCCGGAGACCTCGAAGTGCCCCTCCACTTCCGAGCGGACCTCCCCCCACCCCCCGGCAGCCCGCGCGGCCATCAGCTCCGCGACCCAATCGAGCATCCGCACGATGCGGGGCCGCCACAGCGCCGCGACGAGCGGCTGATCGGCGTGTGCGGCAATGGCGGCGTCGATCGCGGCCTCACGCGCGGCGGGAACATGCAGCGTGCCGGCACCGAGCAGCGCTTCGATGACGGCGTGGACGATGGTGCCGCGCTCGGCGGCCGACAGATCGGCGTCGAGCGGATCGAGCGGCCGCAGGCGCAGCATCTTTTCGGCGTAGAAGCTGTAGGGGTCGATCAGCAGGCGATCGACCTGGGTGACGCTGATCTGTTTCGGCCGGTCGGCAGCGGGCGGCGCGGGGCGTGGTCGTTCGGCGGGCGGGACGCTCTCGCGCGCATCAAGCGCTGCAGCGAGCGCGGGAAGGCCCGTTTCCCAGACGACATGATCGCCCGCGAAAGCGAGCAACCGCAGCCAGAAGCGCGAGGCGACCGTCGGCGCGGAGGCGTCGCGGCGCGCGCGCGTGAGCAGCACCTGCGGCGCAGCCGCGGCAAGCACGAAATCATGCGCCGCAAGGCCGATCGCCCGCTCGGTCTCTGGAAGACCGAGGCGTCGGCGGATCGCGGGCGGAATCCACGGATCGAACGGATCGCCGCCGGGCCAGACCCCTTCATTGAGGCCACCGAGAATCATCAGGTCCGCACGCTGCAACCGCGCTTCGAGAAGGCCGTAGATGGCGAGGCGCGGATGCTTGCCGAACGGTGGGCGCACGGCCACGTCATCCAGCATCGCGCCCAGCAGCGCGGGGAGGTCAGTCGGCGGAATGAGGAGCCCGATTTCGCCGTGCTGCACCATCTCCGCGATCGTCTCGGCCGCGGCACGCCCGGCTGCGCCTTCCCACACGCGGCCTTCGGAAATGTCCTCGGTGAAGGCACGGAGCCCTTCCGCGAACGCGGCCAGCGCACGCGGCTTCGCCATCAGCGCTTCGAGCGCATCGAGGCGCGGGCGGAGTGCCGTCCACCACGCGGCGAGCTGCGCACGTTCGCTATCGGGGAGCGCACCCTTGGGCGGAGCCTTGACGCGCGCGGCAATGCCTTTGAGCCCCGCATTAGGGCGCACCCCGCGTAGGGCGAGATCGAGGCGCCGCACTTCGTCGAGCCAGTTCAGCCTTGCCCTGCCCTCGCCCGGCCCGGCCAGCGGATGCTTCAGAAGCGCGAGCAGCGCACCCGGCGCGAACCGCTGTGCGCCCGACTCCAGCGCCGCGAGCAGCAACGTGCCCGAAGGCGCACGCGCGAGCGGTGTGCCCGCCGAATCGTCGACCTCGATCTCCCAGCGCCGAAGCTGCGCGGCGACGCGGCGGGCGAGGCCGCGATCGGGCGTGACCAGCGCGGCAGTGGCGCCCGGCGTATCAAGCTGGCGCCGCATCGCGAGCGCGATGACCCCCGCCTCCTCGGCCGGGTTCGCCGCCTCTGCGAAACGAAGGCCGGGCAGCGGCCCTGCCGGGGGCCAGTGTGCGGTGCTGCCTGCGAGTGACAGCGCCGCGCCGATCGCCTCGGCGCGCGTGTCCGGGCCATCAAGCGCGCCTTCTGCATTCCATAACTGCACCTCGTCGCGCGCGATGCTCATGCGCTGGAGCAGATGCCAGAGGCCGCACTGCGGATGCGCCGGAAAGCCGCCGATATCATCCCAATCGGCCGTGTCGAGATCGAGGCCGGGCAGCACGACCGTGCCCTGCGGCAGGCCCGCGATGACCGCAAGCACCTCCGCGACTGCCGGATCAGCGCTTGCCATGCCCGCCGCCACGACCGGGCGGGCGGGCGGCGCGCTACGCCAGCGGGCGGCGATGGCGCCGAGCAGCGTCTGCCGCCGTGCCACCCTGTCCATCAGGCCACGCGCGGCAAGCTGCGGCGGCCATGCCTCGACGACGACTTCCAGGAACGTCAGCGTCGCTTCCCAATGCGCGCCAAGCTCCACCATTGTCTCGTGGAGTCGCGCCGGCGCGATGCCTTCAAGCTGGAGCTGATCGAGCGTGTGTGCGAGCGCATCGGCGAGGCGCAGCGTCTCGACACTGCTGCGCGCACGGCCGTTCAGTTGCTGCCAGCGGTGGACGAGCGGCATCAACAGCATCCGCCGCTCGAACGCCGCGATCGCCGGCTGGATATCCGCCTCCAGCGTCATCGCCTCGTCGAAGAGACCAAGCGCCTCGTTCTCGCCGACATCGCCGATCGGCAGCATCCGGGGCAGCAACAGCGCACCGCCCGAGGCGCGCACGAACGCTTCCGTCACGGCGCGCACGGCACGGCGATTGGGAAGCAGCAACAGCGCGCGCGGCAGATCATCCCTGCCGATGCGGCCGAGCATCCCTGCCGCGAGCGCGTCGGCGAAGGCGCGGTGCGCCGGGATCGTGAAGACGGCTTTCCGCTCAGCCATTGCCGAGCAGCGCCTCCGTCTCCTTCACCGCCCCCGGCGTGCCAACATGGAACCACTGCCCGGTGTGCGCGATACCGTAGAGGCGGCCGCTTTCGATCAGCCGGTCGTAGATGAGATTGAGCGAGAAGGCGCCCTCCGGCACGTCGTCGAACAGCGAGGCCTTCAGCAGCTGCACGCCCGAGAACACGAACGGCGCCACCCGCGCGCCGCGCCTGCGCGCGAGCAGGCCTTCGCCCGTCATGTGGAAATCGCCGCGCCCTTCATAGCCGTGCGCACGGGCGAGCGGCACGACGAGCAGCAGCGCGTCCATGATTTCGGGATCCCAGCGCCGCGCCATCTGCCGCAGCGTGTCGATCGGGCCGTCCACCCACATGTTGTCGCTGTTCACGACAAAGAACGGGTCCGCACCGATCAGCGGCAACGCCTTCGCGACACCGCCGCCGGTTTCGAGCAGCGCCTCGCGTTCATCAGAAACCACGATGTCGAGATCGGCGGCATTGCGCGCGAGGTGCGCCTCCACCTGCCCGGCGAGGTAGTGCACATTGACGACGACCCGCTGCACGTCCGAAGCGCGCAGGTTGTCGAGCGCGTGATCAAGCAGCGTCTTGCCATGCACGCGCACGAGCGGTTTCGGCCGCGTCGCGGTCAGTGGCCGCATCCGTTTGCCAAGCCCTGCGGCGAGCACCATCGCGGCCGTAGGCAGCGGGCCTTCGGGATTGGGACGGAGCGAGAGCGGCGCACGGTGCTTTTTCATGCTGCCCCCGTAAAGTCACGCCGCGCCGACAGAGGCAAGTTCGCGTCGAACCAGCCCGCGACGGGTGCGAGCGCCGGGTGCGCGAGGTTACGGTCGAGCAGCGACCACACGCGCGGGATGTGCCTCAGATACCCCGGCTTGCCGTCGCGCCGCCACAGCCGGACGAACACGCCGAGGATGCGCGCGGCACGCTGCGCGCCAAGCACGGCATAGCTCGCCGCGAATGCGCCCGGATCGAATTCCGGCCGCGCGGCGAGATAGCGCGCGACGAGTTCCGACTCCAGCGCAGCCGGAACGTCGCGGCGCGGATCCTGGATCAGCGACACCAGATCGTAGGCTGCGGGGCCGCGCATCGCGTCCTGGAAATCGAGCACGCCGACGCGGGCCAGACCTTCGCGTTCGGGCAGCCACATCAGGTTCGGGGAATGGTAATCGAGTTGCACGAGCCGGTCATCGTGCGCGCGCGCGAGCGGCCATACCTCAGCCCACGCCGCGGCATAGGCAGCGCGCAAGGCATCGTCCGCCGCGCCGCCCATAAGCTCCGGCCAATGCCAATCGAGCACCAGCGCCACCTCGCGTGCCATGCGTTCCTCGGCATAGGGGCCGACGGGGTGCACCCCCACACTCTCCGCCATAGGCTCGGCATGGAGATGTGCGAGCACGTCCGTCGCCGCGCGGTAAAGCGCCGCCTCGTCGGCGCCCGCTTCGATGGCGCGCACGAACATCGAATCGCCGAGGTCTTCGAGAAGCGCGAGGCCTTGCTCCGGTGCCGACGCGAACACCTGCGGCACACTGATGCCCCGCGCCGCGAGATACGTGTCGATCGCAACAAACGCCGCGCAATTCTCATTGGGCGGCGGTGCATCCATCAGCACGGCGCGGCGGGCGCCGTCGCGCACGCGGAAATAGCGGCGGAAGGAGGCATCCCCGGCGAGCGGCGCAATCTCGGCACCACCCCATCCGTTCGCGTTCAGGAAAGCGCTTGCCCCCTCGGGCAGGTTCAGATCGGCCATCGGGCTTCCCAAGCGGGCGGCACGCGCGCTGTCAAGCGGCGGCTGCCTTCACCGCTGTCGGCGAGCGTCAGGTGCAGCGCTTCCGGCCAGCGTCCGCCCGCGCGTTCGGGCCATTCGATGATGAGCGCGCCGTCCGCCAGAATTTCGTCGAGGCCAAGTTCTTCCACCTCGTCCGGGTCTTCGAGCCGGTAGAGATCGACGTGCCACACGGGGAGGCGCACCCCCGGCACCTCATAGCTCTGCACCAGCGTGAAGGTTGGGCTCGGCACCTCGCCGACATGGCCGAGGCCGGCCAGAATCCCGTGCGCGAGCGCCGTTTTCCCCGCGCCCAGATCGCCCGACAGCAGCACGACGTCGCCCGGCGCGAGGCGCGCGGCAAGACGGCGTCCGAACGTGTCCGTCGCCGCTTCGTCCGCAAGCGCGATCACGCACGGTCCCCATGGCGGCGCGGAATGTAGAGGCTGACCGTCGTGCCCTCACCGAGGTGCGAATCGAGAATGACCCGGCCGCCGTGCAGATCGATGACATCGCGCACCAGCGACAGGCCGAGGCCGACGCCCTGGCTCGCCGTGGCGTTGGAACCCTTGCGGAAGCGATCGAACACCAGCTCCTGCTCGTCGTCCGGGATGCCAATGCCATTGTCGCTCACACGGATCACGATGCTGTCCGGCAGGCTTTCGACAAAGATCACGACGCGCCCGCCAGAGGGGGTGAAGCGGATCGCATTGTTGACGAGGTTGAACAGCGCCTGCTTCAGGCGCACCGGATCCCCGTCCATCTCGCCGATATCGGCGGGCACATTGATCTCGAACGTGAGGCCCCGATCCTCCGCGAACCCGCGCGTCATCATCGCCACGCTTTCGACGAGTTCACCCACCGCCATCGCGCGGATATCGAGCGCGAGCGCGCCCGCTTCGGTCACGGCGAGGTCGAGGATATCGTTGATGAGCAGCTGCAGCCGATCCGACGAAATGAGGATCGAACGAATATAATCTTCCTGCTTGGGCGAGAGCGTGCCGACATAGCCCTGCGCCAGCATCTCGGCAAAGCCGCTGATCGCGGTCAGCGGCGTACGCAGCTCGTAGGACATGTTTTCGACGAACGCCGATTTCTGCCGGTCCGCCGCCTCCAGCGCCTCGTTGCGTTCACGCAGCGCATTCTCGATGCGCGTCGAATCGGTGATGTCGAGGAAGGTGATGAGCGCATTGCCGTCCGGCAGCGGCACCGCCGCGTACTGGAGCACACGCGCGCCGGTGAAGTCGACGCGGCCCGCCTTCGCCTGCCGCCCGACGGTGGAAGCCTGGATGAGGTCGCGCAGCAGGCCGAGATAGGCGTGCTCAGCGCGCGGGGGCGCGGCGGGATCTGCGAGTTCATCGACGTGCGGCTTCGTCGCGAGGTGTACTTCGTCGATATTCAACAGGTCGGCGAACACGCTGTTGTAGAGCTGCACGCGGCCATCGGCGGCGAACACAGCGACGGCTTCGTGAAGGTTGTTGAGCGTGGCTTCCTGCACACGCAGCAGTGTGTCACGCGAGCTGGCGAGACGAAGCTGTTCGGAGCGATCCTCGAAGATCAGCAGCAGGCCGCCATCAGGGCTCGGCTGCGCGATGACGCGCAGCACGGTCGTGTCGGGGAGAACCCACGTCTCCTCGGCATTGTCCATCTGGCTTGTGAACCACGCGCGACGCGCGCGGCGCCAGCTCGGGAAATCGCGCTGCTCGGGCAGGCGGTGCTGTTCCTGCATACGCTCGAACAGCCGGTCGAACTCGGGGCCTTCGTCGAGGAACGCGGCATCGAGGCGGAAGAGCGCTGCAAACGCCGTGTTCCAGAACACCAGCGCGCGGTCCGCGCCGAAGCGGGCGACTCCGGCGGAAAGGCGGTCGAATGTCGCTGTCTGCGCAGCAACGAAGCGTTCGAGTTTGCCGACCGCCTCGTCACGCTCGCTGATGTCGATGGCGTAGCCCGCCACCTCCCCGTTTTCGAGCGGCTTGTCGATGATCCGCATCATGCGGCGTTCGCCGCCGATGATCGCCGGCTCCTCGCGCACCTGCGGCGTACCGGTCGCGAGCGCCAGGCGCGCCGCCGATTGCGGCGTCGCCGACAGCGGGTTGGAAACGAGTTCGACGCCAAGCCGCACGGCAGCGGTGGGGCTTTCCGCCTCCACCGCGTGGGCATAGGCGCGGTTCACATGGACAAGGCGCTGATCAGCGCCGCGTCGCCAGATCGGGATCGGCGCCTCGTCGATCACCGCCGTCGAGGCCCCGAGCGTGGCGCGAAGCCCGTCGCGGTCCGCCTCCAGCGCCTCCGTCCGGCGGTAGGCGCCGCTCGAATCCGAAAACCACACAACCGTCCCACGATCGCCTGCGAGTTGCGGTGGGGCGGTCTTACCCTCCGCGGTCAGCACCCGGTCGCCGGCACCGGACACGGAAATGCGGAACGGCGCGCCGGAAATGGCGAGCGCCTGGATTGCAGCACCAAGTGCCGCATAATCATCCGCGGAAAGGCCGCTCTCGCCGCTGCCGAGCAGATCGTCGAACCGCGCCACCTTGCGATCGAGACCCAGCCACGAGCGGAGCGTGTCCGAACATGATGCCGCGCCGTCTTCGCCGACGACGAGATAGGCGCCCGGCGTGGTGGTGAGCAGGCCACGTAACCGTAGGCCCCATTCCTTCGCCGTTTCCGCCTGCACACGCGCACGCGCCGAGCGGATCACCGCCCATACGGCGAACGCCAGCCACGCCGCGCCGATAATTGCGGTGGCTGTCACCGGCCAGCCGCGCTGCATCAGCGACACAGCAGCCGATGCCGGTGCCGCAAGCAGCATCAGAAGCGCAGCAAGAGAAGTGAGACGAAGGATCACGGCGGCGACCTTAGACGCAGTCGCCGCCGGTTTGAATCCCTGTTGATCGCGTCAGTAGCGGTATTGGTCGGTCTTGAAGGGTCCGGCAGCATCGATGCCGAGATAAGACGCCTGTTCGCCCGAGAGCGTGGTCAGCTCGACACCGAGCTTTTCGAGGTGCAGCGCCGCCACCTTCTCGTCGAGATGCTTGGGCAGCACATAGACGTCGTTCTTGTATTCACCGCCGCGCGTGAAGAGCTCGATCTGTGCGAGCACCTGGTTCGAAAAGCTCGCCGACATCACGAAGCTCGGGTGTCCCGTGGCGTTGCCGAGGTTGAGAAGACGCCCCTGCGAAAGCAGCAGGATGCGCTTGCCGTCCGGGAATTCGATCATGTCGACCTGCGGCTTTACCTCGGTCCACTTGAGGTTCTTGAGCGCGCCGACCTGAATCTCGTTGTCGAAGTGGCCGATGTTGCCGACGATCGCCATGTCCTTCATCGCGCGCATGTGATCGATCGTGATGACGTCCTTGTTGCCCGTCGCGGTGACGAAGATGTCGGCGATCGGCGCCGCCGTCTCCATGGTGACGACCTGGAACCCGTCCATCGCCGCCTGCAGCGCGCAGATCGGGTCGATCTCCGTGATCATGACGCGCGCACCGGCGCCGCGCAGCGAGGCGGCCGAGCCCTTGCCGACGTCGCCGTAACCCGCAACGACGGCGACCTTGCCCGCCATCATCACGTCGGTGCCGCGGCGGATACCGTCGACGAGGCTTTCCTTGCAGCCGTACTTGTTGTCGAACTTCGATTTGGTGACGCTGTCGTTCACGTTGATCGCCGGGAACGGCAGCTTGCCCGCCTTCGCCAGCTCATAGAGACGGTGGACGCCCGTGGTCGTTTCTTCCGAAACGCCGCGGATGCTCTTCAGCGTCTTCGTGAAGAAGCCCGGCGTGGCGGCGGCGCGCGCCTTCACGACGCGCTGGAATTCCTCTTCCTCCTCGTTGGTCGGCGCCGGCAGGCTCTCGCCCGCCTCAAGCCGCGCACCCCAGAGGATGAACATGGTGGCGTCGCCGCCGTCGTCGAGGATCATGTTGGCCGGTTCGCCCGGCCACTGGAAGGTGAGGTCGATGTAATCCCAGTATTCGGCGAGCGTCTCGCCCTTCACCGCGAACACGGGAATGCCCTGCGCGGCGATCGCGGCGGCGGCATGATCCTGCGTCGAATAGATGTTGCACGAGGCCCAGCGCACCTCAGCGCCGAGCGCTGTCAGCGTCTCGATCAGCGCCGCCGTCTGGATCGTCATGTGCAGCGAGCCGGTGATGCGCGCGCCTTTCAGGGGCTTCGCGGCGCCGTATTCGGTGCGGAGCGACATCAGGCCCGGCATTTCGGTTTCCGCGATGGCAAGTTCCTTGCGGCCCCAATCGGCGAGCGTGATGTCCCGGACGATATAATCCTGCGCCATGATCTTTTCCTGTCTCTGTGCGCGCGGGCGGCCGCGCGGATATCAAAGGCGGGATTACGAGAGGGTTCGGCTCAAGGCAAGAGTGAATATAAAGAACTCTTTATGTCCATAAAGAAATACGGCTGCGTGAGCTTGCACTCGCGCAGCCGCAAGAAACTGCCCGCCACCGCCGTAAAAGGGGAGGAAAAACAGCGGCAGCGGGCCGGAGGGACTGGGAAAACGGTAAGCGACGCGACGAAACTGAAACGCTTCCGGCGCCCGACTCAGGAGCAGGTGCGGCCGACACCCTTGGGCGAAACGAACAGCCTGTCGGCGATCGCCTCAACTTCAGCGCGTCCGAGCCCGGAGACCTGCTCCGCGAGCGCAGCGGTTTCCTTGCAGAACTCCGGATTGGCGGCGCCGGCCGAATGGCCATTCGCCATCGCGGTGGTGAAGCGGTCGTAATCGCGCGCCTTGCCGGCGCGGACGAAGTGCGTCTTCAGCACGTCGTTGTGCGCTGAAATCGTTGTGCGATGCGCCTTCACGAAGCGGTTGTAGTGGCCGAGCACGTCGTACTGCGTGGCGCGGCATTGCAGCGCGCCGACCATCAGCAGCGTCTGCAGGTCGCGCACCTTGGCGGCCTTCACCGCTGCGCCGTTCCAGCAGTTCTGCGCGGCCGCCGGCGTGGCAAGCGACAGAGACAGCAGCGCGGCGGCGCTGCTGATGAGCATTTTCGAAACTCTTTTCATGGCGTGACCCCCAGCTGACACGCAGGGAGGGACCCTCTTCTCCCGGCGGCAGGCCAAGAGTGCGACTCGGGTGTAAATCAGGCCTTAAACGGAACGGTTGTCGAACAATTAAACGCGATTCCCTACGCGTGCCCCGCGCTCGCGCTGAGCAGACCGACGTCGATCCCCGCGCCGGCATAGGCTGAGGTCCAGCGGCTATCGATCGGTGCATCGAACAGCAGCGCGCTGTCTCCCGGCACCGCGAACCAGCCGTGACGCGTCATCTCCTCGTCGAGCTGACCCGGCCCCCAGCCTGCATAGCCGAGTGCGATCAGCCATTGCTGCGGCCCCTTGCCCGCCGCGATGTCGCGCAGGATATCGAGCGTTGCGGTCAGCGCCCAACGCCCGCCCACGGAAAGCGTGGATTGGCCCTCGTATTCCGGGCTGTGCAGAACAAAGCCCCGACCCGGCTCCACCGGCCCGCCCGCGAACACCGGAACGGCGGGCGCGATGCCGGGATCGACATCGAGCTGTTCGAGCAGGCTGCGTACGTCGATATCGTCGCGGACCTTGTTGATGATGAGCCCCAGCGCCGATTCGGCATCGTGAACGCACATCGCGATCGCCACCCGCTCGAATCGCGGATCGGCCATGCCGGGCATCGACAGCAGAAGCTGTCCCGAAAGATAGGGCGCGACGTCCATGGCGGAACTATAGGCAATCCTGTTGCTTCATGCCAACGGACGCTTGGCGATCGGTGGGGGACCGGTTACGAAGCGCGTCCAGATTCCCCCGTCCAAGGAGCAAGACCCATGACGATTTCGGTAGGCGACAAGATCCCGAGCGCAACGCTGATGACGATGACGGAAACCGGCCCCGCGCCCGTCCATACCGACGAGTTCTTCGCCGGCCGCACGGTCGCGCTCTTCTCTGTCCCCGGCGCGTTCACGCCGACCTGCTCGGCCAAGCACCTTCCGGGCTTCATCGATCATGCCGAAGAGCTGAAGGCGAAGGGCGTCGACGAGATCGCCTGCCTTGCCGTGAACGACGCGTTCGTGATGGGCGCATGGGGCAAGGGCGCGGGCGCCGACGGCAAGGTGACGATGCTCGCCGACGGCAACGGAAGCTTTTCCGAAGCGCTCGGCCTCACCATGGATGCGTCCAAGTTCGGCATGGGCAAGCGCGGCCAGCGTTTCTCGGTGCTCGTGAAGGACGGCGTCGTCAGCGAACTCAACGTCGAAGAACCAGGCGCCTTCCGCGTCTCGAGCGCCGAGCATCTGCTGGGCCAGCTGGCCTAAGCCCCAATGCAGGACGCCGCAGCCGTCGTCGCGGAACTCGATCGCCTCTATGAGGCGTCCCGCGAGCGGCTGCGGACTGCCCTGCAAGCCTATATCGCAGACGGCACCCGCCCCGACGCCGCAGCGCGCGAAGCGGGTGCCTTTGCCTACCCCGAACTCCAACTGACCTACCGCGGCGAACGCGCCGCGCGGCCCGCCGCTCACGCCTGGGGCCGCCTCACCGCACCGGGCACCTACGCGACCAGCATCACACGGCCCGCGCTGTTCCGCGACTACCTCGCCGAACAGATCAATCTTCTCGTCCGCGATTATGGCGTGATGTTCGAGGCCGCGCCCGGCCGTCAGGAAATCCCCTTCCCTTATGTCCTCGACGCGGGCGGCGTGGACCTTGGCGAGGCGACCGCGGAAGAACTGGCGCGCTGGTTCCCGGCAACGGAACTGGCCTACATCGGCGATGAGGTCGTGGACGGCCTTTGGAACCCCGCGCTCAGCCAGGCACGGCCGCTCGCGCTGTTCGATGCGCTGCGCACCGATTTCAGCCTCGCGCGCCTCCGCCACTACACGGGCACACCGCCCGAGCACGTGCAGCGCTATGTGCTGTTCACCAACTATCACCGCTACGTCGATGAGTTCGTGCGCTGGGCGTGCGAGCAGTTGAAAGCTGACAGCCGTTACATCGCGCTTTCCGGCGCGGGCGGCGTGGTGATGACCGCGGGCGACGCCGACCCGGAACGCATGGCCTCCGACGCGGCATGGCGGCGCCACCAGATGCCCGCGTGGCACCTGATGACCGAGGACGGCACTGGCATCAGCCTCGTCAACATCGGTGTCGGCCCGTCAAACGCCAAGACGATCACCGATCACCTCGCCGTCCTGCGCCCCGAAGCGTGGCTGATGATCGGCCACTGCGGCGGGCTGCGTCCCACACAGACCATCGGCGACTATGTGCTCGCGCACGCCTATCTGCGCGACGACCATGTGCTCGACGACGTGCTGCCGCCCGAAATCCCCATCCCCGCCATCGCTGAAGTCCAGCAGGCGCTCCAGCAGGCCGCGCTCGATGTCACCGGCGAGAGCGCCGATGCGCTGAAGCGGAGATTGCGCACCGGCACCGTGGTCACCACCGACGACCGCAACTGGGAGCTGCGCTACTCGCTCTCGGCGCTACGCTTCTCGCAGTCGCGCGCCGTCGCGATCGACATGGAATCGGCGACGATCGCCGCGCAGGGCTACCGCTTCCGTGTCCCCTACGGCACGCTGCTCTGCGTTTCCGACAAGCCGCTCCACGGCGAACTCAAACTGCCGGGTCAGGCGAACCGCTTCTACGAACGCGCCATCCGCGAACACATCCGCATCGGCATCGCCACCTGCGACCTGCTCCGCGCCGCCGGCTCACGCCTCCACAGCCGCAAGCTCCGCGCCTTCGACGAACCTGCGTTCAGATAGCTCCGCCGGCCCGGCTACCAGCCGCAGGTCTTGCCCTTGTTCTGCTTTTCGAGCCACGTCATCAGCGGCTGGAAATAGGCGATCATCGCCTTGCCATCCATCTGGCGCGAACCCGTGAACGCCTGCAATGCGTCCGGCCACGGCTTCGAGGCGCCCATCTCCAGCATAGCGTTCAGCTTCTCGCCGACCTTCTTGTCGCCATAGATCGAGCAGCGGTGCAGCGGCCCCTTCCAGCCCGCCTGTTTGCAGGCTGCCTGATGGAACTGGAACTGCAGCAGCCGCGCGAGGAAATAGCGCGTGTAGGGCGTGTTGCCGGGGATGTGGTATTTCGCGCCCGGATCGAAATCCGCCTCGCTGCGCGGCACCGGCGGCACGATGCCCTGATACTGGAGGCGCAGGTCGTTCCAGGCCTTGTTGTAGGTGTTGGGCGTGATCTGCCCCGAGAATACGCCCCAGCGCCATTTATCGATCAGAAGCCCGAAGGGCAGGAACGCGACCTTGTCCATCGCCTGCTTCAGGAGCAGCCCGATATCCTTGTCTGCGCTCGGCACTGCCTTCGGGTCGAGCAGGCCGATCTTCACGAGGTAATCCGGTGTCACGGACAGCGCGATGAAGTCGCCGACCGCCTCGTGGAAGCCGTCATTGGCGCTGTTCATGTAAAGGAACGGCTGCTGGTTGTAGGCGCGCTGGTAGTAGTTGTGCCCAAGCTCATGATGGACGGTGACGAAATCGTCGCCGTTTACTTTGGTGCACATCTTGATGCGGATGTCGTCCTTGTTGTCGATGTCCCACGCGCTTGCATGACACACCACCTCGCGGTCGCGCGGTGCGGTGATCATCGAGCGTTCCCAGAACGTCTGCGGCAGCGGCGCGAAGCCGAGCGAGGAGAAGAATCCCTCCCCGGTCTTCACGATCGTCTCGGGCGTGTATTCTTTCGAAACGAGTAGTTCGGTGAGATCGTAGCCGACGTCGCCCGCGCCTTTCGGTGCGACGACATCGTAGATATTCCCCCACTCCTGCGCCCACATGTTGCCGAGAAGGTCGGCGCGGATCGGGCCGGTTTTCGGCTGTACGGCATCGCCGTATTTCTCATTGAGCTTCGAGCGCGTGTAGCAGTGGAGCTGGTCGTAAAGCGGCTTCACCTGGTTCCACGTATCGTCGGTGAGTTTCGCGAACGCATCCGGGTCCATGTCGTAGCCCGCACGCCACTGCGCGCCGGTGTCGGCATAGCCGAGTTCCTTCGAGCCCGCGTTCGAGATGGAGACGAACTGCGTGTAGTCATTCCGCATCGGCACGCCAATCTTGTGCCAGGAAACCCACATCTCCTTCAGCAGCTCGGGATCGCGCTCGGTCCCCATCAGCTCTTCAAGGTCGTTACCGCTCTTCACCTCACCCTTGTAGGTGCCCTTGCCCTTTCCGTAGGCGGATTGGAGGCCGGTGAGCAGTGTCGAGAGCGTATCCGCCGCGCCGGGCGTGTTCGGCGCGGGCGCCACAAGGCCCTGCCGCAACATGTCGAGCTTGCGTTTCGTGTCGTACGAAAGCCCCGGCAGTGCGGCGTATTTCGCGGCCTCCGAGGCATAGCGCACCCCGGCTTCGGTAAAGGCCGCGCCCGTGCGCGCGGCAAGAATGTCGGTATCGTCGGTAATGTAGGTCGCGTTCACCCATGCGGCGCGCGCCGCGAATATGCCGAGTTCTTCAAGGTCTTTTTCAGCCTTCGCCACGAAGGCGTCGGCATCGGCGGCGGTGGGCGCGGGCGCAGCGCCGGTCGCAAGCAGCATGGCGGCGAGCGCAATTGCGGAAGTCAGGTGTTTCATGGTCGGATTTCTCCCTGAATCGTATGGAGTCAGGGTAAAACGACCGGCCTGTTGGTCAAGCGGCGAAGAAGTCCGCCAGCGACGAACCGAGTTCAGGACGGGTGACGCTCGACATGTGCGTGCCGGGGATTTCACGCCACGTCGCATTCGGCAGCGCTTCAGACAGCGCATTCGCCTCGGCATTGTAATGATCCTCGGCACCGCACAGCACGAGCGCGGGCAGCGCGATCGCCTCCACGTCCGCAAGTGCCGAGTCGACCTGTGCATTCAGCAGGTGGATGGCGGCTTCCGGGTCCACCTTGTTGGTCCGCATGAACTGGATCGCGAAATAGGCCTCGCTGCCACGCGCGTGGTCATCGGCATTCCGCACCGTATCGAGGAACCAGTTGGTGCTGGGCGCAACGTTCACGACCGCGCCGAGGCCCATGCCCACCACCGCGATGCGGCGCGGCGTCGCGCCGCGGATCACCGCGCGCAGCGTCTGCCGTCCACCGAGCGAATAGCCGCCGAGATCGTAGTCGGTAAGGCCGAGGTGATCGATCAGCGCGAGCACATCGTCAGCCAGCACGTCCGCCGGGTATGCGGCTGCATCGGTCGGCGCCGCGCTTTTCCCGTGCGCGCGGAAATCCGGCATGATGACGCGCAGGCCGGCTTCGGCGATGCGTGCCGCCGTGCCGAACTTCAGCCAGTTGACGTTGGCGTTCGAGAACAGGCCGTGCAGCAGCACGAGCGGGCGCCCGTCCTCGGGCCCTGCCTCCGTCCACGCCATGCGGACGCCGTCGAACGATTCGAAATCCCTATCCCGCGTCTGGAGAGACACCCGCTTCCTTCCACCGTTTGTTCAGCGCCTCGTACTCATCGCAGCGCTGGCCGGGAAGAGCGGACGTGTCGCTCCATGCATCGTGGCGGCTTTCAATGCCGAAATTGGAGGTGGGGAAAAACGGCGCGGGGTCATCGAACGTGCCGACGGTGAGGTCCATGTGGTCGCTGTCCGGGAACGCGAAGCCGAGCGGGGTGCCGCAGGCCGAGCAGAACGGCCGCTTCGCGATCGGTGACGATGCATACCAATCCGGCTCCCGGCCCCAGTGCACCGCCGCTTTCGGCAGGTTCTTGAACGCGATCGAAACCCCGCCCGTCGCGCGCTGGCAATAGCGGCAATGGCAGAGGTAGGCCTCGTAGTTTTCGATCTCCGCCTCGTAACGGACGCGGCCGCACTGGCAGCCGCCGGTCACCTTCGTCATCGCGCCTCCAGTCCCGCCTGTTTCATGCGCCAGACGGCAATGTCGATACGATCCTGACCGAAGAAGGGTTCCCCATCGAACACCAGCGTCGGCACGCCCCAGTGCCCCGCCTTTTCGAGCGCCTGCTGGTTCGCCGCAATCTCCGCGTCGAGCGCTTCGGCGTCGGCTGCGGCCTCGGCTTCGAGTTCCGCGAAATCGAGCCCGGCGCGCGTCGCCGCGCCGGCCAGGTGATCGCCCTCGTGCCAGTTTTCCGTGCCGCCCCAGATGAGCCGCGAGGCTTCGTCGGCGAACGCTAGGCCTGCCCCGCGCCGCGCCGCTGCCTGCCCGAGCCGGGTCAGGCGGAAGATGTAGGGCTGATCGGCGGCGATCTCGCGCGTGAACATGTTCTGGACAATCGGATCGGGCCGCGGCGGCGCCACAGGTATCTCCAGATACTGCGCCACCCGCACGAAATCGCGCATCGTGTAGCCGAGCCAGTTCGGATGGTTCGTCTCGAAGAAATCGGGCTGGCGGATCGCGAGCGGATAGACGGGCCGGAGATTGATCCGGAGGTGGTATTCTTCCGTCAGCGCGCGATAGCGCCGCGCCGCGAGATACGAATAGGGCGAGCGGAACGACCAGAAGACGTCGGCGGAAAGTGTCGGCATGTGCGACAAATTACACCACAATTCGGTGCGCGCCATCCTGTCATTGCACATAGTAAGCATAGTTATTATATCCACGCTTATGAGCGAATCACTCGGTTTTCTTCTCGCGGACAGTGCACGCCTGCTGCGGCGTGAATTCGATGCGCGGGCGCGCGCCATCGGCGTCACCCGCCCGCAATGGCGTGTCCTTATCCTGCTGAAGCGCGAAGAAGGCATCAATCAGGGCGAGCTTGCAGACCGGCTGGAGGTCGAGGCGATCACGGTCGGCCGCATGGTCGATCGCCTGCAGGAATCCGGCATTGTTGAGCGGCGCGCCGATCCGAACGACCGGCGCGCGTGGCGACTTTACCTGACCCCGCGTTCGCGCGCGCTGATGGAGGAACTGGGGCCGGTATCCGACCGCATGATCGCGGACATGCTCGAAGGTTTTACCCCGACCGAACACGCGGCTTTCGCGAACTATCTTGAACGTGTGCGCGCCAACCTGCTGCGCCAGACAGGGCAGGAGGCCGTCAATGGCTGACCTCGGTTTCGAAGTGAATGACGACACGGCCATGTCGCGCCGCCGTTTCCCTGCGTGGCTGCGTCCGCTGCTGATGCTGTCCGTGCCGTTGCTGCTGATTGTCGGCGGTACATGGCTCTACATCGCCGGCCAGGCGCATGAATCCACCGACAATGCCTACGTCCGTCAGGACAAGGTTTCGATCGCCCCCGAAGTCGGCGGCCGCGTCGTCGAAGTGGCGGTGCACGAAAACATGCGCGTTCAGGAAGGCCAGCTCCTGTTCCGTATCGACCCCGAACCCTACCGCATCGCGCTGAGGCAAGCGGAGGCCGCGCTCGCAAAGGCGCGCGTCGAGGTCGACGAGCTCGGCGCCGAGGTCACGGTCGCTGATGTCGACATCGCCGCAGCGCGCGACGAGATCGCCTTCGCCAAGGCGGAATTCGATCGGCAGGCTGAGCTGATCGACCGCGGTTTCACCACCCGAGCGCGCTATCAGGCGGCGCAGCTCGCGCTCGCCAAGGCGCGTGAGCAGATGAACACCGCCACCTCCGAGGCGCGCAAGGCCCGCGTCGCGCTCGGCAGCGGCGGCGCCGTCGCCAATCGCCCGGCGGCCGTCGAGGCGGCGCTCGCTGCGCGCGAACAGGCGATGCTCAACCTGTCGCGCACCGAAATCCGTGCGCCCGCGAGCGGTGTCGTCAGCCAGACCGAACGGTTGCAGATCGGCGCAATGGTGCCCACAGGCCTGCCGACGCTCAGCCTCGTCGCCGATGGCCATTCCTGGATCGAGGCGAATTTCAAGGAAACCCAGCTTCGCAAGATGCGCCCCGGCCAGAAAGCGACGGTCACGATCGACGCCTACGGCAAGCATCTTGGCGGCCATGTCGAAAGCATCGGCGCGGGTACGGGCAGCGAGTTCGCATTGCTCCCGGCGCAGAACGCAAACGGCAATTGGGTGAAGGTGACGCAGCGCGTGCCGGTGCGCATCGCGATCGATTCGAAAAGCGAACGCGCGCTCATCGCCGGCCTCAGCGCCGAGGTCAGCGTTGACGTGCGTTCCACCACCGCCGTGAACTGATGTCCACGAGCGCCGCAGGAGCGCACGGCCAAGCGGTCGTCGAGGTCAGCAACAAGCCTCTGCTTATCATCGGCATCATGATGGCGATGATCATGCAGGTGCTCGATTCGACGATCGCCAACGTCGCGCTCCCGCACATGCAGGCCTCGCTCGGCGCCACCTTCGACAGCGTGTCGTGGGTGCTGACGAGCTACATTCTCGCCACCGCGATCGCCATGCCCCTCACCGGCTGGCTCTCCGACCGGTTCGGATCGCGCAGACTGTTCATCACCTCTGTGGCGGGATTCATCATCACCTCGATGCTCTGCGGCATCGCGGTGAATCTCCCCGAAATGGTGCTGTTCCGCGTTCTGCAGGGCGCGTCAGCCGCGTTTGTCGGGCCGCTGTCGCAAACCGTGATGCTCGATATCACGCCGCGCGAGCAGCACCCCAAGGCGATGGCGCTTTGGGGCATGGGCATCATGGTCGGGCCGATCCTTGGGCCGATCATCGGCGGATGGCTGACAGACAATTACAACTGGCGCTGGATTTTCTACATCAATGTGCCGATCGGCGTCGCCACGCTGGCGATCCTGATCGCGCTTCTGCCTTCGCGCCCCTTGCGTCGTCGCGCCTTCGACCTGTTCGGTTTTTCGATGCTCGCCATCGGTCTCACCGCGCTCCAGTTGATGCTCGATCGCGGCCAGCAGGAAGACTGGCTGCAATCCTGGGAAATCCGCATTGAGCTCGGCGTTGCGATTATCGGCATCTGGCTGTTCCTCGTCCACATGGTGACCGGCAGGCGGCCGATGTTCGAACGCGAAATGCTGGCCAACCGAAACCTCCTCATCGGCCTCGTTTTCATGATCAACATCGGCGCGATCCTGATGGCGACGATGGCGCTGCTGCCGCCCATGCTGCAGGCGGTCTACGGCTATCCCGTGCTCGATACCGGGCTGCTGCTCGCGCCGCGCGGCATTGGCATTCTCATCAGCATGGCGATCGCCGGGCAGCTCGCGGGGCGCGTCGATCCGCGTGTGATGATCGGGGGCGGCATGGCGCTCGCCGCCGCCTCACTCTGGTGGATGACGCATTGGTCGCTCAATATGGACTGGCATCCGGTGGTGTGGAGCGGCGTGCTGCAAGGCCTCGGACTCGGCTTCATCTTTTCGTCGATCAACCTCGCGGCGTTTGCAACGCTGTCGCCGCGCTATCGTACCGACGCGGCAAGCCTGCTGTATCTGATGCGCAACCTCGGCTCGTCCGTCGGCATTTCGATCGTCACGGCACAGCTCGCGCGCACCGTGCAGACAAGCCACGAACTCATGGTCGGCAACATCACCGATACGTCGCTTGCCCCGCTCGACCTGCGCATGATCGAAAGCGCGGGCGGCACCGGCGCCAGCCTGTATTCGATGATCGACGCGGAGATCACCCGGCAGGCGACGATGATCGGCTATCTCAACGATTTCTACCTGCTGATGATCGTGACGCTGATCTCGATCCCGCTGGTTCTGCTCTTGAAACGGACGCAGACCGCGCCCCGTAAGGGGCGCTGAAGCCTTACGCCTTCCGCAGGTGCCGGCGGCCGAGCAGTTCGGCGATCTGCACTGCGTTCAGCGCTGCGCCCTTGCGCAGATTGTCGCTAACGCACCACAGGCTGATCCCGTGCGCGACGGTCGGATCCTTGCGGACACGGCTCACATAGGTCGCATATTCGCCGACGCATTCGATCGGCGTCACGTAACCGCCGTCCTCGCGCTTGTCGACGAGCATGATGCCCGGCGCCGTGCGCAGCACGTCCTGCGCGTCTTCCACCGAAATCGGGTTTTCGAACTCGATGTTGATCGCTTCCGAATGCCCGACGAACACCGGCACGCGCACGCAGGTGGCGGTCACGCCGATGGTGGGATCGAGGATCTTGTGCGTCTCGGCGACCATCTTCCATTCTTCCTTGGTGGAACCGTCCTCCAGGAAAACGTCGATGTGCGGAATAACGTTGAAGGCGATCTGCTTGGTGAACTTGCGGGTTTCCTTGGGGTCGCCCACGAAGATCGCGCGGGTCTGCTCGAAAAGCTCGTCCATGCCTTCCTTGCCCGCGCCCGACACCGACTGGTAGGTCGAAACGACGACGCGCTTGATCGTCGCAAGGTCATGGAGAGGCTTCAGCGCCACAACCATCTGCGCGGTCGAGCAGTTCGGATTCGCGATGATATTGCGCTTCTTGTAGCCGTCGATCGCATCGGGGTTCACCTCCGGCACGATGAGCGGGACATCCGGCTCCATGCGGTAGAGCGACGAGTTGTCGATCACGACGCAGCCTGCCGCCGCAGCCTTCGGGGCGTAGATCTTCGTCGGCCCGGAGCCCGCCGCGAACAGCGCCATGTCCCATCCGGTGAAGTCGAAATGCTCGACGTTGCGAACCTTCAGTTCGCGGTCCGTCTCGCCGAAGGGGATCATGTCGCCCGTGGAACGCGAGCTGGCGAGGGCGGCGATCTCGTCGATCGGAAACTCACGCTCGGCGAGGATATTCAGCATCTCGCGGCCGACGTTCCCCGTCGCGCCCACAACAGCAACTCTATAACCCATATGCCTGTTCCGCCTGTCCGTGTGCCGCGCGGCCTTCTGCGCCCCCCAGACGAGGCTTGCAAGGCCGTTTTGCTAGTTTGGGAGCAATGCGGGAGCATCACCCTTCAGTGCATCGGGCGAGAGCATACCGAGCGAAATATAGCATTTCAGAAGCTCATCAACGGTAACGCCCGTGACCTCGATTATCGAGGACGGCGGCACAAGCACGAGCCCGCCCGTCATCGGCAGCGGCGCCGATGGCAGATACACAAGCATCCGCTCTTCGCCGCCCACCCTCAAGATGTCGGGCGATGCCAGCAAAGCCAGCACGTCCGCCCCCCGATCGCCGAAGCGGCAGGCGATCACGCGCATCGCCGCAAGATCGCTTTCGTTTTTGGTGCCAAGCATACGAACGAGCTTCGAAACCGGGCGGTAGACATCGCGCAGCACCGGGATCCGGCCGATGATGGCGTCCAGCCGCCGGTCGATGCTCCGCCTTGCGCGGTCGCCGAACGCAAAGCCGACGCCCCAGATACCGGCGACCACGAAGATCAGCAGCAGCCAGAAGCCGACCGTTCCGTCTCCGAAAATGAATGCGCCGCCGCTTGTCAGCGCCGATCCGAGCAGCGTCTCCTCGCCGAACAATCCCGCGACCTGCCGCACCAGCCAGTCGAGGATCATCAGCGTGAGGATGAACGGCAGCAGGAACAACAGCCCGGTGAGGAACTGCGCGACGATACGGTCGAGTGCAATGCGCCAGGGCGGACGCGGCGGTTCGGGAAGATCGTCGGGGGCTGTCATGCGCCCCTTATAGCGCTGCGATGATCGCCGCGCCCATCCCCTGTGTCGAAAGCGTGCCGCCGATGTCGCGCGTGCGCGCGCCGCCGGTCAGCGCCTTGTCCACGGCCGCTTCCACGCGGTCCGCCGCAGCAGTGTCGCCAAGGCTGAACCGCAGCGCCATCGCAAAGCTGAGGATCGCCGCGCAGGGGTTCGCAAGGCCCTGCCCCGCGATGTCCGGCGCCGAGCCGTGGATCGGTTCGTACAGGCCCGGCTTTCCGGCCTCGCCGATCGCGGCCGAGGGGAGCATCCCGAGCGAACCGGTCAGCATCGCCGCCTCATCCGAAAGGATGTCGCCGAAGAGATTGTCGGTAACGATCACATCGAACTGCTTCGGGTTCTTCACAAGCTGCATGGCCATGTTGTCAGCAAGCATGTGTGAAAGCTCCACGTCGGCGTATTCGGCCTTGTGCAGCGCGGTTACCTCTTCCTTCCAGAGCAGGCCCGATTCCATCACGTTCGACTTTTCGGCCGAGCACACGCGGTTCGATCGCGTCCGCGCAAGCTCGAACGCCGTGCGCGCGACGCGGCGGATCTCGGACGAGGTATACACCTGCGTGTTGACGCCGCGCCGTTCGCCGCCGCCGATGTCTTCGATACCGCGCGGCGTGCCGAAATAGACGCCGCCGACGAGTTCGCGCACAAACAATATGTCGAGCCCTTCGACGAACTCGCGCTTCAGGCTGGACGCATCGGCGAGCGCCGAAAAACAGCGCGCCGGGCGTAGGTTGGCGTAAACGCCCATTTCGGAACGCAGGCGCAGCAGCCCCGCCTCGGGCCGCTTGTCATACGCCTGCCCGGCCCACTTCGGGCCACCGACCGCACCCATCAGCGCGGCGTCGGAGGCAAGCGCGCGCGCCACCGTTTCGTCCGTGATCGGAAGCCCCGTCGCGTCGATCGCCGCGCCGCCGAACAACGCCTCTTCCACGGCAATGTCGAGCGCAAGCGTCTCGATCAGCCGCTTCACCTCCCCGATCACTTCCGGGCCAATACCGTCACCCGGGAGCAGCAGCAGGGATTTCGTCATGGGGCTTCCTTGTTTTCGTGATTGTGCGTTCAGGCGGCCTTCGCGGCGCCTGCGATCCACGGCTGCTCGGCGTCGAGCTTCGCCTCGAACGCAGCGATGTCCTTGTCCATCGCCTGCGTCAGGCCGATCTCGTCGAGGCCGTTCAGCAGGCAGTGCTTGCGGAACGGATCGATCTCGAAGGTGAAGCGGTCCTGATAGGGCGTCGTCACCACCTGGTTTTCAAGGTCGATGGTGATCTCGTCGGTCTCGGCGATCTCCATCAGCCGGTCGATCTGCTCCTGCGGCAGCGCCACAAGCAGCATCCCGTTCTTGAACGCGTTGCCCGAGAAAATATCCGCGAACGACGGCGCGATCACGGCACGGAAGCCCATGTCGGTGAGCGCCCACGGCGCGTGCTCGCGGCTGGAGCCGCAGCCGAAGTTGTCGCCCGCGATGAGCACCGGGGCACCCTTGTGGCGGGGCTGGTCGAAGATGTTGTCGGGGTTTTCGCGGATCGTCGCGAAGGCGCCCTTGCCAAGGCCTGCACGCTGGATCGTTTTCAGGAAGCGCGCCGGAATGATGACGTCCGTATCGACGTTCTTCGCGCCGAACGGCACGGCGATGCCGGTCAGGGTCTTGAAGGCGTCCATCAGGCGGCTCCCATCAGCTGGCGCACATCGGTGAGGCGACCGGTGACGGCGGCAGCGGCGGCCATCGCGGGCGACATCAGATGCGTGCGCGCGCCCGGCCCCTGCCGGCCGACGAAGTTGCGGTTGGAGGTCGACGCGCAGCGCTCTCCCGCGGGCACCTTGTCCGGGTTCATGCCGAGACACATGGAGCAGCCCGGCTCGCGCCAGTCGAAGCCCGCCTCGATGAAGATGCGGTCGAGCCCTTCGGCCTCCGCCTGTCGCTTGACGAGGCCCGAGCCCGGCACGACGAGCGCCTGCTTGATATGCCCCGCGACATGCCGCCCCTTCGCCACGGCAGCAGCGGCACGCAGATCCTCGATGCGGCTGTTGGTGCAGCTGCCGATGAAGATGTTCTGCACCTCGACGTCCTCAAGCCGCGTACCCGGCACGAGGCCCATGTAGTCGAGGCTCTTCCGCGCGGCTTCCTGCTTGGTGGGATCGGCGAAGCTGGCGGGCTCCGGCACAATGCCCGTGATCGGCACGACGTCCTCCGGGCTCGTTCCCCACGTCACCAGCGGCGCGATCTTCGTGCCATCGATGACGACGCTCTTATCGAAGCGCGCGCCGGGATCGGTGACGAGCGTGCGCCAGTAGGCGACCGCCTTCTCCCAGTCCGCGCCCTTCGGGCTCCGCGGCCGGTCCTTGAAATAGGCGAAGGTCTTCTCGTCAGGCGCGATGAGGCCAGCGCGCGCGCCGCCCTCGATCGCCATGTTGCACACGGTCATGCGCCCTTCGACCGACATCGCCTCGATCACGGGTCCGCGATATTCGATGACGTGGCCGGTGCCACCGCCCGTGCCGGTCTCGCCGATCACCGCGAGCGTAACGTCCTTCGGGGTCACGCCGTGGCCGAGGCTGCCCTCGACGCGGACCTCCATGGTCTTCGCGCGGCGCAGCAGCAGCGTTTGCGTCGCGAACACATGCTCGATTTCCGACGTGCCGATACCGAAGGCGAGCGCGCCGAAGGCGCCGTGCGTCGCCGTATGGCTGTCGCCGCAGACGACCGTGGTGCCTGGCAGCGTGAAGCCCTGCTCCGGCCCGATCACGTGCACGATGCCCTGCCGCGCGTCGTTCATCTCGATCAGCTCGACGCCGAAGTCGGCACAGTTCTGCGTGAGCGCCGCCAGCTGCGCGACGCTTTCGGGATCAGTGATCGGCTCGAAGCGATGGTTCGTCGGCACGTTATGATCCGGCACCGCCAGCGTCAGGTCCGGACGGCGCAGCCGGCGACCCGCCGTACGCAGACCTTCGAAGGCCTGCGGCGTCGTCACTTCGTGGATCAGGTGCCGGTCGATGAAGATGAGCGCGGTGCCGTCGTCGCGTTCGGCGACGATGTGGGCATTCCAGATCTTCTCGTAAAGCGTGCGCGGAGTCTGTGTCATGCGCGCGGAATTAGGCGATGATGCGCGGGAGCGCAACGGGCGGCGCCCCATATTCTTAGAATACTATGTATCGCGGAAGCGGAAAGGGCCGCACCGGTCGCCCGGCACAGCCCTTTCGAACAGCTGAAAACGCTTTACTGGGCGCTTTCGCGCGTGTCGCGGCGCTCGGCGATACGCGCCGACTTGCCGCTGCGGCCACGCAGATAATAGAGCTTCGCGCGGCGGACGGCACCGCGGCGCACGACCGCGATCGAATCGACGTTCGGCGAATAGAGCGGGAAGACGCGCTCGACGCCCTCGCCGAAGCTCACCTTGCGAACGGTGAAATTGGAGCTGACCCCCTTGTTCGAGCGGGCGATGCAAACGCCCTCGAAGTTCTGAATGCGGGTACGCTCGCCTTCGACGACGCGCACGCCGATGCGGAGCGTGTCGCCCGGGCGGAATTCCGGAATGGTCTTGCCTGCGGCAAGCTTTTCAATCTGCTCGGCTTCGAGCTGCTGGATGAGGTTCATCTCATTCGTCCTTCTCATGCCGCGCGCCAGAGGGCTCGCCGACCCGAACGCCACCATGGCGCTCCCATAGGTCCGGCCGCCTTAGCCGTGTATCGGTCTCTGCCCGGCTTTGACGCCAAGCCCCGATCCGCGCATGATCCCCCGATCGCAGCACTTCGGGGATCGTGCGCCCTTCCCAATCATTGGGCCGGGTATATTGCGGATATTCGAGGAGGCCGCTTTCGAAGCTTTCCTCGTTCCCGCTCGAAGCGGCGCCCATTACGCCGGGAACCAGCCGAATGCAAGCGTCAAGCAGCGTTAAAGCCGCCATTTCTCCGCCGGAGAGCACATAGTCACCGATCGAGACCTGCTCGATGGGCCGCGCCTCGAACAATCGCTCGTCGATGCCCTCAAAGCGGCCGCACAGGATGGACACGCCCGGCCCCGCCGCCAGCGACCGCACCCGCGCCTGGGTGAGGGGCGTACCGCGCGGCGTCATCGCGAGGAGCGGCACGTCCGGGCGGCGTGCCAGTACGTCGTCCACCGCGCGCGCCAGCACGTCCGCGCGCATCACCATGCCGGCGCCGCCGCCTGCCGGGGTATCGTCGACGGAACGGTGCTTGTCGGTCGCGAAGTCCCGGATCTGAACCGTTTCCAGCGACCAGAGCCGCTCACCGAGCGCGCGGCCCGCAAGGCTATGCCCGAGCGGCCCGGGAAACATTTCCGGGTAGAGCGTGAGGACGGTGGCGGCGAAGGTCACGGCTGCGGAGGGACGAACCGCAGCGCCTGAAGCATCGGCGGCAGCGTCGGCGCGAGCAGGAGTTGCCCGCTGAGCACGCCCTTCTCGCATGTCCAGCGGAACGTCGCCGACAGGGCCCCGGTGGCGCGCAGCGATTCGACTTCTGTACATGTGCCCGTCAGCGTCTTCAGCCTCGTGAACTCGCGCGCCCAGTTTTCGGCGGAGCGATCAAGCGGGAAGTTCATCGCGAGCCGCCTTTCGAGCGGCGCCAGCGTACCGGCGGCATAGGCGGCGCGCGCCGCCTCGTGCATCGCTGCAACCGCGTCGCTCACCGGCGTTTCAGCGGGACGGATCGCACCCGCGCGCGCCATCGCCCAAAGCGACTGCCAAACCGGCACCGCAGGCGCCTGATAGGTGCGGTTCGCAAAGCCGAACGCCGCCGCTCCCATTTCCGGTGCGAGCACGATGAAGCTGCCATAGCCCGGATAGCCCCCGCCATGCGCGAGGGTGAGACCGAGATCGCAGTCCGGCGAGGCGCGCAGGCCCATACCGTAGGCAACCGCGTGCACGCACTTGTCGTCTGCGGGCGCGCCGGGGCGCGGCATGATTCGCACGAAATTGAGGCCCTGCGCCATCTCGCGCACGGTGGCACGGCGTACCGGCCCCATTTCGGCCCCGCTGCGTGGCGGCCACGCCGAAAGCAGGAACGAAACCCACTTCGCATAGTCGTTCACGGTGGTGTGAAGGCCGCCCATGGCACCGAACGTGCCGTCGCGCATCGAGGGCTCCTCCACCCACTGATCGTTTTCCCAGCGGTAGCCGACAGCGAGCCGATCCTTCGGCACATCGGCGATCTCGTAGCCGGTATTCACCATGCCGAGCGGGGTGAGGATCGTCTGCCGGATATAGGCCTGATAGGACATCCCCGAGACGTTCTTGATGATGCGCCCGAGCAGCGCGTATCCGAAGTTCGAATATTCGTGCTGCATCTGCCCGGTGCGGCTCCACGGCACGCCCGCCGCGATCATGCGCGTGAAATCGGCCTCGCTCAGCACCTGCTGGCGGTCGCCCCACGGATCGTCGGTGACGAACCCGGCGACGTGCTGGAGGAGGTCGCGCACACGGATGCGCGGCGCATCCGTCGTCGGGTAGGTCCAGCCCTTCATCTCGGACACGTGCGTTTCAGCAAGATCGTCGAGCGAAAGCTTGCCCGCATCGCGCAGCGATAGGATCGCAAGCGCCGTGAACGCCTTGCTCATCGAGGCAATGCGGAAGCGCGTGTCCGCCGTCACCGGCCGCGTGCCGCCGATCGTCTGCATGCCCCACGTGCCCTGGTGCACGATCTTGCCGTCCTTCACGACGGCATAAGCGAGCCCCGGCACCGGCGTGCGCTCGCGGTAGGCCACGAAGGCCGCATCGATCTCGGCCGCAACGCTTGCAGGCAAGGCCCCCTGCTGCACGACAGGCTCCGGCACCTGCGCGATCACGGGCGGCGCTGCGACAAACATGAGGACGGCGGCAGCGATGGCGTGACGGTGCATGAACTCTCCCCCTCGACCGAACGCCGACAGGACTAATCGACGAAGACTGCGCTGACCACCATCCGCTGATCGTCCCATTGCGGAACCGCTTCGGGGCGCAGCGGCACCATAAAGCGCTTGCCGTCCGGGCGTTCGATTTCGATCACGTCGCCCGCGCCGAAATTTTCCACCGCCGCAACCTTGCCGAGCGGCGTGCCGGCATCGGATTCGACGGCAAGGCCGATCAGATCGCAATGATAATATTCGCCCTCACCGAGCGGCGGCAGGGCGTCCCGGTCCACCGTGAGTTGCGTGCCGCGCAGCGCCTCTGCAGCGTTGCGGTCGGGCACTTCGGCGAAGCGGGCGATGACACCTTTCGGCGTGGCCTTCGCCGCCTTCAGGGTCAGCGTGCGGCCGTTCGCCTCGAAACTCTTGAAGGCGCGGAAGCTCTCGAAACTCTCCGAAAAGAGCTTGAGCCGCACCTCGCCGGTCACGCCATGCGCACCGGTGACGGCGGCAAGCGTGACACGGCGTTCGGACATGATTTACGCAGCCGTCTCGTCGGCAGCCGGTGCTTCTTCGGCAGCAGCTTCGGGAGCCGCTTCAGCAGCAGCTTCCTCGGCCGGAGCCTCGGCAGCCACTTCAGCGGGTGCTTCTTCCTCGGCCGGCGCGTTGGCGGCGGCTTCGGCTTCGGCAGCCTTCGCAGCCCGCTCCTCGGCGCGCTCCTTGGCCTTTTCGCCCGGCTCGGCCTTCTTCGGGTTGTTCTTCGCGGTGCGCTTCATGAGGCCGGCGGCATCGAGGAAGCGGGCAACACGGTCAGACGGCTGCGCGCCGACCTTCAGCCAGTGCGCGGCGCGTTCGGTGTCGAGCTTCACGCGCTCGCCCGAATCCTTCGGCAGCAGCGGGTTGTAGGTGCCGAGACGCTCCAGATACTTGCCGTCGCGCGGATTGCGCGAATCGGCGACGACGATGCGGTAGACGGGGCGCTTCTTGGCGCCGCCGCGTGCGAGACGGATGGAAATAGCCATTTTCTTCGTTTCCTTGCTTGAACTGAATTCTAACGCTTGAACTTGTCGAAGCCGGGCGGAAGCTGCGGCATGCCGCCTCCCCCCAATCCTCCGAGACCACCAAGGCCGGGGAGACCCCCGCCCATTTTCCCCATGAGACCGGCGAGCCCCTTCATGCCGCCCATCTTCCGGATCTTCTTCATCGCCGTGGACATTTCCTGGTGCATCTTCAGGAGCTTGTTCACCTCCTGCACCGTCGTCCCCGCGCCGTTCGCGATGCGAATCTTGCGCTTCGCATTCAAAAGCTCGGGCTTGCCGCGCTCCTTCGGCGTCATCGAAAGGATTACCGCCTCCATGCGGCCGAGCAGCCTGTCGTCGGCGCCCGCCTTCTCGGCCTGCGCGGCGAGCTTGCCCATGCCGGGCAGCATCCCGATGAGGCCCGCCATGCCGCCCATCTTCTGCATCTGCTGAAGCTGCGAGCGCAGGTCGTTCATGTCGAACTGACCCTTGGCGAGCTTTGCCGCCATGCGCTCGGCGTCTTCGTGCTCGATCGTCGCCGCCGCCTTCTCGACGAGGCTGACGACATCGCCCATGCCCAGGATACGGCCCGCGACGCGCTGCGGATCGAACGCGTCGAGCGCATCGAGCTTTTCGCCGATGCCGACGAACTTGATCGGCTTGCCGGTAACATGCCGCATCGAAAGCGCCGCACCGCCGCGCGCATCGCCATCCATGCGGGTGAGCACGACGCCCGTGAGGTCGACCTGCTTCGAGAAATTCTCGGCGACGTTCACCGCGTCCTGACCCGTCAGCGCATCGACGACGAGCAGGATTTCCTGCGGCACTGCGTCAGCGGCGACGCTCTGCATTTCCGCCATCAGCGCCGCATCGACGTGAAGGCGCCCCGCCGTATCGAGCATCAGCACGTCGAAGCCCTGCAGCTTCGCGGCCTGCATGGCGCGGCGGGCGATATCGACCGGTTGCTGCCCGGCGATGACCGGCAGCGTCGCGACCTCGGTCTGCTCGCCGAGCACGCGGAGCTGCTCCTGCGCGGCCGGGCGGTTGACGTCGAGCGAGGCCATCAGGACCTTCTTGCGGTCCCTTTCCTTCAGGCGCTTCGCGATCTTCGCGGTCGTCGTCGTCTTGCCCGAGCCCTGGAGGCCGACCATCATCACGATGGCGGGCGGCGTGACATCGAGCTCCAGCCCTTCGGCATCGCCGCCGAGCATGGCGGCAAGCTCGTCGTGGACGATCTTGACGACCTGCTGGCCGGGCGTGACCGAGCGTGTGACTTCGGCGCCAACGGCGCGTTCCGTGACCTTGTCGATAAATGTCTTGGCGACAGGGAGCGCGACGTCAGCTTCCAGAAGCGCGACGCGGACCTCGCGCATCGCTGCGCGCACGTCCGCCTCGGTCAGCGCACCGCGACCGCGAAGACGATCGAAGACACCGCCAAGACGCTCTGAAAGACTTTCGAACATCCAACTTCCCTATGCCGGACGGCCCAACGCAAAATACGCCGGTGGGCGAACCTTCGCTGACCGGCGTGCATCCGTGGACGCGTCTCGTACTCGCGCTTTTCAAGAAAAAGCCGGGTTCCCCTAGGCGCGGGCCATAGTGATGTCAATGCCCGACAGCAGCGTGTGGCCGCGACGCAACACCTTCCCGGTCAATCCGCAACGTGCGTGCAACCCGAAGCCGGGGCCGAAGGTTTATGCCACTGTCGCCGGACAGGCTTAGGGGCATTTTGGTCCAGCGGCGCGTGTTCAAGCCCGGCGTGCGGCCCCACCGCACGTCCCCAAGCGTAAGAGGTATTTCCATGAAACTCACCCTGATCGCGGCGCTTTGCGCCGCCACCCTTCCGTTCGCCGCTGCCAATGCGCAGGAAGCGCCGGACGGCAGCCGTGCGTTCGGCATCGAACCCTATGTGGGTATCGGCGGCGGCTGGCACGATTTCGACACGGGCAACAAAGGCCTGCTGCAGACGCAGGGCAGCGCCAAGGGCGCGCTGGTGACCGGCTTCGCGGGCGTCAACGTGCCGCTCGGCATGTTCGTTGTCGGCGCGGAAGGCAATGTCGCCAAGGGCTTCAGCGACATCGACTGGGAATACGGCGTTACCGGACATCTCGGCCTTCGCATCGGCGAAAGCGGCATGGTCTTCGGCCGCGCCGGTTATCAGTGGGTCAACACCGAGATCGGTGACGACCGCAACGAGCTTTACGGCTTCGGCGTAGAGGTCGGGCCGAAGGACATCGGCCTTGGCGGTATCACCGGGCAGAGCGGCGTGCGTCTGCGCCTTGCGGTCGATACATTCGACGTGTTCCAGAGCATCCGCCCGACCGCGGCAGTCGTGTTCCACTTCTAGTAAGCGTAACGGCGCCGTGGACGCCTTCGGGCGTTTACGGCGCCGACCGGCACGGCTGGATGTCGATCGGGCGTGGGCGCGGTTTGGTCGCCGCGTAGATCGCGAGATATGATTTGCCATCCAGCTCGTGCAGCGCCTGCCGTTCGAAGCCGATCGCCTGCACTTCGCAATCGAGCAGCCACGGCGGCGTGCCATGGCTTCGCGTCGGCCGATCCGTATCGACGATGCCCACGACCGCCCCCGGTTTCAGGCTGGTACGCAGGTTCCAGAGCAGTTCGTAAGGGTTCTCGATCTCGTGGTACATGTGCACGAGGATTGCGCGGTCGAGGGTTTTGGGCGGCAGCTTCGGATCACCCGGCGAACCAAGCACCACCGAGACGTTGTTGAACCCGGCGGCGTGCACGCGGCCGCGCAGGTCGTTCACGGTGTTCTCGAAAATATCCTCGGCATAGACGCGGCCGGCGTCACCCACGCGCCGCGAGAGGTTCACCGTATAATAGCCGCGCCCCGCGCCGATATCGGCGACGATCAAGCCGGGCGCGATGCCCATCAGGTCCATCACGCGGCGCGCCTCACCGGCCTGCTCGCGGCTCTCCTCGTCGGAAAACTGGGCGCTGACGATCTCGGCGACGGGACGTTCGACAGACGGGAAGCTATGCTCGCCAGGCGGCGGCGGCGGCGCGGGTGGGGCCTGGCAGGCCGCCAGCACGACGAGGCAAGACAGCAGGATGGCGCGACGATTCATTGTGCCCTGTCTACCGCGAACGCAGTCGCGCAGGCAATGCGAGGGGTGGGCGCATGGACTTGGTGCCTGCGAATCCCTAAATGCGGCGCGATGACTACACCGTTTCTCAAAATGCACGGCCTCGGCAACGACTTCGTTGTGTTCGACGCGCGCCGCGATTCGGTGTCGCTGACGACGCAGCAGGTGCGCGCCATTGCGGACCGCCATACCGGCATCGGCTGCGATCAGCTGATTGTCATCGAACGATCCGACCGCGCCGACGCGTGTATGCGGATCTGGAATGCCGATGGCGGCGAGGTGGAGGCGTGCGGCAACGCATCCCGCTGCGTGGCGCAGGTGATCGGCGCGAACGCCGTGATCGAGACTGCAGGCGGCCTCATCGAAGGCACCGCGACGGCAGACGGCGCCAGCATCGACATGGGGGCGCCGCGCTTTGGATGGGATGAGATCCCGCTCGCCTACGCGATGGACACGCTGCACATGCCGGTCGGCTGGGAAACGCTGGAGAACCCGGTCGCGGTCAACGTCGGCAACCCGCATGTCGTCTTCTTCGTGGCCGACACCGATGCGATCGCGCTGGAGCGACTGGGGCCGATCATCGAGCATGACGCGCTATTTCCCGCGCGCATCAATGTGAACGTTGCAAGCATCGTGTCGCGCGAACACATCCGCCTGCGGGTGTGGGAACGCGGCGTCGGCCTGACCCGTGCCTGCGGTACCGGGGCCTGCGCCACCGCGATCGCGGCAATGCGGCGCGGACTCGTGGGCCGCGACGTGACGGTGACGCTGCCCGGCGGCGACCTTTCGATCGCGTGGCGGGACGACAACCACATCGTCATGACCGGCCCGGCGACCACCGCCTTCACGGGCGAGATCGACCTCGAGGCCTACGCTTGAGCGACCATCAGGTCATCAATCTCGGCTGCCGCCTCAACATTTATGAAGGCGAGATCATCCGGCAGCACCTCGCCACCGCTGGAGACGCCGACACCATCGTCATCAACAGCTGCGCCGTCACCGGCGAAGCGGTGCGACAGGCGCGGCAGACGATCCGGCGGCTGAAGCGCGAACGCCCGGAGGCGCGCGTCATCGTCACCGGCTGCGCGGCGCAGGTGGAAGCGGCGGCCTTCGCGGCAATGCCCGAGGTTTCCCGCGTCGTCGGCAATGCCGAGAAGCTGGACGCCGCCGCGCTGCTCGGCGGCGAGCGTGTGCGCGTCGGCGACATCATGGCGGTGCGCGAAACGGCGCCGCACCTGCTGGACGGCTTTGCCGCCAACACGCGCGCCTTCGTGGAGGTGCAGAACGGCTGCGACCACCGCTGCACCTTCTGCATTATCCCCTACGCACGCGGCAATTCGCGCAGCGTTCCCGCCGGGCTCGTTGTGGATCGTATCCGACGGCTGGTGGAGGGCGGCGCGCAGGAGGTGGTGCTGACCGGGGTCGACCTCACCTCCTACGGCCCCGATCTTCCGGGTAGCCCGACGCTCGGCAGCCTCGTGCAGCGTATCCTCATCCACGTGCCCGCGCTCCGGCGGCTGCGCCTCTCCTCAATCGATTCGATCGAGGCCGACCCTGCGCTCGTCGAGGCGATCACGGGCGAAGCGCGCGTGATGCCGCACCTGCATCTGTCGCTGCAATCGGGCGACGACATGATCCTGAAGCGCATGAAGCGTCGCCACAGCCGCGCCGATGCCGTGCGATTCGTGGACGCCGTGAAGGCGAAGAGGCCCGAGATCGCCATCGGGGCCGACATCATCGCCGGTTTCCCGACCGAGACCGACGCCATGTTCGAAAACTCGCTGCGCCTGATCGAGGACTGCGACATCGTGTTCGGCCACATCTTTCCCTACTCGGCGCGCACCGACACACCAGCCGCGCGGATGCCGCAGCTTGCCGTGCCCATCCGCAAGGCACGTGCCGCACGGCTGCGCGAGGCCGCCGCCCGCAGGCTCGCCGCCCACCTCGCCGCGCAACAGGGCCACGCCATCGACATGCTCGTGGAGAAGGACGGGCACACTGGCCACGCCGCCGATTTCACGCCTGCCGTGCTCGACCGGGCGGCGCTCCCCGGCAGCATCGTGCGCGCACGCGTCACTGGCGCCGAGGCGTCGAGGCTGCTAGCGACCCCGGCGTGAGCGAAGAACAGGAAGAACCGAAAGGCTGGCTCGCGCGGCTCCGCGCCGGGCTGCAGCGTACGTCCGGGAAACTCGGCGAGAATCTCGCGGGGCTCGTTTCGAAGCGCCCGCTTGACGACGCGATGCTCGAAGAGATCGAGGAGGCGCTGATCGCGTCCGACCTCGGCCCTGCCACCGCCGCGCGCATCACCGCGAAGCTCGCCGCCGACAAGTTCGACCGGCAGGTGACAGACGACGAAGTGAAAACCGTCGTCGCCTCCGAGGTGGAAGCCGTGCTCGCGAAGGTGGCGCATCCGATCGAAGTGACGGCCTTCCCGCGCCCGCACGTGATTCTCGTCGTCGGCGTCAACGGATCGGGCAAGACCACCACCATCGCCAAGCTCGCGCATCTGTTTCAGGAGCAGGATTATTCGGTGATGCTGGCGGCGGGGGACACGTTCCGCGCCGCCGCGATCGAGCAGCTTTCGATCTGGGGCGAGCGGCTGAAGATCCCGGTGATTTCCGGCAAGGTCGGCGGCGATGCCGCCGCGCTGTCGTTCGAGGCGCTCACCAAGGCGCGCGCGGCGGGTGCGGACGTGCTCATCATCGACACCGCTGGACGCCTGCAGAACAAGGCGGGGCTGATGGATGAGCTTGCCAAGATCAAGCGCGTGCTGAAGCGCCAGATGGAATCAGCGCCGCACGACGTCGTGCTCGTGCTCGACGCGACCACGGGGCAAAACGCGCTCAGCCAGATTGACGTATTCAAGGAAGTCGCGGGCGTCACCGGTCTCGTGATGACGAAACTCGACGGCACCGCGCGCGGCGGCGTGCTCGTCGCGGCGGCGGACCGTTCTAAACTCCCCGTTCACGCGATTGGCATAGGGGAACAGATCAACGACCTGCGCCCGTTCGATCCGGCGGAGTTCGCCCGCGCGCTTGCGGGTATGGGTTCGAAGAAGGACGCGTAATGGCGGAAGACAAGACCAAAGGTTCGGGCCTGCGCATGGCGCTTGATTTCGGGCCACTGCTCGTGTTCTTCGCGGTGAACAGCCTTGCGCCGGGCGCCGACGTCAATCAGGCGATGTGGGCGACAGGCGCGTTCATGATCGCAACCGCCATCGCGATGATCGTTTCCAAGGTGAAGACAGGCCGCGTCGGACCGATGCAGTGGTTCACCGGCGTTATCGTCGCCGTGTTCGGCGGCCTGACAATCTACCTGCACGACGAACGCTTCTTCCAAATCAAGACGACGATCATCTACACGATGTTCGCCGCGATCCTGTTCTTCGGCCTGCTGACGGGGCGCCCGCTGCTCAAACTCGTGATGGAAAGCGGCTTTCCCGAAATGGACGACCACGGCTGGAAGAAGCTGACCCGCAACTGGGCGTTCTTTTTCCTCGCGATGGCGATCCTGAACGAAGGCCTGCGCGCCTATCTCACCTTCGACCAGTGGGTCGCCTTCAAGGTATGGGGCGTGCTCGTGATCTCGATGATCTTCGCGGCTTCACAGGCGCCGATCCTGATGAAGCATGGTAAGGACGAGGAAACAGACGCCTGACCAGCGGCTGTCACGTTACCGGTCATACGCGCACAGGCTGAAGCCGTGTTCGGCGCCTCAGTAGCCAGCGTTGCGCAGGCTTCTCGATGTAGCGAAACAAAAGGTGCGATGCGATGAGCAGGCCCAGATAGAATCCCATCACGAGCCATAGCGGTGTCACCTCCCCCGCCTTCACGAACACATGTTTGAAGGCGATGAAACCGAGGTAGTGACAGAGGTAAGTTGCGTAGGAAATATCCCCGAGCCACACGAGCGGTCGATATGCCAACGGATTGGCACGTCGCCACAGGGCGAATCCCAGGATCAAGCTCACCCAGATTAGCGGGATGACGGGTGCCTGCTTATCCAAAGCCCTTATTGTTATGAAAAGGGCCGCGATCGAGAGCAGAGCCGCGATCTTGAGCGTACTCTCGCGCTCATCCCGGAGGTAGATTACGCACAGGATCATTCCCATAAGGAATTGGGCCACACAGCGCAGCAGACCGGTCCGCTCGATACCCCCAGCGAAATTCAAACCGAGCGCCTGAAAATACAGGTGTAGCCCGAGCGCAATGGCGACCAAAACGCCCCCGAGCATCCATGTTGGCCATTCGCGGGCCTTCACGAAAAATACCAAAACCGGAAAGCAGAGGTAGGCGAAAAATTCCGTCGATATCGACCAGGCCGGGACATTCCATTGCAGCCCGTTCGAAAAACCCCAGTTTTGCACAAGAAATACTGATTGAATGAAATACGAATAAGTTTCTTTATCTGGGAATTTTCCAGAAAATAGGGAGAAAATAGAAAAATACACTAAAAACAATATAAGTAAAAAAATGTGAAGCGGATATACCCGAGCAAATCTCTTATAAAGGAAATCCGATATCGAAGAGAAGGGCTTTCCAATCTTATCAGAATAGTTAAGATACATGACAAAGCCGGACAAAACAAAAAACATATCAACCGCAAGATCGCCATTCCGGAGAAAAGCCATTACGGGTTCTAATACGTAGGGCTCCAGAACGGACCTGGTGTGATATAAAACCACCCACCACGCCGCGAGACCTCTAAGGCTTGTGAGGGCATTGAGGTGCGGGCTGGATTGCAATGACGCGTTCATGGCTGCGCCCGTTTGTCTCTATCAAAGGCGACCCCGGCATGTTTCCAGCTTAGAATACCTGGATAGCGCCATGCTTTCGTTGCACGGCTTGCCCGTTCTGTCTTGACGATGGCATCATCCAGCCCGTCGAAGGGCTGAAGCCAGCCGCGATCACTTGCATCACGTGCAAAGCGAAGCACCCAGTATCCCCGCAGGACGGTATGGGGGCTTGCACCATCGAAACTCTCTGTTGGGTGTTTGCTGGTCGAATTCACCCATTCGATAAATGAAGCACGATCCCGATACGGCATCTGACCTTTGACGAGGATGGGAAACCCACTTCCAGACCCGGCACCGTAAATCCCTCGTGCACCGCCGATCGCCCCGAACCGAAGCAGGAAATTTTCCGTAATGCGCGACAGGAGTGCCGGCTCTCCGGCCGAAGCCCAGAGATAAGCTGCTTCGGGGCCATATATCTGCATCATGAAGTTCGAATAGGCGTTGTCGTCATTGCTATCGATACCGCGAAATATCGAGACTGAACGGTTCTGCGGGTTAGGCGATACATCAAGACGCGCAAGATCGGACTTCCACCCCGCCCACATGTCTGCATTCATCTTGCGCGCGCGCGCTGGGCCCCAGAAAAGATTGCCCCGCTCGGTGCGGACGTTCGCGGCAATGTCGCGCAGCTTCCACATCGCGGAAAACTGGTTGAGCGTGGTACGCTGATACCCAAAACGCGGCCGATAACGGCCAGTGCCGCGCTTGTAGTTGCTGGCCAGCGCATACGCCATGATCGCCTGCTGCAGAATTGCCGCGCGCGGATCGCCCGTGGCCAGCCAATAGGCATAACCGTGGTTGAAGAGATGCGCTTCGTCACGGCGATGGCTATAGGTCTTCCCCGCCTCTGCCTTGATCTCATCGAGCCACGGGTAATTCTGGGGTGCAGTCCACTTTCCCTCATCGCCATAGCTATCGCCGCCGGAGATTCTGCCTTCATTGGCATACGGACGATCGCCGGGGAGCGGTATCTGCGGATCGCGCATTTGATGATGCCGCTCGGACCAGATCACGAAATTGGGCAGGCTGAGCCCATATAGCGTTTCGACACGGGCGCGCTTTGCCGCTGCAGCAAATGTACGACCATCGCGATCGAGAGCAGCCGCAATCATGCGTGCATCAGTTTCAGAGACGAATCCGCGCGACGAACCCGCTTCGCCCGCCTGCCCTGAGACGGTGCCAACGGCATTGTTCGAAGATGAGCGCCCATAGATGCGATCCGGGCGGTAGATGTCCTGTGACGTTTTCCGCGTACGCGGTTTAAGGAATCCAGCGAAGGCCTCGCCCGAGAAGGGGAGAACCCTCTTTTCTCGCACAGCCTGCGCGAGCCGCGCCATTGTTGGCGTTACCGGTTCGCCGGTGTCGGCGCATTTCATTGATCCGGGCAGGACCGTAATCGGCATCGCCTGTCCGTCCACCGTCACGTCATAGGGGCGATCGTCGATACTGCCGTCGCCGTCGGGAGCGCGGACAATGCACAGCGAAAACCAGTCCGGCTTCGCACGGTAGGTGAAAAGGTAAGCGCGGCCTTCAGCGACGCGCCCGAGATCGAAGACCGGCCATTCACCGCTCGGTGTTTGGATGACGTCGAGCGGGACGGACCGTGCTGCCCGGCCATCAATGGTGAGGGTGGCGGGAGCGGCCCACGCTGTTTCAGAAACTTGCAGGCTGCAGAAAGCTGCAAGAGCGAGCGGGAGCAGACGGAAACGGCAACAGCGAAACATTCCGCAAGGTGGCACCTTGTCCCAGAAAGGACAAGGTGCCGGGGGAAGAAGGCTTTGCGAGATCTGCAGGCTGGTTCAGCCTGAAACGATCCAGTCTAGAAATTGACGGCCGCGTGCTTCCACGCCAAGGCGCTCGTGTCCTTGTTGGGCGCGGTTTTCCCACGCGCGGCTTCCATCTTGGCAATGGCCTCGTCAATGCCTGGAACTGCACCCATCCAGCCACGTTTCACCGCGTCCTGCGCGAGCTTCAGCGACCAGTAGGCGCGTTGCACGGTGTGCAGCGCGGCGCCGTCAAAGCTGTCGGCAGGAAGCGCGTTGCCGTCATTTGTCCAGGCAATGAAGCTCTCCGTATCCGTGTAGGGCATGGTGCCGCCGTCAAGAACCAGGAAACCGGAACCGGAGCCCTTGCCATAAACACCGCGCGTCCCACCAATTTTTCCAAAGCGCAGGACCATGTTCTCGGCGATCCGCTTCAGCATGGCCGGCTCGCCCTTCGAGGCGAACAGATAAGCCGCCTCCGGGCCGTAAAGCTGGATCATGAAGTTGGAGTAGGCAGAGTCCTGGTTGAGGTCGATGCCCCGGAAGATCGATGAAGAGCGCTCATAAACACTCGTACCCGCATCCAGCTCAGCGATCTGCGTTTTCCAGTCTGCAAAGGCGTCATCGACCATCTTCAGCGCGCGCGCCTTGGACCAGAGGATATTCCCGTTCGAACTGCTCGCATTTTCCGCGACGTCTTGCAGTTTCCACAACGCCGACCAGATGTTCATCGTCGTCCGTTGATAAGTGAAACGCGTACGGTAGCGACCGTCTGAATAGGCCCCCTGATAGACGCTGGCGAGCGCGTAGGCCGCGATTGCCTGCTGAAGGACCGCGGCTCGTGGGTCGCCGGTGGCCAGCCAATAGGCATAACCATGGTTGAAGAGGTGCGCCTCGTCGCGTGTGTGCGAATAGCACGAGCCGGCCGTGGCACCGATCTGGCTGAGCCAGGGGTAATCAGTGGGGGCGCACCATTCGCCCTCATTGCTCAACTGATCGGCCTTGGTGCTCGTACCCTCGTTCACATATGGCCTGTCGCCGGCGAGCGGGACCTGCGGATCACGAAGCTGATTGTGGTTTTCCGACCAGATCGCAAGATTGGGAAGGCTGAGGCCGTAAAGCGTCTGGATACGGTTCTGTTCGGCCGCATCGTTGAAAACAGCGCTGTTGCCGGCAAGTGCCGCGGCAATCATCACCGCGTCGTCACCGGAAATGAAACCGCGCGATGACCCGTACTCGCCTCCTGCGCCGGTGATCGCGTACGCGATCGCATTGTTCATGCCGGAGCGGCCGTAGATGCGGCCCGGCACGTATCCCACCTTGTTTTCGGCGGTGCGATCGGTTGCGAGCGTCGGCGACTTCGGCCAACCGGAAAATGCCGCACTTGAATAGGGCAGTACGCGCTTCGCGGTGACCGCGGCGCGGAGCCGGTCCATCGACGGTGCGATCGGTTCGCCATTGTCGATGCACTTCATGCTGCCGCCGAGGACGGAAAGCGTCGTTTCCACGCCGCTGACCGAGATGGCGTAGCTGCGTTCGCCAACCGTGGTGTCGGCGGGCGCGGCATAGCGAACGATGCAGACGCTCCACCATGTCGGGCGGCTTGCAAGGCCGAACATGTAAGCGCGGCCGCCGCTGACAGGACCAAGATCGCTGACGGGCCATGTGCCGGTCGGCGTGGTGATCGTGTCCATCGCCGCCGCGGAGAGACGCGTACCAGCCACGGACACGGTGACCGGACCCGAGGGCATCGTCGGATCAGCCGGCGGAGGCGTCGGTGTGGGCGTCGGCGTCGGTGTGGGCGTCGGTGTGGGAGTCGGCGTTGGCGTAGGTGTGGGCGTCGGCGTCGGCGTCGGCGTCGGTGTGGGCGTCGGTGTGGGCGTCGGCGTCGGTGTGGGCGTCGGCGTTGGCGTCGGTGTCGGAGACGGATCGGACGGCGTCACCGATGCCGGGGGCGTAGGGCTCCCCGCATCGGTTTGCGTGCCGCCAGAACTGCCGCCTCCACAGGCCGACAGAAGGATGAACGCGGAGATGAAAGCCACAGGCTGGCCTCGGCCGCGCAGACGCCCAGCAGAATAAATGTTCATTGACCCCAACGACCCCTCGTTGTGACCGCAAAATCGCGGATTTGAGGGGATTCTTGGGCGCCAACTCTAAACAAATGCCTAATACATCAAGTGCCGTGCGACACTTTGATGGTTAAGACAGGCGAAGTGATTGTAATTACGGCGACGAAATGTCGGTTAATTTCTCATTCTCTTTTAGCCGTAACATTTCGTCAACGAAGATTGGTCGCCGCGAAGGACCAGTTCATCGTATTGGTTAAGAAATCGTCTACAAAGTCCGGCCGGGCATTCTGGTAATCCAGATAATAAGCGTGTTCCCAAACATCGAGCGTGATGAGGGGGTTAAGCCCCTTATGGACGAGCGCGGAATCGGCATCGTGAGTCGAAATGATCTTCAGACCGTCGGCGCCTTCCTGGCAGAGCCATGCCCAGCCGCTGCCGAAATGACCGGTCGCTTCGGTCTTGAAGGCCTTTTTGAATTCCGACAGGCCGCCGAACGCCGAGTCGATCATGTCCTTGAGCTTACCTTCGGGCCCGGCAGCCTTCGGCGACAGCGAGTTCCAGAAGAAGGTGTGGTTCCAGGCCTGAGCGGCGTTGTTGAAAAGACCCTCATCGCCTTTGCTCTTGGCCGTCTTCACGATCTCTTCAAGCGAGGCCTTTTCCAAACCTGTTCCGGCGATCGCCGCGTTCGTCTTGTCGACGTAGCCCTTGTGATGCTTGCCGTGGTGGAATTCGAGCGTGCGCGCGGACATGTGCGGCTCCAGCGCATCCTTCGCGAACGGCAGCGGCGGGAGTTCGATAGCCATGAATAGCTCCTTTGTTTTGGGTGGGTGTTCAGAGGGGTAACGCAGCGCCGTGACGGATGTTGCGTTCAAAAACCCTATCGATGTGGGTCAGGATGCCGCAGCGGCCCGGTGCAGGCCGTGACGGCGCAGGCAGTGCCTGAGTTGATCGTAAGTGACCGCGAGCGCCTCCGCGGCGGCACGCTGGTTGTAGCGGCAGCTTTCGAGCGTGCGGACGAGAATGTCCCGCTCATATTCCGCAACGGCAGCGCGCAGGTCGCTCACAGCGGCGCGCTGCTCTGCCGCCGCAACCGCCGCGACCGCCGGTTCGACCGGCGGCGCCTTTGCCGCTTCTGCCCCCGCCATCACGATCGAACGCTTCGGCCGCCACGGAGAGTCGAACGGATCGAACTGGAGCGCATCTACGGGCGTCGCAGGATCGCCCCAGCGGTAAAGCGCGCGCTCCACGACGTTCTTGAGTTCGCGGACGTTGCCCGGCCATTCGTAGGCCCGCAACTGCTGGCGTACCTCGCGGCTGAAGCCGGGGAAGTCCGGCCAGCCGAGCTCGACAGACATGCGGCGCGCGAAGTGGTTCGCCAGTTCCATGATGTCATCCGAACGTGCGCGCAGCGGCGGGAGTGTGATGACCTCGAAGGAGAGCCGGTCGAGCAGATCGGCGCGGAAGTGTCCCTTTTCGACAAGCGCGGGCAGATCCTCATTTGTGGCGCCGACGATACGCACATCGACGGTAAGCGGCCGGTTCGCACCAAGCCGCGTCAGCTCGCCATATTCGACGACGCGCAGCAGGCGTTCCTGCGCGGCAGAGGACAGCGTGCCGACTTCGTCGAGGAACAACGTGCCGCCGTCCGCTTCCTCGAACCGCCCGCGCCTGGCCGAGGTCGCGCCAGTGAAAGCCCCGGCTTCGTAGCCGAAAAGTTCGGCGTCGATGAGGTTCTCTGACATGGCGGCGCAGTTCATCGCGATGAACGGCTCGTCCCAGCGCGGACTGAGCCGGTGCAGGCGCTCCGCGACCATCTCTTTACCGGTGCCGCGCTCGCCGATGACAAGCACCGAGCGGTTAAGCGCGGCAGCAAGGCTCGCCCGCTCGATCGCATCGAGCAGTTCGGTCGATTGGCCAACGAGCGTCGCTGAGTCTTTCATTGCTAATACTTAGTAAAATTTCCCAATATTTTGCAATATGCACCATGGTAAATTTCACTACTTTTAAGTCGGATTTGCGATAAGGTATTGAAAACAAACAAATTATATCATGCCAGAAAAATTGGCACGGCCCTTGCTGAACATGGGGCAACGGATTTGAAAGCAACAGTTCAACACAGGAGGCATCAATGCTTACGCAGGCCAACAGCACCATGTTCCGGACCCTCTTCTGCACCGTCGGTGCCGTCGCGGTCAGCTCGGTCTTCCTCTTCGCCGCAGCGGGCCCCGCTCGCGCCGAAGCCCCGACCAAGCTCGCCCAGGTCCAGATCATGCCGGCTTCGACGAGCGCGATCGTTTACTGATCGGTCCGCAGCGTCCAGCGGCCGGAGCGGATCCCCCCAGTCCCCTCCCGTTCCGGCCGCCACCTTCAACTTCAGGAGTTCCGACCAGATGGGCATTTTCTCGAGGACGCGCGACATCATCGCCGCAAACGTCACCGACCTTCTCGACCGCGCCGAAGACCCGGCGAAGATGATCCGCATGATCATCATGGAGATGGAAGAGACGCTCGTGGAAGTCCGCGCATCCGCCGCCCGCACCATCGCCGACCAGAAGGAAATGCGCCGCACGATCATGAAACTGGATCAGGCGCAGGCGACGTGGGCAGAGAAGGCTGAACTGGCGCTGTCGAAGGGCCGCGAGGATCTCGCCAAGGCGGCGCTGCTCGAAAAGCAGAAGATGAGCGGCAGCGGCGCCCAGCTGCAGGCCGAAGTCGATCTGCTCGACGAACAGCTCTCCCACTACGAAGGCGACATCCAGAAGCTGGAAAGCAAGCTTCGCGAGGCACGCACACGCCAATCGGCGCTGCTGTCGCGGCTTGAGACGGCGAACAACCGCGTGCGGATGCGCAGCCTGCTGCGCGGCCCGAAGGTGGACGAGGCCTTCTCGCGCTTCGAGGTGCTGGAACGCCGCGTCGACTACGCCGAAGGCCAGGTGGATGCGCTCGCGCTCGGCGAGACGCGCAGCCTGGAGATGCAGATCGCCGATCTGCGCACCGACGACGCCGTCGAGGCCGAGCTGGCCGCGCTGAAGTCCAGAATGGCTCAGAAGCAGGAGGGTTGATCCATGGCCGAAGCTATCGTCCCGCTTATCGCCATCCTTGCCATCTTCATCGGTATGCCGTGGCTGTTCCTGCATTACCGGATGAAATCCAAGCAGAACCGCAGCCTGTCCATCGAGGACGAGCGGATGCTCGACGATCTTCACCAGGCCGCGATGCGCCTGGAGGACCGGCTGCAGACGATCGAACGCATCATGTCTGTCGACAACCCCAACTGGCGCCACATCGCGGCCGGAAGCCCGGTCGGCGAACGGCTTGAGGACACACGCACCGCGGAAATCAGGAGGATGAAATGAGCTTCGCACTCGACAAGAGAAACGCCATCTTCCTCGGCGTCTGCGCCGGGTTTGCAAAGATGACCAGGACCGATGCGCTGTGGTGGCGGCTTGGCGCCATCGTCGGCACCATCGTCGGGTTCGGCATCCTGCCGATCATCTACCTGCTCATCGCCTGGCTCGCCCAGCCGCGCACTCACGACGCCTGATACGATCCGAACACGGGAGGCACAAATGTCCAGCCGCACCAAATTCTACCTCAACAAACGCGAAAAGAAGTGGCTGGGCGTGTGCGCCGGGCTTGCGGATTTCACGGGTATTGATGTGCTCTGGTGGCGTGTCGGTGCCGTTGTCGGCACCATCCTCGGCGCAGGCATCCTGCCCGTCGCATATCTGGTGATCGGCCTGATGGCATCGGACAAGCCTTCGGAATTCTACGGCGAAAGCATCACCGACCAGAAGTTCTGGCAGAAGGTGCGGGTCGCGCCGAGCCGATCGATCCGCGACGTTCACGCCAGCTTCCGCGACATCGACCGCCGGCTCGCCCACGTGGAGCGGCACTATACCTCGCAGAACACCCGGCTCGCCGACGAGATCGACAGCCTGCGCTAGGCTGCAGCGAAGGGACGCATCACCATGGATTGGGGTTCACCGGTTTTCGTGCTCGCCATCATCGCCATCAGCACGGGCGGCTGGCTGATCAGTACCTGGATCCGCGCCCGCCACGGCTATCCGATCGAAAACGAGTTTTGGGGCACGACCAACAAGACCGCGGGTGAGAGCCTCGCCGCGAGCCGTAAGACCGAACTGCTGGCGAACGAGAATGCGGAAATGAAGGGCCAGATCGCCAGGCTCGAAGAGCGGATCACGGTTCTGGAGCGCATCGCGACGGACAGGTCGCGCAGGCTCTCCGACGAGATCGACGGCCTTCGTTAGCACGGCCAAACAGGGGGAATGTGAGCCATGCCTGCCGAAGTCGGATTTCTGATCGGTCTCCTCGCCGGAGCCGCCGGTATGTGGCTGGTGCAGGTGTGCAGCAGGCGCGGCGCGGCAAGCGAGCCCGCCGAAGCGTCCGCCGAAACACCGGTGTTCAACTTCGAACGTGAACTTGAAACCCGCCGGCTCGCCGCCGAGAACGCCGCGCTGATCACCCAGATGGAGGATGTGCGCGAACGGCTGGCCACACTGGAACGCCTCGCGATCGACCGCTCGACGCGGCTCGCCGATGAAATAGAGGCCTTGCGGGCCTGAACAAAAGGGACTGGATCATGGACATCTTCATCTACCCCTATCTCCCCTGGATTGTCGGCGGCGGCTTCGCGCTCGGTGCGCTCGGCATCGCGGGCTGGGTGTTCACGACCTTCATGCGGATCAAGCACGGCTACCCGCTGGAAAACGCCTGGGGCATGGCGGTGCATCCCAAGGTTTCAACCGAAGCCCAGGAGCGCATCACGCTGCTGACCAATGAAAACGTCCAGCTTCGCGCCGAACTCGGCAGCGTGAAGGACAGGCTCGCCAACGTGGAGCGCATCGTGACCGACAGCTCGTTCAGGCTGGAAAACGAGATCGAACAACTTCGCAGCCCGAAGAACTAAGCGCGGTACGACACAGGAAAGAGACAAGCGATGCACCCGTTCGAAATGGTAGTCCTGATCGTCGCCATCGTGGTGTTCGGCAAGATTGCGCTTCAATACATGAAGCAGAAAGGCCGTGGGCGGCCTGACGCCGAACTCGAAAACGACCGCCTGCGCGGCGAGATCGGCAACCTGAAGGACCGCATTGCAACGCTGGAACGGCTGGCGACCGACCGCAGCCGACTTCTGGCAGACGAAATCGATGCGCTTGGGCGCGATCGGTAGGAAGGGAGTGACGGACATGCCCGGATTTGAAAGTCTGATCGTCATTACCGCCGGGGCCATATTGGGGCTCGGCATGATTGCCGGCATCGCAGCATGGTGCTGGAACGGCTGGCTCGAGCTGAAGCGCGCCGAGCTCGGAAACGACCGCATCGCGGCAGGTCCGCCCGTCTCCGGCCGGATCGACGTTGCCGACCTCAAGGAACGCGTGCGCAAACTCGAAGCGATCGCCGCCGGCGTCGATTATTGACGCCGGCGCCTGTCGCCGACCTTCAGTCGAACAGTTCTTCGAGGAACGATTTCCGCTTTTTCCCATAGCCGTAGCCGTAGGGCTTTTGCTCGCGCGCATAGCGATCTTCGTCCCGCCGGGGCAGCGAAACGCGCGGCGCCTCAGAAGGTGCAGCGTCCCGGCTGCTTCTCTCCAGAATCTTGTCCAGCTCGCCGCGATCCAGCCAGACGCCCCGGCACTGAGGACAATAATCGATCTCGACGCCCTGGCGCTCGCTCATCACGAGCGGCACCTTGCACACGGGGCATGGCATTCCGGCGGCGGGGTTGGTCATTTCCTGGTTTCTCCTCTTGTCTGAATGCCAATCGAAGGCGACCGGCATCGAGATGGCTCGATGCGGTCCGACATCGCAGGTCGCCGGAAATGACGACCGCCAGAGGGGCCCGGCCCGCGCGCTCGAAATGAGCACAACCTACCGACCTTTCAAGCCCCGCCCACCCCTTCGGCTTGACGCGGCGGGTCGCCTCGCCCAAGTCTCGGCACGATGACGCTGCCCGACTTCGACACCATCCGCGACGATTTCGAGATCCTCGACGAGCCCGACGAGCGCTACCGCCTGCTCATCGACCTCGGCAAGGCGCTGGAGTCGATGCCGGACGCGCTGAAGACCGACGCCACCAAGGTACGCGGCTGCTCGGCGAGCGTCTGGGTGTATCCGACCACGGCCGAGAAAGGCCACCTGCATTTCCTCGCCGACAGCGACGCGGCGATCACCAAAGGCATCGTCGCGCTGATCCTGACGCTGGTGCAGGACCGCACCGCCGAAGAGGTGCTGGCGATGGACATTGCTGACCGGCTCGCCCCGTTCGCACTTGCGAAGCATCTGTCGTCGAACCGCACGCAGGGCATTCCCAACATGATCGCGCTCATCCGCGAAACCGCCGCGCGGCTCGCGGCGTGACCCCGATCCTGAAGCCCATCGTCGACAGCTTTCTGCGTTTCCTGCCGCACGTGAAGGCGCTCGGCATCGGCTTCCACGGCATCGGCGATAACTGGGCAGAACTCACCCTGCCCTACGCCGAACATCTCGTCGCTTATCCGGGCGATGACGGCACCCCCGGCATCATCGCCTCGGGCGCGATCTTTTCACTGATGGATTCGGTGGGCGGCATGGCGGTGGTCGCGAAATCGAAGCGCATGGTGCGGCAGGCGACGCTCGACCTGCGGATCGACTATCTGCGCCCGGCGGAACCCGGCAAGACCGTGATCGGGCGCGCCGAAGTGACGAAGCTGACGCGCGCGGTCGCCTTCGTGAAGGGCATCGCGCACGACGGCGACCCGGACGACCCCGTAGCGCTGATGACGGCGAGCTACATGTTCACGGCGGGCGCGAAGTCATGAACTTCGACACGCTGGTCCGCGAGCTTCTGGGCGCCCCCGACGAAGGCCCGCTGTCCTCGCTGCCCTACGCCCGCACGCTCGGGCTCAGCTACCGGCGCGATACGGAGGGCATCGTGATCATCATGCCCTTCTCCAAGGATCTGATCGGCGCGCCGAACCGGCTGCACGGCGGCACTGTCGCCGGGCTGCTCGAAATCGCCTCGATCGCGCAGCTCGTCCATGTCCTCGGCCGCGAGGAGACCGCGCCGGGCGTCAAACCCATCAACGTCACCGTCGATTATCTCCGCGCCGCCGCCTGCGAGACCACATACGCCGCCGCGATCGTCACCCGCATGGGCCGCCGCATCGCCAACGTGCGCGCCGAGGCATGGCAGGGAGACCGGAGCGCGCCCGTCGCCTCTGCGCACATGAACGTGATGCTGGTTCGGGAATAGCGGGTCTAGACTGCCGCCTCGTAGGCGGCATGGCCCTCGCGCACCTTGGCCCCGTCGAACCGAAGCGTCTCGGTTACGCGGATGCCGGCCTGGTTGCGGTAGAGGATCGTCACCATATCCACGCCGCCGAACACGCCTTCGATCGTGAAATGCAGATCGGGCACGGCACGCACGCCGCCGGTCCAATAGGCGCGAAGCGCGGCTTTGCCTCTCACCGTGCCGCCTGATTCCGGAACCCGCTGCGCGGCGAGCGGCGATGTGAACACAGCGTCGTCATGGAAATGCGCGAGCACGCGCTCGACATCGCGCGCGTTCCAGTCCGCACACCACTTCGCCGCGAAATCCGTCCAGTCCGATCCGCCCATGCGCTCAGTCTTCGCCCTTCCAGCTCTTGCCCTCTTCGGCGCGGCGCAGCACTTCGTAGGCGGCCTGCACGGCGTGGAACTGCCGGGCAGCCTCCTTGTCGTCCTGATTGCGATCCGGGTGATATTGCTTGGCAAGCTTGCGGTAGGCACGCTTCACCGCCTCGAAGTCGGCATCGTCCTCCAGCTCGAGCGCGCGCAAGGCATCGAGCTCGCCGCGTGTGCGGCTGCCGTCGCCGGGTCCGGTCCATTGCCAGTGGCGCGCCTGTTCGAACGCGGTGTCGCCGCGCTCGGCCTGTTCGCGCGCGGTGGCTTCCTCCTTGGTAAGCCCTTCGAAATAATTCCAGTTCTTGTTGTATTCCGCGGCGTGGACCTCGCAGAAGAACCAGCGCTCCGGGCTGTTGGGGGACTTGGGTGCGGGCCGATCGCCGGGGGCGGTGCAGCCGTGCCGATCGCACAGGCGCACGTTCACCGCCTCGCGCGCGCCGCCGTAGCTGCGCCAGCGGGGAAATCCCCAATCGTCCTTGCGAGTCTGTCTGGCCATGACGTCTAGTTAGGCGAGCGTCGGCAGCGGCGCCAGATCGGGCGTGACGAAATTCCGCCGCGCCTCCACCGAAAACAGCCGATCCCGGCTGTAGAAGCCGAGCGGCCAGTCGCGGCGCCCTTCCGGCGCGGCGAGCAGCACATTCACCGCCCCGGCAAGATCAAGCGCGGCGTACCGGGCCGCGAAGGCGCGCACGCCCGCGATATAGAGCTGCGTAAGCGTCTCGTGATAGCCCTGCGTATCGTCGTTCACACCGCCAACCGATACGTTGTAGCGCGCGATGATGCCCGGCAGTTCCCGCGGCAGGTCGACGTCCGGCCGCTCGCGGACCAGCCACATGCAGGCTGCAAGATGGGCCTCGTGCGTCCAGTCGGCGCGCGGCAGCGTGCGCGCGAGCAGACCTTCGCCGATGCGTCGCACGGCATCGTCGTCCGCAAACAGTCGCGGTTCATTGGGATTCATGTCCGCCTCCAAAAAAGGGAAAGCGCGCCGGCCACGGGACCGACGCGCTTTTTGAGCTTGTCTTGGGCTCGGTGTTAGGCCGCCTTGGGTGCTGCCTGCCGAACGCCTTCGTCCACGTGATCGGAGAACTGGGCGAAATTGTCGATGAACAGCCCGACCAGCTTGCGGGCTTGCGCGTCGTATGCCGCTTTGTCCGCCCATGTTTCGCGCGGATTGAGGATCGCACTGTCGACACCCGGCACCGCGGTCGGGACCTGGAAGCCGAAGAACGGATCGGTGACGAAGTTCGCGCCCTTCAGGCTGCCGTCGAGCGCGGCGTTCAGAAGCGCGCGTGTCGCCTTGATCGGCATCCGGTTACCGGTGCCGTAGGCGCCGCCCGTCCAGCCGGTGTTGACCAGCCAGCAATCGACGCCCCCCTTCGCGATGCGCTCCTTGAGGAGGTTGCCGTAGACGCTCGGGTGGCGCGGCATGAACGGCGCGCCAAAGCAGGTGGAGAAGGTCGCGCTCGGCTCGGTGACGCCGATCTCGGTGCCGGCGACGCGCGCCGTGTAACCCGACAGGAAGTGGTACATCGCCTGCTCGGGCGTCAGCTTCGCGATCGGCGGCAGCACGCCGTAGGCGTCGGCAGTGAGGAAGATGATGTTCTTCGGCACGGGGCCGAGGTTCTTCTCAGACGCGTTCGGGATGAAGTCGATCGGGTAGGAGCCACGGCTGTTTTCGGCGAGGCTGTTGTCGTGAAGGTCGATCACGCGGGTGACCGGGTCGATGACGACATTTTCGAGCACCGTGCCGAAACGGCGCGTCGTCGCGAAGATCTCGGGCTCGGCCTCGGCGGAGAGGTTGATGACCTTCGCGTAGCAGCCGCCTTCGAAGTTGAAGACCGCCGTGTCCGACCAGCCGTGCTCGTCGTCACCGATGAGCGTGCGCGAGGCATCGGCGGAGAGTGTCGTCTTGCCCGTGCCCGAAAGCCCGAAGAACACCGCGCTCGTCCCGTCGCTGCCGATGTTGGCGCTGCAGTGCATGGGCATCACACCCTGCTCGGGGAGCATGTAGTTGAGAAGGCCGAACACCGACTTCTTCATCTCGCCCGCATAAGCGGTGCCGCCGATGAGGATGAGCTTTTCGGTGAAGTTGACCGCGATCACCGTCTCCGTGCGGCAGCCGTGGCGCGCCGGATCGGCGCGGAAGCTCGGCAGGTCGATGATCGTGAACTCGGGCACGAAGCCGGGAAGCTCATCGACGCCCGGGCGGACGAGCAGCGTGCGGATGAAGAGGTTGTGCCACGCAAGCTCGTTGATGACGCGCACGCGCACGCGATATTCCGGCTGCGAACCGCCGTAGAGGTCCTGCACGAACAGCGTTTTCTTTTCGCCGAGCGCGGCGAGGAAATCAGCCTTGAGCGCGGCGAAGTGCTCGGGGCTCATCTTCTGGTTGCCGCCATTGAACCAGATGTTGCCCTGCGTCGTGGCATCCTCGACCGTGAACTTGTCCTTCGCGGAACGGCCCGTGTGCTTGCCGGTCTTCACGACGAACGCGCCGTGCTGGGAAAGGAGACCTTCCTCGCGCGCCACGGCCTTTTCGATGAGCGGGGCGGTGCCCAGGTTCCAGTGAAGCTCCGCCCCGGTGGTAATGCCCTGTTTATCAAGGGTGAAGGCGGGAATCGGGGACGCGGTCATGTTCACTCCTCAAGGATTCGGGCGGGCACTTTTGCGGGAGCCCCTACACGATTCGTTCGGCTTGCGTCAAAAAATGCAAAGGTCGCGTTAAGTGCGATCCGGTTTGCGCCACGATTCGCGTTGGTTTACTGGAGCATTCCATGTCATCCATGCCCGCAACGATCGCCCTTGTCGACGACGACCGCAACATCCTGACCTCGGTCTCGATCGCGCTTCAGTCCGAAGGGTACACCGTCCGCGTCTATTCCGACGGGGCAAGCGCGCTGAAGGCACTCACAGACAATCCGCCCGACCTTGCCGTGCTCGACATCAAGATGCCGCGCATGGACGGCATGGAGCTGCTGCTTAAGCTGCGCGAGAAATCGAACCTGCCGGTGATCTTCCTCACCTCCAAGGACACCGAGATCGACGAAGCGCTCGGCCTTGCGATGGGCGCCGACGACTATATCGGCAAGCCTTTCAGCCAGCGCCTGCTGATCGAGCGTATCCGCGCCGTGCTGCGGCGGGCGCAGAACCGGGCCCAGCCCGCGGGTGAGAACGCCGAAGAAGAGGAAGCGCGCACGCTGACGCGCGGCCGGCTTTCGATGGATACCGGACGCCACCGTGTAACGTGGGACGGCAAGGAGGTGCAGCTCACCGTCACCGAGTTCCTGATTCTGGAAACGCTGGCGATGCGCCCGGGCTTCGTGAAATCGCGCGATCAGCTGATGGACGCCGCCTATCAGGACGACGTCTATGTCGACGACCGCACCATCGACAGCCACATTAAGCGGCTGCGCAAGAAGTTCCGCGCGGTCGATTCGACCTTCGAGGCGATCGAGACCCTGTATGGCGTCGGCTACCGCTTTGACGAGGAGTAGCGAGGGCGCGCGCGACGACACGCAGCTCCGGTGGTCGCGTGGCTGGTCGCTGACGGCGCGCATCCTTGCGGTCAACATGTTCGCCGTGCTGATGCTCGCGGGCGGCATCATCTACCTCGACAGCTTTCGCGAACGGATGCTCGAACGCCGCGCCGAGGAGGCCGGTGTCGCAGCCAACCTGATGGCGGCGGCGATTTCCGACCGAATGCTGCAAGCCCCGGATCGGCTGGACCCGATACTGAAGCACTTCGGAAAGACGACCGACGCGCGGCTTCGCATCTATGATCGGCAGGGCATCCGCGTGATCGACAGCTGGTCGCTGACCGGCCCCACGTTCACGCTGCGCGATCCCGATGCCGAGCCCCTGCGCAAGGACATCGCGCGCTTCCTCGACCGTATGATCGAGGGTGCGGTCGGCGCGCGGCAGTTCGATAGCTTCGCCGAGCCCATCCCCGACGTGCGCCGTGCCTGGCCCGAAGCGGAAGCAGCGCTGGCCCGGCAAGCCGTCGCCACCACGATCCGTTTCGCGCCGGACCGCACCATCATCATTACTGCCGCCGCCCCGATCGAGGATGGCAGCGTGCTCCACATGACGATCGACGCGCGCGACGTGACGCGGGGGGTGCGCGACGAGCGGCTGACATTGTTCGTGATCTTCCTTGGCGTGCTGCTGCTCTCGCTGCTGCTGTCGAGCTTCCTTGCACGCACCATCGTGCGGCCGCTGCGCCGTCTCGCCATCGCCGCACAGCGCGTGCGGCTGGGCCGCGCGCGCGAGGTGACCATCCCGCGCTTCCAGAAGCGCCGCGACGAGATCGGCGCGCTTTCCCGCACGCTTTCGGACATGACCGCCGCGCTCCGGGCGCGCATCGACGCGACCGAAGCCTTCGCCGCCGATGTCGCGCACGAGATCAAGAACCCGCTCGCCTCGCTGCGCTCCGCCGTGGATGCGATGGGGAACGTGAAGGATCCCGAGCTTTCCGCGCGGCTGCTCACTGTCGTGCGCGACGACGTGCAGCGCATCGACCGCCTGATTTCCGACATTTCCGACGCCTCGCGCCTTGATGCGGAACTGAGCCGCGTACGCTTTGAGCGCATCGACCTCGGCGTCATGCTCGCGACCTTGATGAGCATTTACGAGACGCAGCCGGCAACTGCGGGCGTGACGCTGGCGTTCGCGCGGCCGCAGTTCGGATCGGCAGTGGTGAACGGCGACGGCAGCCGCCTCGCGCAGGTCGCCCGCAACCTTATCGACAATGCGATCAGCTTTTCGCCATCGGGCGGCCTCGTGCAGGTGACCGTGGCGCGCGCGGGCGAGCGCGTGCTGATGCGCGTCGACGACGACGGCCCCGGCCTGCCCGACGAAGGCATCAATCGCATCTTCGAGCGCTTCTATTCGGAGCGGCCGGAAGGCGAGGCGTTCGGCAAGCATTCCGGCCTCGGGCTCGCCATCGCCAAGGCCATCGTGGAGGCGCACGACGGCACCATCGCTGCGGAAAACCGCATCGAGCGCGGCGAGGTGAAAGGCGCGCGCTTCACCGTCAGCCTGCCCGCAACGCAATGACGCGCATTCACGCCACCGCTGTTTCCATCGGCGGCAAGGCGGTGCTGCTGACCGGCGCATCGGGCGCGGGCAAGTCCGATCTCGCACTGCGGCTAATCGATCGGGGCGCCGTGCTCGTCGCGGACGATCAGGTCGAGCTCCGCCTGCAGGACGGCGTTTTGCGCGCATCGCCGCCGCCCACGATCGAAGGCCGGATCGAGGTGCGCGGGGTTGGCATCGTGGCGATGCCCTTCGCGGCGGACGTGCCCGTCGCGCTCGTGATCGACCTCGATCTGCCGCCCGAGCGCCTGCCGGAACGGCGCGAACGTGCGGTCGCCGGCACCTCCGTGCGGCTCGCCTTGATCGATCCGCGCGAAATCAGCGCACCCCTCAAGGTCGAACTGCTCTTGAGCGGCTGTCCAACAGCATTAGATTAGGGGACATAATGGCCAATGCCGATCCCCCCGCTCCCCGCGCACCCTTGCTGCTCGTCACCGGCATGTCCGGCGCCGGGCGCTCGACGGCGCTGAAAGCGCTTGAAGACAACGGTTTCGAGGTCGTCGATAATCTTCCACTCTCCCTACTGAAGCGCCTGCTGGCGGTGCACGACAAGACTATGACCGGCAGTGATTCGGACCGGCCGCTCGCGGTGGGCATCGACGCGCGCACCCACGCGTTCGACGCTGAATCGGTCGTTTCCCACATCAAGACCATGCGCGAGCACGGCGTCGATGCGCGCGTGCTCTTCATCGATTGCGCGGGCGGCGAGCTCGTTCGCCGCTTTTCGGAAACGCGCCGCCGTCACCCACTCGCGCTCGACCGCCCGGCCGCGGACGGTATCGCGCGCGAACGCGAGGTGATGGCGCCGCTCCGGCGCTGGGCCGACATCGTCATCGATACCACCGACTTCAGCGTCCACGACCTCCGGCGCACGATTCGCGAGAAATTCGCTCGGCACCTGCGGGGCGACCTGACGCTGACCGTGATGTCCTTCGGATTCGCACGCGGGCTGCCACGCGACGTCGACATGGTGTTCGACATGCGATTCCTCGCCAATCCGCACTGGCAGCCGGACCTGCGGCCGCTTACGGGAAAAGACGAGGCTGTGGGGCACTATGTCGCTGCCGATCCGGCCTATGCCGATGCTTTTGAACGGATTTCCGGCCTCGTGCTGTCGCTGATCCCCAGCTACCGACGCGAGGGCAAGGCGTATCTGACCATCGCTATCGGATGCACCGGCGGTCGCCACCGGTCGGTTTTTGTTGCCGAACGCCTTGCCGAAACGATAAGGGCCGCCGGCTATACGTTGAACATCGTGCACCGCGACATGAGCGGGCACAGCGAGGGCGTGGATGCCGAAGGCTTCGCGCTCGCGGACCATGGAGAGAGACTGCCCGCATGATCGGTATTGTGCTGGTGACGCACGGGCGCCTTGCGGCTGAATTCGTCGCGGCCATGGAGCACGTGGTCGGCCCCCAGAACAACGTCGCCTCGATCTGCATCGACGCTGACGATGACATGGAGGTGCGCCGCGCCGACATCGCGAACGCGGTGAAGGCGGTGGACACCGGTCGCGGCGTCGTTATCCTCACCGACATGTTCGGGGGGACGCCGTCCAACCTTGCGATTTCGCTGCTGTCGGGAGGCCACGTGGAGGTGATCGCCGGTGTCAACCTGCCGATGTTGATCCGCCTTGCCAGCGTGCGCGGCGAGATGAAGCTCTCCGAGGCGGTCGTGGCCGCGCAGGAGGCGGGGCGCAAATACATCTCCGTCGCATCGAAAATTCTGGGAGAGGTCGCCTGAGCGACGATTCTGACGGTGTTCCTGTCGGCGACGCGGTCGCCGTCCGCCAGCGCGTGCTCATCCGCAACAAGCGCGGCCTCCATGCGCGCGCCAGCGCCAAATTCGTGACCCTCACCTCCGAGTTCACCGCCGCCGTCGTGGTGGAGAAGGATGGCCAGCGCGTCACCGGCACGTCGATCATGGGTCTGATGATGTTGGCCGCGAGCCCCGGCGACGAGATCGACATCGTCGCGAGCGGCGCCGATGCGGACGCCGCGCTCGCCGCGCTCGTGAAACTCGTCGAGGACCGCTTCGGCGAGGAATAATGGCGCCCCGCCGTATCACCAGCTTTTCCAACGAGACGATCAAACGCATCCGGTCGCTCGAGCAGAAGAAATTCCGCCGCATGGAGAACCGCTTCATGGCGGAAGGGATGCGGATCGTCGCGGAGGCGGCGGAGGCGGGGCGCATCGCCGAAACGCTCGTTTTCGCTGAAGACCTGGCGGAGCACGCGCTGCTTCGGCGGCTCATTGCACAGTGTGAAGCGGCGGGCGGCGAGGCGATCGAGGTGCCGCGCGAGATTCTTCACAAGATCACCGGCAAGGACAATCCGCAGGCGCTCGTCGGCGTCTTCCCGATCCCCGAAGCCCGGCTGGAAGACCTCGACCGGAACGCCGCTGACGTCTGGACCGTGTGCCAGTCGCTGAAAGACCCCGGCAACCTCGGCACGATCCTGCGCACCAACGATGCCGTCGGCGCGGGCGGACTGATCCTGCTCGACCAGAGCTGCGACCCGTGGTCTGTCGAAGCCGTGCGCGCATCAATGGGGGCGCTGTTCACGCAGCCGATCGTGCAGACGACCGGCGCCGCCTTCTTCGAATGGCTGCGCGCCGGGCCGGGAATGCTCGTCGGCACCAGCCTGCGCACCAGCCACGATTATCAGGACGTCCGCTACGAAGCGCCGACCTTCATCCTGATGGGCAACGAGCAGCACGGCCTGCCGGAGGACTACGAGGCTGCGTGCGACGTGCTGGTAAAGATCCCAATGCGAGGCAAGGCCGATTCGCTGAACGTCGCGGTGAGCTGCGCGGTGATGCTCTACGAAGTGCTCAACCAGCGGCGGCGGTAGCTACTCGGCCGCTTCGGCGGGCGGCATCAGCTTTGTGAGCGCGCGCGGCGTGGCCTCGATGACGGGCAGGCGCTCGATCTCCTTCTTCGGCGGTTCGATCGACAGGTCGCGGAAGCGCTGCGCCGAGGTCAGCACCTGACTTTCGAGACTTCCGACGAAGGCGTTGTAGGCACTCGTCGCGGTTTCGAGATTCTTGCCGAGCCGGCCGACGTGGCCGCCCATCGTCGCGAGGCGCTCGTAAAGCTCCTTGCCGAGCGCCGCGATGTCGCGCGCCTGCTCCTCGATCTTTTCCTGCCGCCACACCATCGCCACGGTGCGCGCGATGGCGATGAGGTTGGTGGGCGAGGCGAGCAGAATCTTCTGGGCGAACGCCGCCTCGAAAAGATCGTGGTCGGCCTCCAGCGCGGCGGCGAGGAAGTTTTCGCCCGGAATGAACATGATGACGAAGTCCGGGGTCGATTCGAACTGCTCCCAATAGGCCTTGCGCGACAGCGCGCCCACATGGCCGCGAATCGTGGCGGCATGGATTTTCAGATGCCGGGTCCGTTCGCCCTCGTCTGCCGAATCGACTGCGTCCTGATAGGCGACGAGCGAGCATTTCGCGTCGATGACGAGCGACTTGCCGCCCGGAAGCTTGATGACCGCGTCGGGCCGCAAACGCCCGTCCGCCGTATCGACCGACACCTCCTCGGCGAAATCGACCTGCGACGAGAGACCGGCCATTTCGAGAACCCGGCGCAGCTGGTGCTCACCCCAGCGTCCGCGCGCCTTGGGCGCATTGCGGAGCGCGTGGACAAGGCGCGCAGCCTCGCCGGAAACCTTTTCCTGCCCCTCGCGCATCAGCCCGATCTGTTCCCGCAGCCCTTCGTAAGCGCCATGCCGCGCCGCCTCGATCTCCTTGAGGCTGGTCTCGTAGCGGGTGAGGGTTTCCTTCACCGGCTGCAGAAGCTCGGTGAGCGCCACCCGGTTCTTCTCCAGCCCGTCGCTCGCCGCCTCGCGGTGCCGCTTCAGCGTTTCCTCGGCGCGCTTGACGAAACTTTCCTGGCTCTTGTCGAGAACGTCCTGCGCCAGCGCACCGAACTGCTTTTCAAGCTGGCGCAGATGCTCGGTGTGCTGCCGGTCCCGCTCGGCGGCCGCAGCGGTGAAGCTGGCGTGCTCGATTTCCACCGCGCGCAGACGTTCGTTCTCGGCGCGCAGCGGTACCAGCGCCTCGACGTCGCGCTTCGCGGCATCGAGATCGCGAATCGCCGCGAGAAACTTTTCCCGATGGCGTGCCGCCGCGCGTCCCCACACCCACCAGCCTGCGGCGAGGCCGGCAAGCAGCGCCACAAGGGCGACAAGGACATGGACGGTCGTCATGCGTGCTCCGAACGTGAACAGATCAGGAACTTCATAGCTAGCGCAATTGCCCGCCGGAGCAAAGACCTTGCATCGAAAGCACTTTGGCGGACAGGATGCAGCGGAAGGACGGAGCGGAATGAGCGCAGTCGAAATCGTCGCCGAGGGCCTGCAGTTTCCCGAGGGGCCGGTGTGGATGCAGGACGGCAGCGTCATCGTCGTGGAGATCGCGGCGGGCCGCATCACGCGCGTGCTGCCGGACGGCCGCACAGAGACGATCGCCGCGCCGGGCGGCGGGCCCAATGGCGCAGCAATCGGCCCGGACGGCGCTCTCTACGTGTGCAACAACGGCGGCTTCGAGTGGATCCGGCAAGACGGGCTGCTGATCCCTGGTCACATCGCCGCCGACTACACGACCGGACGCATCGAGCGGATCGATCTTTCAACGGGAAAGGTCGAACGGCTCTATGCCGAGTGCGACGGCCGGGCGCTTTCCGGCCCGAACGACATCGTATTCGATGCGGACGGCGGCTTCTGGTTCACCGACCTCGGCAAGATTCGCGACCACGCCACCGACCACGGCGGGCTTTATTACGCCAAGGCCGACGGCTCCGGCATCCGCTGCGCGGTTTACGGCCCGAACATGAACGGCGTCGGCCTCTCGCCCGACGGCCGCACCGTGTATACGGCGCTCACCATGGAACGCACCGTGCTTGCCTTCGACATCACCGGCCCCGGCGAGGTCGCGCCTTCGCCGCTTGAAGCGCTGCCGGGGCGCGTCGTCACGGCGTTCGGCGGGCATACCCTCCTCGATTCGCTCGCGATCGACGCGGACGGCAACATCTGCGTGGCGACGCTCGTCGCGCAGCCCGGCATCACCTCGGTCGATCCCGCCACGGGCGCGCAGACCTGGCGGGATTTCCCCGATCTGCTTTCCACCAACATTTGCTTCGGCGGCGCGGACATGCAGGATGCGTGGGTGACGCTGTCCACCACCGGCCGGCTCGCGAAAACGCGCTGGGACCGGCCCGGCCTGAGCCTTGCGCATTATGGCTGAGGCGGAGGCCCCCGCGGAGGGCCGGATCAGCGAAAGCCACGCGGACAGCGGGCGGACGGTGCACCTTTCCGGCCGCATGACGATCCGCTTCATCGATCCGATCTCGCGGAGGCTGCGCGAACTCGAAGCCGATCCCGAACCGCTCACCATCGATCTCGCCGACATCGAACGCATCGATACGGCGGGCGCCTGGGTGCTTTACCGCACGCGCACGGCGCGCGAGACGGCGGGCCTCCCCTTTCGGCTGACGGGCGCGAGCGGCAAGGCCGAAGAGCTGATCGACCAAATCTGCTCCCACACGAAGCCGACCAAGATCCGGCCCGACCCGATGCCGGGTTTCATCCGCACGCTGGAAAAGCTCGGCGCGTGGATCACCTTTTCGGCGACGACCTTCGGCGGCTTCCTCTCTTTCCTCGGTCTCACGCTCGTCTCACTCGGCAAGGTGATCGCGGCGCGGCGTGCCTTCCGCTGGCGCGCTTTCATCAACCAGTTCGAGGCGGTGGGCGTCGCCTCGCTCGGCATCATCGGGCTGATGAGCTTCCTTGTCGGCATCGTCGTCGCACAGCAGGGCGCGGTGCAGCTCCGCCAGTTCGGTGCCGACGTGTTCGTCATCAACCTCGTAGGGCGCATCACCTTCCGCGAACTCGGCGTGCTGATGACCGCGATCATGGTCGCGGGCCGATCGGGCAGCGCATTTGCCGCGCAGATCGGCTCGATGAAGCTCGCCGAAGAGGTGGACGCGATGCGGACCATCGGGATGCCGCCCATCGAGGTTCTGGTCATCCCGCGCCTGCTCGCCGCCGTGCTCGCCATGCCGTTGCTCGCCTTCTACGGATCGATGCTCGGCATCCTCGGCGGCATGTTGCTGACGTGGGCATCGCTCGGCATTCCGCCCGCGACTTTCGTGCAGCGTATTCAGGAGGTGGTGCCGCTCACCGACGTTTGGGTCGGGCTTATCAAGGCGCCTGTGTTCGGACTCGTCATTGCCGTCACGGGTTGCTTCCAGGGGATGCAGGTGCGCGGCAACGCCGAAGAGGTGGGACTGCGGACCACCGCCGCCGTGGTGCAGGCGATCTTCCTTGTCATCGTGCTCGATGCCTTTTTCGCGGTGTTCTTCTCGGCGATCGGATGGAACTGATGGCGCTCCAGGACGAACGCCGCGGCCCCGTGATACGCGTCACCGGGCTTCGCAACAGCTTCGGCGATCAGGTGATCCACGAAAACCTCGACCTCGAGGTCCAGCGCGGCGAGATCATCGGCATCGTCGGCGGATCGGGCACGGGCAAGACCGTGCTGATGCGATCAATCATCGGGCTGCAGCGCTACACCGCCGGCGAGGTCGAGATTTTCGGACGCCGGGTAAGCGGCCTTGGCGAGCTCGAGGAGCTGGAACTGCGCCGCCAGTTCGGCGTGCTGTTCCAGAACGGCGCGCTGTTCTCCACGCTCACTGTCGCCGAGAACATCGAAGTGCCGATGCGCGAGTTCTATCACATCGAACACGCGCTGATGGACGAGATCGCGGCCTACAAGATCGCGATGGTCGGCCTGCCGCCCGATGCCGGCCCCAAGCACCCGAGCGAGCTTTCGGGCGGCATGAAGAAGCGCGCCGGCCTTGCCCGCGCGCTGGCGCTCGATCCGCGCCTGCTGTTCCTCGACGAGCCCACCGCGGGCCTCGACCCGATCGGCGCGGCGGCTTTCGACCAGCTGATCCTGCAGCTTCGCGATGCGCTCGATCTCACGGTGTTTCTCATCACGCACGATCTCGACACGCTGCACACGATTTGCGACCGTGTCGCGGTGCTGGCGGACAAGCGCGTGCTGACGGTGGGAACTATCGACGAACTTCTGGCTTTCGATCATCCGTGGGTCCAGGAGTATTTCCGCGGTCCACGCGGGCGCGCCGCGCTTGCCAGCGTCGCAGCAGGGGGTTGATTTTGGAAACGAGAAGCAACCACGTTCTCGTCGGCGCCGTCGCGATCGCGCTGTTCATCGCCGCGTTCCTGTTCATCCTGTGGATCGCGCGCGTCGACACGTCGGACCGGCAGAAGTACGATATCTTCTTCCGCTCGGTCTCCGGCCTCGCGCGCGGCAGTGCCGTGAACTATTCCGGCGTGCCGGTGGGCACGGTCCAGGAAATCCGGCTGATGCCGGAATCGCCCAATTTCGTGCGTGTCCGCATCGAGATCGACGAGGGCGTACCCATCCTGCAGGGTACGGTCGCGACGGTTTCCAGCGTTGGATTCACGGGGGTTTCGATCGTCGAGCTGGAAGGCGCGATCAAGGGCGCGCCGCCGATCGATGAACCGGGACCGTACGGAGCACCGGTGATCCCCACGAAACCTGGTGCGCTCGGCCAGCTCCTCGATTCTGCGCCGCAGCTTCTGGAGCGCATCAGCACGCTCACCGCGCGGCTCAACGAGGTCCTGAGCCCGCAGAACCAGGATTCGATCGCAGGCATCCTCAAGAACGCGAACACGATCGCCACCGCCATCGCCAGCCGCGATGGCGACATCGCTGAGGCGGTGACGGAAATCCGCGGCGCGATCACAGAAACCCGCAAGACGGCCGCAGCGCTCGCCTTGCTTGCAGAAAGCACGAGCAAGCTCGTCGATGAGGAGGGCAAGCCGCTCGTCGCCGATCTCCGCAAGACACTGCAGCACGCGGAAACGGCGCTCAGTGAACTGGAGGCGACCTCGCGCGCGGCGCGCAGCGGCGCCGAAGCGTTCAATGCGCACACGCTGCCCGAGGTGAACCTCCTCGTCGGCGACCTGCGCGAAATGTCGCGTTCGCTCGGCGCCATCGCCGCCAAGCTCGACGAAGACCCCGCGGGCGCCCTCGTCGGCGGCCGCAAGCTGCCCGAATACAAGCCCGACGGAGATGACCGATGAAACCGATCGCCCTGTTCGCGGCGCTGCTGATCGCCGGCTGCGGGCCGCTGGTGCAGATCGGCGGCGCCGGAGAGCCGCCGGACTCGCTGCTCACCGTGCGCGCCGATACGGGTGAACCCAAGCCTGTGACCGGCGAACCGCTGCTCGTGACCACCCCGAGCGCGCCGGGCGCACTGCGCACGCTGCGCATTCCGGTCACCACGCAAGCGACCGAGATTGCCTATCTTCCCGAAGCCAGCTGGGTGGAACAGCCGGTGGTGCTGTTCCAGCGCCTGCTGGGAGAGGTCGTTCAGGCGCGCACGGGCCGACCAGTCATCGACGAGCGCAATGCCGATATCGCGGGCGCACACCGCCTTTCCGGCCGGCTGATCGAGTTCGGGCTCGATGTACGCAGCGCGCCGCAGGTGCGTGTTCGCTACGATGCCATGTTGTCAGCACCCGGAACCGGCTATGTTGCTAGCCACAGCTTCGAGGCGACGCGGCCGGTTAACGCCGAGACCGGGCCCGCCGTCGCCCGTGCGCTGAACGAAGCGGCCAACGAGGTCGCCGCGAGCGTTGGAGACTGGGCGGCATCGCAGCCGTAACGATCCCAGGGAACCGGCGAGGCATGTCGCCGGTTTAACGGATGGCAGGGACTTTGAGGAACAAAACCGTATGAGGAAAGAAGCGCAGCAGGCCTTGGGGATCGCGCTCAGCACAATGGTGCTCGGTGCGTGCGTGACCGGACCGGGGACGAGCGCGAACGCGCAGAAGCCGCGCCAGATCAGCGCCAGCGAACGTGCGCAGGCAGCACAGGCGCATCCGGAAATCCTCGCCGAGTTCGGCGGCGCCTATGAAGGCCCCGGCACGGCGATGGTGAAGCGCATCGGCAAGGAGGTCGCGGTCCGCTCCAACATCGCGGCGGCCGAAAACGAATGCACGGTGACGCTGCTCAACACCACGGTCGTCAACGCCTTCGCCATTCCCGGCTGCTATGTCTACATGACGCGCGGGCTGCTTTCGATCATGAACAGCGAGGCGGAGCTTGCCTCGGTGCTCGGCCACGAAGTGGGCCATGTCGATGCCCAGCATTCGAAGAAGCGCCAGAATGCCGCGCTCGGCAGCGGCATCGTCTCGATCCTCGCTACAGTGCTCACGGGCAGCAGCCAGATCGGCCAGCTTGCCGGGCAACTCGGACAGGTATGGACGATGAAATACTCGCGCGATCAGGAGTATCAGTCGGATGATCTCGGCATCCGCTACATGACCGCGGCGGGCTATGATCCCTTTGCGGCGGCGGAAATCCTGCAGTCGCTCGGCGATCAGCAAGCGCTGGAAACGCGCATCCGCGGCCAGAACGAGGCTGCGCAGATCCCGTCGTGGGCGCGAAGCCACCCGCTGACCGCCGCGCGCGTCAAACGCGCCACGCAGAAGGCGGCGGCGACGGGCGTGGCGCGCGGACAGCTGAAACGGGATGCGCCAGATTATTACGCGGCGGTCAACGGGATGCTCTATGGCGACGATCCGGCGCAGGGCTTCGTGGAGGGTCACAAGTTCGCGCACCCCGTCCTGAAAATCGCCTTCGAGGTGCCGCAGGGCTACTACCTGAGCAACGGCGCGGCGGCGGTGACGGCGACCGGCGGACAGGCCCAGATCCAGTTCAGCGGCGCCAAGCTCGCCGACGGCGACAGCCTCGATTCGTACATCTCCGCTGTGTTTCAAGGCGTGCTCGGCAACAACAAGGCGCAGTATACCGGCGTGCAGCGCACGACGATCAACGGGCTTGAATCCGCAACCGCGACCGCGCGCGTCGCGACGCAAAGCGGCAACCGCGATGTCAGCGTCGTCGCTTACCGCTTCGGCGGCGGCAACGGCTATCACTTCATCTTTGTCTCGCCGTCGAACGTGAACGTCGCAAACGTGGTGAACACCACGGCGCGTTCATTCCGCAAGCTGACCGACGCGCAGGCTGCGGCGCTGCGCAAGCGCGTAATCCAGGTGGTGACGGTAAAGCCGGGCGACACGGCGGAGTCGATTTCCCGGCGCATGGCGTTCGACGACTACAAGCTCGAACGCTTCCTCGTGATGAACAACCGCGAGGCGAACCCGACCCTGCGCGCAGGTGAAAAAGTGAAGATCGTGGTGTTCGGCTGACAAACGAAAAGGGCGCCGGGTTTCCCCGACGCCCTGTTCGTTTCGCTTGCGCGAGATCGACGCTTAGGCGTCGGTCATCGCACTCGCGGCGTTGTTCATCGTCTGGCTGATGGCGTTGCCGAGCGCACCCATGGCGCCGATGGCCGCAACCGCGATGAGAGCAGCAATCAGGCCGTATTCAATGGCCGTCGCGCCCTTCTCTTCCTTACGAAGCTTACGGAAAAACGACATTTCTTGTCTCCTATACCAATTCGGTACGTACCGGGTAGTTCCTCTGTCCCCGTCCAAGAGGTCAGCAATGCATCACTATCGCATTGCTCTTGCCAATTGCTTAAAGCGGCTGGTGAAAATGCGTTAACTTTCGAAGCGATTGTTTCGGGTCAAAAAAAAGAGGCCCGAAGGCCTGCTTGTTTTTTGAAACCGTCCGCCGCCATGGCTAGGAACTGGACTTCACATTGTTTTCGATCTTGCCCCACATGTTGGTGAGGCCGTTGCCGAAAGAATTGAAACCGGAAATGGCGCCAACGGCGATCAACGCCGCGATAAGACCGTACTCGATCGCTGTCGCGCCCTCGGACTGGCGAACCAGTTTGCGGATGAATTCGGGCATAGCCGCTACCTTCAGTTCAAACACGGATTCAGGACTTGCATTGTCGATGCCGCTCCGTTCTAGCCGTCAGGCGTTAACAAAATCACACAAGCCGGACTAAGCGCGGGGTTAACCAAATGAATCCATTGCCGATCCGTATGGTCGTCGCCGCCGCGCTCATCGACCGCGACGGCCGCGTGCTGCTTGCCGAGCGCCCGGCGGGAAAGCATCTCGCCGGAACCTGGGAGTTCCCCGGCGGCAAGGTGGAAGCGGGTGAAACGCCCGAAGCAGCGCTCATCCGCGAACTTCATGAGGAGCTGGGCATCGCAACGGAAGCCTCGTGTCTTGCCCCGGCAACCTTCGCCAGCCACGCCTACGAACATTTCCACCTCGTGCTGATGCTCTATGTCTGCCGCAAGTGGCAGGGCACGCCGCACGGGCACGACGGCCAGCGCCTGCGCTGGGAGCACGTGAACGACCTGTTCTCGATCGATATGCCGCCCGCCGACCGGCCACTGATCGGCACGCTCGCAGCGCTTATTTGACCGGCGGTGCCCGCCCCGTCATCGTGACGATCTCGAGCTGGAGCGGATGCCGTCCGTCCGCTTCCGCAGCCGCCTCTGCCGCGATGTGCAAAGCCGCAGCGTCGGAGCGCGACAGCGGCTTGCGGCTTCGTGCATGAAGCACGTTGCTCTCCCCCATACCGCGCGCGTCGACGAGCATCGACGCGGCACTGCGATACCGGACGGTCTGCTGGTGCACGTCCACCACCGGCTCGATGAAGCCGGCACGCTGCAACAACCCCGGCGCTTCGCGCGGATCGACCATCGGCAGAAACCGCGGCGAAACACCATCGTAGCGCGCCATCTCGGCGGCGAGCAGGCGCGCGCGCAGCGCCGCGAGCGACGCGCCGCCGACGAAGGCCGCGAGGAACACGCCGCCCGGCTTCAGCACCTGCCGGATCTGCACCAGCGCGCCGGGCAGATCGTTGACACCGTGCAGGCTGGCCGCCGAAAGCACCGCATCGAAGCTGCCGACCGCGAACGGCAGGCGATCCTCGTCGCACATCACGCCGTGCGCTATTTTTGCAAAACGAAAACCGGCATCGGCCGCGACCATTTCGCTTTCGGGCAGCAGCGCGGCAAGACGCCCGTCGTGCGACCCGAGATCGAGAACGCGCGGGAACGACGATCCGAGTTCGGCAAGCCGCTCGGCGAGATCGGCGGCAAGCGCGTCTTTCAGGAACGCGAAGCGGGCGAAATCGACAGCGGCGCGATCACGGGTGCGGCGGCGCGCGGTGCGATCGAACGGTTCGATGGGGTCTGACATGCAAGGCCCCTCTTGTCCGAGGGAGGCTGCAAGCGCAATGCCGGGCTGCTACGACATGCCGATGGAGAGGGCGGTTTTCCAGCTTCTGAAACGAACGGGCGCGGGTTTCGTGGACCTGCTGCTGCCGCCGCGCTGCCCTTCGTGCCGCGCGATCGTGGGCGAGGACGGCAGCTTCTGCGCGCCGTGCTGGTCGCACCTCGATTTCCTCACCGCGCCGATGTGCGCCTGCTGCGGCCTGCCATTCGCATACAGCGCGGGAGACGCGGCGCTTTGCGGCGCCTGCATGGAAACGCCGCCACCATTCGACCACGCCCGCGCCGCGCTTGCATACAACGGGGCGAGCGCCGGGCTCGTGCTGGCATTGAAGCACGGCGACCGCACGGGGCTGGCGCGCATCATGGCGGGCATGATGGCCCGCGCCGCCGCGCCGATGCTCGCCGATCGGCCCCTCCTCGTGCCGGTGCCGCTGCACACGCGCCGCCTGCGCCTGCGCCGCTTCAATCAGGCCGCGCTGCTCGCGCACGCGCTGGCCCGGCGCACCGGGCTCCGCGTGCTTGCAACCGCGCTCGCCCGCGTGCGCGATACGCCGCTCAGCCGCGGCATGTCGCGGCGCCAGCGCGCGGAAAACGTGCGCGGCGCGATCCGCGTCCGCGCGGCGGCGCGCATCAAGGGCGCGCATATCCTGCTGGTGGACGACGTGATGACGACGGGCGCGACGGCGGAGGCCTGTGCCCGCGTGCTTCGCCGCGCCGGGGCAGCGCGCATAGATATTGTAACTTTCGCCCGCGTCACCCATGATACTGTCGAACAGGGCTGAAAAGAGCCAAAGGGATCGCGGTTTGTCCAAGATTGAAATCTACACGAAGTTCCTGTGCCCTTACTGCACGCGCGCGAAGTCGCTGCTGAAAGCCAAGGGCGCCGCCTTCGAGGAAATCGACATTACCTTGTGCGGAGGCCGCCGCGCCGAAATGATCCAGCGCGCGCACGGCCGCACCACCGTGCCGCAGATTTTCATCGGCGGGCGGCATATCGGCGGATCGGACGATCTCGCGCAGCTCGACGCTGACGGCAAGCTCGATCCGCTACTGGCACAAACCGCCTGAACGCCCCATATCCAGCCCCATGACGACACGCATCGCCATCGCCCAGATGACGTCCGGCACGGACTCCGCCGTCAACGCCGCCGTACTCTCGGGCTATATTGAAGCCGCCGCAGCAGGCGGTGCGGCCATGCTGTTCACCCCCGAGATGTCCGGGATGCTGGATCGGAACACCGCGCGCCTCTTCGACAATGCACGCGGCGAGGACGATGACGTCGCGCTCGCCGCGGTGCGCGAAGCCGCGCGGAAGACGGGCATCTGGGTGGCACTCGGCTCGCTCGCGCTGCGCGATGCGCGCTATCCCGACCGTCTCGTCAACCGCAGCCTCGTGATCGACGACAAGGGCGAGATCCGCGCGCGTTACGACAAGATGCACCTGTTCGATGTCGAGGCCGCGCCCGGCGAATATTACCGCGAATCCGCGAGCTTCGTGGCGGGTGCCGGCGTCGCGCTTGCTCAAACGCCTGTCGGCACGCTTGGCCTCGCCATCTGCTACGACGTGCGCTTCCCGCGTCTGTTCGATGCGCTGAGTGGCGCAGGCGCCGAGGTGATCGCGCTTCCCGCCGCATTCACGCGCCCCACGGGCCGCGCGCACTGGCACACGCTGCTGCGCGCGCGCGCCATCGAAACTGCATCGTTCGTGGTCGCCGCCGCGCAGACCGGGGAGCATGAGGACGGCCGATCCACCTACGGCCACGCGCTGGTGATCGACCCCTGGGGCGACATCCTCCTCGACGCGGGCGAAGAGCCGGGCCTCCACTTCGCCGAGATCGATCTCGAACGTATCGCAGACGTGCGCCGCCGTATTCCCGTGCTCCAGCACCGCAGGGACATCGCCGCGCCGTGATCGTCTTCGACCTGAAATGCGCCGAGGCCCATGTCTTCGAAGCGTGGTTCGGCTCCTCGAGCGACTATGAAACGCAGAAAAAGCGCGGCCTGCTCTCCTGCCCGCTCTGCGGCAATGCCGAGATCGCCAAGGCGGTGATGGCGCCCGCCGTGCCCGCCAAGGGCAACACGCGTGATGACACGCGCCCTGTCCCCGTGGCGGGCGGCGAAGACACGCGGATCAAGCAGATGCTGGGCGCGCTCGCCGAAATGCAGAAAAGCATGATCGAAAGCAGCGAGTATGTCGGCGGCCGTTTCGCCGAGGAAGCGCGCGCGATCCACTACGGCGAAACCGACGCACGCGGCATTTACGGCGAAACGAGCGCGGACGAGGCGGCGCAGCTTCGCGATGAAGGCATCGAAGCGATGCCGCTGCTGTTCCCCACGCGCCCAGGCCGCACCGACGCTTGATATTTTTGCCCGCTGCCGCCACTGATGCCGGCGTGCGTGCCCCCGTAGCTCAGCAGGATAGAGCGACGGTTTCCTAAACCGCAGGCCAGAGGTTCGAATCCTCTCGGGGGCACCATTCTTCTTGCCCCTCAGGCGCCTGGGCAGCCGGTCCGACTTGCATCCCTTGCGGGATTTTTCCGATTTGAAAATCGAGTCGTTTTCGCCGTCTCGACCGCCGGGTTGCAACAGCCGGCTGCTGCGAGTTTCCAGCGCATTTCGACGAACGCATCGAGACTCCGTATCCAGGCGCAAGATTCCGCAGAATCACGCGGGAGGGCGGGGAATACGACCAGTCGTTTTTTCCTAGGGACCGACCGTGACTCGCACCCGGAACCATGTATGGGCATTGCGCCCAAACAAAGTTAGAGATTGTTAACAAACGCCGGTCAATACTCTGGGTCAAACGAGCAGAGTGGCAGCAGGCAGGGTTCGGCCCATGCACGGGACCGAATTCAAAAAATAATAATTCGCGGTGGGTCAAAGAATGAACAATCTGGGTCTAACGGAAAGCATCAATCCGAATGAGACCTTTGGCGTTCATAAAAATCATGTAAACAATGAAAGTTACTCTGGAATTAACGCAAATTGCAATTTTCCAGAACCCATCGAAAAACAGCCTTCCGTTAAAGCGCCGAAGCCCAAAAAAGCTCGGAATTTAAGCCAATATTCGATCAGGCCTCTGAAGGTCGGCGATATTGCGCGCGCCATGAAAATCGCCGCAGACAATTTCAGCGGCGAAGTCGGCCTCGTTGCGCGCAGCTATCTGTGGCACTTTGCCAGCAAGGTGGGCCTTCCCCAGATCACATCCATGTGGGCCAAGTGGGAAGTCCACATCGAGGAAGACGGCGAAGCCGTGAAACTCGACCTTCTCTCGTCCTTCGTTCATGGGCGCGACGTTGCGTGGATCGATCTTGCCGCACAGTCTGAAGCCACGATCGATCTCGCCGTTGCGGCGATGCGCCGTTGGCCGCGTTTCCATCGATTGCTCGTCGTGCGCGTCGAGCGCGGATATGCGCCGCAGTTCCTGGCTGCCGGCTTTCGGGTCGCGGGCCACCTTCCCGACGGGCAAGGCCAGCATATCTACCTCTATGCCGAGCGGAAAAGGCTCATCAACCCGCATCAGCCGCCCGTGCGGCTGCGCTTCAGCGGACGCCGCAGCGTTTCGTCGGACTGCGAGTTCAGCGTCGTGGAATGCAGCGGCGCGATCATCGGCCTTACCGGCATTTACGAAACAGAGTTCTGGCACGACGTCACCTGGGGCGCCTGGGGCGCCATCGATCCGGCGCGCGCGCGGCGGGATGCGGTGTTCCAGACGCTGCGCCTGACGGAAGACCGCGCGAAACGAAACGGCGCACGATGGTTCTGCCTCGAAACGTCCGATTGCGAAAAATACCGCCACGCCCGGCGCATCTATGAACTTTACGGTTTGCGCCCGCTGCTGACGATCCCGAACTTCTACGTGAGCGACGACGGCAAGTCCGAAAAATTCATCGTGTACGGGAAGCCGATCAGCGAGGATATCGTTCGCGCGCCGACGGCGGTGTCCGAAAAGGCTTGACGGTTCACCTCGGCCTGCGCCCCACTCCCGGTCCGGTTCGAGGATAAGCGGGGGGGAGGACGGTTTCCATGCACTATCTCTATCTAGCAGGCGCGATCGTCGCGGAAACGATCGGCACATCCGCACTCAGCCAGACGGCGGGCTTCACGCGGTTGACGCCCACGCTCATTGTCCTCGTCAGCTTCGCGACGTCGTTTTACCTGATGTCGCTCGCCCTCCAGCACATTCCCGTGGGCATCGCCTACGCGATCTGGGCGGGGGTCGGCATCGTGCTCATCACCTTCATCGGCTGGGCATTCCTGAAGCAGACGCTCGATGCGCCGGCCTTTGTGGGCATCGCCCTGATCCTTGCCGGGGTTGTCGTCCTGCGGCTCTTTTCCCGCGCCGCAGTGCACTGAGTAGCGCCCCCGCGCGTCGTCGGAATTCTTTACAATTTCCGGAGCGTTTTTTTCAGCGCCGAAACGCATGGCCCGTTAACCTCGGAAAATTAACCCTTTCTTCACCTACGCCGCAAATGGCACGCGACTTGCTTCCCTGATTATCGGCTATCAGTTTTCAGGAGGCGTTCAAATGCGCAACAAGGTTCTCAACAACGCTCTGCCCGCGATGGCACTCGTCGCCGCGGCCGGAATGTCGACGGCTGCGCAGGCAGCGCTCGTCAACACGTGGTCCTACGAAGTCACCTCGGAGTTCTCCAACGCTGGTTTCGAAGCGAGCGGCACGGGTTCGCAGTCATCGACCCCCACGCGGATTTCGTGGAGCGGCACGAACGGCGCCACGAGCGCCATCGGTGTCACCAGCACCCCGACCTCGGGTATGCTTGACACCAACGGCCTGTGGAATCTCGCTGATCAATATTATCACGAGAACAACGTTCTGCCGGGCGGCACCAAGTCGCTGGAGAGTGCCGACCTGACGATCAAGATCGCGCTGACCCCGTTTGACCCGGCCGGTGGTGCACTTGATCCGATCGAGCACACGTTCAACATCTCGTTCATCGAGACGAACAACGCGGGTACGGGCGGCTTCTGCGCCGATGGCGGCGCCTGGGGCGTCGGCATCAACAGCGCCGGCTGCGCCGACATCTTCGTGCTCGACTTCGACTTCGGTCAGTTCGACTTCACCTATGACGGCGCGGCCTACTCGCTGTTCATCTTCGAAGATCCGGAATCGGCTCCGACGCTCGGCTTCCTCTCCAACGAAGCTTGCGCGTCGGCTGGTGTGGCCGCGGGCTGCTTCGGCTTCCTGACGGCGGAAGCCAAGACGACCTTCGCGCAGTTCGTGCTGTCGATCGAAGGCCGGGAAGTTCCGGAACCGGCAGCGCTCGCGCTCTTCGGTCTCGGCCTCGTCGGTCTCGGCGCCACGCGCCGCCGCAAGGCCGCCTAAACGCCGCACAGCGCTTAAAAACGAAAGAGACCCGGTTCAGGAAACTGAGCCGGGTCTTTTCGTGTGCCCAGTCCAATCGTTACCGATGATCGTGCAAGGGGGCGTTCCCGGCACCATTTCAGAGAGATCTCAACCGGGATTGACAATTTTCTATTTGGGATGATTTTATCCCATACAGGAAAGCGCCAGAGGATCAGCAAGATATCCGACGGCGTATGGATTTCGGCTTGGGGGGCATGTGGTGGTGATCCGGAAACATCTGAAGCTCGTTCTTGGTCTCATGGCCTTTGCCGCACATGTAGCGGCCGCACCGGTTCCCGAAAACGGGCCATCCTCAGCACCGCCGACAGCGCCTTCGACGGCGGCGAATACCCAGGCGCTTACCAAGGCCGATGTCGATGCCTGGCTCGACGGCCTCATGCCTTACGCTCTTTCGCGCGGCGCGGTCGCGGGGGGTGTCGTCGTCGTCGTGAAGGACGGCCAGGTGCTGACGCAGCGCGGCTACGGCTATTCGGATGTCGAAAAGCGCACCCCGGTCGATCCCGAAAACACGCTGTTCCGTCCAGGCTCGGTCTCCAAGCTGTTCACGTGGACGGCGGTGATGCAGCTTGTTCAGGAGGGCAAGCTCGACCTCGACGCCGATGTGAACACCTACCTCGATTTCGAGATTCCCGCCTACCAGGGCAAACCGGTCACGCTGCGCAACATCATGACGCACACCTCAGGCTTCGAGGAGTCGATACGGAAGCTGATCTCCGACGAGACGAAAACGCCCGCACCGCTCGATACCGTGCTGAAGCGCTGGGTCCCGAACCGCATTTTCGCGCCGGGCACGACGCCTGCCTATTCAAACTATGCGACAGGGGTTGCCGGCTACATCGTCGAGCGCGTGTCGGGAATGCCGTTCGATGACTACATCGACCAGCGCATCCTCATGCCGCTCGGCATGACCCATTCGACCTTCCGTCAGCCGCTGCCGGCATCCCTGAAACCGCTGATGTCCCAAAGCTATCAGACGGCTTCCGGCAAGGCGATGCCCTTCGAAGTGGTCGAACCCGCGCCCGCGGGCAGCCTTTCGGCGAGCGGTGCGGACATGGGCAAGTTCATGATCGCGCATCTCGCGAACGGCGGGCCACTGCTCTCGCCTGAAACCGCGAAGACGATGCACACCACCTTCCTCGACATGATCCCGCCGCTCAACCGCATGGCGCTCGGCTTTTACGAGCAGAACCAGAACGGCTATCGCATCATCGGCCATAACGGCGGAACACAGCGCTTCTTCACCTACCTCTGGCTGCTGATCGACCAAAACGTCGGCGTGTATATCTCGCTCAACAGCGTCGGGAAGGACGGCGCGCCGAGCGCGATTCACAACGCACTGATCACCGGCTTCATGGATCGCTATTTCCCCGGCACGCCCAAAGACGGCACGGTGGATGCGAAAACCGCCGCGGTTCATGCCCGGATGATGGCGGGGCATTACATCGCCAGCCGCCGTTCCGACTCCAGCTTCATGCGTACCGGCGCTTTCGCCTCGCAGACCGCCGTGACGGTGGGCCCGGATGGCGGACTGCTGATCCCCAACTTCAAGACACCGGGCGGCGAACCGCGCGCGTGGAAGGAAATCGCACCCTTCGTGTGGCGCGAGGTTGGCGGCAAGCAGCGGCTCGCGGCCAAAGTCGTGGATGGCAAGGTCCAGCGCTTCAGCATCGACGCCGGATCGGCAGCAGTCGTGTTCGAGCCCGCACCCTGGCACGCGAATGCCGCCTGGCTGAACCCCGCCATGATGTTCGCTGTGATCGTGCTGCTGCTGACGGCGCTGTCATGGCCCGCCGCTGCGATCGCCCGGCGTGTATACCGCGCTCCCCTAGCTCTCACCGGGCGGGCGCGCTTGCGCTATCATCTGGTGCGCGGCGTTGCAGTGCTCGTCCTCTTCGTCTGTGCCGGCTGGCTCTTCATCTTCAGCGCGATGATGCAGCAGGGCTTCACCGCCATAAACGGCAAGTACGATTGGCTGGTCATCCTGCTGCAGGCCGCCGGCCTAGTCGGCTTCATCGGTTTTCTGGGGCTCGCACTCTGGAACGCGTGGAGTGCATGGACGCAAGGCCGCTGGGCATCACGCCTGTGGAGCATCGCGCTCCTCCTCGCGGCAGGCATCACGCTCTGGGCAGCGACGACGTTCGGGCTGCTGAGTTACGGTCTCAATTACTGATCGATAAAAAAGGGGGACGCCGCAAAGCGCCCCCCCCTTTTTTGTTCGGCGGCCGATGTTTGTTCAGCGGCCCTTGCCCGTTCCGAGGATCGCCTCGCCCGGGAAGACCTTCTGAGCCAGTTTGCCGCCGTCGACGACGGGGGTGCCGTTCACCAGAACGTAGCGGATACCGCGCGAGGCCTGCATCGGCTTTTCAAACGTCGCGACATCGGCAACGGTTGCCGGATCGAACAGCGTGAGATCGGCGTCGGCGCCAACCGACACGCGGCCCTTCTTCGCCATTTGCGGGGAAATCCCCTCCAGCCGCCGCGCGGGCATGATCGTCATCTTGCGCAGCGCCGCCATCAAATCGAGCGTACCACGTTCACGTACATAGCGGCCGAGCACGCGCGCATATGTGCCCGCACCGCGCGGATGCTCGCCGGAGGTGACCCACGGCATACCATCGGACGCGATCGAGATCGCGGGTTCGGCAATGATCTGATCGACGACGTCTTCGGGGATCATGTGCACGACCACTGCCGCGCCCGGCTGCTCGCGCCGATAGCGCTCGAACGTCTCCTGCGTCAGCCGCTCGCCGGTCGCGGGCCACTGGAGATCGCCGTAGCTGATGCCGGAGCGTTCCTGCCACCCATCGCGGAAGAACTCCGATCCGATCGCGGTGCTGCCCGCCGTGTAGGGATAGGCTTCCGACGTGATATCGAGACCGCGCGCCTGCGCGTGCTTCACCATGTCGATCAGGATCGGCGTATCCTTGAGGCCCGTGGAATGCAGATGCACGATCTGCAGCGGCGCGCCGGTGATAGCGGCATTCGCGATCACCTCCTGCGCCACCGCGATCGGCACGCCCGGCGCCGGATCGAGCGGGCGGCTGCGCACGTGGACGAAAACCGGCGCACGCTTTGCCGCGGCCGCCTTGAAGATGTCGTAGATTTCGCTGCGCCCCGCGCCCGGCGTGTATTCGATGCCGAGCCCATAGCCGAGCGCACCATCGGCAACCTCGCGATCAAGCGCCGCGACAATCGCCTTCTGCTGTTCGGGTGTCGCGGAGGCCGTATAGGCCTTGCGATCGGCAACCGTCGCTCCGTTGGCTGCGCCGTGACCCTTGCACGGCGCCGACGCGATCACTTCCATGCGCGCGCACTGATGCGATGCGGTCGCCCCGTAATTGATGAGCGCCCGACCTTTCAGCGCACCGACGAACGCCTGCACCGGCATCGCGCCGCCTTCGGCATCGATCGCGGTCGTCACGCCGTCGAGCACCTGCAACTGCTGACCCTTGTCGTGCTGTCCGTGCGCATGGAGATCGACGAAGCCCGGCGCGACGACGAGCCCGCGCGCATCGATCGTGCGCTTGCCCTTGAGCGACGCGGCGGAAATCTCGGCGATACGGTTGCCGGTGATGCCGACATTGGCGATCTCGTCGCGTCCGCTCGCGGGGTCCATCACCCGCCCGCCGGAGATCACGACATCATACGTCTCGGCAAGCGCCGGCGCGGCGAGCGCGGCAAGCGCGGTCGCCAGAAACAGTGCAGTTTTCATTTACCCCTCCTCAATTCGCGAACAGGAAATAGTCGCGCACCGTGCGCGCGATTTCGGCGATAGCGCGTTCCCGGTCGGCAACCGGCGCTGCGCTCGCCTTCACATAGGCGGCGATCACAACCCCCGTGCCATCGGGCAGGCTCACCATGCCGACGTCGTTCACCGTGCCGCCGATCGTGCCCGTCTTGTGGGCAACCGTGGTGCCGGGCGGCATCTGGCCGGGCAGGCGCGCGGTTCCGGTGCGGCAACGCTCCATGATTGCGGTGAACGCCTTCGTGCTTTCGGGGGAAAGCGCCTTTCCAGCGAACATCCGCGTGAGCAGCGTCGCCATTGCCGCCGGGCTCGCCGTGTCCCTGGGATCTGCATCGAACGCCGCATCCGGCAGCGCGCCCTTGGTGGCAAGCGAGGGGTCGGCCTTGGCGGCGGTTTCGAACGCAGCTTCCAGCGGGCCTTCGCCAAGTCGGAAGAAATCGCGCAGCAGCCGGTTCGTATCCCGATCGACGCGCATCGCGTCCACACCCTGCGCACGCACCCACGCCGTCACTGCCGCCGGGCCGCCCGCGGCCTTCATCAGCACGTCGGTCGCCGTGTTGTCGCTTTGTGTGAGCATTAATTCGAGCAGATTGTGCACCGAAAGACTGACACCGGGATGGATGAAGCGATCGGCGATCACCTCGGACGGCGACATCATCGCCTGCGGCACATCGAGCATCTGGTCGAGGCGGAGTTCACCCTTGTCGACCATGTCGAGGATCTTGCCCGCCAGCGGCACCTTGTACGTGCTCGCCATCGGGAACGCCGCATCCGCATTCAGCAGCACACGGGCGCCCTTCCCATCCAGTCGCCACGCCGCGATGCCGACAACGCCGCCCGCACCCGCGGATAGCCTCGCCACTTCCGAATCCACAATCTTCGTCGTTGCAGGCGCCGCCGCAGCGGGCTCGCCCGCGCTCAATGCAGTAAAAACTAGCGGCAAACAGAGCCAGCGCATGGCGTTCCGTTTCATCATTCCCTCCCTCGTTGGAATTTGAAGGCCGCAGCCTTGGCGCGGTAAATTCTCCGTACAGGACAATGAGAGTAAATTTCTTCAATTGCAACACGAGATACGCATCTCGTTATGTGATTGATAAAATGGAATTAAATTTATGGCCGAAAAAGCAGGTATGCTTTTTGACAATCCCAATTTGAAAATATCATCCTGATATGTCAAAATTCTGGAACATAACATTGGGAAGGGAGAGTCGGGGTGATGCGCGAACGCAATCGGTCCATGGCAATGCGGCGTGTTTTCGGCGGAGCTGCGCTTGCTCTGGCACTCTTGGCAACCACGCCCTCCGCAGCGGCGCCGACTGCATCCGTCGCGAGCGTCGATCCGGCGCGCCTTGCCGGGCTTCCCGAATTCATCGACGGCGTGATGGCACAGCAGATCGCCACGCGGGAGGTGGCAGGCGCCGTCGTCACCGTGGTCTCTGGTGGAAAGATCGTTTTCAGCAAAGGCTACGGCTACGCCGACATCGACCGGAAGATACCGGTGGATGGCGACAAGACGCTGTTTCGCCCCGGCTCCGTATCAAAGCTGTTCACGTGGACCGCGCTTATGCAGCAGGTCGAAAAGGGGCGTGTGAAGCTGGACGACGACGTCAACAAATATCTCGACTTCAAGATTCCCGCCACATACGCGAAGCCGATCCTCGTCCGCGACCTTCTCACCCACGCGCCGGGTCTTGAAGACAGGGGCGGCATCACGGTGGAGAGCCCGGCCGGCTTCGTTCCGCTCGGCACCTTCCTCAAGGACAACATCCCCACCCGCGTCCGCGACTCGGGCGTCGAAAGCTCCTACTCCAACTACGGCTCGGCGATTGCGGGCTACATCGTCCAGCGCGTTTCGGGCGAAGCCTTCCCGGACTATATCGACCGCCACATCTTCGGCCCGCTCGGAATGACAAGCGCGACCTTTCGCGAGCCGCTGACGGGTACGCGTGCCGAAAACATGGCGCTCGGCTACGATCTCAAGGATGGCCGCTTCGTCGCCAAGCCTTTCGAGCTTTATGGGAACATCATGCCCGCCGGCTCCGCCTCCGCGACGGGCCCCGACATGGCGCGCTTCATGCTCGCACATCTCGGCGACGGCGCGCTTGGCGACGCGCGCATCCTGAAACCGGACACCATGAAGCAGATGCGCGAAACGCTGCACAAGAATGCGCCGTCCCTGCCGGGCATGGCGTATGGCTACATGGTCGTGCGCGAGGCGGGTCCGCGCCTTGTCGGCCACGGCGGCAACACCGCCGATTTCCACTCGTTCATGGTCCTCGCCCCCGAAGCGGACTTCGGCTTCTTCGTCTCCACGACGGGAGGTTGGGGAAGCTACGGCGCCCGGACGGAGCTGCAGAACGCCATTATCGGCCGCGTTTTCCCTGAAAACCCCGCGCCGCGCTGGACCGGCACATCCACGCCGACAGTCGGCGCCTATCGCACCAACCGCCGAACTTACAGCGATCCGCCGCAGCCCGAGTTCGACATCAAGGTCAGCGCCTCGGGCCCGCACGGACTCGTCGTGGAGAATCGCGGCAACAAGACCTATTGGGAACAGATCGGCCCGCAGCTCTACGAGCAGGTTACGGCAGCGCGCGACGGTGGCCCGTTCGAGAAACTTGAATTCTACGGGCCGGAGAACGACCGGAAAATGTCGTTCTCGTCGCAGCCACACGTTCTTTACCGTGTTGTTAAATAGCAACCTATAGAGAGAAACATCGTCCTATTCAGGATATCGATGTAGACAACTGAAAATTTTTGGGTGATTTTCTGATTTTGAAACAGACGCTCGCGCAGCCGCGCCGAGCGCGATTTCCTTCACAAGCACGTCAAGAGGGGACTGTCATGACTATGCCTGTTATCCGTTCATCCACCCGCATCGCGTCGGCCAGCGCGCTCGCGATTGGAATCGCACTCGCGGTTTCCGGTCCGGCATTCGCGCAGGAAGCCGCAGACACAACCGCAGCCGAAAATTCGGACGTCATCATCATCACCGGATCGCGCATCAGCACGGTCGGCTTCGACGCACCGACGCCGACCACGGTCGTGAGCGCTGCGGACCTGAAGCTCGGCGGCCGCACGGACATCCAGGCGGCTCTCGCCGACCTGCCGCAGTTCCGCATGACGCAGAGTGCGACTTCCACGAACACCGTCACCACGTCGGGTGTTTCGCCGGCTGACCTCCGCGGTCTCGGTGCCTCGCGCACGCTCGTACTCATCAACGGTCGTCGCTATGTCACCCTCAATGACCTGCAGACCATCCCGTACGGTCTCGTAAAGAGCATCGACGTTGTCACCGGCGGCGCCTCGGCGGCCTATGGCACCGATGCTGTGGCAGGTGTCGTCAACATCATGCTCGACAACAAGCGTGAAGGTTTCGAACTCGGCGCGCAGACCGGCATTTCGTCACGCGGCGACGGAGCGAAATACCTCCTCGAGGGTTCGGCAGGCTTCAAGTTCGACGACGGGCGCGGCCACGTGATCTTCGGCGCCGACTACCTCAACGACAAGGGCGTCATCCCCGGCGTCGCTCGTCCGCGCATCGGTGCTGCAGCTTTCTATCCGAACGAGAACGGCTTTTTGGAGCCCACCATGGGCTTGACAGAAAACAATCGCCACGAGCAGGGTGTCATCAACACCGGCGTCCTTGCTGGCCAGGTCTTCAATAACGACGGCACGCTGCGGCCGTACCAGTATGGCCAGATCAACCCTGGCGGCGGCAGTTTGATGATCGGTGGCGAAGGCTACCACATCGACAACTACCGTTCACTGTCCGCTCCGATCGAGCGCGTGAATGCGCTGGTGCGCACCAGCTACGACCTCACCGACACGTTCACCGTGTGGGCTGAAGGCAACTATAACCGCGTTTGGAATGAGCGCGTCTTCTTCCCGGACCTCGGCATCAATCAGCTGACCATTCAGGCTGATAACGCCTACCTGTCCGACGCGATCAAGAGCCAGCTCGCGACCGCCGGCCAGACTGAGTTCCGGATGGGCCGCGCGCTCACCGACATGTCGCTGGCGCGGTACGACTTCGAGCGTGAGACCTACCAGGGTGCGATCGGCTTCGACGGCAGCTTCGCCGACGGCAAGTGGCGTTATTCTGCTTTCGTCAGCAAGGGTAAGCAGACGCAGGATATGACCCTGAAGGACATCACGCTTCGTGAGAATTTCTTCAATGCCGTGGATGCTGTGACGGGACCGGGCGGAACCCCTGTCTGCCGCATTGCGCTCACGGACCCGACGACGGCGTGTCGTCCGCTCAATCTGTTTGGTTCGGGAAATGCCGATGCGGCTGCTATTGATTATGCAACCGCCGATTGGAACGTGGTTCAGACTTACAAGCTGACCAACGCGGGGTTCACGCTGAGCGGCGAGCCGTTCGAACTGTGGAACCACCCGGTTTCGTTCGCGACCGGCTTTGACTATCGCAAGCAGAGCTTCCGTTCCCAGTACGATGAAAACTCGCTGGCGAATCGTTTCACGACGATCAACGGCGTGAACATCGACGGTGTCGGCAACAACGTGAAGGAAGCCTTCGTCGAAGTCGCAGTGCCGGTTCTTGCGGACCTGCCGTTCGCCGAAAAGCTGATGGTCAACGCAGCAGCCCGCTGGTCGGACTACAGCACCGAAGGCACGATCTGGGCCTGGAAGGTCGGCGCAACGTGGGACATCAACGAAAGCATCACGCTGCGTGCAACGCGCTCGCGTGACGTCCGTGCAGCCAGCATCACCGAACTCTTCGGTACCCGCTCCACGCTGTACACGTCGGTGAACGATCTCGGCCGTCCGAGTAGCCCGCTGACGAGCATCATCGCCTACACGGGCGGTAATCCTGAGCTGCAGCCCGAAAAGGCTGATACGCTCACCGTCGGCATCGTCCTGACGCCGAGCTTCCTCCCGGGCCTCCGCTTCTCGGCTGACTACTATGACATCAAGATCGATGATGTCATCACGACGCTGAATGCACAGACCATCGTCAACAACTGCTACAATTCGAACATCCAGGCCGCCTGCGACCAGATCGTTCGTGACGGCACGGGTGCGATTGCGACCATCAACGCCGCGTACCTGAACATTGCCAAGTTCAGGACCAAGGGCCTCGACTTCGAAGCGTCCTACAAGACCGACCTCGACAGCATCGGTCTTCCGGGTCAACTGAACGTTCGCGCCCTTGCGAACTACACGGACACGCTGGCACTCGACAACACGGTCGTGAAAATCGATGGCGTTGGTTACCTCGGTTCGCAACAGCCCTTCCTCGTCCCGCAATGGCGCGGAACGCTCTCCTCCGTTTACGAAAGCGAGCGCATCGGCGCGGACCTCCGCGTTCGCTACGTCGACGGCGGTGGCTATGCTCCGGCAAACGTGCTGCCAAACCAGGATCCGTCCAACAGCATCTCGGCTCGCTGGTACTTCGACCTCGGCGCTCGCCTCTACATCCCGTACGGCGACGGCAAGAAGTTCACCGTTTATGGCAACGTCCAGAACCTCTTCGACCGCGATCCGGCGGTCGCTGCGGTCAACTCACCGTATCACGATCTGATCGGGCGCTACTTCACGGTCGGAGCCCGTATCAACTTCTAATTTCCCTCCCGGGTCGGGAACAAGATGCCCGCGGATCGACCTCGATTCGCGGGCATTTTTTGTTCGACAATCAAAAAGGTTGGCGCGGGTCAGCGTTGAGCGCGGGCCTCCCACCCCATTAAACATCCATCGCTTCCAGCCAGCACGCCAGGCGAGGCGGTTATTGGCAGTGTCCACGAGAATGAGCTCTTCACCCCACCAGCCCGGCAAGGATGATCGAAAACACCGTTTGACGGGGCGGCGCAAGGATTGCCGGTGTGTTCTCAAAGCAACCCATTAGGAAAATTAAGTCCCATTTAGGATATTGATGTGGACACCTCGAAAGTTTTGGTGAACTTTCCACGGTCGAAATAACGTTCGCGTACTTAGACGATCGCACATTTCGAAGCAGGTCAAAAGGGGACTGTAATGACTTCCACGCTTGATATCCGTTCATCCGCCCGCGTGGCTTCGGTGAGCCTATTGGCGCTGAGCGCCGCGCTTACATTTTCCAATTCCGCGCGCGCGCAGGATGCAGCGGAATCGAATGCGGCGGAAAATTCCGAACTCATCATTGTCACGGGCTCGCGAATCCAGCGCTCCGGTTTCGATGCGCCGACCCCGACCACGGTTCTGGGCGCTGAAGAACTCGCGCAGGGAAACCGCCCGAGCATCGCACAGGCGCTGAACGACGTCCCGCAGTTCCGCGCTACGAACACACCTGCCACCACCACGGGCAATACGAACGCAGCCGCATCGCCGGCTGACCTTCGAGGTCTCGGCAATGCGCGCACGCTTACGCTGTTCAACGGTTACCGCTTCACCGGCTCGGCCGACCTCAACTCGGTGCCGCAGAACGTTATCAAGCGCGTTGACGTCGTGACCGGCGGCGCATCCGCGGCTTGGGGTTCGGGCGCCGTCGCGGGCGTGGTCAACCTCATCATCGACGACAACATGACCGGCGTGAAGGCGGGCCTCAACACGGGTGTATCCACCTATGGTGACGGCCAGCGTTACGGCGGCGACCTCGCATGGGGCACGAAGTTCGCCGACGATCGCGGACATTTCATGATTGCCGGCGAATATCTGCAGGACAAAGGGGCCTGGGATCGCGACTCGCGCAAGAACATGAACGGCGGCCTCTTCCAGCGCGCCGACGGTCAACTCGTTCTGACGGAAGACATCAAGTACACGATCCTCAATCGTGGTGGTTCAATCCTCAGCCTGACAGCCGCGCCCTACAATCTGATCTTCAACCCAGACGGTTCGGTCGGCCCGCTGCCGCTCGGCAGCGAAACGTTCGGCCAGCAGACTGTCGGCGGCGACGGTCAGGGCCTCTACGAGTATCTCTCGGTCAGCACGCCTTACAAGCGCATCAATGTTTTCGCGCGCGCAAGCTATGACGTGACGGACTCGATGAAGCTTTGGGTCGATGCCCGCTACAACCGCATGTCGTCGGATTTCACGTTCTTCCCGGACACGCCGATCGCCGTCATCATGCCGGACAACGCGTTCCTCACGGATGCAGCCCGCACGCAACTCGCCACGGCGGGCGTCGCCGGACCGTTCGTTCTGGGACGTATCCTTGACGATGTCGGGCCTGACCGGTTCCTCAATTATCGTTACAAGCGCCAGAACATGGAGATCGCGGCTGGCGTCGATGGTTCGATCGGCGATCGATGGAAATATCGCGCCTACTACAATCATGGTGAGCTGAAGAACGATCAGTGGCTGGACAACCAGAGGATCACCGCCAATTTCAACCGCGCGGTCGATTCGGTGCTGGTCGGCGGCACGCCGGTCTGCCGCGTCAATGCCGACGCCAATGCAGCCAACGATGATCCGGCCTGCGTTCCCATCAACATTCTCGGCAATGGCAACATTACCGATGCGGCGCGCGCTTATTCTTTCGCGTCGGGTGGTTCGGTGACAACGACCAAGCTCGACACCGCTGGCGTCAGCCTCAGCGGCGAGCTTTTCTCGATGTGGGCCGGGCCCGTGGACATCGCTGTCGGCAGCGACTGGCGCTGGGAAGAGTTCACGACCAACTCAACCGACCCCTACTCAGTAAACCGCCAACTGACGCCGCTCAACTTCTCGGCCACCAACGGCGGGTTCGACGTGAAGGAGTTCTTCGCGGAGGTAAACGCGCCGCTTCTCGACATCGCCGACACCGCACGTCTCGACGTGAATGGAGCCCTGCGTTATTCCGACTACAGCACGAGCGGCGGCATCTGGACATGGAAGACCGGCAGCACGCTGCGGCTTTTCAATGATCTGCTGCTGAGGGCTGTCTATTCGCGTGATATTCGTTCGCCGAGCATCAGCGAATATTATCTCGCCCGCGCGACCAATCTCGGGAACATGATCGACCCCTTCCGCGGCAACGCGCTTGCGCTCAACGTGTACAGCTACACGGGCGGTAATCCCGATCTGGACCCCGAAGTCGCGCACACGCTGACGCTTGGAGGGTCCTACTCTCCGAATTTCGTTCCAGGCCTTCGGGTTTCGGCCGATTTCTACAAGATCAAGATCGACGACGTCATCGTGACCCTTCTGGCACAGGACGTGCTGGGACTCTGCTATGACGCAAATCCGAGCGACAACACCTGCGGCGGGCTGATCGAGCGCGATTCCGGCGGGGGTCTGGTCTCGGTGCTGCGGACGTTCCGCAACCTTGCGAAGTACGAAACCAAGGGCATCGATCTTGAAGCGTCCTACCAGGTGCCCGTGGGTGCCGGCTCGCTGACGTTCCGTGCACTCGCAACACACGTGATCGAACTGCTGATCGACGACGGCGTTCGCGTGACGGATCGTGCTGGCATCGTCGGCGGTGACACCGTATTCTCGACTCCGAAATGGCGCGGCACTGCAACGATCACGTATCAGGATGATCGCTTCGGCAGCGACCTGCGGTTCCGTTATGTCGATGGCGGCATCTACAGCAATCAAATTGGACCGAACGGGCAGCCGATCCTCAACAACGATATCAGCGGTCGCACCTATGTCGACTTCGGTCTGCGTGTGAAGGTTGGTGAATTCATGCTCTACGGCAACGTCAACAACCTGTTCAACGTGAGCGCGCCGCGCACGCAGTATACCAACCCGAACTATGAAGTGATGGGTCGGTACTTCTCCGGCGGTGTGAAGGTGAACTTCTAATCCAAAGAAGCCATATCACGTTCTGGTTCCCGTTCGGGTAGGCAAGGAAACCCGCGGATCGGCTTCGATCCGCGGGTTTTTCTTTATCGGGTTCCAACCGCCTTCACGGCATCTGCGAGAACCGATCGCATCAGGATGTATGCGTCCGGGTTGGGGTGTAGCCCGTCTTCACTGAGGTCGGTGCGCAGGCGGCCTTCAGCGTCCGCCAATCCGCCGTAGTCAGAAAGCGCATAACCGCGCGTTTCTGCAAATGTGCGCAACCACACGTTCGCCGCGCGCCACGTTTCCGGGTCGCGCCGGCCACCGTCGCGCGCCGCGTCAAAGGGGGGAATGGCGCTGAGCACGACACGGATGCCACGCGCATCGGCGATATCCGACATCGCGGTGACGTTGCTGCGGAGCCGCGCGAGGATGGCGGGCGACGCATCGGCATGGCTTCCGGCATGGACCCTGAGGTCGTTGGTGCCCGCGAGGATCACGACAACGGCGGGCGAAAGCGCCACCACATCATCCTCGAAACGCAGCAGCATCTGGCTGCTGCTCTGCCCCGGGATGCCGCGATTGACCCAGGTCGCGCCGTCCAGCCGGGGCAACAGCGCGGGCGTCCAGTGATAGGTGATCGAATCGCCCATCAGCACGACGCGCGGCTCCGCAACGGGCGATGCCCGAAGCGCCGCGTTGGCGGCGGCATAGACGCCGGCGCCTGCCATATAGCCCTGCTGCATCATCCACTTCGCGGCGAAATCCTGCACGGTCATCGAAGCGACGGGATTGGGCTCCGCATGAGCGGATGCGGCAAGGATCGCCGAGATGGCGATGATACCGCCGCTAGGCCGCATTTCGAACGAGGCGGTCTTCGGCCTTCGCGCGCCGGGCACGTTTCTGGCGGCGCGCCGAGAACCAGAGCCACACGCCGCTGCCCACGAAAAATACAAGCGCGATACCGGCCGCGAGCACGACCAGGCGGCCGACAAGCCCGCCCGCCTTGCCGGTGTGGATCGTGAACAGCCAGTCGTAGGCGGTGTTCGTCGGCGGCAGCGCGGCAGGCTCGTAGCGGCCGAGTTCGACGCCTTCGTAAGCGTTGTAGAAATACTGGCGCGTCGCGTTCGGACGGCGCGATGCTTCATCCTGAAAATACAGCGCGACCACCTGCCCCGCCGCCCCCGAAAAGCGGACCTCGCGCAGCGGCAGCGGTCCATGTCGGCCACGCGCATCGGCGATCAGCGTATCGACCGGCAACAGCGGCGCTTGCGACAGCGCAACCTCGAACTTCGGGCGCGGCACGACGGGCAGATACGCCTGCAACGCCGCGCGATGGATGAGGAGCGCGCCTGTGATGCCGGACATCACCAGCACGATGCCGACCGCCGCACCGATCGCGCGATGCGCAGTGCGAACAGTGCGGTCCGCGCCCTGCCCCGTTAGGATACGGAAGCCGGATTTCAGCCTGCTGCGCCCGGGCCACCAGATGATGATGCCGAACACGGCAAGGAAGATGAGCGCAACGCCTTCGATGGTGACGATGATTTCGCCCGTCTTCCCCGCAAGCAGCGTGTCGTGGAGGTGAAACAGCCACTCGGCAGGCCACACCCCGTAGCTGCCCGCGCGCACGATCTCGCCTGTATAGGGGTCAATCGCGACAATCCACGGCGCATCATTTTCCAGCCTCAGGGAAGCCGTTGCCGCGCGCGTGGGATCGTCGGCGAGCTTGATGCGCTGCAGCTTGGCGTGCGGCGCGGACTCGCGAACCGTATCGACAAGCCCCTGAATGGAGGCCTGCGTTTCTGCCGGTGTCACCACGAGCGCCGGGTGAATGATACCCTCGATCTCTTCCCGGAAGACCAGAAGCGCGCCCGACAGGCCTTGCACGAGCAGCAAGGCCGCGAAGGCGAGGCCGACCCAGCGATGGAGCTTGAGCAGTGTCGCGCGCGTCGAAGGCTTCATGTCAGTGTGCCGAATAGGCCTTCACGAGGCGATAAAGGAAAGCACGCGCATCCATCAGCGACGTGACGCGGATACGTTCATTGAGACCGTGCGCCCCGTTGCCGTCGGGATCGCGGAAAACACCGGAGATGCCGTAGGTCGGAATACCCGCTGCGTTCAGGAAACGGCTGTCGGTCGCCCCGCTGCTCAAATGCGGGATGACGGGCACACCCGGCCACATCTCCGCCGCGATCGACTCGACGGGTTTCATGATGCGCGCTTCGAGCGGCGGGGCGGGAGACTGCGGCCCCGGCTCCGCGGCAAGCCGAATCTCGACTTTCGAATCTGCCACGACGTCGTGAAGGCGCGCCAGCACAGCATCGACGGTTTCGCCGGGCATCACCCGGCAATTCACGTTCGCCTGCGCATGTTGCGGCTGCGCATTGGGCGCGTGACCGCCGGCGAGCTGCGTGGGAATGCAGGTGGTGCGGAGGAACGCGTTCCAGAGCGGGTCCGCGGCCGCGATGCGGGCGAAAGCGGCATCATCGGCCGTACCATTGCCGGCCGCCGCGAGATCTTGCGCGATCTGCCCTTCGTAAAGCGCCGCCGAGCGCCGGAAGAAGCCTTTTGTGGCGTCCGTCATGTTGACCGGGAAGCGGTAGCGATCGATCCGGGTGACAGCCGCAGCAAGGCGGCCGATCGCATTGTCGTCGGTTGGGCGCGCGCTGTGACCGCCGGGCGCAGTGACCGTGAAGGTGAAATCCTGATAGATTTTCTCGCCGATCTGCACACCGAACGAAATCGGCTTGCCGTTCTCGTCGAGATTTCCCGAACCACCCTCGTTCACCGCAAATTCCGCATCAAGCGCGTCGGGCATCGTCTCGAGCAGATAGCGAACGCCGTTGAACACGCTATCGGTTTCCTCGCCGCAGGTCAGAGCGAGCTTGATCGTCCGTTTCGGTCGGTAGCCCTCTTTCTTGTAGCGCACGAACGCATCCACGAACGACGACGCCATCGCCTTGTCGTCAACCGCGCCGCGTGCATAGAAATAGCCGTTCTCTTCAACGAGCTTGAACGGGTCTCGCTTCCAGTCCGACCGCTTCGCCTCGACGACATCGATGTGCGCAAGCAGCAACATCGGCGCGAGCTTCGCATCGCTGCCGTTGATCCGGGCGACGAGATTGCCCTGCCGGGGAAAATCCGGCGGCACGACGACCTGCACATCGCTCTTCGCATAACCTGCCGCCGACAGCCGTGCTGCCATGCGCTCCGCCGCAAGCGTGCAGCTGCCGCTGGACAGCGACGTGTCCGTCTCGACAAGTTCGCGGTACACGGCCCGGAAATCAGCCTCGCCGGCGCGCGCCGGATCGGATTTCGGCGCAGCGAGGGCCGCGGGACCGAACACAGCGCAAACGGCAACAATGGCAACCGAGGTCAAACGGAACACGTGCATTTCCCTCCACATCTCTCCGGCGAACGCCACGCTAGAACCGCGCAGCTTTCAACGGCCTGTCGCATTACGCGCCACCTGCTCCCAAGTCTCGCGGAAAGTCGATCACCACGCGCAGGCCGCCGCCCGGCCGATCGGTAACGGCGATGCCGCCGCTGAGCGCGGTTGCAAGCTCGCTGACGATAGCAAGGCCGAGCCCGCTGCCTTCGCTGTGGCCGCGGTCCAGCCGCCGGAAACGCTGGAAGATGTGCGCGCGCATCCCGGGCGGAATGCCCGGCCCGTCGTCTTCCACCACGACGCGCACGCCCGCCTCTTCGGCCGTGACCCAGAGCCACACGGTGCCGCCGCGCCGGTTGTAGCGGATGGCGTTATCGACAAGGTTCGAGATGAGCTCGCGCGCGAATTCGCCGACGGTGCGCACGGCCGCACTCCCTTCCGCATCGAATTCGATCTCGATACCCGCTTCGAGCGCGGCCGGCACATGATCCTCCGCCACGGAGCGGGCAAGCGCCGCGAGATCGACATTGCGCGCAAGCCGCATGACGTTCTCGCGGTTCCCCTCCGCCCGGGCGAGCGCGAGCAACTGTGTGAGCAGCCGCTGCAAACGTACGGTCGCGGTATCGATGTCGGCAAGCGATGCCCGCCCGCCCTCGGTTTCCGTGCCTTCGCGCTTCAGCACCTGCAGATGTGCGCGCAGGATCGAAAGCGGCGTCCGCATCTGGTGCGAAGCGTCCGCCGTGAAGCGGCGCAGACCCTCGACGGCATTTTCCAGCCTCAGCAGAAGGCCATTGAAGGCATCGACGAAGCTGCGCAGCTCGGCGGGCACCTGCTGCAGCGTGAGCGGCGTGAAATCGGTCGGCGAGCGGCTGGCGATGCCCCGGCGCACTTCGGCGAGCGGCACGAGCCCCCAGCGCACTGCGACGGGCACGAGCAGGACGAGCAAACCGACGATCAGCGTTTCGAGCACGAGCAGCCCGGCCAGCATCCGCGAGGAAAGGCTGTTCCGCGCATCGAGCGTCTCCGCGACCTGCACGACCACCGGCGCCTCGACGCGCGGCACCCGCCGCACGATCGCCGCCACCCGAATGGGTGCGTGTCGGTACGCCGAATAGGCGAAGGCGACGTCGTCCGCCCGCGCCGCATCGGCGTTGATCTGCGGCAGATCGGGATAGCCGGTGAGCAGTTCCCCGCCGACGCGCACGCTGTAATAGACATTGTCGCGCTCGTCGTTTTCCAGCATCCCGAACGCGGACGGCGGCAGGTCGAGCGTGACCTCACCGTCCTCCAGCGCGAGCGTGTCGGCGATCGAACGCGCCGACGCGTCGAGCAGGCGGTCGTTCACGCTTTCGACGATCCGCCCGATGATGAGCGCGCCGCCGACGCCAAGCACCAGCGCCAGCGTCGCCGTCGGCACGATCAGCGCGACAAGCAGTCGCGCCGTCAGCGAAACGCGTAGATTACGTCTCAGCGGCAGGCGTGTTCTCCATCACATAGCCAAGGCCGCGCATCGTGCGGATCGCCGGCCCCTGCGGACCGAGCTTGCGGCGCAGACGGGCAATGTAAACCTCGATGGCGTTCGGCGCGACCGCCTCGTCGAAGCCGAACACCTCGGCGGCGAGCCTGTCCTTCGACACCACCTTGCCGACACGGACGACGAGCCGTTCCAGAAGCACCCATTCGCGGCGGCGCAGATCGATCTGCTCGCCCGACACCCAGATCACGCAGCGCGACCGGTCGATCTCCAGATTGCCGACACGGATGATCGGCGACGGGTCGGAAGCGGGGCGGCGCAGCAGCGCGCGCAGCCGCGCGGCAAGCTCGGCGGGTTCGAACGGTTTCAGCAGATAGTCGTCTGCGCCGAGATCGAGGCCCCGCACCCGGTCTTCCACCGAATCGCGCGCGGTCAGCATCAGCACCGGCGCGCGGCAGCCGTTCGCGCGCAGCGATTTCAGCACGTCGAAACCGCTCATGTCAGGCAGGTTCACGTCAAGCGTGATGACGGCATAAGGTTCGTCGCGCGCCATTTCGAGCGCGGTCTCGCCGTCAGGCGCGGGATCGACCGAATAGCCCTCGCCGCGCAGGGCTGCCGTCAGCCCGCGCGCGAGTGCGTCGTCGTCCTCCACCAGCAAGATCCTCGCCATGCTTCCCTCTTTGACAGAATGGCGATCGGTCCGCACATTGCGCGCACTATGCGCGTGATCGGGCTGCTTCGCAAAATTTTGAGCTTCGTCTCCCGGCGGCGCGCGCTCCTGCTGCTGCCTGCCGCATTCGCGCTGATAGCAGCGGGGCAACCGAGAGGCTATCCCCGCTCCTATGCCGAAACGATCGCGGCGGCGCGGCGCGAAGGCAAAGTCGTCGTCTATTCGACCACCGACCGGCACGAGGTCACGGCTGCGCTGAACGCGTTCAAAAAACGCTATCCGTTCCTGCGCGTCGACTACCGCGAGCTGGAATCGCCGACGCTCTACAACCGCGTCATCGCGGAATCGCGCGCACGGAAACCCACCGGAGATCTCATCTGGAGTTCCGCGATGGATCTTCAGATCAAGCTGGTGAACGACGGCTATGCGCAGGCATACGCATCGCCCGAAAAACCTTATCTGCCCGACTGGGCGATCTGGAAGAACGAGGCCTGGGGCGTCACCGCCGAACCCGTCGTGATCGCCTACAACAAACGCCTGGTGCCGCCGAAGGACGTGCCGCGCACGCACGCCGCGCTCGAACGCCTGCTGCGGACAAAGGCGGCGTTCTATAGCGGCCGTGTTTCCACATACGATCCACGCCTGTCGGGGTTCGGCTATCTGCAGCTGACGCAGGATTATCATGCCAGCCGGGACGTGATGGCCCTCGTCCGCGCGCTCGGCAACGCCCGCGTCCGGCTGCACACGTCGAGCGGTCCGCTGCTTGCAGACATCGAAAGCGGCCGCAGCCTGTTCGCCTACAACGCGCTCGGGTCCTATGCGCTCGAACTCGCCGCGCGCAATCCCGACATCGGCGTCATCATGCCGAGCGATTATACGCTCGTCGTCTCGCGCATCGCGCTCATCGCGCGCGAGGCGCGGCAGCCGAACGCGGCGAAGCTGCTGCTCGATTTCCTGCTCTCCGCCGAGGGTCAGCGCCATCTGGCGCGGGCGTATATGGCCCCCTCACGCGAAGACGTCGTGGCCCGCGCGGGCAGCAAGCCTCCCGCCGCCGCCGCGCGCCCGGTGAAGCTTGGGCCCGCGCTGCTCGCAAACCTCGACCGCATCCGGCGCCAACGCTTCCTCGCCAACTGGCAAGCCGCGCTCGATCAGAAATAGAGACCGATCGCCGTTTACGCGTACCAGGGAAACAGGCCGAGAAATAGGCACGTGAGCATGAATACGGCGCACGCGCCCAGCGCCCATTTCATCGTGAAGCGCTGGTGGTCGCCAAGCTCGACACCGGCGGTGGCAACCAGAAGATAGGTCGAGGCGACGAGCGGGCTCAGCAGGTGGATCTGCTGCCCCACGAGCGAGGCGCGCGCGATCTCCATCGCCGTGATGCCGTAATGCTCCGCCGATTGCGCGAGCACGGGCAGCATCCCGAAATAGAAGGCGTCGTTGGAGATGAGAACCGTGAAGGGAATGCTGACGAGCGCAGTGATCGGCGCCATGTAGGGGCCGAGCGCATCGGGGATGAAGCCCGTCACCGTATTTGCCATCGCATCGACCATCTTGGTGCCCGAAAGCACGCCTGTGAAGATACCGGCGGCGAAGACGAGTCCCGCCGTCGCAAGCGCATTCGAGGCGTGCGCGGCGACGCGCTCGCGCTGCATCTCCACCTGCGGATAATTGACCATCGCGGCAATCGCGAATGCGACCATGAACAGCACCTGCAGCGGCACGTCGCCGAACAGCAGGATGCCCATCAGCGCGGCGGTCAGCGCCGCGTTGAACCAATAAAGGCGGGGACGGCGCGTGGAGGGCGTGCCGTCGCTGTCAGGCGTCGACAGGTCGAGCTGGCCGGGCGGCGGCATCGCAATGCGCTCGGTGACGCCGAGCCGTTTGCGTTCGGCGCGCCCGAGCATCCATGCGGCGAACAGAACCCAGCACACCGTGGTGAGCACCGGCGGGATCAGCGACAGGAACAGCGCGCGCGGATCGACGCCGAGCGCAATGGCCGCGCGCGAGGTCGGCCCGCCCCACGGCACGAGATTCATCGCAGCGACCGCCATGATGAGGATGCAGGTAAGCACGCGCACATCCATCTTCATGTGCCTGTAGAGCGGCAGCAGCGCCGAAAGCGTAATCATGTAGGTGGTGGTGCCGTCGCCATCGAGCGCGACGATAAGGCCGAGAATCGCCGAGCCCATCGTGATCCGCAGCGGATCGCCGTGCGCGAGTTCCACCACCTTGCGCGTCAGCGGATCGAAGAGGCCGGCATCGATCATGATGCCGAAATAGAGAATCGCGAACAGCAGCATTACGCCGGTCGGCGCGATGTCCCTGATCCCGGCGAGCATCATCTCGCCGAGACCCGCCGAGAATCCAGCGATCAGCGCGAACACGGTGGGCACGATGATGAGCGCGATCATCGCCGACATCCGCTTCGTCATGATCAGAGTCATGAACGTCGCGACCATGCCGAAGGCGAGAATGGAAAGCATCAGCCGGCGGTTCCCCTCAGTGCCCGCCGACGTGGGGGCAGTCCCAATGTTTGCATCATTCTAGGCGCCTTTGTCTTTCATGAAGCTGTCAGTGACGCGCGCAGCATCAGCGGCAGCAGGCCGCCCGCTTTCAGCACGCGCACCTCGGCGCGCGTCTCCACCGCAGCGCGTGCCGTGAAGGCGTGAACACGGCCGTCGGCATAATGCACACGCACGGCGCAGGGCGTGGAGGGCGCCAGCGCATCATCGGGCATGTCGATCTCGATGCGGTCGCCGAGGCCGAGCGAAAGCGCCGCGGGGAGTTCGAGCGGGAGGATGCCCATGTTGCAGAGGTTGGAGCGGTGGATACGCTCGAAGCCGACAGCGAGCACCGCGCGCACGCCAAGCAGGTACTGGCCCTTCGCCGCCCAGTCGCGCGACGACCCCATGCCGTAGCGGTCGCCCGCGACGACGACGACGGACTCGCCTTCAGCGGCGTATCGCGCGGCCGCTTGCCACAGCGGCAGCACCTCGCCGCTCGGCGCGTGGATCGTCGATCCGGGCGGAATGTCCGCGCCAAGGAGATTGCGCACGGAGGGGTTGGTGAAGAGGCCGCGCAGCATCACTTCCCAGTTGCCGCGGCGCGCGGAAAAGACGTTGAGATCGTCCGGCCGCTCGCCGCGTTCGATGAGCCAGCGGCCCGCTTCGCCGTGCGGGGGAATCGCGCCTGCCGGGGAGATGTGATCGGTGGTGATGTCGTCGCCGAGCACGATGAGCGGGTGGGCAATGAACCGACCCAGACGCGGCGTGGCGCCGGTCGTGACGAAGGGGGGCGGGCGCAGGTAGGTGGATGCGTCGTCCCACGGATAGAGCGGAGCGGACGACGCGGGGAGCGCGGCCCAGGCGGGGCTGGCTTCGGCAGCGGCATACGCGGCTTCGAAATCGGCGGGATTCGCGGCGGCGGCGAGCGCGGCATCAATCTCGTGTTCGGCAGGCCAGATGTCGCGAAGAAAGACGGGTGCGCCATCGGCGGCGATGCCAAGCGGATCGGTTTCGATCGCGAGGTTGAAATCGCCCGCGAGCGCATAGGTGATGACGAGCGGCGGTGACGCGAGATAGGAATCGCGGATCGATTGATGGACGCGCCCGGGGAAGTTGCGATTGCCCGACAGCACCGCGACGGGATGCGCGCCCTCGCAGATCTGCGCATCCATGGCGGACGCGAGCGGCCCGCTGTTGCCGATGCAGGTGGTGCAGCCGTAGGCGACGATAGCGAAGCCGAGCGCTTCGAGCGGCGCGCGCAGCCCTGCGCGTTCGAGCAGCGCACCGGCTGTCGGCGAGCCCGGCGCAAGACTTGTCTTGACCCAAGGCGGAACCGAAAGTCCGCGTTCGACTGCCGCGCGCGCAAGAAGTCCCGCCGCGACGAGCAGCCGCGCGTCCGACGTGTTCGTGCAACTGGTGATCGCGGCGATGGCGACCGGGCGTTTGCCTGCCGAGACCGGCGTCTCCGCGCGCGCGATCCGGTCCTGCGGGCGGTGCGGCCCGGCGATGCTCGGCACGACGGTAACGAGATCGAGATGCAGCACGCGATCATAATCGGGCGCCGCCTCTGGATCGAACCAGAGCTGCTGCCGGCGCAGATACGCCTCCGCCTGCTGCACATCGCCCTCCGCGCGGCCGGTGGCGCGCAGATAGGCCGTCACGGCATCGTCCGGCGGGAAATACCCCGTCGCGCCGCCGAACTCCGGCGCCATGTTCGCGACAACCGCGCGCGTCCCTGCGGAGAGCGCCGAAACGCCCGGCCCGAAGAATTCGACGAAGCGGCCATCGAGACGCACGCCGCGCAGCATTTCGGTGATGGTGAGCGCGAGGTCCGTCGCGGTCACGCCGGGGCCGAGTTGCCCGGTGAGGCGCACGCCGACAACCTCCGGTACGCGCAGCGTCACTGGCATACCGAGCATCACGCTTTCAGCTTCGAGCCCGCCGACGCCCCAGCCGAGCACGCCGATGCCGTTTATCATCGGCGAGTGGCTGTCGGTGCCGATCAGCGTGTCGGGGAACAGCCATTCGTGCCCCTGCGCGCGCCCACGGCTGACGACAGTGGCGAGGCGTTCGAGATTGATCGTGTGCATGATGCCGGTGCCGGGCGGATGCACGTGCAGCGTTTCGAAGGCCGCGCCCGCCCATTTCATCAGCCCGAAGCGTTCAGCGTTGCGCGCCATTTCGGCAGCGAGATTGGCGGCGAGCGAACCCCGCGTTCCGTAACTGTCGACGGCAATGCTGTGATCGGTGGAAACGTCGACGCGAAGCCCCGGCACGATCCGGCGCGGGTCTCCGCCCGCGTCAGCGATCACCGACCGCATCGCGGCGAGATCGACGAGCGCGGGGCCGCAGGTCGTGTCGTGCATCAGGAGCCGCGCCGGCACGAACGGCAATTCGATCGTCCGGTCGCCGCGCTCCAGCCACGCGACCGCCGCGTGATCGGCATCCGCATCCTCCGCGCGGCGGCGGAGCAGATTTTCGGCAAGGATGCGGTGCACGCACGGCATATGCGCCAGCCGCGCACCGAGCGCGCCGGGCAGGTCCACGCATCTCGGCGGTGTCACGCCTGCCGCGCCTTGCGCGCGATGAACAGCGGAACGCGGAAACGCCGCTCGATGACCCCGCCAAAGCCCTGTTCGCCGACGGCCTCGATTCCGCCTAGAACACGCGCGCGCATCTGCGGCTCCATGCGGCGCACCATCGAGAAGGTCGCATAGAGCGCGCGCATCTCCGCCGCCGTCATCCGCACCGTCATTTCATGCATCTGATGCGCGGCGTGCGCAAACCCCGCCGCGCGGAGTTCGGCGACGCGGTCATCGGTCCACAGCGAATAATGCCGCTGCTCCGGCCCGCGCAGCGATGGCGGCAACTCAGCGTCTTTCAGCAGCGGCAAAACCGCCCGGCTGAACAGATCATGTTCGGGATCGTGAAGCACGGTCCACCACATCGCCCACACACCGCCGGGACGCAGAAGATCCAGCACCATCGGGAGCCCGCGCACAGAATCGACCCAGTGAAACGACGTGGCCGCAACGCCGAGATCGAAGGCGGACGCGGCAAGTCCCGCATCCTCAAGCGGCGCATTCACGACACGCACATTATCGGCCAACCCGCCGAGTGCATCAGCGAGCACCGGATCGGGTTCGACGAGCGTGAGCGAGCCCACATCCGCCGCAAGCAATCGCCGGCTCGCCTGCCCCGTTCCCGGTCCGATCTCGAAAACATCGGCGCCCGGCACGAGCGCGCCTGCCAGCGCGGCGTAGAGCGATTCAGGATAATGCGGCCGCGCACTCGCATAGCCCGCCGCATCCGCACCGAAAATGTGCCGGCCGACCCGCTGGCTTTCGGCGGTCATCATTCGCCGTGCTCTTCGTCGATGCGCGTGGTGATGCCCGTCGCAACGATCGTCCGCGTCGCATCGATCGACGCATAGGTCCAGAAGATCTCCAGTGGATCACGCTCCGACACGTTGCGGAAGAAATGCGGCACGCCTGCGGGAATCCACGTCAGGTCGCGCGGGCGCACATCGTGCTCCGTGCCATCGATATGCGCTCGGCCTTTCCCTGAGAGCACGAGCACACTTTCCTCGCAATTGTGGATGTGGAGCGGCACCGCGCAGCCCGGATCGATGGTGGTGACTCCGTTCAGCATCTGCCGCGAGCCCAGGGTCGCTGTCACCATCGGCCGCGTGCGGATGCCGCCGCCGCGATTCCGAACGGCGAGCGTTTCCGGCCGGAGCAGCACAGCGTTCATCGCGCCCCCCGCGTGCGGATCGCATTGCACACGGCCTCGCCGAATTCGGCAGTACCGAGCGTACCGCCGATGTCGCGCGTGCGCCTGGCGGGATTGTCCAGAACATCTTCGACAGCCGCCTCCAGCATAGCGGCGGCCGGGCTCGACAACCAATCGAGCAGCATCGCAGCCGAGAGGATCAGCGACGTGGGATTGGCGATGCCCTTGCCTGCGATATCGGGCGCGGAGCCGTGCTGCGCCTGCGCGACGCAGATATCGTCGCCCGCGTTGATAGACCCGCCGAGGCCGAGGCTGCCGCAGAGTTCGGAAGCTTCGTCCGAAAGAATATCCCCGAACATGTTCGTGGTGACGATCACATCGAACCGGTCCGGGCTGCGGATGAGCAGCGCGGCGGCGGCATCGACGATGATCTCCTCCAGCTCCACGTCGGGGAATTCGGCGGCGACCTTGCGTACCTCGCGCAGGAACAGCCCATCCGACAGCTTCAGTACGTTCGCCTTGTGCACGGCTGTCACCTTCTTCCGGCGCGTGCGCGCCAGAGCGAATGCGGCGCGTGCGACCCGGGAAGCGCCTTTCGCGGTGATCTTGCGGATGGAGAGCGCCATGTCCTCGTCGGGCATGAATTCGCCGCTTCCCGCGTGCATGTTGCGGTCGGAATAGAAGCCTTCGGTGTTCTCGCGCACGATCACGAGATCCATCGGTTTCCGAAGGATGCTGAGACCCGCCCGCGAACGGCACGGCCGGATGTTGGCGTAGAGCGCGAACTGCGTGCGCAGCGCCGCCGAAGGGTTGATGCCGCCCGCGTCGCGCGGGGGATAATCGAAATGCGAAACAGGCCCGAGGATGACGCCGTCCACCTGCGGAATCCGCTCCAGGACCGCATCGGGGAGCGTCGTGCCGGCTTCGGCGAGACTGGCGAAACCGATGGCGCGTTCCTCGATCGTGATCGTCGCGCCGCATGTCTCCGCGAGCACCTCCAGCACCCGGCGCGTGGCGGCGGAGATTTCGGGACCGATGCCGTCACCCGGAAGCAGGAGGAGATTCATGTAACCGTCCGTTGCAATCGGCACCGACCGGCGTCACGCATGTTGACGCCGGTCGGCAACGGTCAATACCTGCCTAGAAGATGTTCGCGGTGAGCGAGAACTTGATCACAGACGGCGCGCCGAAGGCGATGTAGTTGCTGCTCGTGGACGCGAAATACTTCTTGCCCGTGATGTTCTGCGCATTGACGCGCGCGGTCATCCCCACGCCGCCGATTTCGAACGCGTATGATCCGCCGAGATCGAAGAGCGTGTAACCGGGGAGGAAGAGCGAGTTCTGCGGATTGATCGCACGCGCACCGGTGTAATAGGCACCCGCACTGACCGCGAGACCTTCGACAAGCTGCGTCAGGCGATATTCACCCGAGATCGACCACTGCGTCTTCGCCGTGTTTTCGATGCGGTTGCCGATGAGCGCGGTATCTGCCGTTTCGCCCTGCTTCGCGCGGAGGAACAGTGCCGATCCATAGATCGAAAGATCGGGTGTCACTTCGCCGGTCAGGCTGAATTCGAGACCGCGGTAAGTGGCCTTGCCGTCCTTCACGAAGAAATTGGCAGCGTTCGTGTAGGTCAGCTGACGCGAGATGTCGAAATACGCCGCTGTGAACAACAGCCCCTTTTGCGGCTCGATCTTGATGCCGCCCTCATATTGCTTGGAATTGCTGGCGGGCAGGATTTCGCCCGCGTTGTTTGTTGTGAGCGGGGCGCCGGGCGTCGATTCAAGACCTTCGATGTAGGTCGCGTAGGTGCTGATCCACTCCTTGGGCTTGAACACGAGTCCGCCGGAAAGCGAGATCGGCTTATCGGAGAAGGTTTCCTCACTCGGCCCGGCGACGGTTTCCCGCGTTTCCTTGTAGATCGACTTACGGATGCCGAGCAGCACGCTGAACATGTCGTCGTTCGCCCCCCCGAAGCGCATCCGATCGAAGGCGTAGAAGCCCGTGTCCTTGATCGAGGTGTCGCGCGTCGGATTATAGGGCGACCCGCCACTGTAACGGATGTCGTTGAGATCAACCGGGTTATAGAGATTTTGCACGCAGCCGGCAGCAAGGCCGATCGCGATGCAGTTCGCGTTCGAGCCGGCGCCCCCCGCAAGGTATGACACGGTGAGCGGCGAATACTGACGGCGGATATTCTTCGACGCGCCGATCATCAGTTCGTGAATCACCGGCCCGGTCGCGAACGTGCCCGCCAGCTCGATGCGTCCGTTCTTGTTGCGGTAAAGCTGGCCGTCGGCGGCACCCATCGTCAACACACCATTGCCGGTGACGGGATCGAAGTTGGCGAGGCGGCTGAAGCGGCGGTCACGCTCCACGTAGGAGATGCCGCCTTCGGCCACGAGGTTCCACGCGGGCGTGATCTTCCATGAAACCCGGCCGAGAACGTTGGTGGCATCGGCGCGGTTCATGAAGCCCTTGCTGCCGGGATTGTTCGACGCGCGCGGCAGGTCCGGAACCACGGTCATCAGCGATGCGGCCGCCGTGCGTCCCTGAATGACGGTCGGCTCCGTCACTTCCTTCGAGATGTGCTCGACATCGAGGTTGATCTGGAGGCTGTCTGACGGCGTTAGCTGGAACGCGCCCGACTGGAAGCTGCGGCGGCCCCACGTGTTGTCGATGCCCGAATCGACCGTGCCGTAAACAAGGTTGCCGCGCACGCCGAGGATGCCCCACGTGCCGCCCGCGTCGATATGGCCCTGCACCTGCCCGTGATCGTTGCCGTTCACCGCGACGGAAAGCACCGGATCGAGCGTCGGGCGCTTCGTCGTGAGGTTGATGATGCCCGACGGCGTCGTGAAGCCGTAATAGAGCGCGGACGCACCCTTCAGCGCTTCGACACGTACCTTGTTTTCAAGCGGCAGGTCGATGAGGTTCACGATCGGCAGCGAGCCGTTGAGGCGGTAGTTGCCCCGGTTTTCGACCGGAATGCCGCGGATTGAGAGGTTGTTGTAAACTGTGGGGCTCGTCTGCGAGCTGGTGACGCCCGGCGAGTTGCGCAGCGCATCGAGGATGCTCTGCGCCTGCTGCGATTTCAGCACCTGCTCGGAAATCACGCTGACGGTGAGCGGCGTATCGATCTGGCGCGCGCCGCGGAAGCTGCCCGCCTGCACGAAGTCCGCGCTGTAGCTGTCCTTGCGGTCGGCGGTGACGACGATCTCTTCAAGCACCAGTCCCGACTGCGTATCGGATTCGGCCTGCTGCGCCATCGCCTGGCCGGCTGCCGCCATCGCAATTCCGCTGACGCCGAGCCCGGCGATCCATTTCCACTTCGTGGCCATTCCTAGCACCCCTTTTTTTCCGCCCCAAAGAGGGCGGCAGTTTCCCCATTTACGGGCGCGCACGATCGGCGCGCCGCGACTCACAACCGGCACGCCGCGATGCGCGGACGCCGATGTCGCGCTGACGATATTCGGCGTTAGCTGTCACAAACCTGTCCCGCCTGTGTCCGAAGGGTGACAGCTTGGCGACAGACTGGTTTCCTAGGTTCGTGTAGAGGAACGGCATCGCGCGCCGTGGGGAGACGACATTGAACACAGCAGACAGCTTCAGCCTTTCGCGGCGGCGCTTCGCCGGATTGACGCTTGGCGGCGCCGGCCTGATTGCGTTGCCGGGCCTTGCCGCGTGCGCGCGGGTGGCAACGCCGGGCGTATCAGCCCTCGACGGCCTGCCCCGCACACGCCCTGAAGCGCACGGCGTCGATCCGCAGGCGATCCTCGCCTTTCTTGATGAGGTACGCGGCGCGGGGCTAGAACTGCACAGCTTCATGCTGTCGCGCGGCGGTGACGTGATCAGCGAAGGCTGGTGGACACCCTATCGTGCGGACCGGCCGCACATGATGCATTCGCTGACCAAAAGCGTCGCCGTGTCGGGCGTCGCGATTGCGATTGCCGAAGGCCTGTTCGGCATCGACGACAAGGTCATCTCCTTCTTCCCGGATGAACTCCCGCCGACCGTGAGCGACAACCTCGCCGCGATGACCGTGCGCGATCTGCTCACGATGCGCACCGGCCACGCCGAGGAAATCTCCGGCTCCGTATGGCGGCAGATCAAGACGAGTTGGGTCGCGGAATTCTTCAAGGTGCCGGTCGTCCACAAGCCGGGCACGCGTTTCGTCTATTCGAGCGCGGCGAGTTTCATGCTGTCGGCCATCGTCACCAAAGTGACCGGGCAGACGCTGCGCGATTTCATGGAGCCGCGCTTCTTCAAGCCGCTCGGCATCACCGGGCTCAGCTGGGACGTGGGGCCGGGCGGGATCAACCCGGGCGGCAACGGCCTCACTTTCAAGACCGCCGACGCACTCAAGCTCGGGATGCTTTACGCGCAGAAGGGCCGCTGGAACGGGCAGCAGATCCTCTCCCCCGCATGGGTGGAGGCGGTGAGCAAGCCGCAGGTGGCGGAGGGCGAATACAGCTATCAGTGGTGGATCGGTGCGAACAACACCTACTATGCGGTGGGTCTGTTCACGCAGATGTCGATCGTGTTCCCCGATCACGACGCCGTGCTCGCCGTCACCGGCGCGATCCGCAAGAGCGAGATGCTCTCTCCCATCGTCGACAAGCACTTCCCTGCCGCCTTTGGCGCCGCGAACCTGCCGCCGAAGGACGCCGCCTACGCGGCGCTTGCGGAGCGCACACGCGCGTTGGCGCTGCTTCCGGCGCTTCCCGCCACGACATCGCCG